>Ga0208982_1000079_pt1 | contig 12311 bp, 10 predicted proteins | sample MedBloCAOM1_O3_FD_187840 | JGI IMG/M metagenome (GOLD analysis project Ga0208982, IMG submission 187840) | Forest soil microbial communities from El Dorado National Forest, California, USA - Mediterranean Blodgett CA OM1_O3 (SPAdes) (version 2) | ecosystem: Environmental > Terrestrial > Soil >... | reverse complement strand
AAGTCGTCGCCTACCCCTCACTGTTGCCTGACCACGACGGCCAGTGGCCCGACGATGCCGGCGAGGCGTTACAAGCGCCGACGTGATAGCCACGAGGTGGCCTCTAACGCGGCGATACCTGCTGCGTCTACCCATTGGGAAACTCCCGTCTCCCTGGGCGGGCATGTCATCGGCCCCTGCAGCGAAGCGATACTCAGATCTGGAGACTGGGGCCGTTTCCATCAGCCGGTTCCGCGCATGATCTCGCACAGCAACCTGATCATGGCGTCGCGATCCATGGGCGCAGTGTGCCTCGCGGCGCGCTCCTCGACACCACCGACGCCGGGCACGCCCACGTTGGGATACTCCGCCCCGTGAATGGTGTCGTGCTTGTGTCCGTGATCACGCCCATCGGGGCGGTGATCGCCACCAGCGCCGTTGCTGTCTGGACCGCACGGCAGAGTGCCAAGCTCGCTCGGGAGAGCGCCCAACAGAGCGCCAACCTCGCTCGGGAAAGCGCGAGGCTGAGCGCCAACCTGGCTCGGGAGACCCGCGTGCGGCAGCGACTTGCCGACTCATACCTAGAGGTGCTGCGCATCGTCGAGTGCGATCGACTCTGAGAAAAACGCGCTTGATTGGGACGCGGAGCAGCACTACCCGGAGGTGCCCGGTCTCGTTGCGCTGAAGAAATTGCTGGACGAACTACAGCTCACGGAACTCGCTGCGCGCCAAGCGCTAGCGGACTAGCGGAGCTAAGCCACAGGTAGCCAGACGCGGGAGATCACGCCAGTTCCCCACCCGGTGTGTGTTATCACCCGATTGTCGTCTGCACCAGTCGCCTGGGCCACAGCTAACAGCGGTGCCTGCCCCCGATCCTCGAACCCGCTACCGGATCCTCTCGGTCGCGGTCAGCCGCCATTACCGCTACTGATCCCGGCGGACGCCGGCTGGGAGAACTCCGAGATCTGGACAAAGCCACCACCGGAACCGGAACCACCACCGGAAGCGCAACCAGACGCCAACCAAGACCCTCCGCCCTTCTAAAGCACTGACGCGGGCGCGGCCCTGAGCGCAACCTCTCGAGGGCGCCGAAACGTCCGCATGAGTACCTGGTGGGCGGTATACGCACGGCCGGTGCCCGACCGGCGCTCTCACCAGCACGGCCGGATGCCAGGATGGTCTGGTGTCTAGCGTGATCTGGATCTCCGTCGCCATCGCGGTGGCGTTGTTGGTCGCGCTGGCCGTGGGCCTGTTGCTAGCTCGCCGCCGGCGGATCAGCATCGCCGAGAAGCCCGACCAGCAGGTGGAGGCGCCGCCGGCTCCTCGCCGTTATCAGGCTGGCGGCTCCATCAGCTTCTCCTCCGGCGGAGGTGGTCCACCGGCGCCCCCCAAGCCACCGGCGCCGCCCCAGGCTTCTGCTCCGGCGCCGCCGAAGTCACCTGCACAGGCGCCCCCTGAGGCCCCTGTGCGGCCGCAGGCTTCTGCTCCGGCGCCGCCGAAACCGCCTGCGCAAGCGCCCCCTGAGACCCCTGTGCGGCCGCAGCCTTCTGCTCCAGCGCCGCCGAAGCCGCCTGCACAGGCGCCGGCTGCGCCGTCGCCGCCGAAAACTCAGGGTTCTGCTCCGGCGCCCCCGAAACCGCCTCCGACAACCAGGCCGAAGCGGAAATCAACAGCGCCACCGCCCCCCACGCGTGTCCCTGCGCCGGCGCCGACGAAACAACGACCTGTCGAACCGGCTCCTCCCAAGCCGGCTCCGGCTGAGGCACCGGTACAACCGGCTCCCCCCAAACCGGCGCCCGCGGAACCGGCACCGGTACAACCGGTTCCGGCGCAACTGGCGCCGGCAGAACCGGCAGCCGCGCAATTCGAGCCGATCGACGCCCCTGCTGGCCGGCTGGTGCGGCTGCGCGGTCGGCTGGCGAAGTCCCGATCGGCATTCGGGCAGAGTTTGCTGGGTCTACTCGGCGCCGGCGATCTCGACGAGGATTCCTGGACCGACGTGGAAGACACTCTGTTGCTGGCCGACCTCGGCGCGGCCACCACTACAGAGATCGTGGACAGGCTGCGCGCCGAACTCGCTGCGCGCGCCGTGCGGACGCCTGAGCAAGCCCGTGCGGCGCTGCGCGACGTGCTGATCGAAGCGCTTCGACCGGAGCTCGACCGTGCTGTGCGGGCGTTGCCGCACAACGGCGCCGATGGCGTGAGCGTCCCCGGCGTGGTGCTGATCGCCGGAGTGAATGGCACCGGTAAGACCACCACCACCGGCAAGCTGGCCCGGGTGCTGGTCGCCGACGGGCGGCGGGTGCTGCTCGGTGCAGCCGATACCTTCCGGGCCGCCGCCGTCGACCAGCTGGCCACCTGGGGGGAGCGCGCCGGCGCGCAGGTCGTGCGCGGCGCCGAGGGCGCTGACCCAGCCAGCGTGGCGTTCGATGCGGTCAAGCGGGGCAGCGTTGACGGTGTGGACACGGTGTTGATCGACACCGCGGGCCGGCTGCACACCAAGACCGGCCTGATGGACGAGCTGGGCAAGGTGAAGCGGGTGATCTCGAAGCAGACGGAGGTGGATGAGGTGCTCCTGGTGCTGGACGCCACCACCGGGCAGAACGGGATTATGCAGGCGAGGGTGTTCCGCGAGGTCGTCGATGTCACCGGCATCGTCTTGACCAAGCTGGACGGTACTGCCAAGGGTGGCATCGTCTTCCACGTACAGCGCGAGCTGGGGGTGCCGGTCAAGTTGGTGGGCCTCGGGGAGGGTGTAGACGATCTCGCCCCATTCGAGCCCGCTGCGTTCGTGGACGCCTTATTGGACTGAACTTCTAATGCACGAAGTGACTGGGCTAGTCCATCGGCATCAACACCGACGTAACAGTAGGCTCCCCACAGTTAACGTGGCGGAAACATACTGTGCCTCCGGCCGAAACACCCACTGTTCACTCTTTTCACACGCACCACCCGATCGTGATGCGTGTCTCGACACAGAGGAGTGAACCCGTGCCAGACACAGGTGACACTGCCTGGATGCTTGCCAGCTCCGCCCTCGTGCTGCTGATGACTCCGGGCCTGGCGTTCTTCTACGGCGGCATGGTCCGCTCGAAGAGCGTCCTGAACATGATAATGATGAGTATGTCCGCGATGGGGATCGTGGGCGTCCTTTGGGTGCTTTACGGCTACTCAGAGGCATTCGGTAACGACGCGGGGCACGGCCTGATCGGCAATCCGTTCGACTATGCGGGGCTTAAGGGTCTATACGGCGGGACCTACGTCGCCAGCGGGGGCGCTAAAGTCGCGATCCCACTAGTGGGAACCATCCCGGCGACGGTGTTCGTCGCGTTCCAGGCGATGTTCGCGATCATCACGGTAGCCTTGGTGTCGGGTGCGGTGGCCGACCGGCTGCGGTTCGGGCCGTGGCTGGCATTCGCGGCGATCTGGGCCACCCTGATCTACTTCCCGGTCGCGCACTGGGTTTTCGCCTTCGACGGCGTTAGCGCTGCGAAGGGCGGCTGGATCGCCAACCAGCTCAAAGCGATCGACTTCGCCGGTGGCACGGCGGTGCATATCAACGCGGGCGCCGCGGGTTTTGCGCTGTGTTTGGTACTTGGCAGACGCCGCGGCTGGCCGCGTGAAGCGATGCGTCCGCACAACCTGCCGTTCGTGATGCTCGGTGCCGGGTTGCTGTGGTTCGGGTGGTTCGGCTTCAACGCCGGATCGGCCGTCGCCGCCAACGGCGTCGCAGGTATCACCTTTATCAACACCACGGTGGCCACCTGCGCAGCGATGCTGGGCTGGCTGCTCGTCGAGCGCATTCGGGACGGCCGACCGACCAGCCTCGGCGCCGCCTCCGGCGTGGTGGCCGGCCTGGTCGCCATCACCCCATCGTGCTCGTCGGTCTCTCCGATCGGGGCGATTGCGGTAGGAGCAATCGCTGGCGGGGTGTGTGCGCTCGCGGTCGGCATCAAGTTCCGGTTCGGTTTCGACGACTCGCTCGACGTGGTCGGCGTGCACCTTATCGGCGGGTTGGCCGGCACCTTGCTGGTCGGTTTCTTCGCCACGTCGGCCGCTCCCGCCGGGGTCAACGGCCTTTTCTACGGAGGAGGCACCGACCAGCTGTGGCGCCAGGCAGTGGCCGCCTTCGCTGTGATGATCTTCTCGTTCGTCGGAGCTTTGATCATCGCACTGGTGTTGAAGCACACTATCGGTCTGCGTGTGGACGAAGAGGCTGAGCGGACCGGTATCGACGAGACCGAGCACGCTGAGGCCGGCTATGAGCTCAGCGCGATCTTCACCACCGGGACCGGCTTGTCGAACAGCAGCCGGCCCACTCCGGCGGTCCCTACGAGCAAGGTTCCGGCCTCGGCCGCCAGGAAGGGTGATCAGTGATGAAGCTGGTGACGGCAATCGTCAAGCCGTTCACGCTGGAGGACGTCAAGGCAGCCCTGGAACACATCGGGGTACTGGGAATGACGGTCAGCGAGGTGCAGGGCTTCGGCCGGCAGAAGGGGCACACGGAGGTCTACCGGGGTGCGGAGTACTCGGTCGACTTCGTGCCCAAGATCCGGGTGGAGGTCGTGGTAGACGAGGTGCAGGTGGACAAGACCATCGACGCGCTGGTCGAGGCGGCTCGGACCGGGAAGATCGGGGACGGGAAGGTCTGGGTCACTCCGGTGGAAACCGTGGTCCGGGTGCGAACCGGTGAGCGCGGTCTAGACGCCCTGTGACGGTCTCAAGCTGTGCCGTTCTCAAGCTGTGACGTGCTGATTTCCTGGCCGGGTACCGGTGCCTCTCACCGGTACCCGGCGAGTGGGTGATCTGCCGGAAACCTCTTTGTAACGAACCAGCGGTCGCTGCGTTACAAGGCTCGCGAACCCTCAAGGCGACCGACGTGGCCGGGTGGATGCCAGCACGGACGGCACCAAACCAGCGATCTTTGGCACGGAAGGGGAGGGCGATGAAGCGGCCAGGAGCCCTCTCCCATCCCGGCGGCTCGGACACTCCCGCAGACGATCTCGTCAGGGCACGTGCCGCTCTTCTCGGCGGAAATCCTCGGCAGCGCCAGCTCGGCGCGCGCGCGCTGCGGGCGGCGCTTGCAGACCTCTACGAGTTGTGGCTCACCTCTCGCTGTACGGCGGTGGGCCTCGGTGGCGGCAGCGCGTTGCTCGCGGTCGGTGCGTTGGGTCGCCGAGAGGTGGTGCCGTACTCCGATCTCGACCTGGTCCTGCTGCATGACGGCAAGCGCGATGTGGCCGAGCTCGCGAACTCGTTGTGGTACCCGCTGTGGGATGCCGGCATCGATCTTGACCACAGCGTGCGAACGGTCGGACAGGCTGTCCAGGTGGCAGCCACCGACCTGCGCGCCGCGCTGGGGTTGCTCGAAGGCCGCCTGATCGCGGGGGACGAGGAGTTGTTCACTGCGATGGATACCGCCGTGCGGCGCGCGTGGCGCAGCGGTGTCCGCGGCCGGCTCGACGAGCTCGTTGAGTCAACGCAAGAGCGCTGGCAGCGCAGTGGTGACATCGCGCACCGGGTGGAACCGGATCTCAAGAACGGCCACGGCGGGTTGCGGGATGTGCAGTTGCTGGATGCGCTGGCCGCTGGCCAACTCGTGGACCGGGCCGGGCCCGACGTGCGAGAAGCGCGCGATCTGCTGCTCGATGTGCGCACCGAGCTGCACCGGTTCGCTGGCAGGGCCCGCGACGTGCTCCGTGCGCAGGAGGCCGACCAGGTTGCCGCGGCGCTGACGCTCGGAGACCGGTTCGAGCTGGCCCGATGCCTTTCCGGAGCGGCGCGGACGGTTGTCTATGCAGTGGACGTCGGGTTGCGCGCTGCGCGGGCCGCAGTGCCCGCGCAGCGCGGCCGCGGACGGCTGCCCGGGCTGCGCAGCCTCACTCGCGGACCGGTACGCCGTCCGTTGGATGAGGGCGTCGTCGAGCATGGCGGCCAGGTGGCACTGGCCCGCGACGCAAACCCGGTACGGGACCCGGCGCTGGCTCTGCGAGTCGCGGCGACGGCGGCACGAACCGGTATGCCGGTCGCTACCGGCACGTTGGCCACCTTGGCTGAGACCGCGCCGGAGCTGCGCCGACCATGGCCGCGGCCAGCGCTGGACGAGCTACTGTCGCTGCTCGGCGCCGGCCCGGCAGCGGTTGATGTCATCGAGGCGATGGACCGCACCGGGCTGTGGGGACGGCTGTTCCCGGAATGGGGTGCGGTGCGTGACCTGCCTCCGCGGGATCGAGCACATGTCTGGACCGTGGACCGGCATCTGGTGGAAGCCGCGGCGCAGGCGGCTCGGCTGACCACGACGGTCGCTCGCCCGGACCTGCTCCTGCTCGGCGCGCTGCTGCACGACCTGGGCAAGGGTCGGGGCGGGGACCACAGCATCGTCGGTGCCGCGCTCGCCGAGCAGATCGGGCACCGGCTCGGGTTGTGGCCCTCGGACGTCGAGACGCTCTGCGCGATGGTGCGCCACCATTTGCTTCTACCCCATACCGCAACCCGCCGGGACCTCGACGATCCCACCACCGCGCAGCGGGTAGTCGACACTCTCGGTGGTGACCCAACCCTGCTCGAGCTGCTGGTCGCGCTGGCTGAGGCGGACAGCCTGGCGACCGGCCCTGGCGTCTGGACCGAATGGCGTGCCGGCCTGATCTCCGATCTCGCCGAGCGCTGCCGTGCGGTGCTGGCCGGCCGGCCGCTACCGGCTCCGGAGCCGCTCACCAAGGAGCACCGTGCGCTGGCGCTGCAGTTCGTCAGCACCGGCGCGCTGCACGTCACCGCGAGTGGCGTTACCGGACCGGACGCGACGACCACCATCACGATCGTGGCTCCAGGCCGGCCGGGAGTGCTCGCCCTGGCAGCCGGGGTACTCGCGCTGCACTCGCTGCGGGTCCACTCCGCGGACACCCGGGTCGTGGAGCTGCCCGGCGGTTGTGTGGCGGTGCAGAGCTTCACCGTCTCGCCGCGTTTCGGTCGGTCGCCGGACGTCGCGCTGCTACGCCAGGACCTGGCGCGGGCGTTGGACGGCTCACTGCAACTGGCGGATGCGCTGGCGGCCAAGGAGCGCGACTACGGCGAGATCCCGGCGTCCGCGGCGGGATCGTCCGACAGCGAGATGAAGGTGCTGTGGTTTGACGACGAGGCCACCGGCGCGCTGGTACTCGAGCTGCGCACTACCGACCGGATCGGTTTGCTGCACCGGGTAGCCGCGGCGGTGGAGAGCAATTCAGTCACCATCCGGTGGGCGCGGGCCGTCACCATGGGCGGATCGGCAGTGGACTCGTTCTGCCTTACTGTCCCCGGTGGTCATAGTGCCCCCGATGGTCACGCCGCACTGCGACCCGAGGCGCGCGAGCGGATCGAACGCGCGGTGCTCAGGGCGGCTCGGTGAGACCGGGGCTACCATCCGGCGACATGCACGGAACCCGGGATGAGGCCGTTCCCTTACCCCCGCCCTTCGAGATCGTGTTGCGTGGATTTCACCGTCAGCAGGTTGTTGACCACGTCACCGCTCTCAAAGCTCGCGTTGCCAGCATCGGAACCGAACGTGACGTTGCGCTGCAGCGGGCCGGCGACCTCAACGAGCAAGTAGAAACGCTGCGTCGGGAAGCGGCGGAGGCGACCAAGCAGCTAGATCGGCTGCGGCGGGAAGCCTCGGAGACCGCCACTGAGCTGGATCGCCTGCAGCGGTCCCCGCTGACCGCCGGGACCGGGCGGATCCAGCGGATGCTGCAGATAGCCGAGGACGAGGCAGCCGAGCTGACGGCTGCCACCGAGCACGAGACCACCTCACTGCGGGAGAGCGCGCGGGCCGAGGCCGATCGGCTGCTGACCGAAGCCAGACAGCGATGCGAGCGTTTGGAGGCGGAGTCCAACGCCCGGCGCCAGGCCATGGAAGCTGAATCCGCAGCCCGACACCAGCGGGCGGAGGAGCAGGCCGAGCGGGACATCGCCAGGCGCGAGTCCGAGACCGACGCCTGGATTCGCGATTATCAGACCCACAGCGTCGCTGCGCTGCATCTGATCATGCGGATGGCGGGCGAGCGGCTGAGCAATCGAGTGCTGAAGGTCACACGGCAGGTGGCCGCGGCCAGGCAGCTGCGTTCCGAGGTCACCGATCAGCTGTCCGAGGTGCACCGCCTGCTTGTCGACGCACTCGGCGTGGCCGATCAGCTCACCCCCGCTGAGCAGGCCGAGCTAGTTGAGCAGACCGAGCTAGCTGAGCAGGCCGAGCTGGCTGACCAAGCCGGGCTAGCTGAGCAGACCGGGCAGACCAATGGCGCTGAGCCCCCGGCTGCTACACCCGCGCCCGAGCATCGGCCTCGGCAGTCAGATCAGGCCACGGCCAGATTCGGTTTACATCCGTAATCGGCGTCGTAGTGCGTGTCCGTCGAGCTCAGCGTCACCGCCAGATCAAGTAGTCCTACCTAGTCGAGATTGCGGGTATTCACGCTCCCTGGTGCGGGCTGGTTTCGGCAGGCTGATCGGGTGGCTCGGCGCAGAGGTCGGGCGGACGCCAGCTTGCTGCCCTGGCCGGAGACTCGGGCGGCGGCTATGCCGTGCCGACCGTAAGAGCCCATGCCGGACCGCCGGCGCAACCCGGGGTGGGGCCTGGGACGCCGGCGGTTGCGGCTCTGGACGTCGGGCCAGGTCCGGCCCGCTGCTCGACGCGGCTACGCTGGCGTTCAGCAGTCAGACTCCGGGGCTACCACCCCGCCGGATCCCAAGGGAGTGCGACCGGCGTGTTCGACACCCTCTCCGACCGGCTCACGTCAGCGTTGGCCGGTCTGCGCGGCAAGGGCAGGCTTTCCGATGCCGACATCGATGCCACCGCCCGCGAGATCCGCATCGCGCTGTTGGAGGCGGATGTCGCGCTGCCGGTGGTCCGCCAGTTCGTCGCGCAGATCAAGGAGCGCGCCAAAGGCTCGGAGGTCTCTGGGGCGCTGAATCCCGCCCAGCAGGTCATAAAGATCGTCAACGAGGAGCTCATCGGCATCCTGGGTGGCGCCACCCGACGTCTTGAACTGGCCAAGGTGTCCCCAACTGTGATCATGCTGGCCGGCTTGCAGGGTTCCGGAAAGACGACGCTGGCCGGCAAGCTAGCCCTTTGGCTGCGCAGCCAGGGCCATACCCCGCTGCTCGTCGCCGCGGACCTGCAGCGACCCAACGCGGTCACCCAGTTGCAGATTGTGGGCCAACAGGCCGGGGTGCAGGTGTACGCCCCGGAGCCAGGCAACGGTGTCGGCGACCCGGTCGACGTATCCCGCCGTGGGGTAGCCGAGGCCCGGGCTCGCCAGTACGACATCGTCGTGGTGGACACCGCCGGACGGTTGGGTATCGACGCCGAGATGATGCGCCAAGCCGTTGATATCCGCGATGCGGTGCGCCCCAACGAGATCCTGTTCGTCATCGACGCCATGATCGGCCAAGACGCGGTGTCCACCTCCGAGGCGTTCCGCGACGGCGTCGGCTTCAGCGGCGTCGTACTGACCAAGCTCGATGGTGACGCGCGCGGTGGCGCCGCGCTGTCGGTGCGGCAAGTCACCGGTGCGCCGATCCTGTTCGCCTCCAACGGGGAGAGGCTGGAGGACTTCGATGTCTTCCATCCGGACCGGATGGCCAGCCGGATCCTGGGCATGGGAGATCTGCTCACCCTGATCGAGCAGGCCGAGCAGGCCTTCGATGCGGAGCAGGCCGAGCAGACCGCCGCCAAGATCGGCAGCGGCGAGCTGACCCTGGAAGACTTCCTCGAGCAGATGCAGGCCATCCGCAAGATGGGCCCGATCGCCAACCTGCTCGGGATGCTGCCCGGCGCGGCGGGGATGAAAGAGCAGCTCGCCCAGGTAGACGACAAGCAGCTGGACCGGCTTCAAGCCATCATCCGGGGCATGACACCCGCCGAAAGGGCCGATCCGAAAATCATCAACGCGTCCCGGCGCCAGCGCATCGCCCGGGGTTCCGGAGTGGCGGTCAGCGAGGTGAACCAGCTGGTAGAGCGATTCTTCGAAGCTCGCAAGATGATGCAACAGATGGCCGGCCGGTTCGGCTTCGGGGCCGGACCCGGTCGCCGCGGCCGCAAGGGACGCAAAGGCGGTAAGAAGGGCAAGGGACGGGGCCCGACGCCGCCTCGGACGCCCAGGGGCCTGCCCGGTGGCCTGCCGGCAGGGCTACCAGGAGGGTTGCCCCCGGGGATGCCCGACCTGTCCGAGCTGTCCGGTCTGGACCAGCTTCCGCCCGGTTTCGACCCGTCGAAGCTGAGGTTTCCCAAGAAGTGAGCCTGCCTCCGGCAGCGGCCCCGATGCACCTGCGCGGGGTCCTGCTTCCAGCTGGTGAACCCGGTGACCTGTGGGTCGCCAATGGGGTGATCTGTGCCGAGCCGGTTCCAGGTGCGGTCACTGTCTGCGACGGCGGCTACGTACTTCCCGGCCTGGTCGACGCTCACTGTCACGTCGGTATCGGCGTCCGGGGGCCGGCGACCCTCGCCGACGCCGCGGATCAGGCCGCCACCGACCGTGACGCCGGCACCCTGCTGATCCGGGATTGCGGATCGCCGATCGACTCGCGCCCGTTGCAGGCCCGCGACGATCTGCCGCGGATCATCCGGGCCGGTCGGCACCTAGCCCGGCCGAAGCGTTACATCCCGGCTCTCGGCGTGGAGCTCGACGATCCCGCGCTCCTTGCGCAGGCCGTGGTTGAGCAGGCGGCGGCTGGGGATGGCTGGGTCAAGCTGGTCGGTGACTGGATCGACCGCGAAAGCGGTGAGCTTGCCCCGCTGTGGCCCGATCATGTGCTGGTCGAGGCGGTCGCCGCCGGGCACGCCGCCGGGGCCAGGGTCACCGCGCACGTCTTCGGTGCCGAAGCGCTGCCGGGTTTGATCGCCGCGGGGATCGACTGCATCGAGCACGGCACCGGCCTATCCGCCGAGACCATCACCGAGATGGCCGCGCGTGGCACCGCGCTGGTGCCTACTTTGATCAACATCGAGACGTTCCCGGCGATCGCGCAGCGCGCCGGCAAGTATCCGCGTTATGCCACGCAGATTCGGACATTGCACGCCCGGGTGCAAGACAACATCGGGGCCGCCGTCGAGGCGGGAATCGCGATCTACGCCGGCAGCGACGCCGGCGGTGGAATCCAGCACGGCCGGCTGGTGGACGAGATTGCCGCGCTGCGGACGGTCGGGCTTACCGGTACGCAGGCGCTGGCGGCGGCGAGCTGGGCAGCCCGCGACTGGCTGGGCGTTCCCGGCCTGGTGCCTGGTGCGCCGGCGGACCTTCTCGTCACGCGCACTGACCCGCGACTGGACACGGACGCTCTGCGCACCCCCGTGTTGCTCATGTTGCGCGGGCGGGTGCTGTGACCACTGCCCTGCGTGATACCCGCCGCGGCTGGCTGATGCTCGTTTGCTTCCTGGTCGCGGAGGTCACCTTCCTGGCGGTCTCGGTGCTCGTGCTGGTGCCCTTCGCGTTGACGTTGCGGCACGGGACTGCGGGTACCCACCTGCCCGGCGGGGCACTGGTTGCTGCGCTCCTGGTGCCGACTGTGGCCGCTGGTGTGGTGGCGGCCACCGGTGCCGCGCTGCTCGCACAGGGCAAGCTGCTGGAACGGTTACGCAATCAACTGTCGGTGCGGTGGCGGCTGCAAGACGCTGGCCTGGGGCTGGCTCTGGGCGTCGTGGGGTTGGTGGTCACCGTGCCGGCCTCGGCGTTGTGGGCGCGCTGGGTCGGCTATAGCCACGCGAATTCAGCGGTGGGGGAGGTGTTCGACGGTCTGCGGCTGCCTCTCGGACTGGGCTTGCTGCTCTTCTTCGCAGTGTGGTTGATCGCGCCGGTATGCGAGGAGGTGCTCTATCGCGGCGTGCTGTGGCGGGCGATGGAGTACTGGCGTTGGAACCGCTGGGTCATTTTCGGGTTAACCACCGTACTGTTCTCCTGCGCGCACTTGGAGTTGCTGCGTACCCCGCTACTGGTGGTGATCTCGCTGCCGATCGCGCTGGCCCGATTGCTCACTGGCAACCTACTGGGCAGCATTGTCGCCCATCAGGCGAACAACTTCCTGCCCGCGGTCGGACTTCTGCTGATCACCCAAGGCGTGCTATCCGGCTGAGTGGACGGGCGATACGCCAGCGGCCGGGACGGTCTGGCACAATGGGCGGCTGTTGTCGCGGCGGGTCCTCTCAGCGTGCCGCGGCCACTGACCTCGCGAGCGTCGTCGGTCCGTGCCCCCACCATGGACCGTGCGCGCTCACCGTGAACCTCGCGCGTTGACAGGAGTAGCTCGACCCGTGGCTGTCAAGATCAAGCTCATGCGGCTCGGCAGAATCCGCCAGCCGTACTACC
>Ga0208982_1000078_pt1 | contig 12319 bp, 7 predicted proteins | sample MedBloCAOM1_O3_FD_187840 | JGI IMG/M metagenome (GOLD analysis project Ga0208982, IMG submission 187840) | Forest soil microbial communities from El Dorado National Forest, California, USA - Mediterranean Blodgett CA OM1_O3 (SPAdes) (version 2) | ecosystem: Environmental > Terrestrial > Soil >... | reverse complement strand
AGACCAGCGCCATCGGCACCGCAGACTTGGCCCGGAATGCCGCCATTGCCGCCGGCGCGGCTCAGTTGCGCAGCATCAATGGCCAGGCGGCATTTATCGACACTTACGAAAACGGACTCGGCGGATTGAAGATCATCAACGGTTTGGGAACAGTGGCCGATCCTCAACCGGGGACCAATTCCTATTTCAAGAGCGTCACGGTGCCGGGACATCCGACCGGAGAAGGCTCGCAGTTCCTGTCCGACTGGCTGGCTGCGCGGGTCAAAACACTGCTGGGGGCGACAGTCTAGCCTTTGGCTGCCGACTCCCGCAGTCGGCGCGCCTCGTAAGCACGCAGGTGCGCGAATGCGGTGGACAATAGCGGCGCGGCCACCGGCCCGCGCCGGCTCAGCAGGTCGCCGACGATGTGATCCGCTTCGGTGCGATTGCCCAGTTCGACATCGCGCAACATCGAGGCCGTGAACGACGAACCGGGTTCCGTGAGTACGCTGACACCGACTTTGGTGGCATTGGGCCGCGGCGCGAATTGATTGGCGGCGGCAATCGCGCCGCACTCATCCAGCATTTCGATTGCGATGTTCTGCGCGCCGGCATTGACCAAATCGCCCACGGAGGCACGCATCAGGCAGGTGCTTGCGGCAGCCGCCGCAATGAACACCCACTTCTCCCACATTTCGTGGACGATGTCCTGGCTCAGCAGCGCCTCAAATCCCGGGGCGCGCAATGCCTCCATCAGAGACGGCATGACGGATTGTGCCCGCTCATCACGCGCGCCAAAGGCAAAGCTTTGAAAGCGCCCCATGTGCATGATGCGGCCTTGCGCATCCAGGGTGCCTGAGATGCGCGCCAGGCCGCCGAGCACCCGCTCGCGACCAAAGCGTGCATCGAGGACGTCCAGATGACGCATGCCGTTCAACAGCGGCAGCACCAGCGAGGTCGCTCCCATTGCCGCTGCAAAGTCATCGATGCTGGTCTGCAGATCGTAGGCCTTGCAACTCAGCAGCACCAAATCATAGCTGCGATCGAAGTGCCCGGCGCTGACCAAGGCCGGCGTCGGCAGGTTCAGATCGCCCAACGGACTCACGACCTGCATGCCGTCGCGCCGCAATTGCTCCGCACGGCGCGCCCGGACCAGGAAAGTCACATCGGCCCCGGCTGCCAGCAGCCGCGACCCGAAATAGCCGCCGATCGCGCCGGCCCCGACCACCAAAATCTTCATCGGGCCCGGTTACTCTTTCTTGATTTCGTGGCCGCCGAATTGATTGCGCATGGCCGCAAGCAATTTATCGGTGAAAGAATCATCGTCGCGCGACCGCAGACGCTCGAGCAGCGACAAGGTGATCACCGGTGCCGACACGCCCAACTCGATGGCGTCGGCGACGGTCCAGCGTCCCTCGCCGGAGTCGGCAACATACGGGGCGATGCCCTTAAGCGTGGGATTTTTCTCCAGCGAATTGGCGGTCAGATCGAGCAGCCAGGAGCGCACCACGCTGCCGTAGCGCCAGATCTCTGCAATCTGGTGCAGATCCAGATTGAATTCCTTCTTGTGTTGCAGAATCGAAAACCCTTCCGCATACGCCTGCATCAATCCGTATTCGATGCCGTTGTGGACCATCTTGGTGTAGTGCCCGGAACCGACCGGGCCCACGTAACCCCATCCCTGATTTTTGGCAGGCGCCAGGGTCTCGAAAATCGGACGCAGTCTCTCGACCACCGCCTTGTCGCCGCCGATCATCAAGCTGTAGCCCTCGGCCAGGCCCCAGATTCCGCCGCTGGTGCCGGAATCGACGTAGTCGATTTTCTTCTGCGCCACCAGCGCGGCGCGGCGCTGGGTATCGCGATAGTTGGAATTGCCGCCATCGATGATGGTGTCGCCGGCTGACAGCAGCGGCAGCAAATTGGTGATGGTGCCGTCGGTGATGGCGCCGGCGGGAACCATCAGCCATACGGTACGCGGCGCCTTGAGCTTGGCGACCATGGCCTCGAGCGTTGCCGCGGTTTCCGCGCCGTTCTTCTCCAGCGAGGCGCGCGCGGCATCCGCCGGATCGAAGCCCACCACGCGGTGACCGCCGCGCAACAGCCGCTGCGCCATGTTGGCTCCCATGCGGCCCAGACCAATCATTGCGATATCCATAGCTTTCACCGTGATGACGCGAGCGGGACAGCCAGTATAGCTCAGAGTGGTTTCAGAATTGCCATGACGGCCGGACTGCCGACGGCTTCGAAGCGGCCGGTGAACGTCAGTGCGCCGGTCAGCGGACTGACGCGGAAGGAAGTGATTGAGTCGCCCTTCTGATTGCAGGAGAACAAAAATTGCCCGCGCGGATCCAAGGTCACGCTGCGCGGCGAGTCGGCGTGGGCCCATGTTTCAGAAATGTTTCGCAGTTGACCGTCGGCGGCGATGGCAAAAACCGCAATGGCGTTGTGCAGCCGATTTGAAACATACAGAAACCGCCCATCGGCGCTGACGATGATTTCCGCCGAGAGGTTGCTGCCGGAAAATCTTGGCGGCAGGCTCGACGCGGTCTGCTTGAGTTTGAAGGCGCCGCGGGCTGCGTCGTAATCGTAAACCGCAACCTTCGCGTCGTGTTCGTAGAGGTTGTACATGAAGCGGCCGTTGGGGTGAAAAACGAAGTGCCGCGGCGCAGAACCCGACGGCGCCGCAATCACCGGAACATCGGCCGGCAACAGACGGCCTTTTTGCATGTCCAGGCGCCACACCAGGGTCAAATCCAAGCCGGCATCGTTGGCGATCACGAATTGGCCGCTGGGATCAGGTGACACCATGTGTATGTGAGCACTATCGTGATTGCTGCTGGCAAATTGCCCGGGAGGATCATCGACTGCGCGTGCGTGGTGGTGGGCGCCCACGCTGGGACGCACATCCGAGGCTTCCCCCAGCGCTCCGTCGGCGCCGATGGGCAACACCGCGACCGAGCCGCCGCCATAGTTGGCAACGAATACGAACTTGCCTGAAGGGTGGATGCTCAAGTGCGCGGGAGCGGCGCCGCCTGAATTGACCGCACCCAGCCGCCGCAGCTGCATCGTTTCCGGATCGATGGCGTAGGCTGCGACGGCCCCGCCGCGGGCGCCCTGATAAGTGTCGATTTCGCTCACTGCGTACAGGCGGGTGTTGTTGGCGTTGATGGCCAACCAGGAAGGATTGCGGATGTCGTCAACGATCTGCAATTGGGTCAGTGCGCCGGTTTCGCCATCGATGCGAAACAAGTAGATCCCGCCGCCATTGGGCGTGTAGGTACCGACGAAGGCATGCAGCGCCGAAGACCGCGCGCCCACGGCGTACGCCCGCAACGCACGCGGCAATAGCGCAGGCGCTGCCAGGAAACCGGACGCGCGAATAAGGGCACGGCGAGTGAGCATGGCCGCCCGGAATCTCAGTTATTCAAGAGCAACGCAATACCGGTGGCGGAAAATGCGAAGCTGGACGAGGTGTAGCTGCCCGAAGCGGTCAGCGCGATCGCCAAAACAGTACCGTTCAATTCCGTCTGCAATTGGGTGATGAATGCGGTGTAGGTGTTGAAGCTTTCCACAGTGGAACTCACGGCATGACCGATCGAGAACAATTGTGCCGCGCTCGACGTGTTCGGCGAGATGAGCGGGTCCGCCGACAGTCCGGTGACATCGATCAGCTGCGGGCCGATTTGAATATTGCGCCGCTGGCCGATGCTGGGATTGTGCACATCCAGATCGATGGCGGACGTGTCGAAGGTGAGAAAGGGAGCCGCCGTGCCGCCGCTCCAATCAATCACCATCTGCGCCGGGATGACGGTCGGATCCGGCAATGGCACGGTTTCGGTGGATGAAGACTCAAGCGTGCCGGTTGCCGGGTCCACCACCACCGCCGGTGCCGTGGCAGTGAAATTCGGAGGTGCCGCGCCGAAGGCGCTGTTGAATCCTGAAAATACCACCGGCGCACCGACGCTGGTGCTGGTCAAATCCAGCGCGGTGGCCGCCACTGAGTACTGCGCCGGCGCTGCGCCGGCGCCGACAAAATCAAATCCGGAAATGGAGCGGCCGCCCAAGAAGGCGAGATTCAACTCCAATGCGCCTGTGCTTACCGCCGTCACCAAACCGGACAGCGTGGTCAAATCGACGCGGATTCGCCCCGCGCTGGCATCGAAACTGGCTTGGCCCGAACTGGTGTTCGTTGCCGTGCCAAAGGCATCGATCACCGCGCCGATCGACACCTGCTGCGGCGTAAAGAATTCTGCCGTGGTCTGCCCAAAAGCGGTGACCAGAGTGTTGGGGCCCATGGTGATGAGAGTGGATCCCGATATGAGGGTGTCCGAGCCGTCTGCGCCGACCAGCGTGGCCGCTTCCACGCTCAAGACGTTGCCGCTGCGCGCAGTCACCACGCCCGTCACACGATCCACGCCGGTTGCCTGCACGCTGCTGCCGGCCAACACCTGAGTCGCCGTGAAGGTGACATTGCTGGAACTGGTCGTGGCCGCAGTGGTATCGGTGATCGTATCGGCGGCGGTCAAGGTGCCGTAGCTCACCGCCAAGGCGCCGGTGCCCGCGCCGGCGAGCCCCGAGAACCCGGCCGAGCCGATCGACGGCTGGCCGTTGATTTCGTACGTGGTGAGATCGCTTTGAGTGACCGACAGTTGACCTTGACCCATGACATTTGCATCGAAGGGCTGCACTCCGCTGGTGAACGCCAGAGTGCTGCTGTTCACGCCCATGATGGGCCCGCGGAGACGCACCTGCTTGCCGTCGATGGGACTGGCGCTGGCGCCGACCAGCGGTGTGACGGTGACCGTTTTGTTGGTCAGGTTCACCAAGTTGGATGCGCCCATGTCGAATACAATGGCCAACGCCGCAGACTGCTTCAAGGCGATTCTAAACGGCGTGGTGCTGTCCAATGTGGCGGTCACCGAGATCTGTCCGGCGGGCTGGCCGCTGGCATTCAGCGGCGTCAATGCCACGCCATCGGCGCTGCCGTCGTCATACACGATCTGCGCATTGCTGAAGTCCAATGTCATTACCGCACTGGTGTAGCTGCCTTTCGCGACGCCCAGCGCTCCCAGCACTTCGCTGAAATTCAGCAGATTCACGAAATCCACCGTGGTACCGGCCGGCAGAACCTTGAGGCCGGAAGATCCGGATGAGTTTTGCAGCTGAACCGAGGTCAATCCGACCCGATATGCCAGAAAATTATCGGTGGACGGCGTGCTGGTGAGCGTGACCACCGCGGTGCCGTTGCAGGCGCAGAGCATCAGGGTCAGCACAACCCACGAGGCACGCATTCTGGTGGTGATGAACCCTGGCATGAGGGTATTGTTCAGCGATTCGAGCCATGTGAAAAGCTTGAATCGGGAAAAGATCTGTGAAGTCCCGTTAATGTAGCCGCGGCCGTCGCTGGGCCGCGACAAGGCGTTATTCGACCGGTTTTGGCTGCACCGGCTCTGCGGGCAGATCAGGCGTCGTCAATTCGGGCCCGGTGGATCGTCGTTGCTGCTTGGCGTCTTGACGCGCTTTGCGAGCCGCCTCTTTTTGTTTTTTTGCATGACGGTAGTTCGGCTTGGCCAAGTCTCTTCTCCTGATATCTCTTTGAGTTGCGATCTTACTCCGTCGGGGCGCACCATGGCGCTGCGGAAATCGCGTGTTGACTAACAAATTCATCAAAGGGACACGGGCGTGGCCGGACCAAAGCAAATAACCCGCAGCGGCGCCTACTGGGCATTGGGCATCCTCGCGGTGATCAATCTGCTCAGCTACCTGGATCGTTTCATCGTGGCGGCGCTGTCGCAAAGCCTCAAGGAAGCCCACCTGGGTTTGACCGATGCGAATCTCGGCTCCCTGATGTCGGGCTTTTTGGTGATTTATACCCTGGTCGCTCCGATCTTCGGCTGGCTGGGCGACCGCAGTTCCCGGCCCAGGCTGATTGCCCTGGGCGTGGGCATTTGGAGTTTCGCCACCGCACTATCGGGATTCGCGGTCAACTACGTCACCTTGCTGTTGGCGCGCGCCTCGGTCGGTGTCGGCGAAGCCGCCTACGTGACCATCGCCCCCAGCCTCCTGTCTGATTACTTTCCGAGAGCTCAGCGCGGCCGGGTCATGGCGATTTTCTTTTGCGCCATTCCGGTGGGTTCGGCACTGGGCTATGTGGTCGGCGGCTTGGTCGACAAACACTGGGGCTGGAGAAATGCTTTCTTCGTCGCCGGAATTCCGGGGTTGATATTGGCCGCCTCTTGCCTGTTGCTGCGCGATCCGCCGCGGGGCGCTCAAGACGGCGAGAAACCGCGCGCCGCGACCGACAAGAAATCCTTCGGCGGCATCATCAAGGCTGCATGGGCAAGCTATCTGGGCCTGATGAAGAACAAGGCCTACGCCATCACGGTGCTCGGCTACGCGGCCTACACCTTCGCCATCGGCGGCCTGGGCTTTTGGATGCCGGCATTTCTCGAGCGGGTGCGCGGCATACCTCGCGCCGAAGCCACCGTGAGTTTCGGCACCATCGTTGTGGTCACCGGATTCATCGGCACTTTCATCGGTGGTTGGATGGGGGATTATTTCGCCAAAAAATCCAAGCAGGCCTATCTGTGGGTTTCCGCCGTGGCGACCTTGATCGCCGCTCCGCTGGTGTGGGAAGCGCTGACCGCGGCTTCTTATTCGGTTTACATCGTTTGCATGGTGGCGGCGCAGCTATGCATGTTCCTTTCGACCGGGCCCATCAATGCCGCCATCGTCAACCTGGTTGTCGCCAGTGAGCGTGCCACGGCCATCGCATTGAGTGTGTTCGCCATTCATGCGCTCGGCGATGTGATTTCACCGCCTTTGATCGGCTGGATATCCGACAAGACCTCGCTCGAGCAGGCCGTCAAGATCGTGCCGCTGGCCGTGCTCATCGGCGGGGTGGTGTGGGTGTTCGCAGCGCGCGCGCAATCGCGACAAGCAGCACCCGCGTAATCCACCCGCTGCTTCAGCCGCGGGCGCGGTTGACTTCCAGCAAGTGCGCCGCCAGATCACTGCGCTCCGCCATCTCCTCGACATCGCTCCACAACTTGCGCTGCCAATTGGGATATTCGAGGTGGGTGCCCGGCACGTTCACCGGATCGACCATGCCGAGCAAGTCCTCGATCTGCAGCGTCGCCAATGCCGCTGAAGAGCGCGCCAGATACAGGTGCAGAGCCTGGGCGAGATCTGCGGTAAATGGCTCATGCGGGCCGGCCGGTTGATGCGGCGCCAACCCCTGCTCGTGCAATGCCTGCAGCAGCAATCGACGATCGTGATCGCGCTCGCGCGCGATATCATTTTCGATCTCGATGCTGGGATACAGATTCAAGCGCCGGCGTAATTCGATGTCGCGCCCTTCCCAGTAGCTGCGCAGCGTCGGCATGTCATGCGTGGTGACGGTTGCCAGTGCGCTGCGTACATACTCGCCGGGCGCGCGAAAGCGATCGCCCTGCTTCTCGAACAACAACACTTTGTAATGCAACAGCCCGAATTGCGGCATCGCGTGGCGCATTTCATCGGGCACCACGCCCAAATCCTCCCCCACCACCAGGCACCGGGCCCGGACGCTTTCCAAGCTCAGCACAGTCAGCAGTTGCTGCAGCGGATAATGCACATACGCGCCTTCGGTGGGTGTCAGACCGCCAGGCACCCACCACAACCTGAACAGCGACATGACGTGGTCGAGGCGCAGGGCACCGTAGTAACGCATATTGCTGCGGATCAGCCGCACGAAGCCCTGCAGGCGTTCCTGCAGCATGGCTGAAGGGTCCTGCGGCGGAATGCCCCATCCCTGCCCGCGCAGCGCCAGGGGGTCGGGAGGAGCGCCGATTTCAGCCCCCAAGCAATAACCGCCGCGATCCAGCCAGGTTTCGGAACCCGCAGGATTGGCGCCGACTGCGTAGTCGCCATATAGGCCGATGGGCATGCCGAGATCTCGCGCCAGGCGTTGCGCACTCATGAGCTGCTCGTGCGCGAGCCACTGCAGATAGGAATAGAACTCGACCTCCGCCGGGTGTTCTGCGGCGAAGCGCGTCGCGGAGCGTCCATTGACGTCGCGAAACTCCTCCGGCCAGTTCATCCAGCCCGACGCGCTGCCGCGCGTGGCACGGAAGTAGCGATCGAGCGCATCGAAACGGGCATGCAGCTGCAGCAAGCTGCCGCGCGCGGCTACATAGGCACGAAAAGCCCGTCCGCGCTCAGTGCCGGACGCCAGATGCTTGTCGCGAAAGTGCCGATATAGCAGCTCCAAAATCTCGAACTTAAGATCGGCAACGCCGCGATAGTCGACCAGCTCGCGCGCGCGCAACTGCGCCAATCGATCGGCCACGCCGGGACTGGCCACGCGCAGCTGGGCTTCCTCGCAATGGGAAAATTCGGGCACCTGCGGCACCGCGATGTACAGCACGTTGAGAAACTGGCGGTTCGAGGCGCTGTAGGGGCTGGCTCGCTCCGCTTCGGACGGCGCCAGTGCGTGCAACGGGTTGAGTCCGATGAACCCGGCGCCGCAGCCTGCCGTCCAGCGAATGAGAGTCTGCAGATCGTGAAAATCGCCCATGCCCCAGTTGACGCGCGATCGCAGCGTGTACAACTGCACCGCCAAGCCCCACAGGCGCCTGCCCTCGGCGAGCACCGGTGGTTCATAGCATTTGGGCGGGGCCACGATCAGCTGGCAACGCTGCGCCGGCCCTCCGGCAATCCTGGCTTCGAGTTCGTGATAACCCAGCGGCAGATCCAGCGGCAGATCGAAGCGGCGCCGGGTAATCCAGGATCCCTCGACCTCGCCGCGCCAGACCTCCGGGCAATCGGCGGTCGAGGTGACGCCTTCATGACACGAACCATCTTCCATTGTCACGGACCACAGCAGCGCCGAGCCGAATTCCCGCGCGGTGACGTTGATCTCGAGGCCGGCGCGCGGTCCGCAGCTGGTCGCCAACGGTGGCAACAGTTTCGGCCGCTGCGGCAGAGCCGCAGCATCGTCCACGGCGCAGCCCATGGCGCGCAAAATCTCGCGTTTGGTTTCGACGCTGAAGTATTTCAGCTCGCCGCGGTAGTCGTGATAGGCATCGCCGATGCCGCGCAGCCTGGCCAGCTTTTCGATCATGTCCTGGCTGCTCAGCACTCCAGCAGCACCACGCTACGCGACTGCAGAATGTAGCTGCGGACCGCGCCGAGGCTCTTTGCCGCTACGCCGTCCTCAGCGGTATCGAACAGACGAATCCACGGGCCGTCCTGCGGCGCTTGCGGCAGCTGGAAATTCACATCCGCGTCAGAAGAATTGATCAGCAATAGAAGATGCTCCACCGAGCCCGTATGTTCGCCGAACCACGCGCCCAGCGCGCGCAAATTCGGATCGTGCCACTCACCTTGCGTCATCTCGCCGCCGCGGACATTTAACCATGTCACATCTTTGACGGCCGCCCGTGAGGCTGCGCCCTTGAGAAAGGTTTCGCGGCGAAATTCGCTGTGCAGGCGGCGCAATCGCCCCAACAGCTGCACGAATTCCAGAAGTCCATGATGCGCGCTGCGCAGGCGCCAGTCGACCCAGGAAATGTCGTTGTCTTGACAGTAGGCATTGTTGTTGCCGCGCTGCGTGCGCGCAAATTCGTCGCCGGCCTGCAACATCGGCACTCCCTGCGAGAGAAACAGGGTCGCCAATATATTGCGCATCTGCCGGTTGCGCAGTCGCGCGATTGCGGGATCGTTGGTCGGGCCTTCTGCGCCGCAATTCCAAGTGAGATTGTTGCCGTGGCCGTCGGCATTATTTTCGAGATTGGCCTCATTGTGCCGCTCGTTGTAGGACACGGTGTCGCACAAGGTGAAGCCGTCGTGCGCGCAAATAAAGTTGACCCCCGCAGTGGGCTTGCGGCCGTTGTGCCGGAACAGGTCGCTCGAGCCTGCGAAGCGTTCGGCAAATTCGCCGATTTTACCGGGCTCACCGCGCCAGAAGGCGCGCATCGCGTCTCGATAGCGGTCGTTCCACTCCGACCAGCCGGGCGGAAAGCGCCCGAGCTGGTAGCCGCCCCAGCCAACGTCCCAGGGTTCGGCGATCAATTTGACGTAGGTCAGTGCCGGCTCCGAACGCAGCGCCTTGAACAGCGCGGCGTGTTCGTTGAAGCCGCCCTCGCCTTCCCGCCCGAGCACGGTCGCGAGGTCGAAGCGGAAGCCGTCGACGTGCATCTCTTCGACCCAATATTTCAGGCAATCGACTATCAGCGCGCGGACTTGGGGGTGCGCGCAATTGACCGTGTTGCCGCAGCCGGTGATATTTTCATAGAACCGTAAATCACCCGCTTTGAGGCGGTAATAAACGGAATTGTCGATGCCGCGCAACGACAACAACGGGCCGGATTCATTGCCTTCGGCGGTGTGATTGAATACCACGTCCAAGATCACTTCAATGCCGGCGGCGTGCAACGCCCTTACCATGGTCTTGAATTCAGTCACGGCGTCGTCGATCGCATATTCATTGGCCGGCGCGAACCATGCGAGCGAGTTGTAGCCCCAGTAATTGCTGAGATTGCGATCGCGCAGGAATTGCTCGCTGACGAAGGCCTGGCAGGGCAACAGTTGCACCGCGGTTACGCCGATCGACTTGAGGTGCTCCACCACAGGCGCCACCGACAGACCCAGGTATTTGCCGCGCCATGCGTCCGGAACAGCGGGGTGCAGGCGCGTGAAACCCTTGACGTGCAATTCGTAGATGATGGTGTCGCGCCACGGAATGCCCGGCGGCCGATCCGCACCCCAAGCGAAGCTGCCGTCGATGACGCGCGAGCGCAGCGGCGCGCGCAATGACAACTCCCGAGCATAGGGATCGATCAGCGCGCAAGAAGCATTGAATCGATGGCCTTGGTCCGGCTGGTCCGGGCCGTGCACGTGAAAAGCGTAATGCGTACCGGGGCCCGCGCGCCGCGGCGAGGCCAGGCCATGCCATACATCTCCGGTGCGTCCCGGCAAATCGTAGCGCGCGACTTCGGCGCCGCTTTGCGCATCGTACAGCGCCACTTCTACGCGGCTGGCATGACTGGAAAACAAGGCGAAATTGACGCCGCGTTTGGTCCAGGTCGCGCCCAGCGGGCGCGGCGAACCGGCTTGCAGAATTTTCACGTCTCGGGACCTGTGAAGAATAGCGCGCACAACGGCGGCAGATTCAGCCGCAGGCCGTGCGCAAATCCACCAGTCCCGCCGGACTGGGTATCGATCACGCCCTGGTGGTTATAACCGCCGCCGCCAAATCGGGTTTCATCCGAATCGAACGCCTTCCGATAGCGGCCACCCCGGGCAACGCCGAATTCATACCCGTCGCGCGGCACCGGCGTGGCATTGAACACGCATACCATGTCGGCGGCGCCCTCCGCGCGGCGGACGAATGCCCAGACGCTTTCGTCGGGATTGTGCAGATCCACCCAGCTGAACCCGGCGGGGTCGCAGTCGCCACGATGAAATTGCGGTTGCTGACGGTACAAATGATTCAACCCGTGGACGCAGTCGCGCAACATGCGGTGCTCCGGCGATTCGAGCTGATGCCACTCCAATTGCTGATCCTCGCGCCATTCGCGCCACTGGCCGAATTCGGAGCCCATGAACAGCAGTTTCTTCCCCGGGTGCGCGCACATGAACCCGAACAACAAGCGCAGGTTGGCGCGCTTTTGCCACTCGTCGCCCGGCATCTTGCTCAACAGCGAGTGCTTGCCATGCACCACTTCGTCGTGGGAGATCGGCAGCACGAAATTCTCGGACCAGGCATAAACGAAGGAAAACGTGATGAGCTGGTGATTGTAGCGGCGATGCACCGGATCGAGCGCGAAATAGCGCAAGGTGTCGTTCATCCAGCCCATGTTCCATTTGAGGTTGAACCCCAATCCGCCGAGCTCCGGCGGACGGGTCACGCCCGCAAACGATGTCGACTCTTCGGCGATGGTCAACACACCGGGAAAGTTGGCGTGCACGGCATTGTTCATCTGTCGCAGGAAATCGATCGCCTCGAGGTTTTCACGGCCTCCTTGATGATTCGGCAGCCACTCGCCCGACTTGCGGCTGTAATCGAGATACAGCATCGAGGCCACCGCATCGACGCGCAATCCGTCGACATGGAACTTGTCGGCCCAGAACAACGCGTTGGCCACCAAAAAATTGCGTACCTCGTGGCGCCCGTAGTTGAACACCTTGGTGCCCCATTCGCGATGCTCGCCCAGGCGTGAATCGGCGTGCTCGTACAATGCGCTGCCATCGAAATGCGCCAGACCATGATCGTCTCGCGGAAAATGCGCCGGCACCCAATCCAGGATCACGCCGATGCCGGATTGATGGCAGCGGTCGACGAAATACATGAAATCCT
>Ga0208982_1000077_pt1 | contig 12352 bp, 8 predicted proteins | sample MedBloCAOM1_O3_FD_187840 | JGI IMG/M metagenome (GOLD analysis project Ga0208982, IMG submission 187840) | Forest soil microbial communities from El Dorado National Forest, California, USA - Mediterranean Blodgett CA OM1_O3 (SPAdes) (version 2) | ecosystem: Environmental > Terrestrial > Soil >... | reverse complement strand
CGCTCAGATCTCCTGCTTGTCCTAGTCCGCGACAAGCGCCGCGTATCTCAGGAGACAGGCGAAACGGTCGAGTCGATCCAGGGCAAACGTCTTCAGTTTGTAGAGGGGCGCTTGACGATCCCGGAGAAGGGCGTCGTGCGGGGCGCAAGGGGTGAACGCCTTACCGCCAAAGAGGCGATCGAGCACCTAGAGGGCCGAGGCAAGCCCGGGGAAGACGACTACATCGAACCGCACGACCTCCTAGGAGACCGCGAGGAAGGCTTCTTCCTACTGCCCAAGGTCGCACCGCCGATGTCCGAGGAGGAGGCTCAGAAGGTCGTAGAGCTGGCGATAGCGGGCGACGTGCAGGCACTCGAAGATCTGCACGAGGCGGAGCTTACGGGCTGGGAGCGCACGGATCTGCTGGAGCTGATCTCAGACACGCTTTCGAAAGTCCGTGCAGTCAAGCCTGAGGCGAAGGTGGTGACCAGTGCCTAGCTGCTGGGGACCGATAGCAATGTTCGCGGAGCGCACCGAGAAGGTCTATCGAGGCTGGTACGGCGATACCGCACAGCAGAAGATCTCTTGGTCGCAGTCTCGTAAAGGCTTCCGAGCCGTGTTCCCGGACTGCAAGTCGGCGTAGCCCTACATGGCCGAACGAGTCCCTGCGCTCATTGCGGCCGTCCTTACCGAGGCGGACTTCGACGTAGCCGAACCAACCGCCCTGCGGTGGCTCGATGCCCAGCACCGCTTGATGGTCAAACGCTCCAAGTGCTTCCGCAGGCGCCTCAGCCCCACACCCGCCGTTACCGAACCCGCTCGTAGTGCCTACTCGGTACCCGAAGAAGTCATCGAACTTATCGAGGTATTGGTAGGCGGCGTGCCTTACGGGCAGGGCAGGCATTCCGATATCGCCGTCTCCGCTCAGGGCTGGCTTCTGATCTCCGGTATGGGCGGAGTCGTAGTCGAGGACGAGTCCAGCGCAGGGGGCTATGAGCTGGCTCTCGTGCCCGCTCCGATTGAAGGCGGGGCCACTATCGAGCTATACGCCGTCTGCCGTGCAGGGGCGCTTCTAGCTAGCGATGACACGACGCTGCGAGTGCCGCCCGAGTACGACGAGGCTTTGATTGCCGGGGCTATCTCGATCGGTCTGGCGCGAGACGAAGGACGCCCGGAACTGGCGGCTTCCTATCGGGCTGAATTCGAAGGTGGCTGCACCGAGCTTCGCCAGGAGGTCGCACGTCGCAACGCGCCACGTCGAGCGCGGGTGGCGGGCTACAACGCCTGATGCCATTGCTTGAGGAGGGGCCTCGCCTAATAGAGGAAAGTCTCGAACTGGGCATGTTCCCCTCGCTCGCCCCCGAGCGCATCCCCAAAGGCGGAGCGGAGGACATCACCAACGGCCTGCTAGACGAACAGAACGTCGTCTACCGCCGGGGCGGGACCACATTCCTCGATCAGACCCCGCACGGTGATCCCCGCCTCCTATGGAGCGGTTTCCTGCGTGCAGTAGCCGGAGAGCACCGATTGCTTGCGACAGACGGCGGAAGCTTCGTAGACGGCTCTGCCGTGGCTCTGACGGCCCCCTCAGCGCTTACGCGGGCTCAGGTCTTCGAAGGTATCCTCTACCTACCCGGTGGCGTGACGTGGGACGGAGCTACGGCGGGGACCGCTACCAACGCCAGAGGGAAAAAGGCCTTCTACGCGACGGCAGGCGGAAGGCTTCTCGCGGGGGAAGGCAACCAGATCTACTTTTCTCAGATCCCCACCAAAGCCGCCGATGCCTTGACATGGGCGGAAACGGACTTCCATGCTCTCCCCGATGGCGTGCAGATCACCGGCATGGAGGGATTGCGCACAAGCTGTGTGGTCTTTACAACCGAGGGCATATGGCTGATCGGGGGGTTGAATCGCGAGCTCACAGACGCCGAAGGCAACATCCAACAGACCCTGGACCGCTACTCACCCAATGCTGTCTTGTGGGGGAACAACGGCGTAGCGGGCTGGCAGGGCGGTTTGATCGTGCCTTGCAAGGATCACATTTGGCTCACGACGCTCGGGGTCAGCTCCGAACGTGCAGCGCCCTTTGTGCATATCGACGACGCGATTGAATCGGTCTACCGCAACTACGTAGGAGCGGGTTACAAGCCCGGAGTGGCGGCCGTGCATCGCGGGCACTACTTCCTGCCGATTGTCAACGGCTCAGACGTCATCGACATGCTCGTATGCCGCCTTGACTCGACCAACAGCCGAGGCCAGCACACCTATCCCTGGACACACTTCGCGGACTACGGCTCCCGGGTGGCGGCGATGGCTTCGACTGATGAGGACGTAGGCCTGATCGGGGCTACGGCTGGCGTAGGCAGGACGCTCAACCTCAGCTACTTCGAACCTTCTACGGCCCTCTCAGCCGATGCAGACGGTACGCCGCACAGCTTCAGCGTGACCTACCGAGACTTGATGACGGGCAACCTCGTGCCGAACCTCGTGCGCAAAGCACGGCTCTCTTATCGCCTCGTAGCGCCGGGGGACTCCGCTCTCGTGATGTCCTTCTCCTCGACCAGTTGGGGTACGCGCTGGAATGAGTTCCTTTGGAACAAAGCGAACTGGATAGGCGGAGGCGGTCCTTTCAACAAACTGGAAGGCGAAGCGCCGCCCGATGCCGAAGCGCTGCATCCCTTTACGTGGCGCGTTCGCAGGCGAGTAAGGTTCGCCCGCGTGAAGGTTGATCTAAAAGGCTCTGCTGGAAGCGTTTCCCTGCGATCCCTGGAGCTGTTTACGCGCTCTAGCGGGAGGCTATAGATGGCCGTAACGCTGCCCTACACGCTCACGCCTGACACCAACGCCGACGCGACGCAGGTCATGGCGAACTTCAACGCTCTGCGTGAAGCGCTCGAAGGCATCGGGGGGGCGAGTACGGCATCCGATGTCTATCAAGCAGGTGTTCTGACTTCGACGGATTGGATCCCTAGCGGTGGCGGAGTTACGGGTGGGACCGGGGAAATCAAAATCGAAGGTTTTGGCGGTGCAGCATGGCTCCCTGCACCCGGCGGTGGTCTGGTACGCACCTTCACCACACCCGCCACCTACGAAAAATTGAAACCGCCTGCGCTCCCCGCGTCTGGCGGATATCGCTGTATCGCCGAGGAGATTGCCGCATCGGGGGACTCTGCCGTCGTCACGCTTACCTCGGGCACCGAACAGGTCTCAGAAGCCGCTGCACTGGCAGCTCCTCCGGCTACGACGGCCGGGAAGATGCAGGTACGCAACTTCGTGCTGCACAACACTGCTGGGACCTACTCGATCGGCGGCTTGTTCCGCGACAGGCGTCCTTGGGCACGAGGAGCAAACGCGTTCCAGAAACGCACGAGCGGAACCATAACTGCCGGGGAAGGACTTCTCGATGCAACCAACTTGGCCCTTCGTATCGAGTGCACGGGCGTCCCGGTCATCCTTTCGTTGCATGTCACTGTCCAGAGCACCAGCGGCGTTGCCGGAATGCTCTTCGGCTTCCAGGCTGACGCCACCAACATCGACGGTATGGGGAAAAACGGGATAGGCGACGTGGTTGTGCCGGAAACCAACGCCACTGCGGCTGGCTATTTCTCGTGGACGTATGTCCCGGCCGCCGGGAGCCACCTCTTCCAGCCGACGATGTTCGGCTCCGCTGCTAACGCGCAGGTGCTCAGCTCAGTATCAAGGCCAATTCAGTTCTCAGTACGTGAGGATGTTCGCCCCAGCGCCTCAAACGGCACGGCATGACCTCAGTTCGCGTAGGCGCTAACACCCTCGCCGAACAGGCCCGTAGGCGCAACCCCGTCTACGACAACACGCATCCCTGGATCGCCCCGCCTGCGGTGATTCCCAGCTCCGCCTACAACCCGACGCTGGACATCGAACTGGCAGCGGGCAAGCGCGGCACTCGCAACACGATCGAAGATCTCCTCACCAAAGGCACACGCGGGGAACAGGGTTTTGCCCTGGATCAGGCGGAAGTCAAGCGCCAGGAAGGCGAACAGGGCCAAGAACACCAACGAGCCCTAGCGGCCCTAGCGCAGAACTACGAACGCCTCGGAGGTCGCCAGACCGAACAGGCCAACGCCGCCGGTGTCTCGCGAGGAGGAGCCCTTCTCCAAGCAGCGATGAAGCGCAAGGCCAACGAAGGCAAAGCAGCGGAACCGATCAACATCAACTACCAGCACCAGCAGGAAGGCGACCAGCGCTCCCTAGCCCGCCTGGCTCTCTCCCGCCAGCAAGAAGGCGAAGACATCGGCACAGGCGTCTCTCGGGCGGAACGCGAACAGACTCAGTTCGGCATCGACACCAACACTGTCAAGGCCCGCGAAGCAACGAACAACGGTTATCTAGACTCAGGCGGAGTCGTAGCCCGCACCTCTACCCAGCCCGGAGCAGGGTTCGTGCGTGTAGGCGGGGCACCGAGGGTCAACCCGTATGCAAATTGGGGCAGGCGCTGATGCCTGTCCCACGCACCAACCGCCGTCAGCCGACGCTCTCAAGCCCCGCCCAGATCAACGCTGTGCTGCGCTACGCCCCCGAGCGACAGGCCCTAGCTCAAGCGGTGCAAGAAGCTCGCTCAGAACACGAGTCCGCTATTGCGGGTGCGCAGAGTGAGGCACGCCTGAATGCCAATGCGGTAGCAAACGCTGTCCCCACGGAGCAGGGCATCTACGACCGCGCACAGGCATCTAGCTCAGCAGCCCGCCAGCAGCTCGCCAGTGTCCTCTCAGGGCTAGGAGGCGGCGTACAACCCTTCCAGGCCGCAGCAGCCTCTGAGGGTGCTCAGGGGGCTGAAAAGACCGCTAGGGAACGAGCGGGGGCGGAAACCGATCTGCACTCCCAGGCTCTCGCTACGGCAGCGGCTCCGGCCTTCGCCCGCACCCTTGCCGATCAGCACCTAGGCTCAGCGCTCTCGAAGATCCTCGCCAGCACGCAAAGTGTCGCGGGACAGGAAGGGTTGGCTACGTCCTCGGAAGTTGCCCGGGAAGCAAAGGAACAGCAGCAACAGGCCCTTACCGAACGCGGACAGAACCTCACGCACGAGAGTGCTCAAGAAGGGCATAGCCTTACCGCTCAGGGCCTTGCTCAGAAACGCGAAGAAACCAAGGAACGTGTCAACGCCAGCAACGGGACCAACGGCAAGCCGCGCTTGCTGCCCGCCGCAACGCTTGCGAAAGCCGGTGCGACCCTGCGTGACATCGAACACGAAGCGCGAGAACTACGCGCCGAAGGCCACGGCCGCAAAGCGATCTACGAAGAACTCACGAGCGAACACCCGCCGACCAGCGTGCCGAAGGAAGACAAGAACGGTGCTGTCTTCCTGAAGGAAAAACTCGGGGGAGGCCGTCTGACCGGCAAGAAGGCGCAGGAAGCTATTCAGAAAGGCGAAGTCGAACTGGAAAAGGCTCCCGCCCTGAAGTCTCACGATGCGTTGCTGGCACAAGCGGCTCTGGATTCGGTCTACGGCTACGGGCGTGTCTCCAAGGCAACGCTTCAGAAACTGCATAACGCGGGCTACTCGATCAAGGCGCTCCAGCTTGAGGGACCGCCTGCGCCCAAGCCCGCAGGGACCTACGTGCCGCCAGGACGCGGCAACGAACCCCGCTCCTCCGCGAGGCGCTAAGTGCCAGCCCGCGAAAGGGGCGCGAACCTCGATACCTCTCGGCGCATAGGGGCCTCTCCGCGCCAGCGTGTCGCGATGAAGGCACCGAGCACGAACCTGCGCTCCACCGCGCTTTCCAGCGAACCCTTCAAGCCCGCCCAGCAGCAGGCGCAGCGCACTGTCGTCAAAGCCCAACGTGCCCTGCCGAAGGAACCGACACCGGATATCCCGAAGCTGTCAAACCCAACGCCCGCTCAGTCCCATGCAGCTCTGGCATTGGCTCAGGAACATCAGCGAGCCTCGGGGAAACCCGCGCCGACCTACTGGCAGGAACTACGTAACGATCCCCGCCAGCGCGCCTACCTCGACGCTGTCGCTCATTACGCCCGTGCGGCTCAGGGCCATGAAGCCGCTCAGCTAGGACGCAAAGCTTCTCCCGAACATGCACAACTAGCGCGCGATGAGGCCGTAGCTCTTGGACGACAGATCTTCGCTGGGGGGATACGTCAGCAAGCCGAAAAAGCGCCCTTCAGGCTTTCCGATCATGTAGCGCAAGCAGCGGGACTACCACCAGCAGTAGGCGCTTACATTAAAGCTCGTACCGCTGAAGACATCCCGGCCCTGGCGAAAGTCGGTAGCGCTATCGCCACGCTTGCGACTCATCCTCTCTCGGGTGAAAGCAACCTGCGGGGCAAGGGCATACTCGGCAATGCGCTGCTGGATATTGCCGACGTAGGCCGCTTCCCGCTGATCGCAGGCACTGAAGTAGGCAAAGCGGCCGTACGTCTCGGGGGCACCGGGAGTACGCAGGGCTTTCAGGACATCGGTGCCAATGTGGTCCGAGGGCTGAAGGAAGGCGCTGTAGGGCGACTCGTGCAGGGCGATCCCTCCGGTGCGCTGCGTGCTCTGCACGAACATCCGATTATGACGCCGCTGGAAGTAGCGGGTGTGGAGAGCGCCCTAGGACGGACTGCGGGTGCGCTTACTCGTGCCGCTGGCGGAGCAGCATCGGAGAGCGCCCTGGGACGTCTTGGCTCGACTGTGCGTTCTCCTATCGCCCTCAGTGAGGATGCCGGTGCGGCTAAGCGTGGCATGGTCAAGGAGCGCACTCTCAGCAAGGACCTGAACCGCAGTGCTCTTCAGCTAGCGATCGACAGACGCACACGTAAGCCTGTTATCGATCCGCAGACCGGCAAGCCGGTGCTGTATTCGCAGGAGGGCCAGCAGGTGCCTGTGCTGCGCGCCAGAAGCGAGCGCGAGGAACGTCGCCTCCAGCAGCATCGAGCAAACGAAGAACAGGGCCTAGAGCGCGACGCGGAGGTCTACGCAAGGGCTCAGGCAGGTAAGGCCGAGCAGAACGCCTCACGACGCTCTATAGGGCCTCTACAGACGCCGCTACCGCACGCGGGCAGCCGACTTGCCACCGATATCGCCGCCGGCCTGGCTGAAGGCGCTTTTGTCACGGCGAAGTCCTTGCCGAAAGATCTACGTGAGCGAGCTACGAGCATTGAGGAGCAGATCAAACGCTCCAAGGATGCCGAGGCTTCTGGGGAAGGATTGAATCCCTACCGCTCTCGTAAGGAGCGCGAGGTAGCCGAACACGCCGCAGCGGGTTACCGCAAAGCAGCGAGCGATCCAAAGCTGCTAGCGAAAGCTCAGCAGATCGAGGAGGTCGGTCTGCATTACGCCCAGCGGTTGAATGAGCTGGACCCTAAGCAGGCGGCACTGCATATCTACGATCCGCAGGAGCTGGAGCGAGCACGGCTCTCGACCTACGCGGTAGCGCAGATGGGAGCAAAGCGTTTCACACCCCAAAACTTTCGCCGTATAGCCGACGAGGCGAGTGTTGACGAGCAGCGGCATGCTGCGACGGTAGTAGCTGGCAATGCTCACATCAAAGCCGCCGAGCAAATGGTGGACGCAGCCCGGCTGCGGGAGAAGCTTGCGGCCTTGGCGAACCTTGAGCGTCGTCCAGGTGCCGAGGGCGAGGGCAGCAACGCGACTAGGGCCGCCGACAAACTAACCGAAAAGATTCATGCCAAAGGGATCAGGGACTTTCGTTCAATTCCTTCCCTAAAGCAGGCAGAGACGAATCTAGTCGAGACACGCCAGGTGCTGGGACAGGCAACCGCAGCTCGCGAGCGGGCTAAGGCCCGTAGGCTGGCTGTTTCCAGTCGAGGCTCTTTGGCTGTGCATGACCAGGGAGCGCTTCGTAATGCAGATGGCTCTGTTCTGAGCAATGAGGCGATCCGTGCACATGCCCGTGCTCATGGCCGCGACCCCTCGACGATTGCCTACCTCCCTCACAAGCCCGGTGGAGTCGGCAAAGGCGCTTACCACAAGCAGCCTCGCGTTGGCAACTTCCCCGTCAGCTCAGGGATGACGCGCACCTTCTCACTGTTCAACCGAGGAGCGCACAAGGTTGGGCGGGAGGTGGTTCACGAAGAGTTGGTGAACAAAGCAACGACGGTCTCGCGTGCCCAGCACGCCTTGCAGACGATTCGCTCCAACGTCCTGCTGCACCCGCAGTACGAGGAGTGGGCTGCGAAGAAAGCGCGAGGAGAGCCGCTGACCCGCCAGCAGGCCAAGATCGTAGACAGCAAGGGCGCGATGGTGCCGAAGGACGCACGGGAACTAGCTCAGCGTTTGACCGAAGAAGGCAAACCGCATCGCCCGGTCAAACTCCTGCCTGCAAAGCTCAGCAAAGACGATCGCAACGAGCTACTTAGCGGTGCGAACCCGGCCCGTATGGAGAGCGTTCACGAGACGCTGCTGCAACGCCATCTGGTCAAGGAGGACGACAACTCGGCTACAGCCAATGCGGGCGTCATTCCCGGGCATCTGTTCGACCGCCACGAGGCCCTGGTTGCTTCGAAGGGCCAGCTCGTCAAGGCGGCGCAGTTGGTCGGAGGTCCCTTCCGCATCGCCGTGCTCGCACAGCCGAAATGGTTGACGGGGGATTTCGTCGAGCCTCAGTTGATCCGCCTGCCGATCAAGGGCGCGGGACTCGTGAACATCCCCGGCATGGCGATTGACATACGCGCTCAGAAAGCACTGATACGTAGGCTGGAGTCACAAGGTCCCGCAGAGCGCGAGGCGGCTCAGGCTATGCGGGCCGTCTTCCACGGTTCGGTAGGTATCACCGGGCGCCGGGGCGCTTCAGTGCGGCGCACCTACGAGGATCTGACTCCGGGCTTCTGGCGAGATGTCTTCAAGGCCGGTCATGCAGTGCGCGAACTGCCGGTCATCAAAACGATGGCAGACCTGGGCAAGTTGATCCCCGAATCCTTCTTTGGCGTCAACAGCAAGATCGGTGAGCTCGCTCAGCGCCAGGCTTTCGGCAAGAACGTGCGTATGTCAATCCAAGAGCACACCGGCTCATGGATGAAGTCGATAACACTCGCAAATGGCGCTCTGGACGATGTAGCTAAGGGCCTTCTGGAGACGCCTAGGCAGATCCGCTACGCCGAACAGTCGATCGACATGCTCGGCCGCTACAGCGGCTACGGGCCGGGGGCCAAAGCGGCGATCACGACTCTAGCTCCCTTCATCCCGTGGGTACTGAACTCGCTGCGCTTTGTCTACTGGACGCTCCCGGCACACCACTCGACGCTGTTCGTTGCCTTGCAGAAGGAGGCCGAAGGTGTCCTGAAGTCCTACGAAGCGGAACACGCCGACACACCGCCGGGGGAACTGCGCTACGCCCTACACACCAAAGACGGCGGGTTGATCCCGATCAGCAAATACCTGCCCTACAGCATCAGTGTGGGGCTCTCTGAAGCCATCCGCGAACCGCACGGCAAGCAGGCTGCAGACGCGGGGCTTCAGACCTTTACGAACTCGATCGGTCCCCAGGTCTCCGGCGTGCTCTCGGCGCTCAGCGGCAAGGACTTCACCGGCGAAGACCTTCGTCTACGTCAGAGTCCGACCAATCCGCTGGGGCAGGCGGGAATCCTGGACCGCTTGATCATCGCCCTGAATCAAGGAGCCGGAGCAACGATCCCGAATTACTCGATGGCACAACGCCTGCTGGAGGGCGGGGGCACGGCTTACGGAGATTCGACGCTGCCGGGTGAGGCTTTGCGTGCGATTGAAGGTCGCGAACCCAACGTGAAGCCGGGCAGTAAACATCAGAGCGCCTTGAATCGCACGCTCAATCCGCTCCGGCCGACCTACCTCAGAGGTCGCAGCGGGGGGGGGAGCTCAAGCGAACCCACGACTACTCCAAGCCCACGTCAGCGCCTAGCAGCACGTAGGCGGACACGCAGTTCGGGTGGGATCAGCGCCCGGCAGAGGCTCGCCCAGCGTCGTAGGACGGCCCGCTGATGGCCGACGTAGGCGCACACGTCTACGACTTCTTCCGTCAGCGCTACGGTCCTGTCGTTGCTGCCGGGATCGTGGGCAACACTCAGCAGGAGTCCAGCAACAACCCGAATGCGGCTGGCGGTGGCCTGATCCAAGGCCAGGGCGGTCGCACGAGCTCAGGCAGCCTGCAACAGCAGTTGCACGGCATCGATGCGGAACTCAACGGCCCCGAACGACACACGCTCGCGGCGTTGAGAACCGCACGTACGCCTCAGCAGGCGGCCTTGATCTTCTCCCAGCGCTTCGAGCGCCCCGGCGAACCCCGCAACGATCTACGCACGAAGTACGCGGTCGAAGCCTTCCACCGCTACGGCGGGAGAGATGTTGCGCACGCAACGGCAGCAGGGAGCATCGCCAACGAGGTCATGCCGCACATCGAATCCGGCCCCAACGAAGCCCAGAGCGCAGACCTCGTACAGGCCCTCTCGCAAGCCCTCAACCAGAAACCCTCTCAGCCAGCCGTAAGCGCCCCTAGAAGGCCGCAGAGTGCTGGAGGGCGGGAACAGATCGCAGGAGGTCCGAGAGTCCCGCAGGCGGCTCAGGAAGCCCCGCAGAAAGACCCGACCGCCGTGCTCTCGGTGTTGAGCAAGCTGGCGGCGGATCAAAGCCCGCTTCCAGAAGCCCAGAATCAGCAACATGCGCCCTCGACTTCTCTTCAGGCAGCGACCCCGCAAGCCAGCGAACGTCTAGCGGGGATCGTCCAAGAGGCGGACAAGATCGGCAACGCTCATGTGCCCTACCTCTGGGGCGGCGGACACGCAGGCAAGGTGCTGCCGAGCGGGAAAGTGACGCCGTTGGACTGCTCAGGTGCGGTCAGTGCCGCTTTGGGGCTGAATCCGAAAGTAGCCAGCGAATTCCAGAGCTGGGGCGCACCGGGGAAGGGTAAGAACGTCACGATCTGGAGTAGCTCGGAGCATGTGCTGATGGAAGTCAACGGGCGCTTCTGGGGCACATCGGCATCGAATCCCGGCGGCGGGGCTGGCTGGATCAAGCCGGGCGTGATTTCGCCGAGCTACTTGAAGAACTTCGTGCCTCGCCATCCCGCCAAGCTCTAGCGGGGTATCCCCAACGCTGAAAAACGTTTCTTCGGGATATCAATTGTTTAGTCGTCGGGACTTGAGAACCAGTGGCTTATCCTTCGGCCCCTTCACAAAGGGCGGGCACCAAACGCGAACACATTCGCCATGAACTGGATCAGTAACACGCTTGCGCGGGTTCGCCTCGAAGACACGGCCTCGCTTGAAATGCATCCAGTGGCCCCGTACGGTCCATCGGTGCTGCCAGTCGATGGAGTGACCAGCAGCATTCTCCGTTCGCTCGGTTCCCGAGCTACGAATAACGACTTCTAGAGAGGGTTCTGCACCTACTCGCGCAGCTCGTCGTCGCTCGGCCCTCGGAAGAGATGCCTCCTCTAGCGAGACGTTTACGGCCTCCAACAGACGTAGGGCGCTAGCGGCGGCAAGAGCGGGCTTCCAGCACCAAAGAGACGCCCAAGTCTGCTCGTCGTCGTTCCCCGGCATCACCCAGGCGCTCGCTGTTGGCCTCTCGACAAGCACCAGACCATCCGGGGCCGGGGGCAGCGTCCCGTTGAGTCTGATACGCCCGTAGAACAGCGCTCGCTGGTGCTGCGCTGCATCGCTCCGGTCGGCGTGGAGCGTGGTCACCACAGGCCATACGTCGATCGCCTCGTCGGATTGACTGAGGGTTGCGGCAATCAGACCCACCCAATGTGTTGTGCCGTCGGCCACAGTGACGGGCATGCTCAGGCCAGACTGCGCAAGGAAGTCGCACGTAACAACAGGAAACGGCAACCGCAGCCCTTCGACGACGTGCTCGTCAAGCTCGGGAGTTGACAGCGGATCGAACAAGATCGGCGTGCTTTGGAGCAGCATCTGACGATGTTCCGCTGCGAGTATGCCGAGGCCGGTCGCATACAAAAGCTCGTCTGTATCTGGACCATCATTGGTTAGGCCCGTACCGGGGAACATTGGCTCGATTGGACCTTTAGACGGTACAACGTGCCCGGCGCGCTTTAGCGCTCCTTCGTAAGTGCCCATTTGCCGCTGCAACGTGTCGATTTTATGTTCGAGTATCGCGACGCTGCCCTCAACGCTGGCGGATAGACCTGCGCTAGCTCCAAGTCGGACAAGCTCAGCGGCCTGAACGTAGCTCTCGTTCAGGGTCCAGGCATAATCGAAGCCATTGGCTCCGGCCCATCGCGGGCGTTTCTCCGTATGCTGCGCCATGTTCGAGCCTCCCGGGGCTTGGACCTGCCCCCGGCGATTGCGTTCGCGCGGGGGCGCTTTCGTCGGAGCATATAGAACGAGCTTCAGCAGAACGGAGCCGTCTGCGCCCAGCGGCTCTCGTGCCCCGGATAGAACCGCCGGA
>Ga0208982_1000076_pt1 | contig 12403 bp, 12 predicted proteins | sample MedBloCAOM1_O3_FD_187840 | JGI IMG/M metagenome (GOLD analysis project Ga0208982, IMG submission 187840) | Forest soil microbial communities from El Dorado National Forest, California, USA - Mediterranean Blodgett CA OM1_O3 (SPAdes) (version 2) | ecosystem: Environmental > Terrestrial > Soil >... | reverse complement strand
CTGCTGGGTCGGCGTCGGTTTCGCCGGCAGGAAAGCCGACAGATCCGCGATGTAGCGGGCCCGGGCAACCACGATCGCCGCCGTCGCGATGCAGATCAGCCAAACGCCGATCGCCCACGCGCGCGCCGCGGTCATGGGACCTGCGATGGACGCAGAGTCATCAAGGAGCGGTCTCCGTCGGTCTGGCGGATTTCCACTTTGATCAACTGATCGCGCACGCCGTCGATCTTCACCTGCGCGACCAATTGCTTCACCTTGGATTCCAACGGCACCAAGGTCAAAGTCCAGCGCGCCATGCTGCCGGTAAATTCGAGCCGGAAAATGCGCTCCAAGGCGGCGCGGTCTCCCGCCAGGGTTGCGCGAATGCTCTCGACCAGCGGTTCGACCTGAGGAAAGGCGTGCATGTCCATGCTGCGATGGGTGCGGCCGCGGTCCACCGTCAACGTGCCGTTATCCAGGATCAGTGTTTCGGCGCGCGGTTTGAGCGTACGTTGCTCCAGATGATCGGGCGCATCGAAACTCATCTCTCCGGAGGATTCGATCGGGCGGTCGAGCGCCGCGATGAATTTTTGCTCGATGAATTCCACGTGGCCGTGCTTGCGCATCGCCAGCTCTGCCAGCACCTGGTCGAGGTCGCCGGTTCCTTGCAACGCTGCCGGCGCGGGAGTCGGCGGCGTTGCAGATTTTCTGGGCGCGCCCGCGGCGCCGTCCGCGGCAAATGCCAATGCAATCGAGCAGGCGCATGCCAAGGCGTTACGCAACAACATGAGTGGCTGCCCCTTCCGGCTTGTGCCAGAAATCGAAAAAGTTGAACCAATTGTAGGGATCGGTGCGGCAATAGTGATCCATCACCGCGGCGTAGCGCTCGATGGCTGCGCGTACCGCCATGCTGCGGCTGCCGACCGTGGTGGCGGAGAAATCCGCCACCGGTTCGAACACCACATGGTAATTGTTCTTGCCGCGGTACAGGCCGGCAATGAAAAACACCGGGCAGCGCAAAATCGCGGCGGCGCGCATGGGCCCGACCGGAAGGTAGGCGCGTTGTCCCAGCACGGTGACCGCCTGCACCGGTTCACTTCCCAGGGTGCGATCGCCGAGAACGCCGACATAGCCGCCGTGTTCGAGCCGCTCGGCGACATTCAACATGGCGTCGATCTGTCCGAGTGAGATGATGTCCGGATCCAGGCGCGGATTGATGGCGGCGAGTATTCCGCCGATCTTGCGTGCATTGTCTTCATACATGGCCATCGCGACGCGCAGTCCGGAATGTTGCCGGCTGAGGGAGTGAATCACCTCGAAGCTGCCGATGTGCGCGCCGAGCAGCAGCGAGCCCCGTCCGTTGGAACGGGCCAGCATGTCGTGTTCCCCTTCGCTGGTGATATTGAACATGCCGTACTGTTCGTTGATGAGGTAGACGCGATCATGGATGGTGGTTGCGAAACTCAACACCTGCCGGAAGCCGTCGATGGGTTTAGGCTCGCGCCCCAACGCCAGGCGCAGATAGCGCCGCGATTGACGCCGCGCACTGGGCGCGAACAAGAAGAAATAAACCGCAATGCCGTAGAGAATCACGCGGCTGAGGCGGCGTCCCATGCGCAGCGACAGAAACACCATGAATCTCAGCAGCAGCAGGCTGCCGCGTTCGCGGTGCCGCACCCATTCAGCGGCGCGATGCGCCGGCGTCCGTGGATCAGCGTTCATGCATTACGCCGCTGACGACCTTGCGCTCGCCGGCAAGCACGTTGAAGCGCACCGGCTGTTGCGCGGCGCCATCGAATTCGACGCGCAGCGCATCTCCCGGGCGCACCGCGCCGAGGAATTTGGCCGACGCGATCCGCCATCCTTGCAACGGAATGCCGCGATCGGCGGCGACGATCCGCAACACGGCATCGAGCAGCAGCGCGCCGGGCAGCACCGGAAAATGCGGAAAGTGCCCCGCATACGCCGGATGATCGGCCGCAATGTGTATGGTGCGCGACTGATTCATGCCGGATCGACGCTTCGCAGGCGCTCGCTGGTCAGTTCCTGCAGGGCCTGCTGCGGCAGTTTGCCGGTGGCATTGCGCGGCAGGCGCTCCACCAGCAGCAGCGGGCGCGGCAGAAAAACCGGGTCGATCCGTTGCCGCAGTTGTTCGATGAGCTGCGCCAGGCTCATGCCCGGCGCCACCACGGCGGCGCCCAGGCGCGCGACGCCGGTCGATCCGGCCGGTGATTCACTGAGAAAGAAGGCGCCGTCGACCACTCCGGGAATGGCGTTCAGCTGCGCGTTCAAATAACCGAACGAGCTGCGCTTGCCGGCGACATTGACCAGATCGGCGGTGCGCCCGTGCAGCAGAAATTCGTTCTCGCCCTTCAATTCGATCACATCGCACATGGCGGTGACTTGTTCGACGTGGCCGCCTTGCGCATACACCTGATCCGCGACCAGGCGCAGCGTGACGCCGGGCCACAGCCGCCATGCAGCCGTCTCGGCCGTACGCCGGATCGCAATCTGGCCGGTCTCGGTGGAACCGTAAATTTCCAGCAAAGGACTACCGTACTTGGCCTCGACCTCGCGCGCCAGCTCCTGCGATAGCGGCGCCGTTGCGGATACCACCAGGTCGACGGCGGGAAACTGCACTTCCGATCCGAGCAAGGTGCGCAGGTGAACCGGTGTCGTCACCAGCACACGCGGTTGCGGTACGCCGGCCACTGCTGCGGCCACATCGGCAGGATAAAAAGGCCGTTCCGCCACAAATGCGTTGCCGCTCAGCAGGGCGAGCAGCAGGCTGGATTCAAATCCATACATATGCTGCGCCGGGACGGTGCCCACGATGGTGTGAACCCGCCCATCCATCAGCCCGAGAATGGGCGCGCCGTTACGGACGCACCGCGCCAACAGGCCCCAGGTCTTTCGATACGGCAGCGGAGTGCCCGTGGAACCCGAGGTGAATACGATTGCCGCGAGCTGGTTCTCCGGAATCTGCGGAATCTCAAAGTGCGCGCCCGGCGGTGTCAGGTTTTGCGGATAAAAATGGCGCGGCAGTTTGATGTCGCAGCGGCTGTCGTCGGTGAGACAAATCGCATCGGGGGCAAAAACCGCGAGCTGCGAAATCACTTCGGGCGTGTGCGTCGAGGGCAGCAAGCTGACCCGACCGGAGAGCAAGCAGGCGGCGAGTCCAACGCTGAAGCGATAACGATCCGCACAGACATTGAGCACGTGTTGCGACGCCGGCAACATCGTGGCCAGCTGCCGCGCGTCCGCTACGAATTGCTGGGCACTGACGGGCGCGCCGGCCCGGTAGGCGACCGTTGCCTGCGGGGTGGTGTGGGCAAGTAGCGCAATGCTATCCAAAGTAGATCCGCAATGTGGCGATCAATCCATGGCGCTGCACCTGCGGCAGCACGCGACGCCGAACGGCGAATTCGGCCACGAACATCAGCAACACCAACGGCAATGACACGAAATTCACGAAGAATGACCAGGTGCGCAATGGTGCAAAGGCGAACAACGCAAACGTCACCAGCAGATTGCCTAAAAAGAACAGCACCCAGGCCCAGGTCACGCTGCGGGTGTAGCGCAGTTCCAGCGCGGTCAACGGCCCGTGGATCTTATCCGCGAACTCGGTGCACAAGGGTACGCGCGTGCCAAACAAAGTCCGGCCGAAGGTCCAGGCCATCAGCACGTAGAATCCGGCCTGCTGAATCAAATAGACGATCGAGAACTCCTCGATCAGCAAATACCAGTAGTGATGCAGCAGCAGCAACGCGCCGACGCTCAACACCACGGCGAGCAGCATCCCGTTCCAGCGCCACACCATCAAACAGCCCAGGATGAGCATGGGGGCGAGGGCCAGCAGCGTGGCCAGATCTCGAGCCTTGGGATTCGAATTGCTGTAGTGCGATAACCCAGCGTAGGCGATGACGAGCATGGCGACCGCAACGATCTGCAGTCTACGGCTCCAACGCATGGCTATTTGGTTCGGTGCGCCGCAATGTAGTCAGCCAGGTGGCGCAACGAACGAAAGATCTGTTGGTTCTCCTGGCTGTCGGCCCGCAATTGAATGCCGTATTGTTTCGAGACGATCAGGGCGACTTCCAGGATGTCGATCGAGTCGAGTCCCAACCCTTCGCCGTACAACGGCGCATCGGGGTCGATATCCTCGGCGCGGACTTCCAGGTTCAATGCCTGCACGAACAATGCGGCGATTTCCCGCTGCAGACCAACGGCGGTCAGCGCCGCGGGCGTTTGCAGTTGCGACGCTTTGTCGGGCATAGGCAGTAACTTCGATTCAGGCTTCTTACTAACCGGCATTATATAGGTGCCGGACGGTGCGGCAACTCAAGCCCCGTTTACAAGGCGGCGCAGGGCCAACATGGGCGACCGCGCCAAGAAACCCCAAAAAAGTCGAAAATGCATCCAAGTCAGTAAAACGTTGTCGCGCCAGTACTTAAAGTGCGAAACACCGCCCTCCTGGAGGCTGAAATAGCGTACCGGCGCCGGCAGATTGATGGGCTTGACCCCGCGCCAACTCAGGCGCACCACGGCCTCCACGTCGAAATCGAAGCGCCGCATCCAGATTTGCCGTCGCATCAGCGCGACCAGGCTGTCGATGGGGTAGACACGGAAGCCGAACAGCGAGTCGCCGATGCCGCTCCACAAGGTCTCCAGATTGGCCCACCAATTGGAGATTTTTCGCCCTTTGACCCGCAAACTGGGCGCGCTGGCGTCGAAAACCGGGCATCCCAGCACCATCGCAGCCGGCGCGCTCTGGGAGGCCTGCATAAAGGCGGGAATGCTGTCGGCCGGATGCTGGCCGTCGGAATCCATGGTCAGTGCATGAGTGAACCCGGAGTGTTGCGCCTCGCGCAGGCCGAAAAGCACGGCGGCCCCCTTGCCGCGATTTTTCGGCAGTACGAACACCTTGAGGTTTGGCTCCGCCGCGGCCATTTCCAACAGCCGATGTTCCGAATGGTCGGTGCTGCCATCCACCACCACCCAAACCGGTGCCCAGTGTTGCAAAGCGGACTTTACCGTTGCGAAGACTTTGGGCCCGGGGTTATAGCTGGGAATCAGCACCAGATGGGTGGTCGAGCGCTCAGCCATGGGGCAACCAGCGTGACTGCAGGGCGCCTTGCAGTTCGCCCCGGTAATACTGGTCTAGGTCGGCGGTAAAGGCGGCAATATCGGTGGGCGGATCGAAGCGCCGGCCCAGCCTGACACGGTAAATGATGGGTAGTGTGGGCATGCGTTTGAACAATGGCCAACCCTTGCTCAAGAACGGCGAATCGGTTTCGATCAACAGCGTTTGCACCGGCACTTTGGCATGCTTGGCGATCAGGCCGACGCTGCCTACGAGAAAGGAATTGATGGGATCCTGGGTGGTGCGGGTGCCTTCGGGAAACAGCAGCAACACACCGCCATCGCGCAGATGGCTCACCGACTCCTTGACCAGTTGCCGGGAAGAATCGTTGCGCACATAGCGCGCCAGCCGGGAACCTGAACCCAGGAAGACATTGTTCATCAACTCGGACTTCATCACGCAGACGAGGTCGGGATGACGCGTGAGGATCAACAAGGCGTCGATCAGCGACGGGTGATTCGGCGCCAGAATCAACGGCGGACCGCCCTGCAAGCTGTCGATCGCGCGCAAGTCCAGCTTATAGGTGCGCGTGATGGATAAAGACCAGGCATACAAACGAAACCCATAACAGATGCCGTGACGGCCCACCTTGGTCCCAAGGCGTTTCGGCAGGATGAAATACAACGGTATCGCAAACACCGACCAGGTGAGGCAGATGAGACCCAGGAAGCTCAACGAAGCGATTTGAGCAAAGGGCGTGTAAATACTTTTTAACAGCCGCAGCATCGTCGTTCAGTCCGGTGCTTGTACCATTCGCGACGATTGCCGGATCATGTAGGCGAAGCCAAAGCCGGCGGTCCAGTAACGGCGGGTTTGCACCAGCGGACTGTCGAGGAAAGATGCGTCGGCAAGGCTGTCGTAGCGCACATAGGCCCCCACCCAAAATCTCGTAAAGCGTTTCGACAACGCCGCCAGAGTCTCGGTACCCGCATAGCCTCCCGTGGCCTGGAATTCCGGACGGGTCGCAGTGGCGAATTGCGGCGCCACCGAGTAGAAATAGTTGTTGTAACGGCGATCCGCGAATAGCGGGCCCGCCAGCAGGCCCAGATTCCAGCCCACCACGCCGAACGGATCGCCGATGTCCAGGTTGAAGCGCGGCGTGAAGGTCCAGCCGATGATTTTCGGCGAAGCCTCCACCGTCATGGCGGCGCGCAACGGCATGCGCAAATCGAATTTGATCTTTTCATTGTCGCTGCGGAACAAGTGCAGATCGAAGGAAGGGCCCGCTTCCACCGTGGAACGCAGATCCGGCATGCCGTTGCGAATCCGGTCGTTACGCACCGGCGTGGTGAGGTTGAAGCTCAGATTGATCTCGAGCCGGTCCTGATTGAACAAGGTACCGCGCACGCCTTCGCGATCGGCCTTGAGAAATTTACCGTTGTAGAGAAAGTACGGCACGGGAATCGGGTAGGCGTGCACCGTGTTGGAACCGCGATAATCCTCGAAGGCCACGCCGCCGGCACCCAATCCAATCTCCCACAGGGGCTCCTCCTTGGCGAGCGCGGAGGCGCAAAAGCAGGTGGCGAGCAATGCGAACAGCGGGGCTGCGACTCTCATTAGCCGCCGATAACCTGTTCTGGCACGGGGCGGATATTGAACGCGCGGCGCCGGGCGGCCCGGATGGTGCGGCCCAGGTTCGCCAGCGACATGGCGAAATACACTCCTTTCAACAGGCGCAGCGCGGTCCAGATCGGCGTGCGGCCGAAGATGTCGCCGGCCAGCAAAGACAGCAGTGCCTCTTCCATGCGCAGCACATTGCGCGGCCCCAGGAATAATTCGCGCATGGTGGGATTGGTGACGCGATAGATGAACCATGAAAACTGCTTCGGCCCATGGCGCATGATGCGATCGAATTTCTTCAATGCGCGCCCGGCGGTGGCGGGCTGCGTGCGGCAGGCATGGATGGCCTCGGCGGCGGCGATGCCGCTGTTCATCGCCAGCATCACGCCCGAGGAGAACACCGGGTCGATGAAGGTATAGGCATCGCCGATCAGAAAGTAATTCGCGCCATGGCTGCGATCGCAGGAATAGGAGTAGTTGCCGGTGGCTTCGACCTCCGAGATCAGCGTGGCGTCCTTCAGCTTGTCGGCCAACGGCGGGCACAACGCAATGCTGGCCAGGAAGAATTCGCGCACCGAGGTGGTCCGGGTCTTCAAGTAGTGCGGCCACACCACCGCGCCAATGCTGGTGGCGCCATCCGCGAGCGGGATGAACCAAAACCAGCCATGATCAAACCAGAAAATTGTAATGTTGCCTTCGCGCCTGCCGCACTCACGCTGCGCGCCGCGAAAGTGTCCATACAGCGCCGCGCTGTTGTGTTTCTTGTTGCGCTGCTTGGCCTGCAGGCGATTGCCGAGAAAGGTGTCGCGGCCCGATGCATCGATCACCGTAGCCGCGCTCCAGGTCTGGCTGCGGCCATCTTCGTGTTCTGCCCGGATGCGCGCGCCGCCGTTGAGGAACTCGATGTCGCGCACGCGGCAGCCTTCGATCACCTCGGCGCCCAGCTGCCCGGCCCGGCGCAGCAATATTTCGTCAAATTCCGAGCGCCTGACTTGATAGGCCAGCTGCAGCGACTTGTCCCAGCCGTTGGCGAACTGAAACTCCTGATGGCGCCCATCGCTTGGCGATACGAATTCCGCGCCCCATTTTTCCATGCCAATGGCGCGGACTTGCTCGGCGACGCCGAGACGCTCGAGCAGCGGCAGGTTGGCGGGCAGCAGCGACTCGCCGATATGGAAGCGCGGATGACGGGCTTTCTCCAGCACCACCACCCGATAGCCTTGTTCCGCCAGCACGCTTGCGGCGCTGGAACCGGCGGGCCCGCCGCCAACCACCAGCACGTCACACGAGGAAACGGACTCGGGCATCATAAATTCGCCTTGCAACGGTCTTATTGAGTGAACCTAAGGGCCCGCGCACCAGTCTATCGTGCCGACAAACACCGGTCCAACGCCTGTAAGATACCGACATGCATATTTTGATTGTCGAAGACGACGAAGTTGCGCGAGATTACCTGGCCAAGGCGCTGCGGGAAGCGGGGCATACCGCCGACACCGCGGCCAACGGGTTGGAGGGCCTGCACATGGCCTCCTCGATGGCTGTCGATCTGGCGATTGTCGACCGCATGCTGCCCAAAATGGACGGTCTGGCCCTGGTGCAATCCTTGCGGGCCACGGGCCGCAAAATGCCGGTGCTGATATTGAGCGCGCTGGGCGATGTTGATGATCGCATCACGGGTCTTCGGGCCGGGGGCGACGACTACCTCACCAAGCCCTATCACATGGCGGAGCTGCTGGCGCGCATCGATGCGCTGGCGCGGCGCGGCGACAGCGGCGGCGCCGAAGCCAACACCAAACTGAAGCTCGCCGACCTGGAGCTTGACCGCATGACCCGGCGGGTCACGCGCAATGGCAAGAAAATCGAGCTGACGGCGCGCGAATTTCAGCTGCTTGAATTCATGATGCGTCACAGCGGACAGGTGGTGACCCGCACCATGCTGCTCGAAGGGGTGTGGGACTATCACTTCGATCCGCAGACCAACGTGATCGACGTGCACATCAGCCGCCTGCGTCAGGCCATCGACAAGGACTTCGACAAGCCTTTGCTGCACACGGTACGTGGTGCGGGGTACAGCTTGCGCGAAGACGAATAGCGGGTCCCGCAATGGGTCCCGATCAGCGCTTCCTCGGCATCCTCGATACCTCTCCGTTCCGCATCGCCATTGTCTATTCCCTCGTGTTTGCCTGCGGTGCGGCGGCGCTGTTGGGCGCGGTCGATTTCGCCGTCTCGCGGGTGGTGGATGGCAGCACCGATAATTTGATCGAGGCCGAAGTGCAGGGGCTGCGAGAGCAAATGCTGGTGCTGTCGCGCAGCGATTTCATCGAACTGGTGGAACAGCGTTCCCAAGATCAGGACGTCCGCGGTGCGGTCTACTTGATGGTCGATCCGCAGCTGCGGCCGGTTGCCGGTAATGTGCCGGCATGGCCCAAGGACGATGCCAGCGGCGGCAAGTGGTTCTTATTCAAAGTATCGGTGCCGTTCGGCGATGAGACCCGTGAACACGAAATGCGCGCGCAGCGGTTTCCGCTGCCGGGCAACTATCGCATGTTGGTCGGGCATGACGTGCAGGAGCGGCAGGACGTCAAAAACCTGATGATGCGCGGCTTGATCATCGCGGTGGTGCTGACCCTGATGCTCGGACTGGGCGGCGGGTTTTGGATGGGCCGGCGCATTCTCGCGCAGGCCGGCGCGATTTCCGCCGTTGCCACGCAGATCATGCGCGGCGACCTGTCGCAGCGCCTGCCGGTGCGCAACGCCGACGATGAAATCAACACCCTGGCGCGCGAGATCAACAGCATGCTCGACAAGATCGAGCAGTTGACCTTAGGGATGCGCACGGTGCTCGACAGCGCGGCCCATGACTTGCGCACTCCGCTGAACCGCCTGCAGGCCACCGCCGAGGGCGCCATGAGCACCTTGACGGTCGGTTCGCCGGAACGGCGCGTGCTGGAGCGCGTCACCAGCGAAGTCGATCACATGCGCAGCACCTTGGATGCTCTGCTGCGCATCGCGCTCGCGGAAACCGGCACGGTTGCGCGCGAGCCGGTGGATTTATCGGAGCTGGTCGGCAGCGTAGTGGAATTGTATGCGCCGGTCAGCGAACAGCGCGGCATCGTGCTGGAGAGTTCGGTGGCTGCCGGCGCGCACGTCCAGGGCAATCGGCAGCTGCTGGCGCAGGCGCTCGCCAACCTCATCGACAATGCCATCAAGTTCACGCCGGACGGCGGCAGAATTCGCGTCGCGCTGCGCGGCTCGGGCGGCACGCCGGAAGTCACCGTCGAAGACAACGGTCCCGGCATTCCGGCCGACAAGCGCGAAGTCGTGCTCGGACGCCGCGTACGTCTGGACGAGGCACGCAACGTTCCGGGTTCGGGATTGGGGTTGTCGCTGGTGGCTGCCGTGACCAAATTGCATGGCGCGCATCTGGTGTTGGATGATGCCGCCCCCGGGTTGAAAGTTTCGATGAAGTTTTGAAAATCAAAATAGCAATACAGGAGTATTCATGTCGCGACTATGGGTATGTGCCGTGAGCGCTGCGCTGCTGGTGGGGTGCGCGGGCCACGAGGCCACGGTTCCGAATAACGCCGCGCCCGGCCTGACATCGGGCATCGATTTGCAGTGGCTCGACAAGTCGGTGCGGCCGCAGGATGATTTGTATCAGTACCTGAATGGCAAATGGCTGCAGAGCTTTCAGATACCTTCGGACAAGGGCGTGTACGGTTCGTTTACCGCCATCGACGACGCCATCCAAGGCGAGTTGCGCGGCATCATCGACAGCCTGCCGCAAAGCGGCGGTGATGCAGACACCCAGAAGGTGGTGGATCTGTACGCCAGTTTCATGGACGAGCAGCGCTTGGAGACTTTGGGGCTGCAGCCGCTGCAGGCCGAATTTGCCGCCATCGATGCCATGAAGGATGCGAACGCGCTTCCCGGCATGATGGCGCATCTCACCAAGATCGGCGCCGGCGGCCCGTTCGGACTTGGCGTCGGCGTAGACGCGAAGAATTCCTCGCAATATGCGATCTCGATTTCTCAGAGCGGCTTGGGGATGCCCGACCGCGATTACTATCTGAAGGACGATGCCAAGCTCAAGGCCACGCGCATCCAGTACGTCGCGCACGTGGAAAAGATGCTGTCCATGGCGGGCGATTCGCAGGCAGGCAAAAGCGCAGCGGCGATTCTCGCGCTGGAAACTTCGATCGCCCAGGTGCAATGGACCCGCGTGGAGAATCGCGATCCGATCAAGACTTACAACAAGAAATCATTCGCTGAATTGCCGCAGGTGATGCCGGGCTACGATTGGCGCAGCTATCTGCACGGCACGGGCGTCGACGGGCGGGCCGATTCCCTCATCGTCACCCAGCCCAGCTACTTCACGGGATTGGGCAAAATCATGGCCTCCACGCCGCTGCCGGCATGGAAGGCCTACTTCAAGTGGCGCGTCCTGTCTTCTGCGGCGCCGTATCTGTCCAAACAGTTCGTCGACGAGCGCTTCGCATTTAGCGGCACCGTGCTGCGCGATGTGCCGGAGAATCTGCCGCGTTGGAAGCGCGGCATCAATCTGATCGACTTCAGTCTCGGCGAGGCGTTGGGCAAGCGCTACGTGGAAAAATATTTTCCGCCGGACAGCAAGGCGCGCATGCAGGTGCTGGTCCGCAATGTGCTCGAGGCCTACCGCCGCGACATCGAATTGCTGGATTGGATGAGTCCGGAAACCAAGGTCGGCGCCCAGCAGAAGCTCGCCAAGGTGTCGCCGAAGATCGGCTACCCGGACCGTTGGCGCGACTACACCGCGTTGCGCATCGAGCGTGGCGATCTGCACGGCAACGTGATGCGCGCCGCCGAATTCGAGTACTGGCGCAATGTCGACAAGCTGGGCAAGCCGGTTGACCGGGGCGAGTGGACCATGACGCCGCAAACCGTCAATGCGTACTACAACCCGACCAAGAATGAGATCGTGTTTCCGGCCGCCATCCTGCAGCCGCCGTTTTTCGACGCCAAGGCCGACGACGCCGTCAATTACGGCGGTATCGGCGGGGTGATCGGCCATGAGTTGAGCCACGGCTTCGATGACCGGGGCAGCCAGTACGATGCGGACGGCAACCTGCGTGACTGGTTCACCAAGGAAGATCACGAGAAATTCGCCGCCAAGACCAAAGCGCTGGTGGAGCAGTACAACGCCTATGAGCCCGTGCCGGACTACCACGTGAACGGCGCGCTGACCCTGGGCGAGAACATCGGCGACAACTCCGGCCTGGCGATTGCGTACCGGGCCTATCATTTGTCGCTGGGATTGCACGACGCCCCGGTGCTCGATGGCTTCACCGGCGATCAGCGTCTGTACCTGGGCTGGGCCCAGGTGTGGCGCGGCAAGGCGCGCGAGGCGGAGACGATTCAGCGTATCAAGACGGATCCGCACTCTCCGGCGGCCGTGCGCGGCCTGGCGCCCTTGCGCAATCAGCCGGGGTTCTACAAGGCCTTTAACCTGAAACCCGGAGACAAGATGTACCTCCCGCCGGAGCAGCGGGTCATCATCTGGTAGCGGATCGCTGAAGCGTCAAATTGCCGGCGGTCCCGCAGGTGGGCCGCCGGCACTCTAACTGCATGAAATAACTGGAGAAATACTCCAGGAAGCTTCTGGCATAAAACTTGCTCGAATCCCAAGGCGCGTACCGCGCTTTTTCGGGAATCGATCTATGGCTGACGCTGCCGACGAAGCAC
>Ga0208982_1000075_pt1 | contig 12407 bp, 9 predicted proteins | sample MedBloCAOM1_O3_FD_187840 | JGI IMG/M metagenome (GOLD analysis project Ga0208982, IMG submission 187840) | Forest soil microbial communities from El Dorado National Forest, California, USA - Mediterranean Blodgett CA OM1_O3 (SPAdes) (version 2) | ecosystem: Environmental > Terrestrial > Soil >... | reverse complement strand
CGTGACGGGCGGCGAGGCGCTCTATGCCGACATGGGGCATTTCGGAACGCGGGCCATCCGGCTCGCCTGGGACGCCTGTGTCTTCCCGGCGCTGCTCATCAACTACTTCGGGCAGGGGGCGATGCTGCTCGAGCGTCCCGAGGCCGCGGCGAATCCGTTCTATGGGTTGGTTTCGGGCGCCTGGCTCTATCCGATGGTGATCATCGCGACCGTCGCCACGGTGGTCGCGTCGCAGGCGCTCATCTCGGGCGCCTACTCGCTGACGCGCCAGGCGGTGCAGCTCGGTCGGAGGGCGCGCCGTCATGCCATCCGCTGCGCCGCTGACCGCTCGTCGAGCTCCTGTGAGCATCAGCTCGCAGATGTGCCGCCAGTCGTCGTAGTACCCGCGGATGAGGAAGATCCTGGCAAGTCGTACGCCCAGCGCCCAGCCGAGCTGGCCCGACCCGACGGAGAACGCCTGCTCGACGGCTCCCGCCACGGCCGGCCGTTCGACCTTGAACCAACCGCACGGGTCGCTGATCACCGCCTTGAGTATCGCCTCGTCCGGTCGCCAGCGGGTTCCGGCTGCAAAAGTCTGGGCGAAGGTGGAACTGGGCAGGTGTCGGGCGGCCCCTTCGGCTAGAGCCAGCCACCCGCCGAACGCTCGATCCAGTGCAGCGCGTCGATCAGCTTGCGTTTCCTGGGCGGAGGTTAGCTCCCGGGCGTAGGCGCGCAGCAGGCTATGGAAGCGGTAACGCAACTGTCCCGAAGCGCCATGCCCTGCCACGTCCAGCAGATGCACATCGACCAGGCTGTCCACCAGCTCTTCGGCCCGCCACTGCGACACGTCGAGCATGGCCGCGGCCGCCCAGGCAGCGAAATCGCGGACCTCGAGCAGTCCGAGGAGCCGGAAGGCGCGCTGAGCTGTCGCGTCTAGGCTTTGATAGCTCAGGGCGAGGCTGGCCCGCACGTCCAGATCTCCGAGCCGTAGCTTGTCCAGACGGTGCTGCTCGTCGGCCAGATCAGCCTCGAAGCGGGACAGCGGCCAGTGCCGTCGACTACCCAGCCGGGCTCCCGCAATCCGCAGCGCCAACGGCAGGAAACCGCACAGCCGCACGATCTCCGTCGCTGCTGCGGATTCCGTCGCGACCCGCCGCGGCCCGGCAAGCCGGGCCAGCAGCTCGACAGCTTGGTCCGCTTTGAAGACGTCCAAATCGATCAGCCGGGCGCCGGTCAAACCGGCCAACCGGGTTCTGCTGGTGATCAGCACCGCGCACCCGGGGGTGCCGGGTAGCAGCGGTCGCAGCTGTGCTTCGCACTCCGCATTGTCCAGCACGATGAGCACCCGCCGGTCGGCGAGCCGGCTGCGATACAACGCGGCGCGTTCCTCGGCATCGTCGGGGATCGCGGTCCGGTCCACCCCGAGCGAGCGCAGGAACCGGGCCAGCACCTCCGCCGGTGTGAGCGGGTGGGCCTGCGGTCGGAGGTCGACGAACAGCTGCCCATCTGGGTACTGGACGCGCAGTCGGTGTGCGGCACGGACGGCCAGTGTGGTCTTACCCACCCCGGCCTTTCCGGTGATCGCGACGAGCACCGTTGCGACCCGATCTGCCGCGGCGGCCAGGTGCGCCACGGTGGCGAGCTGTGCCCGTCGCCCGGTGAAATCGGTGATGTCGGCGGGGAGCTGTGCCGGCGTGATGAGGGGACCCGTCGGAGCTTCCAGCATCGGGTCCCCGGTCAGGATGGCCCGCTCCAGCCGCTGCAGCTCGTTACCGGGCTCCAACCCGAGCTGCTCGACCAGGGCGCTTCGGGTGCGGTGGTAGACCTCCAGCGCTTCAGCCTGCCGGCCGGCCTGGTAGAGCGCGGTCATCAACAACCCCTGCAGCTGTTCCCGCATCGGGTGCCGGGCAGCGAGCTCGACGAGTTCGGGGATGATCGCATTGGCATGTCCGCAAGCCAGCTCAACGCAATACAGTTGGGCAAGGCCGGTGAGCCGGCGCTCGGTCAGCCGGTCGGCCTCGGCGCGTAACAACGGTAGGTCGGTGATATCGCTGAACGGCTCCCCGCGCCACAACCGCAGCGCCGCGCGCAGCACCCCAACAGCGCGCGCCGGTTCTTCGATGTCCGTGCTCTCGGCCAGCGCGGACTCGAATCGCTCGGCGTCGAGTTCGCCAGGGTCCACTCGTAGCGTGTAGCCGCCGTTGTCGAAACGGATCCGCCCCGGATCTCCCAGCACCCGGCGCAACCGATGGACGTGCAGCTGCAGCTTCTTGGCCGCGCGCGGATCTCGCTCACCCGCCCACAGGGCATCAACCAGGACGTCGACCGGGACCGGCTTGTTCGCCCGGGTGAGCAGGACGCCGAGCAGCATGCGGGGCATCGGCGCGGAAAGTTGGACCGGCTGCCCTTCTCGCCGGGCCCGCAACGGGCCGAGAACCTCGAAGTCCATCTGCCCCCCGCTCCGCCGCTGTGCCTGCCAGGATTGGCACCGAGTGTAGCGACACGCTGTCGCTTGGTAACCGGACGTTCCCCCGATCGGTGTGTCAGCTCGGGGGAACGTTCACATAAGGGCTCCATCCGGTCACCGCAGGGGCCGCTGGTGCGTCCGTGAGTGAACAAGAGCAAGTGGCCGGAAACCGGAAGGAAAGCGGCAGGACCTAGCGTGGTGCTCGCAACGCAACGGATCCCAGGGGAACGGTCGGGCGGGGGACCTGGGATTCCCATGAGTCGAGTTAGAGAGGGGCTTTCTTGATGTCTTGGACCTCCGCACGCGTGGCCGGCTCCATACTAGCTGCGGCTACGGTCACACTCGCGTTCGCCGCGCCGGCAAGCGCCGATGCGCCTACACCACCGAAGAAGGGTCCTGGTGTGGGGTCGTCGACCACCGTGGCTTGCGGCCTGAACTACCCGGCTAAGGATCCCCATGGCTGGGCGAACTTCCCGGCCAATACCGTGACCTTGCGCAGTGGCCCCAGCAATTCCTGCATCCAAACGGGACAGGGGATGTACGACCAGCGCGCCCAGTACCTCTGCTACACACCAGGAGATGGTGGTACCTGGACCGACGTGCGCAATACCTCCACGGGAGAGCAGGGTTGGGTTCGGGACGACCAGTTGGCTGGGTACGGCAGCAACGTGCCTTGTGAGACGAGCCCACCGCCGGCATCTGTCAGAGGGTGACGATGCGGGAGTTATCCATGCGCCCGCATAGCACTGAGCAGCTCAGCGATGTACCAGCGATTCCTGACTTTCCGCGTTCTGGGGGCAAACCGTCGTTACTGCGGTTTGCTTCCAGAACGCGGGGAAATGGCCATGCCTAGCACGTCGAGGGCATTGTTGAGCTGCTCGGCGGTGATGGTGCCGTCGTCGACGTGACCACGTGCGTGCACCACGTCGGCGATGCTGCGCCGCTGGAGTAGTGCCTCCTTGGCGATGGAGGCCGCTTCCTCGTAGCCGAGGTAGCGGTTGAGTGCGGTTGCAATCGCGGGGGAGGATTCGGCGTACTCGCGGCAGCGCGTTATGTCGGCCTGGGTGCCCTCGACGACCTTGTCGGCGAGCAACCGAGCGGCCGCAGCGATCAGCCGGGCCGACTCGAGCACGTTGCGTGCCATCACCGGCATCATCACGTTGAGCTGAAGGTTGCCCTGCGAGCCGCAGAATGCCACGCACGCATCGTTGCCGATCACCTGCGCGGCGACCATCATCGTTGCCTCACAGATCACCGGGTTGACCTTGCCGGGCATGATCGAGGAGCCGGGTTGCAGATCGGGTAGCCGCAGCTCGGCCAACCCGGTTCGCGGTCCCGAACCCAGCCACCGGATGTCATTTGCGATCTTGAACAGTGATACCGCGACGGTGCGAAGCGCGCCGGAGCACTCCACCAGACCGTCCCGGGCGGCCTGCGCCTCGATGTGGTCGCGGGCCTCGGTGAGCACGTCGAGGCCGGTGGCGTGGCGTAGTTGCTCGACGACGGCGGCACCGAAACCGGCTGGTGCGTTCAGGCCGGTGCCCACCGCGGTGCCCCCGATGGGCAGCTCGGCCAGCCGGGGCAGGCAGCTCGCCAGCCGCTCGACGCCGTAGCGGGCCTGCGCTGCCCAACCACCCGCCTCCTGGCCGAGCGTGATCGGTACCGCGTCCATAAGGTGGGTGCGACCCGCGGTGACCACCTCAGCCCAGTCGTTGGACTTTCGGGTCAGTGCCGAGGCCAGGTGCACCAGCGCGGGCATCACGTCGTGCGCGACGGCCTCGGTGGCGGCAAGATGGATCGTTGTCGGGAAAACGTCATTGGACGACTGTGACGCATTGACGTGGTCGTTGGGATGTACGTCACAGCCAGCGGCCCGGGCCGCCAGCGTGGCGATCACCTCATTGGCGTTCATGTTCGAACTGGTACCTGAGCCGGTTTGGAAGACGTCGATGGGGAACTGATCGTCATGCTCGCCGGCCGCCACCTCATCTGCGGCCAATGCGATCGCCTCAGCAAGGCCCGAGTCGAGCACCCCCAGTTTGGCGTTCACCCGCGCGCAGGCGGCCTTGACCAAGCCGAGTGCGCGGATCTGGGAGCGTTCCAGGCCGCGCCCGGAAATCGGAAAGTTCTCCACCGCTCGCTGGGTCTGCGCGCGGTACAGGGCGTCGATCGGAACCGCGACCTCTCCCATGGTGTCGCGTTCAATCCGGTACTCCTGGGTCATGCGAGTGGTAGCTGATCGAAGTCCACTGCGGCATACTTTCGCAGCTTGGTGAGCTGATGGAAGCTGTCGATCATCCGGACGGTTCCGGACTTCGAACGCATCACGATGGATTGCGTGCGGCATCCACCGGCGTGATAGGTCACCCCGCGCAGCAGCTCCCCGTCGGTGATCCCGGTCGCGCAGAAGAACACGTTGTCACCACGGACCAGGTCTTCGGTGCTGAGCACCCGGTCCAGGTCGTGCCCGGCGTCCAGCGCGGCCCGACGCTCGGCGTCGTCGCGTGGGCACAGCCGGCCCTGGATCGCTCCTCCCATGCAGCGCAGTGCGGCCGCGGTGATGATTCCCTCCGGGGTGCCGCCGATGCCGATCAGCAGATCCACTCCGGTGCCCGGGCGGGCCGCGGCGATTGCGCCGGCCACATCCCCATCGGTGATGAAGGTGATCCGGGCGCCGGCCTCCCGGACCTGGCGCACGAGCTCATCGTGCCGCGGGCGCTCCAAAATGCACACCGTGATGTCGGAGATATCCAGCTGCTTGGCCTTGGCGACCCGCTTGATGTTCTCCGCCACCGGAGCGGAGATGTCGATGACCTCCGCCGCTTCCGGTCCGGTGGCGATCTTCTCCATGTAGAAGACCGCCGAGGGATCGAACATCGTGTTTCGCTCGGACACCGCGAGCACCGCCAGCGCATTGGGCATGCCCTTGCTCATCAGCGTAGTGCCGTCAATCGGATCGACCGCGACATCGCATTCCGGACCTTCGCCGTTGCCGACCTCCTCGCCGTTGTACAGCATCGGCGCTTCGTCTTTCTCCCCTTCGCCGATCACTACAACGCCGCGCATCGACACCGAGCCGACCAACTTGCGCATGGCGTCCACCGCCGCGCCGTCGCCACCGTTCTTGTCGCCGCGGCCGACCCAGCGGCCGGCGGCCATCGCCGCGGCTTCGGTGACCCGCACTAGTTCCATCGCCAGGTTGCGGTCCGGCTCCTCCTGCTTCCGATCCTCGCGCGGATTCGACAAAGTACTCATAAGCCCTCCTGGAACGGCGCGGCAGCGTCATTTGAATTGTCGACGCAAAATTGTGAAACACCACAATCCTGCCAGATCCTTACTTCGTGAGCGGTTGCGCGCCGGGCTGCTGCTGCTCACGAGCGGCGATCACCGAATCGATCCGTTCCCGGGCGCCGGCGAGGTGCCGCTCGCAGACCGTGGCGAGTTGCTCACCGCGCTCCCATAGCGCCAGCGAGTCCTCCAGGCTCAGCCCGCCGGCCTCCAGCCTGCGCACCACCTCGGCCAGCTCATCTCTGGCGGCCTCGTAGCCCAGTGTTGCCGGGTCTTGGGTCGCTCGGTCTTGAGTGGCCCGGTCGTCGTCAGTCACCGCTCACCACCGCATGCAGGGCCCCGTCTGATAGCCGCACCCGCAGCCCGGTGCCCTCGGGGGCATTGGCCACCGAACGAAGCACCGCACCGTTAGCCCGTTGGACCACGGCGTATCCGCGCGCCAGGGTCGCTGCCGGCCCAAGGGTGGTCAAGCGTGCCGAGGTGTGCTCGAGTCCAAGCTGTGCCGCTCGCATCCCGCCGAGCATCGCCCGATCGGCGCGAGCCCGCAGGTCAACCACGTTCTGGCCGCGGTCCTGCAGCAGACGGCTCGGATTGGCCATCACCGGGCGACTTCGCAGTCCGTCGAGGAGTCGCCGTTCCCGGTCCACCCAGCCGTGCAGGGCACGGTGACACCGGTTGCGCAGCTGATGCAGCGCGGCGGTCTCCTCCGCGACGTCGGGCACCACGCACTTGCCGGCGTCAGTCGGAGTTGAGCAGCGCTTGTCCGCGACGTGATCTACCAGCGGGGTGTCCGGCTCGTGCCCGATCGCCGAGACGACCGGGGTGAGGCATCGCGATACCGCTCTGCACAGCGCCTCGTCGGAGAACGGCAACAGGTCCTCCACGCTGCCGCCGCCTCGGGCCAGCACGATGACGTCCACCGCGGGGTCAGCGTCGAGCACAGTGAGTGCCTCGATGATCTGACCCACCGCCAGCGGACCCTGCACCGCGACGTTGCGGACCCGAAACTGCACCGCGGGCCAGCGGGCTGCGGCGTTGCTGAGCACATCGCGCTCAGCGGCACTGGCCCGACCGGTCACCAGCCCGACGCAGCCGGGTAACAACGGCAGCCGTCGCTTGCGTCGGTGATCGAACAGACCTTCGGCATCCAAGAGCCGTCGGAGCCGCTCGATGCGCGCCAGCAACTCGCCGATGCCAACTGCGCGGATCTCATCGACGCGCAGGCTCAGCGTCCCCCGGCTGAGGTGCAAAGACGGCTTGCCGTGCACCACGACCCGGCAGCCATCCGCCAGCGGTGGTTGCCGGTCGCGCACGAGCCCGACCGCGCAAGTCAGGGTCATTGACACGTCGGCAACCGGATCGCGCAAGGTGAGAAACGCAGTACCGGTGCCAGGCTTGGCGCTGACTTGGGTGATCTGCCCCTCCACCCAGACTGCGCCCAACCGATCGATCCACCCCGCGATCTTGCGAGCGACGGTGCGGACCGGCCAGGGTGCCTCCGCCGTGGTGGTGGGTCCGGTCGCTTCCGAGGGGCCGGTCCCTTCGGCCGGCTTGGTCACTGAGGTTTCGGTCACTGTGATTCTGTTTTTTGGGAGCGGACAGTGGCGATCCGGTTCGATAGCAGGGTGACGAACGCGGGACGGTCCTGGTGGACGTGTTCGTAGTCCAGCATTTCCTCGAGCTGGGGCAGTGACAGCTCCCGAAGCTTGCCGCGCAGCTGGGCTAATGACAGTTCGTCGTAGCCAGTCAGCGCCGGCCCAGTCAGACCGGCATCGGGGCTCGCGGTGCTGGCAGTCGAGCGCGGGGGCGTCAGGGCATGGGCGACGTCGGCCTCGTCGATCTCGCCGTCCCGGGCCGCCGGGATGCTGCCCGGGGTGCGTGCCACCGCAGAGTCGGGTTCAGCAAGCTTGTCGTCCTCGTCGAAGGTGGCCCATGACGGGGTGTCCTCTACCGGACGGAGCAGCGAAAGCACCTCGTCGCCCTTGATCGCCAGCTCGGTGACCCGTTGCTGCACCCGCATCCCGGCCTGCACTGCCCGGCTGGCGGCCGTCACAGGGAGATCGGCGAACTGCTCAGGTAGCTTGCGGGCCTGCTCGACAGCGGTGAGCGCCAGGCCCACGGCGACACGAACCGGCAGGGGTAAGTCGCTCATGGTTGTCAAGCCTGCCCCAGTCACCGGCATTATGCCTACCCGGGTGTGAGATCGGTTTGCTGTCAGACCTGCTTTGCCACGCCCGTAGGGTGGACGGCATGACCAAGCGTGTGCTGCTGGCCAAACCCCGTGGATACTGCGCCGGGGTCGACCGCGCAGTGGTCACGGTAGAGAAGGCCCTCGAGGCGCACGGAGCGCCGGTATACGTGCGCAAGGAAATCGTGCACAACCGGCACGTGGTGGAGACCCTGCAGGGCCGTGGGGTGGTCTTCGTCGACGAGGCCGATGAGGTGCCCGCCGGCGCCGTCGTGGTCTTCTCCGCACATGGCGTGTCCCCGGCGGTGCACGCGCAGGCTGCGACCCGTGGCTTGCGCACGATCGACGCCACCTGCCCGCTGGTGACCAAAGTGCATCAGGAGGTCAAGCGGTTCGCCCGTGACGGCTACGACATCTTGCTGATCGGTCACGAGGGTCATGAGGAGGTCGAGGGCACCGCCGGGGAGGCACCCCGGCACGTTCAGCTCGTCGACGGACCGGACGCGGTGGACTCGGTGACCGTACGAGACTCGTCGCGGGTGGTGTGGCTGTCCCAGACGACGCTGTCAGTCGACGAGACCATGCAGACAGTAGCTCGGCTGCGACAACGGTTCCCCGAGTTGACCGATCCGCCCAGCGACGATATCTGCTACGCCACCCAAAACCGGCAAGTGGCCGTGAAGGCGATGGCGCCGCAGTGCGACCTGGTGCTGGTCGTCGGTTCGCGTAACTCGTCGAACTCGGTGCGGTTGGTCGAAGTGGCGCTGGGCGCCGGTGCGCGGCTGGCGTACCTGGTGGATTACGCCCGGGAAATCGATCCCGCATGGCTGGACGGGGCAGAGACGGTGGGTGTTACCAGTGGGGCCTCGGTGCCCGAGGTGCTGGTGCGGGGGGTGCTGGACTTTCTGACCGAGCACGGGTACTCCGACGTCGAAGAGGTCGTCACCGCGGAAGAGAGGCTGGTGTTCTCGCTGCCGCGCGAGCTCAAGCACTCGAACTGAGGATCCGCTCAGAGATCATGACGCGAGATCGGGCGTCGTTGGGTGATCAGTCGCAGGATACCGATGGCTACGGTGAACCCGGTGGTGATCGCCATGGCGGGGAAGCCGTTGATCAACGGAGTGCCGACCGCCAGCGCGGTGGCGACCATGCTTCCGCCGGTGGGATACGAGCCGATGGCCAGGATAACGCCCGGCACTGTCACCGCGAGGATCAGCGGTGGCTGCACCATCGGGCCGAACAGACCCTTGCGCTGCACTACCACCACGGCAAGCAGGCAACCGAGGAAATAGCAGACCTCGAACACCATGCCCAGCCGGTTGAGCCGTTCCATATCCGCGAACGCGCCGATCGCGGCGAGTCCGAGGGCGCAGAAGGCCGCCGCCCACCACGGGATCCCGACGCGATCGGGCAGCAAAGCGCGCTCGTCCCAAGACCTGCGCTGGGCGGTGCTGCGGGTTCGGGTCCCCGTCACTCGTTCACAGTAGACCGCCGCTGGTCGTCGCCCCGCGTCTGGTGCAGAGTCTCGCTGACCCACATCCAGCTCTCACCTGTGTGGTCGGGATCCACCTCGTGGCCGGAGTGCGCGTCGCCCCGGGCGTCCGGTGCGCGTTGTCCAGGCTCCAATGCGACGAGCGAGTCCGTCGCCGACGCGACGAGTTCCACCGCTTGCACAATGCGGGGACTGCGCTCCACTTGCTCGGGCGCATCGAGCGGTTCGGTGACCACACCGAGCTCACCGAAGCGGCGGGCAGTGACCAGCACTCGCGACTCCAGCGACGTCACCGTGCGGTTGTAGGCCTCCACCGCGCCACCGAGTTGCTTGCCCAGCCGTGCCACGTGGCCGCCCATCGTGGCTAGCCGGGAATGCAGCTCGCGGCCCAGTTCATGCACCCGCGCGGCGTTGCGCGCCAGCGACTCCTGCCGCCAGGTGTAGGCCACTGTCCGCAGCAGCGCGATCAGGGTGGTCGGGGTAGCGATCACGACGTTGCGCTCGAAGGCGTGCTCGAGCAACGCCGGATCGGACTGCAGCGCCGCCTCGAGGAACGGATCGCCCGGGACGAACAACACCACGAACTCCGGGGTGGCTTCGAACCGTTGCCAGTACGACTTGTGTGCCAGTGAATCGACATGCGCGCGCAGGTGCCGTGCGTGCGCGGCAAGCCGATCGGCGCGGCGGTCCGGGTCGGTGGCCTCGACGGCCTCCAGGTAAGCCCCGAAGGGCACCTTGGCGTCCAGCACGATGACCTTGCCACCGGCCAGGCGCACCACCAGATCAGGCCGGACCAAGGCATCGTCGTCGCCGGTGGCGTCAGTGGCGGTGACCTGCCGGGAGAAGTCGCAGTGTTCGACCATGCCGGCCAGCTCCACGATCCGCTCCAGTTGCAGCTCGCCCCACCGGCCGCGGACCTGCGGGGCGCGCAGCGCGGTGACCAGCTGCCGGGTCTCGCTTTGGAGCTGCTCGGAGGTCCGGTGCATCGCCCCCACTTGCTCGCGCAGACCCGCGTAGGCGGCTTCGCGCTCCTTTTCCACCGTGCGGAGTTGACCGTCGAGCCGGTGCAGGCTCTGGGTTACCGGGTCCAGCAGCGCCGCGATGGCCTGCTGGCGCTGCGTGGCGTCACCGTCCGACTTGGCCGACATGGCTGCTGTCACCTTGGCGAACTGTGCCTCGGCGAGTTGTACGAATGCCTCGTTGTTGCGCGACAGCGCCTCAGCAGACAATGCCTGAAAGCTGTCTTTGAGCTCGGCTTCGCGGTGGGTGAGCACCCGTTCCCGGTCGGCTGCGGCGGTCCGCTCGGCTTCGAGGGAAGCACGCAGCCCGGCCAGCTCAGCCCGCGCCGCAGCCGCCCGCTCACCGGCTTCCTCGGCGCGCTGGTTGCACTGCTGGGCGCGGGCCGTTTCGACGTCCCTGGCCGCGGCGGCACTTTCGCCCTGCCTGCTGGCCTCGACGAGCTCGGCCGCAAGGGCGGCTCTGGCGGCGTCCGCCGTCCGACCGGCTTCGGCTGCCGCGACCCGGTGCAGCGCGGCGGCCACCAGCCAGCCGACAAGAGCGCCGACCGCGAGCCCGACGAGCAAGGCGAGCAACACTGCGTAATCCATACGTCACAGACTGCAGTACCCCCCCGACAGTGTCGGCGAGGCGCGCCGCCCGTAGGGCGTTGCGCGGCTCCCAGCGCATCACCCGGGCTCAGCGGGGTGAAGCAGCGCTCGATAGTCCCGCTCAGCCCGCTCGATGCAGGTAGCCGTGCGGAGATCGCTCGGGAAGGTTCGCCTAGACTTGACGTCTCGTGAGCCTCACTCTTGGCATTGTCGGCCTGCCCAACGTTGGCAAGTCCACCTTGTTCAACGCGCTGACCCGCAACAACGTCCTGGCGGCGAACTACGCCTTCGCCACCATCGAACCGAACGTCGGGGTAGTGGCGTTGCCCGACGAACGTCTGGGCCGGTTAGCTGAGGTCTTCGACAGCGCCAAGGTGGTCCCGGCGACGGTGTCGTTCGTCGACATCGCTGGCATCGTCGCGGGCGCCTCGGAAGGCGCTGGGCTAGGCAACAAGTTCCTCGCCAACATTCGCGAGGCCAACGCGATCTGCCAGGTCGTGCGGGTTTTCGACGACCCCGATGTGCTGCACGTCGACGGTCGGGTCGACCCGGCCGATGACATCGCCACCGTCGAAACCGAGCTGGTGTTGGCCGACCTGCAGACGGTGGACCGCGCGTTGCCCAGGTTGGAGAAGGAGGCCCGGACCCACCCGCGGGAACGGCGCGCCGCGCTGGCTGCCGCGCAGGCCGCGCGGGAAATGCTCGATGCCGGGCGCACCCTGTTCGCCGCCCGCGCAGTGCTTGATGTCAAGGCGCTCGCTGAGCTCAGCCTGCTGACCAGCAAGCCGTTTTTGTATGTCTTCAACGCCGATGAGGGCGTGCTCGCCGACCTAGGGCGGCAGGCGGAGCTGCGCAAGCTGGTGGCCCCCGCCGACGCGGTGTTTCTCGACGCCAAAGTGGAGTCTGAGCTGCTGGAACTGGATCCCGAGTCCGCCCGAGAGTTGCTGGATTCGATCGGGCAGCCCGAGCCGGGGCTGCACGCGTTGGCCCGCGCCGGATTCCACACACTGGGGCTGCAGACTTTCCTTACCGCGGGTCCCAAGGAGTCCAGGGCGTGGACGATCCGGGCCGGCGCCACGGCTCCGGAAGCCGCCGGAGTGATCCACAGTGACTTCCAGCGCGGGTTCATCAAGGCTGAGTGCATCCATTGGGATCTCTTGCTGGAGATCGGTGGCTGGAACAAGGCCAAGGATGTCGGCAAGCTCAAGGACGGCACGCTGTTCCCACCGAAATACATCGAGAACAAACTGAAGTTCTTTCCCAATATCCGCGAGGTGGTGGCGTATGGCGATGGCCGCGATTTCGTCGCCGTCATGATCAACATCGATCTCGCCGCGGTCGGAAGCTGGGCCGAGCGCAACAATCTGGTCTATGGCTCCTATCAGG
>Ga0208982_1000074_pt1 | contig 12443 bp, 9 predicted proteins | sample MedBloCAOM1_O3_FD_187840 | JGI IMG/M metagenome (GOLD analysis project Ga0208982, IMG submission 187840) | Forest soil microbial communities from El Dorado National Forest, California, USA - Mediterranean Blodgett CA OM1_O3 (SPAdes) (version 2) | ecosystem: Environmental > Terrestrial > Soil >... | reverse complement strand
CGCCGCCCCAGCTGGCTCATCTGCCCTTCGAGGTCTGCCTGGAGATCGTCGTAGTGCAGCAGCACGAGATTGGAGGAACTTGCTGGGGCCGGCCAGAAGGTCCGGATGTGGTGCACCAATCCGGCTAAGTTGGCGGACGACTCGCTGGCCGGCGCTGGGTTGTCCACCCACTGCGAAGGCGTTCAGGTCCATGTTGGCCAGGTGGTTGGACCAGGAGAAGCCGGCATCGCGGGGGTCGCGGCCACGCAGACGTAGGTCACCCGGTGGTCGAAAGGCAGACCGTCGAGCGGCGTGTGCGTTTTGATGAACTGCCGGTGCGGTTGCGCCGCTAGGTGGCGACGCCGGATGCCACCAGGGGCACGGACAGATCGGAAGCGAGTGATCAGGCTTCACGAGTGGCTGTTCTAGCTAGGGCGACGGCCAGGCCGATCAGCAGGTAGCAGGCCGCTCGGAGGCTGGTTGAGGCCAAACCGTCCAGCGGTAAGGGATCGCGCAACACATCGGTGATCGTGAACCACCCGGTGGTCAACAGTACAGGTTGGAGCCAGTCCAGGGCGGGGACGGCGGAGAGCACCCCGAACATGATCAGGCCGCCCAACACCGCTGCGAGGACCACCAGCGGGTGCTCGGTAACCGAGGACACCGCCAGGGCCACCGCGCCGACCGCAGCGAGCTGACCCACCGTCCACGCCGCGGCCAACGACACCCGCAGCAACGCCGAACCTGGCCCAACCTGGGTCCCGGACAGGGTGAGCATGCCGTGGGCGGTTCCGGACGGGCCGACCAATACCAACCCGGTGACGATGCCCAGCACGGCGACCGCGGCGACCGCGGCCACCGCCACGGCGAGCACGCCGACCGCCTTGATCAGTACCAGCCGGGTCCGGCTGACCGGGGCCAGTAGCAGCCCACGCAGCGTGCCGTGCGCGGACTCGCCGGCCAGCGCGTCGGCGGCGGCCATCGTCACGGCCAGCGGTAACAGCAGCGGCAATGAGATCGACAGCGCTGCCACTGGCAGCACCAGCCCGTTACCGGCGATCTGGGTGAACAGGCCTGATCCACCCGGCGAGTCGGTTACCACGATGCCGATCCCCATCAGCACCGGGATCAGCGCGAGTATCCCCAGCCAAATCTGGGTGCGCGGCCGGCGCAGCACCCAGCGCAGCTCGCTTCTCACCAGCCGCCCCAGGGGGGCGTGTACCGGGCCGGACAGGGTCGTGCTACTCGCGGGTACAGGGGTTGTCACGGGCTGTTCCCCTCGGTGAGCTGGGCGAACAGCTCGTCCAACCCGGTCCGCCAGCGCTGCACCTCGTGCACCGCCACACCGGCGCCGACCAGGAGGGCGACCACGGTGGGTGGGTCGGTCCCGGCGAGATCGACACGCACCCCGGTGGGGCGGATCGAGCAACCGATCCCGGCCTCGCGCAGCGCTTGCATCGCGACGGCGGAATCGGGGGTGCGCACGTCCAGCGCGGGTGCCCCGCCGTCGAGCAGGGCGGCCAGCAGACCCGCGGCGATCAGGGACCCTTGGTCGAGCACCGCGACGTGCGTGCAGGTCGCCTCCACCTCGGCGAGCAGGTGCGACGACACCAGCACGGTGGCGCCGCCGGCGTGCAGCTCGGCAATGATCGTCCGGACGTCCCGGGTGCCAGCGGGATCCAAGCCGTTGGTCGGTTCGTCGAGGATCACCAGACGCCGGGGCACCAGCAGGGCCGCAGCCAGGCCCAGGCGCTGTTTCATGCCTAGCGAGTAGGCGCGGTAGCGCCGCCCTGCGGCACTCGCCAGGCCGACTCGGCTCAAGACGCCCTCCACCGCATCCGGGATCGCTCGGCTGGACAGCAGTGGCTCGGCCGCTGCGCACCGCCGCAGGTTCTCCCGGCCGGACAGGAAGGGGTGGAACCCAGGACCTTCCACCAGCGCTCCGACATGCGGCAGCACCGCGCCGGCGGCGGCAGGCATGGGGGCTCCCAGCAGCTCCACGGTGCCCGCGGTGGGTCGGGACAGCGCCAACAGCATGCGGATCATCGTGGTCTTACCCGAACCGTTCGGACCCAGCACACCCAGCACGGCACCGGCCGGCACGTCGAGGTTCACGCCGGACACCGCCACGGTGGAACCGAACACCTTGCGCAAACCACGGACCCGGATCGCCGGCGCTGGCAGGTCAACCAGCGAAGCGGTCGCGGCCGGGGTGGCCGAGCCGGCCGTCACCTGATCAGTCCCTCGCCAACGCTTCGCGGAGGCGGTGCGGGCTCATCAGACCTGTTGTCGGCTGCCCGGCGCGCTCGGTTTGCAGCAGGATGGCTTCGACGTCGTCGATGATGCTGCGCAGTTCGGCGCGGATGGCCGGATCGTCGGAGGCGGCAGCTTCCCGGGGGCTCAGATCACCGATCACGCCAGGAGAGTCCAGCCAGCTCGTTTCGGCGTCGCGGCCCAGGCGTTCGCTGACGTCGTCCGCATCGGTGGTGGCCGTCGCGTCGAGAAAGTAGCTCTCCAGGATGATGGCGCGGCCCTCGCGGCCGTCGGGTTCCTCGCTGACGCGCTTGGCCTCCCGGTGAAGTTCGACGGCTTCCGGGACGACGTCGCGTAGCTGGGTCTCGAGTTCGGCCAGCCGCGCGAGAGAGTTCGCGGCGACGGTGAGGTTATCGCCGGTCCGTTGGATCACCCCGAGGTTCAGCACCCGCCCGTCGGGCAGCTGCCGATGCCAGGCGACGACGTCCTCGTCGGTCCGGGTCAGCCGGTCGATGAGCCGGTTGAAGGCCTCCTGCGGGCCGGGCACCTGGTAGGTGACGCTGCACTCGTACAGGTCGTCACCGTCACTGTTGCGGAACTGGATGGGCGGCTCGGGAGCGAAGAAGTCCGCGATCTGCTCCATCGATGGACCTGAGGCGAGCAGACCGGCTAGCTCGCGACGGCGTTGCCGGGAAACGTCGACGGGCACCGCGAGCATTCGAGGTCCGGTGTCGTCATGGAGCACCCGGCCGCAGAACAGCTGCAGCCGGTGCGCGGATTGCGAGAACAACGTGTCGGCCAGCTCGATCGGGTCGCCGTCCGGCAGGGCGCGCAGCGTGACGCTGGTGTCCCGGGCAACATCGATCGCCTCATAGAGAGTGATCGGGATCCGCTGCCACTCCTCGATGAGCTGGCGTTCGTCTGGACGCAGCCAGTGACCTCGGGCGGCGAGGAACTTCTCCACCAGGCCGCCATGGAACAACGCCAGATCCAGCATGAACATCGCGTACCGTTGCGCGTCCTCGGTGCGCTCAATCAGTGGTGTGATCACCTTCAGGCCGGGAGCGCGCTCGGCGTAGGTGCCCAGCAGTGCGTAGATGAGCTGCGCCCGAGCGCTCAGGGGAGATACCGCATCCAGCCGGCAGCAGGCCTTGAACTTGCGGCCTGACCCGCACGGGCAGGCCGTGTTGCGCCCGACGTCGGGGGGTGTTGCGGCGATGGCCTCGCTCAACCCTGCTCGTAGCGGGCTAGGTATATCGGAGCGCCGCAGGTACCGGTCCGCGGTGACGTAATCTCCGCGCGCCGCGGCGTACTGGGCGGCGTCGTGCAACGCCGGCTCCAGGCCCGGGCGCAGCGTCAGCGCCTCGGCGAGCACGTCGCAGGCAGTCGTGGAGTCCCCGGCACCTTCGGCGGCGCGAGCGGCGATGAGCGCGACCGCGGCCTTCTCCTCCCTGCTGCGCGCCTGCGACCGCAGCGCCGCAAGCTGCGCCTGGACTACACCGCGGTGGATCGCATCCTTCTGGGCGGTGTGGCACTCGATCTGGGCGGAAAGAAAGCCCAGTGCGCTATCGGTCGCCAAGGTCAGTGCATCGAGCATGAACCGGATGCCAGCCGCGTCCAGCGGATCCTCACCGGTGAGCATTCCCACCAGGGTCTCAACGTCGATGAGCACATCATTTTCGGCCATCCGTGCAGGCTAGTCGCCCGGTGCGACCGGATGTAAAGGTGCGCTGACCGTTGGGCCCCCTTCAAGGACTACCAACCGGCCGGGCAGCGCCGTTTGGCCCGGCAGCCCTTCCCGGCGACACCGAGCACCGCCACTATCGTCCGCGTGCGCCATCACACCACGCAGTCCCGGGTCGTCCGCGCCGGGAAACCTCACACGGCCCGGGCGGTGGTGGTCGCGGCGGCCCTGGTGCGCGCGGGTCGGGTGCTCGCGCAGCAGCGGGCCTACCCACTGGAGCTTGCGGGTCGTTGGGAGCTGCCGGGCGGCCGGGTCGAGCCGGGCGAGAGCGCCCGAGAAGCGCTGCTCCGGGAGTGTCGTGAGGAGCTCGCCGTCGAGATCGTGCCGGGCGAACAGCTCGGTCCGGACGTGCCGCTACCCGGGGGACACGTCCTGCGGGTACACGTCGCGCGGCTTGCCCAGCCGATGGCAACACCGGTGCCGGTCGAGCATGCAGCACTGCGGTGGGTGGACGTCACCAACTTGGCGGAGCTGGATTGGTTGGACGCTGATCGCACCATTCTGCCTGATCTCGAAGTGCTGTTAAGGGCCCAACGATGTGGTGCGGCCGGTGACACCGGTGCCGCCGAGTAACATTGGAGTTCCCGGCATCCAATCGAGGAGTTCCTGCGTGCCCACTGTCGCACCCGCCCGCCTGCGCACCGACCTGCGCAACGTCGCCATCGTGGCGCATGTCGATCATGGCAAGACGACGCTCGTCGACGCCATGTTGCGCCAGTCCGGCGCCGTTTCCGGGCGCACCGAAGTGGACCGCGTGCTGGATTCCGGTGATCTGGAGCGGGAGAAGGGCATCACGATCCTGGCCAAGAACACCGCGGTCACCCGGTCCACCCCCGATGGTCCGGTCACTATCAACGTGGTTGACACTCCCGGGCACGCTGATTTCGGCGGCGAGGTGGAGCGTGGGTTGTCCATGGTGGACGGCGTGCTGCTGCTCGTCGACGCCAGCGAGGGCCCGTTGCCGCAGACCCGCTTTGTGCTGCGCAAGGCATTGGCCGCCCATCTGCCGGTAGTGCTCGTGGTGAACAAGGTCGACCGCCCGGACGCCCGGATCGTGACTGTCGTCGAGGAGACCCATGACTTGCTGCTGGATCTCGCCTCGGACTTAGAAGGCCTCGAAGCCGATACGGCTGCGGCGGTGCTGGACCTGCCGGTGATCTACGCCAGCGCCCGGGCCGGCCGCGCCAGTTTGACCCGCCCGCGCGACGGCGAGATGCCCGACGCCGACGACCTCACGCCGCTGTTCGACGTCATCCTCACGCACGTGCCGCCGCCCGCCGGTGATGAGCAGGCACCGTTGCAGGCGCACGTCACCAACCTCGACGCGTCGACGTTCCTGGGCCGGATCGCGCTGTGCCGGGTCCGGGCCGGCCGGCTGCACAAGGGCGAGACCGTGGCGTGGTGCCGGGAAGACGGAACGATCCGGCCGGTCCGGATCACCGAGCTGCTGCGCACCGAGGGGCTCGACCGGGTTCCGGCCACCAGCGCGAAAGCCGGTGACCTGATCGCCATCGCGGGCATCGCGGAGATCACGATCGGGGACACTCTCGCCGACATCGACGATCCGCGCCCGCTGCCCCGGATCACCGTGGACGAACCGGTGATCGCGATGACGATCGGGATCAACACCAGCCCGCTGGCGGGACGCGGCGGGGGTCGCAAGCTCACCGCCCGCCTGGTCCGCAACCGGCTCGACGCCGAACTGGTCGGCAATGTCAGCATCCGGGTGTCGCCCACCGAATCGCCGGACACCTGGGAAGTGCAGGGTCGTGGCGAGCTGGCGCTGGCTGTGTTGGTGGAAACCATGCGGCGCGAGGGCTTCGAGCTCACCGTCGGCAAGCCGCAGGTGGTCACCCGCACTGTGGACGGCACACTGCATGAACCGTTTGAACACCTCACCGTGGACGTCCCCGAGGAGTACGTCGGTGCCGTGACGCAGCTGCTGGCCGCCCGCAAGGGCCGGACCGAGCAACTCGGTGCTACCTCCGGAGACGGCTGGGTGCGGCTGGAGTTCACGGTTCCGTCCCGTGGACTGATCGGTTTTCGCACCGAGTTCCTCACCATCACCCGGGGCACCGGTGTGGTCCACCACGTCTTCGACGGCTACCGCCCATGGGTCGGCGAGCTGCGCACCCGTCGCTCCGGATCGCTGGTCGCCGACCGCTCCGGCGCGGTCACCGGGTACGCGTTGACGCAACTGGCGGACCGGGGAACCTTCTTCGTCGAGCCTGGCGCGGCCGTCTACGCCGGCATGGTGGTCGGCGAGAATCCCCGCGCCGAGGACCTGGACCTCAACGTGTGCCGGGAGCGCAAGCTCACCAACGTGCGTTCCTCCAGCGGGGAGGAGCTCGAGCGGCTGGCGAGACCGCGGACGCTCGGGTTGGAGGAGGCGCTGGAGTTCTGCGCCTCCGACGAGTGCGTCGAGGTGGCTCCGGACGTGGTCCGGGTGCGCAAGGTCATGTTGGACGCTACCCAGCGGGGCCGGCAGCGGGTCCGGGATCGGGTGGCGCGGGGGCCGTCGACGTCGGCTCAATAATTGACCGGGTCGGTCTGGCGACAAAAGACCCCGGAGACACCCCGGGAGATCGCTTTGCGGCAGCATGTCGCCTCGTGAGAGCGTCCGGCGGTGCATGCAGGGTGGTGACGGCGCTCATCGCCGCAACTGTCCTCGTTGCGTGTACCCCGCACTCAGCGGCAATGGTCGCCCCCCGCCGCCCCGCTACGACTTCGTCAGGGGCGTCGCCTGCCGGGCGCGAGGTGGTGTTCGGGATTGACCGGCTGATCGGCGGCTTCAATCCGCACACGCTGGCTGACCTGACGCCGATCTCTGAGGCGGTCGCCGGCCTGCTGCTGCCGTCGGCGTTTCACCAGACGCCGGCCGGGCAATGGGTGCTCGACCAGACGCTGCTCGACTCAGCCGAGGTCACCCGCACCGAACCGTTCACCGTCACCTACCGGATCCGGCGCAATGCGCAATGGTCCGACATCACCCCCATCGCCGCCGAGGACTTCAGCTACCTCGCTGAGCAGATGCGCAGCCAACCAGGCGCGGTGGACTCGGCCGGCTACCAGCTGATCGATCAAGTGGTCTCCCGGGACGGTGGCGAAACCGTCGAAGTGATCTTCGACCGCCCCTACGCCGGCTGGCGGACCCTGTTTCAGGACCTGCTACCCGCGCATCTGCTCAAGGATGCGCCCGGTGGTTGGAGCAAGGCGCTCGACGCCGGGGTACCAGTTTCCGGCGGTCCGTTCGCGATGACCTCAGTAGACCGGTCTCGTGGCGAGATGGTGCTGGAGCGCAACGACCGGTACTGGGCCACCCCGGCCCAGGTCGACCGGATCCGGTTTCGCCAGGGCAGTCAAGCGGCACTAGTGGACGCGTTACACACCGGTGGTGCGCAGGCTGCGTTGTTCAGCCGGCCCGATGCCATTACCGAGTCGTTGCTACGCACGGCCGACTTGGGGGCGACCGCGGCTGTCGTACCGCAGCCGGCGCTGGTGTCGGTGCTGCTTCGCCCGGCTAGCGCGGTGCTGAGCGATCAGCGGGTACGCACCGCTGTGGCCGCGGCGCTGGACCGTTCCGCGCTGATCGCAACTGGAGTAGCCAGCGGCCCCTCAGCGGCGCTGCGAGCCGATTCCCAGGTGGTTGCCCCGTCTACGCCCGCGTACCACCCCACTGGGCCGGCTACGGATATCCCGATGCGGCCGGATCCGGCCACCACGCGCCGGTTACTCACCGACGCCGGTTACACCCGCGGTCAGGAGGTTTGGGAGCGCGCAGGGCAGCCGCTGCGGCTAGTGGTGGGGGCGCCGGCGAACCGGGAGCCATACGGGACCATCGCCGCCCGGGTAGTCGATCAGCTTCGGACCGCCGGGATCGATGCCGAGCTGCGTGAGGTCGACCCCGACGAGCTGTTCACTACCCTGCTCGGACCGAGCATTGCACGGAGTCCTGCTCGTGGCGGGGCCACCGAGGTGACCGCTCCGGCGGGCGCCGGCTCAGTGAGGTCGGATCCGGCGGCTGCCACCAACGAGATCACGCCGGGCGTGGACATCGTGGTAGCACCCCAGCCGGCTGCCGGCCACCCCGCCAGCGAACTGGAGTCCTGGTACGGGTGCCCGCTGGTGGTGCCAGCGAAGCTGGCGCCGGCGCCACCCAATCCGGCGAACCTTTGCGATCTGACGCTGCAGCCGATGATCGAGCGGGCGTTGACCCAGGACGATCCGGCGGGCCCGGTGCCCCCTACCGTCGAGGCGGCGCTGTGGGACCTGGCCGTGACGATCCCGCTCTATCAACCGGCCTCGCTGCTCATCACCACGAGTCAGCTTCTCAACGTCGTCCCGGGTACGCCGCTGGAAGGCCCGCTCGACGGCGCTGCCCGCTGGGAGCTCCGCCGGTGACACCAGGAGGTCTCCACTGATGGGAAAGTCGAGGCTCTTGAAAAGCCTGCCAGCGGGGATCGCCTGCATTATAGTCGCGGTCACCGGTTGTGTGGCGGCCAGCGGAACCGACCGTCCCGACGGCGTGAGTGGGCTGACGAACGCCCAGGCGCGTGGGGACAACGGCGATGGATCCTATCGCGCTCCGAAGGTGCCGCCGGGGCCGGCGGTATTCGTCGCGCACGGAGCGCCGTTTTTTGCGTACAACAACACGACGGTGCAGTCGGACAATAACCCGGACAACGACGTCGTGCTCAGCCAGATCCTGGTAGACCCGTTCGTCATCGACGGAAACGGTAGGTTCCTGGTCAACTCCGATGTGCTGGCGTCAGCGGAGCTGACGGCGAAGGACCCTCAGGTCGTCACATACAAGATCAAACCGAACATTAAATGGTCCGATGGGCAGCCCTGGGACTGTCGAGATTTTTATCTGGCTTGGCTGGCAGGCAGCGGCACAACGCCTTACTTCGCGCCGGCGTCCACGCGCGGATTGGATCGCGTCAACGCGGAGTGCCGGGACAAGAACACGTTCGTCGAGACTTACCGATCACCGTACGCTGACTGGCGTCGGAACTATCTCCACCACGCCATCCTTCCGGCCCATATCCTTGAGCGGGAGACCGGGATAGCCGATATCACCGCGCTGAGCCCCACGTCGCCACCAGCCGTCTTGAAGAAGGCCGGTGACTTCTGGAACAGCAGATGGGCTGGTTTCAACGCAAAGACGATGCCGGCATCCGGTCCCTATCAGTTCGACGGCTCGACGACGAGTACGCAGACCGTACTGATCCGCAACCAGGCCTGGGCAGGCCGGCCGGCAGGTCCGGCGATGATCGTGCTCAGCTCCGTTGCGGACGGTGCCGTTGCGGTGCAGGGCCTAGCGAACCGCCAGTTCACCGTCGTGCAACCGTCGGCCGACCCACTGCTGGCTGATCGGCTGCGGGCGCTGTCGGGCCGCGGTGTGATATTCCAGGCGCGGGGTGGCCCTACCGCCGAGCATCTGGACCTCAATCTGCTCAGCCCGCTGTTTCGGGATCCGGTCGTCCGCAGCGCTTTTGCGCAGTGTATCGATCGCAATAAACTGGTCGACGAACTGGCCCGTGGGATACGCCCGGAAACTCAGCCGCTAGGAAGCCTCGCTTTCCTCCCAGACGATGCAAAATACGAGGATCTCTACTCTGACAAGATGGTTGCCGACGCTCAGAAAGCGCAGGTAATACTGGAGCGGGCGGGCTGGATACTTGGTCCCGACGGCGTCTATTCCAAGACTGGCCAGCGGCTTTCTTTCGCCATCAGTCACGACGGTTCCCCGGCCCACTCAAGAGAAGTGGAGCTGATCCGGACGCAATGCCGGCAGGCCGGCATGGAAATCGCTGACGGCGCCGATCCGGGCGGTGTGGGAGATGCTGTGGTACACGGCCGGTTCGATGTCGTCCTGACGGCGAACTCGCGTGCCTCCCGAGTGTGGTCGCTGGCCGATCACTATGCGACCAATGGGAAACTCAACTACCAGCATTACAGCAACCCTGACGTCGACGCTGCGCTGGATATCGCGGAGACAGAATATGCCGAGCCCACCCAGATGGATGCCTTGGCGAAAGCCGATCGGCTCCTCGCCGATGACCTGGTGTCGCTGCCGTTATTCCAGTTTCCTATCATGTGGGCCTACACCAACAATATCGACAGCGTCTACCGTCAAGCGTCCGATGGCGTCACCTGGAACGCCAACGAATGGACCGTCCGGTAGCTGTTTCAGCTTGCCGAAGTTCAGTTTGCCGAACTTCAATTTACCGAAGTTTGCTTTATTGAAGTTTAATTACGCAGCACCACCGCGACGATTCCAGCCAGGTGCTCCAGGCGGGCAACCTCGGCAGCGCGGAACATCGGTCCGCCCGGACGACCGATCAGCAGGGCCCGGTCAGCCCTGCCGACCGGGGTCGCTGCCAGTTCGGTGCCCAGTTCTCGCCAGGGCCGCGGCACCCAGGGGTCTTCTGGGTCCAGGATTGTCGCGCGGCGCAGCGGCCACCAGGGCAGCTCTCCAGCGACGGTCTCCGGCGCGGCAAAGGAGGCGGCGACCCGGTGCGACTGTCCGTTTTTGACGCTGAGCACCATGGCCCACCCCGCTCGGACGATCTTAGGCACGCCATCGGTGAAGATCTGTAAGCCGTGCGCAGGGTCGGCAGCGACCTGCTCCACCAATTCCAGCTCGCGGTGGGTGTCCAGGACACCTGCCCACGGACGGACGGCGTCGACCTCGACACCCTCGACCGATTCCGCGGCAGTGATCAACACGTCGGGTAACCGGCCAGATGGAAGCTCCACGACCATGTCATCGATGGCGATGCCGGATCGGCGTTCGACGACGTCGAGGCTGAGGATGTCAACGCCGACCTCGCCCAGCGCGGTGGCCACCGCGCCCAGCGCCCCTGGTCGGTCCGGCAGCTGAAGCCGGATCAGAAAGGACATCCGCCGCCGCGCCTGTTCATTCGGGCCTCTATCATCCGGCGTTCCTCCATCACGTGCCATCAAGTCACGGAACCGCGACAGCCCGTGCGCTCGCCGGTCGCCGATTGTGACAGAGCGAGCCGCAAGCTACGCCCACCAGCCCACAGGCGGGTCACTCGGCCCCGCACTGTCCGAGGCTAGACTCGTCGGGTCAGTCAGCGACCCAGCACCACTTCAGGAGTGTCCCGTGCCCACCATCTCCCGTGACGAGGTCGCGCACCTCGCTCGGCTCGCCCGGCTGGCCGTCACCGAGGAGGAGTTGGACCTGTTCGCCAACCAGCTCGAGGTGATCCTGACGTCGGTTGCCCGGGTCGGTGAGGTGGCGGCCGCGGACATCCCACCCACCTCGCACGCCGTCGGGTTGACCGATGTATTCCGCGCGGACGTCACGCGTCCGGGGCTGACGCAGCAGCAGGCGCTCTCGGGCGCCTACGCCACTGAGGACGGCCGGTTCCGGGTGCCCCGCATCCTGGACGAATCATGACTCGGTTGACTCGGTGGTCCGCCGCAGAGCTCGCTGCCCGGATCCACGCCCAGGACATCACCGCGGTTGAGGTGATCAGAGCGCACCTGGACCGGATCGCTGCCGTGGACCCGGCCCTGCATGCCTTCCTGCACCTCGACGCGCCGGCCGCGCTCGCCGCCGCCGCCGCGGTGGACGACGGGCTGCGGCGCGGGGACCGGCCGGCATCGCCGCTGGCGGGCGTGCCGCTGGCGCTGAAGGACGTGTTCACCACCGTTGACATGCCGACGACCTGCGGCTCGCGGATACTCCAGGGCTGGCGGCCGCCGTATGACGCCACGGTCACCCGCAGGTTGCGCGCTGCAGGGGTCGTGATCGTGGGTAAGACCAACATGGACGAGTTTGCGATGGGTTCCTCCACGGAGAACTCCGCCTACGGGCCCACCCGCAACCCCTGGGCTCTCGACCGCGTCCCGGGCGGGTCCGGTGGGGGTTCGGCAGCGGCGGTGGCCGCCTTCGAGGTGCCGTTGGCGATCGGTACGGACACCGGCGGCTCGATCCGCCAGCCCAGCGCGGTGACCGGAACGGTCGGAGTCAAACCGACCTACGGTGGCGTCTCGCGCTACGGTCTGGTGGCCTTCTCGTCCAGTTTGGATCAGGGCGGCCCGGTGGCCCGTACGGTGCTCGACGCCGCGCTGCTGCACGAGGTGATCGGCGGGTACGACCCGCTGGACTCCACCTCGATCGACGCACCGGTGCCGCCGGTAGTGGAGGCGGCCCGCGCGGGTGCCACCGGCGACCTGACTGGACTCCGGGTTGGAGTGGTCAGCCAGTTCCGCGGAGACGGCTACCAGCCCGGTGTACTACGGGCCTTCGAGGTGGCCGTGAGCCGGCTGCGCGAGCTGGGGGCTGAGATCGTCGAGGTGTCCTGCCCGTCGTTCGACCATGCGCTGCCTGCCTATTACCTGATCGCGCCCAGCGAGTGCTCCTCGAACCTGGCTCGCTTCGACGGCATGCGCTACGGCCTGCGGGTCGGCGACGACGGTAGCCGCAGCGCCG
>Ga0208982_1000073_pt1 | contig 12512 bp, 13 predicted proteins | sample MedBloCAOM1_O3_FD_187840 | JGI IMG/M metagenome (GOLD analysis project Ga0208982, IMG submission 187840) | Forest soil microbial communities from El Dorado National Forest, California, USA - Mediterranean Blodgett CA OM1_O3 (SPAdes) (version 2) | ecosystem: Environmental > Terrestrial > Soil >... | reverse complement strand
GGAGGAGTTCGCCGGCGCCAAAACCGGTCAGCACCACCGCCGCAGTGAGCAGCGGAGCCCCACCGATCGCCGCCAGCGGGAGGAATATTCCGCTGGGCTGGCCGAACGCCACCCGCCCCCACGGAAAGCCGCCGAAAGGAGCCCGACCGATCAGCGCCTCGGCAGCCACCCACACCCCCGCTGCCCACAATGGCGCGGCCGGCAGTCGGGATACCACGGCAACGCCGGCACCGGCCAGCGCCAGCACGAGCGCCTCGACGGTGGCCAGCGCCAGCCACGGCAGCGGGCCGACGAACTCCCCCGCCCACGACAGCAGCGGTACGAAGAAGCCGAGCCCGAAGGCGAGCCCGTAACCAAACCCAGCACGGGCCGGGCGTCCATGCAACACCGCCCACAACACCGCAAAAACTACCGGCGCGAGCCACCACAATTCCCGCGGAGGTGCGCCGACATACAGCAACAGGCCGGCACCGGCGGCGGTACCCACCCGCATCAGCCGGCCATTCCGGGTCACAACAGGGCGTCTTGCAGCTCGAACAGGACCCGGCCGTGATGCACGGTGCGCAGGCACGAAGGCGACTCGACCCCAGGAAATTGATCGGACTCGTCACCGGCCCAGATCGCGTAGGAGGCCGGGGCACCGGGGACCAGTGAACCGGCCAGCGGGTCAGACGCGGCAGCAGCGCGGTATCCGCCGTAGGTGTGGGCCGCGAAAGCCTCCATCGCGCCGATCTCTGAGCCGGGGCTGCGGTGTCCGACCGCGGCGCGCACCGCGTCCCACGGGTCACCAGGGGTAACCGGCGCGTCGGAACCGAACGCCAGCACGACACCGGCCTTCTCTAGCAGCGCGAACGGGTTCATCGCCGCAGCTCGAGAGGCCCCCAGCCGTAGCGCGTACATCCCGTCCGGACCGCCCCAGGCAGCGTCGAAAGCAGGCTGCACGCTGGCCACCACGCCCCAGGCCGCCAGCTGACGGGCCTGGTCAGGATCCACCATCTCAAGATGTTCGAGCCGGTGGCGGCGCTGCCTCAGCGCGGTGGCGCCAATCGCAGCGGCAGCAGCCTCGAAGCCGGCCATCACCGCATCGGTCGCGGCATCTCCGATCACATGGAACCCAGCCTGGATGCCGGCTTGGGTGCAGGCCTGGACATGCGCAGCTATCTGCGCCACATCGAGATAGGCCGTGCCGCGGGTGCTGGGTGCGTCGGCATAGGGCATCCGCAATGCAGCGGTCCGCGAACCGATCGCCCCGTCACAGAACAGATCTCCAGCCAGCCCGTGCGCCCCCGTGGCTGCCAGCAGTTCGCGCGCCTCCTCGGGCGTACTGACGGCCTGACCCCAGTAACCGACCACCTCGACACCGTGATCGGCTGCCAACAATTCGGCAAGGTCTTCGAGCCCCGAGACCTCCGGGCCTGAGCACTCATGCACTACCGCGATCCCGCGGGCCGCCGCCCCGGTGAGGAACGCTTCTTGGGCGGCGCGGCGCTGACCGGCTGTGATCGATTCTCGGGCGGCCCGACGGGCGTGGTGATGTGCCTCCCAGGTCAACGTTCCCTCGGCCGCCCAACCCGGCGCGCCGATCGCCGCCGCGGCTCGGTCCAGCAGCCTTGAGGAGACCGCGGCGCTGTGCCCGTCTATCCGAGACAGGTACACCGGCGTGTCACCCGAAGCCCGGTCCAGTTCCGCGCGGGTCGGCGGCCGCCCCTCCGGCCACGACGTCTCATCCCACCCATGTCCCCACAACACGGTGCCCGGACGGGACTGGTGGGCGACCAGGTCTAGACACTGCGCGAGAGTGGCGCAGCCGGTGAGATCAAGCCCGATCGTCAGCAGGCCGGTGGATGTGGCATGCACGTGCGCGTCGACGAACGCGGGAGTGACCAGCGCGCCGCGCAATTCGAGCACTTCGTCGGCGTCGCTGAAACACGCGCGGCCAGTGCTGTCATCCCCGGCCCAAGCCACTACCCCGTCCATGACGGCCAGAGCGGTAGCCCCAGCGACCGACGGGATGCGTCCGCCTAACAGCAACGAAGTGCTCATGGTTCGGCAGTATTCCCGCTGACCCGGATCACTTCGTCGATCGGCTCCCACTACGCGCAGCGTCGGAGAACCTGGCCGCCGCTGTCAGCGAAGCTCGCCGCTCGCGGAGTGGGGCGCGGGTGGCTCGTCGACGATCTCGCCATCGACGACGTCGCCTGGCGCATACCGTGCGGGAGTGCGCCGTGACGCTGAGCGCAGGATCCGTCGCCGAACCAGTGCGCGGATCGGCGGCAGCAGCAGGAGCAGCCCCAGGACGTCTGAAACAAATCCGGGCACAACGACAAGCACCCCGGCGGCGGTGATCAACATGCCGTCGAGCAGCTCCCGGTGCGGCGGTCTGCGGGCGCGCAGTGCCTCGACGAAGGCGCCCAGGGTGCGGGCACCTTCACGCCGCAGCAGAACCGCGCCCACCAGCGAGGTGAGAATCAACAGCCCGATGGTGGCCAGGAAGCCGATCGCGTGGCCCACCGCGACGAGCACCGCCAGCTCAACGATGGTGGCGACGAACAGGATCAGCAGGACCGGCATGGCACGAACTCCCTCGGGTCGAACGGGACGAGCACGGTGTGCACTCCCTGATGTCGCCTCATCTCCAGTAACGCCTGACTCGGCGACTTCGCTCCCCAATGCGCGCACTGCGTCTAGATCGACATCAGCGACGCTTCATCTCAGTCGGTCAATGCCCGATTTAACCGATACGATCGGTATGCCCGGAAGTCGAGGGTCCGGTGCATGCTGCCACGCGGCGATTTGATGAAATCTGGGTTACACGTCTGGCGGTGAGGCCCTTGCTCATTGATCCGGGCACCCCTATCGTGATGTCACTCACGTGCATGACCAACCAGGTCGGGAGGTGTGCGGCGTGTCCAGGGCATCTGCCGGGACCGCCACCGCCGCGGAATTGTTCGAGCGGCGGGTACTACCCCTATATCAACTGGCTGACGACGCCGGGGCGATCGCTGCTGCATGCCACGCCATGGCCGTGCGCTTCCACCGTGGGGGCACTCTCGTCGTCTTCGGGAGCGGCACAGCCAGCACGGACGCCCAGCACGTCGTGGTGGAGTTCGTCCACCCGGTGGTCATGGGCAAGCGAGCGTTGCCGGCCATCTCACTGACCGCTGATGTCGCGACGGTGACCGGAATTGCCGGCGCAGAAGGCTTCGACGAGATCTTCGCCCACCAGTTGAGTCACCTCGCCTCGGCCCGCGACATCGCGCTGGGCATCTCGCCTGATGGGAACTGCGCTAGCGTGCTGCGCGGATTGGCGGCCGCGCGGGAGTTGGGCATGCTCACGGTCGCGCTCGTCGGCGGCGACGGCGGCCGAGTCGCGTCGCTACAGGCCGCCGACCACATCGTTGTAGCTCATTCTGACGACCCTCGAGTGATCAAGGAAGTGCACGTTACCGCCTACCACGTGCTATGGGAGCTGGTCCACGTGTTCTTCCAACATCCGGACCTGCTAGAACCGAGGGCAGTCGCATGACCGCTCCGGAATGCCATGGCGAGGTCTGCATCACGTGCTCGGATCAGGCCGTCGCGGTGCGTGTCGTCGAGTTGCTCCCCAACGAACTGGCTATGGTGGACACCGGATCCGGTATGGAAGAAGTGAGTGTCGCGTTGGTGTCGGCCGGGATCGGAGACGAGATCCTCGTCCACGCCAAGGAAGCGATCGCGGTCTTGGGGCTCCCAGCAGAAGGCACCGAAAAAGCCACGGATCGGGTCCCGGAATGAGCCCCGTAAGCAACGGCCACGGCGACACTGGTCCAGCCACCCGATCGGCTGCCCAGTCCCAGTCCGATGATCTGGCATCCCTGTACCCATTCCTGTATTCACACCCTGAAAACATCGGCCATGACAGCCCCGGAGCTGGAGATCTCGAGGCGGTCTTGGCCGAGGTGCGTCGGTCCACAGTGGACAAGGCGCACCAGATCGTGGCGCTCCGGCGGGAGGTCCTGGCTCGCGATAGTCAGCGGCTGGCCGCCTGCGCCTCGGCAATGGCGTCGTCGTTCGCCACCGGCGGGCGACTGTTCGCTATCGGCAACGGGGGCAGCTGCACCGATGCAGCCGACCTCGCTAGCCTGTTCCTGCACCCGGGTCCGGGACGGCGGGCATTGCCCGCTTTCGCGCTTACCGGGGACATCGCGGTGCTGACGGCGCTGTCGAACGACGTCTCATTCGACGTCGTCTTCGCCCGCCAGATCGCAGCTTTTGGGCGGCGTGGTGACGTCGTCGTCGGGTTGTCCACCTCGGGTAACTCCACCAACCTTGTACGCGCCTTCGAGGAGGCGAGCAGGCGCGGCCTGCTCACCGTCGGCTTGGCGGGCTACGAGGGCGGGGCAATGGCCGAGTTGGGCAACATCGACCATTTGTTCGTGGTGCCTTCTGACTCCGTGCATCGGATCCAGGAGGCGCAGACCACGATCTACCACACGCTGTGGGAGCTCACGCTTGACGAGCTCGTCAGCACAAGGCGACATCCGGAACGAGAGAGCGGCCGGAGGTCGCTCGTGGAGTAGGGGAGTCATGACAAGACCAACTGCACAAGCCACTCCCACCAAGGAAGAAGAAGCCCCGATCCACATTTTGTGGATCAACTGCGGGTTGTCCTGTGATGGTGACTCGGTAGCCCTGACCGCGGCGACCCAGCCCAGCATCGAGGAAATCGCGCTGGGTGCTCTTCCTGGACTGCCTAAGATCGCGGTGCACTGGCCGCTGATCGACTTCGAATGTGGCCCCGAACAGGGTGCCGACAACTTCATCGAGTGGTTCTGGAAGGCCGACCGCGGCGAGCTGGAACCGTTCGTACTCGTCCTCGAGGGTTCGATCCCGAACGAGGCGATCAACGGAGAGGGTTACTTCACCGGTTTCGGGAGGCATCCCGACACCAACCAGCCGGTCACGATCAATGAGTGGATCGACAAGCTGGCGCCCAAGGCGACCATTATTCTCGCGGTCGGCACCTGCGCGACCTACGGTGGTATCCACGGTATGGCGGGAAACCCCACCGGTGCCATGGGCGTGCCGGACTACCTGGGCTGGGACTGGAAGTCCAAGGCAGGTATCCCGATCGTCTGTGTGCCCGGCTGCCCGGTGCACCCGGACAACCTGTCGGAGACGATCCTGTACCTGCTGTACCAGGCTGCCGGGCAGGCTCCGATGATCCCGTTGGATGAGCACCTGCGTCCGCAGTGGCTGTTCGGCGCTACCGTGCATGAGGGTTGTGACCGAGGCGGATACTACGAGCAGGGCGAGTTCGCCAGTACCTATGACTCACCGAAGTGTTTGGTAAAGCTCGGCTGCTGGGGCCCGGTAGTGAAGTGCAACGTGCCCAAGCGGGGCTGGATCAATGGTGTGGGTGGTTGCCCGAATGTGGGCGGTATCTGCATCGGCTGCACCATGCCCGGCTTCCCGGACAAGTTCATGCCGTTCATGGACGCGCCTCCGGGTTCATTGGTTTCGGGGACCGCAAGTCTGGCCTATGGCTCGGTCATTCGGTCGCTGCGCAATATCACGCTTAAGAAGACCGATACCGAGCCCAAGTGGCGCAAGAAGGGCCGCACGCTCGAAACCGGCTACAAGCCGTCCTGGTGATCGCCGACCGGCTCGAGAAAGGCATCTAGACGATGACAACCACCGCACCACGGCATGGCAGCACAGGAGCTGCAAAAGGGCAACTCACCGAGATGGTGTGGGATCCGGTAACCCGGATCGTCGGCAGTCTCGGTATCTACACCAAGATCGATTTTGGGGCGCGCACGGTGGCTGAGTGCCACAGCACCTCATCGGTCTTCCGCGGGTACTCCATCTTCATGAAGGGTAAGGACCCGCGCGACGCCCACTTCATCACCAGTCGTATCTGTGGGATCTGTGGGGACAACCACGCCACCTGTTCGGTTTACAACCAGAACATGGCATACGGGGTTGCGCCGCCGCACCTGGGTGAATGGGTGATCAACCTCGGCGAAGCCGCCGAGTACATGTTCGACCACAACATCTTCCAGGAGAACCTGGTCGGGGTCGACTACTGCGAGAAGATGGTCGCCGAGACCAACCCTGGTGTTTTGGACCTGGCCAACCGCACGCCGGCGCCGCAGTCCGAGGCCCACGGTTACAAGTACATCGGCGACATCATGCGGGCGCTCAACCCGCTCTCGGGTGAGTTCTACCGCGAGGCACTGCAGGTCTCCCGCTACACGCGAGAGATGTTCTGCCTCATGGAGGGTCGCCACGTGCACCCCTCCACGCTGTACCCGGGCGGCGTCGGCACCGTTGCCACCCACCAGCTGTTCACCGACTACTACACCCGCCTCATGCGGTATGTGGAGTTCTGCAAGCGGATCGTGCCCCTGCACGACGACCTGTTCAGCTTCTTCTACGACGCGATGCCTGGTTACGAAGAAGTCGGAAGGCGCCGGGTGCTGCTGGGTTGCTGGGGCGCTCTCAACGACCCGGAGCACTGCGACTTCAACTACAAGAACATGACCAACTGGGGCCGGAAGATGTTCGTCACCCCCGGTGTGGTGGTGGACGGCAAGCTGGTCACCAATGACTTGGTGAAGATCAACCTCGGATTGCGGATCCTGCTCGGCTCCTCGTTCTACGAGGACTGGGACGGCCAGGAGATCTTCGTCGACAAGGACCCGCTGGGTAACCCGATCGACCGGAAGCACCCGTGGAACCAGCACACCATCCCGCGGCCGGCCAAGCGTGACTTCTCCGGCGCCTACAGCTGGACGATGTCGCCTCGGTGGTACGACGGCAAGGATCACCTCGCACTGGACACCGGCGGCGGACCGCTCGCCCGGTTGTGGCCGACGGCTCTGTCCGGGCTGGTCGACACCGGCACCGTCAAGGCCACCGGCCACAGCGTGCAGATCAACCTGCCAAGGACGATGACCAAGCCTGCGGTTTCGTTCGAGTGGAAGATCCCGTACGACAAGGCTGGCAAGCCGCTGTCCAACGCGATCGAGCGTAACCGGGCCCGGACCTACTTCCAGGCCTACTCCGCCGCGCTCGCGCTGCACTTCATCGAGAAGGCCCTGGCTGAGGTGCGTGCTGGTCGCACCAAGACCTGGGAGCCCTTCAAGGTGCCCAAGGAAGCGATCAGCTGTGGATGGACTGAGGCGGTCCGTGGTGTGCTTTCGCACCACATGGTGATCCAGAACGGGAAGATCGCCAACTACCACCCCTACCCCCCCACACCGTGGAACGGCAGTGTCCGCGATATCTACGGAACGCCGGGCCCCTACGAAGACGCCGTGCAGAACACGCCGATCTTCGAGGAGAACCCACCGGCGAACTTCAAGGGCATCGACATCATGCGTGCGGTACGCAGCTTCGACCCATGCCTGCCCTGTGGTGTCCACATGTATCTCGGACAGGGCCAGGAGTTGCAGCGACTGCACACGCCACACGCGTTCTCGACGACTGGCGGATGAGTCGTGCCCACTAGTAACACACCGGATATCCAGGCGGTTGGGGAAAGGGTCGAGGCGCTGCTCGCGGAGTTCGCCTCGACCTCCGACCCCACCACCGCCGGGCGAGCCGAGGAGCTGGTCGGTCTGCTCGTCGAGTTCTATGGTGCGGGCTTGGCCCGCATCCTGGAGTTGCTCGACGAGCAGGCCGTCACTCCGCTGCTGGCCGACAAGATGGTGACGGGGCTGCTGGTGCTGCACGACCTGCACCCGCAGAGCACCGAGGAACGCGTCCTCGCCGCGCTGGAGCGGGTCCGGCCTTACCTGGGCTCGCATGCCGGCGACGTCGAGTACCTCGGGCTGGACCCCGACGGCACCGTGCGATTGCGGTTGGCGGGCAGCTGTGACGGCTGCCCGTCCTCGGCCCTCACCGTCAAGATGGCGATCGAGAAGGGAATTGAGGACGTCGCTCCGGAGGTCACCAAGGTGGAGGTGGAGGGCGTGGCGCCCGATCCAGCTTCGCCGCTCACCGCGGGAGCGGTTCCCGAAGGGGCCACCATGCTCCCGTTGCTCCAGGTGAGCAAACAACCGGAGGCACCGGCTGCGACGTGGGTTCAGGTCGACGGGATCGAGGGACTCGGTCAGGGTCAATTGGTTCCCATGCTGGTCGGCGATACCGCAGCGGTGGTATGCAACGTGGCGGGGAGCCTCTACGCCTACGCTGACCGCTGTGCGGTGTGCGGCTCCGGCCTGACCGGCGCAAAGCTGGAGGGGGCCTTGCTGGCCTGCCCCGGCTGCGCGCAGCATTACAACGTGGTCCGAGCCGGCCGTGGATCGAGCGGAAGCGACCAGGTGGCCGGAGTGCACCTCGACCCGCTGCCGCTGCTGGCCGAGAACGGCGGGGTCCGCATTGCGGTCCCCGCGCAGGCGGTGTCGTGAAAGGGGGGCTGCGGCGCTTCGTTGGGGGCGCCGCTCCCCCTCCGCCTACCGCCGAGCCGCAGGTTCAGCGTTGCGAGATGTGCGCTGAACCAATCGCCGAGTGGCATGGGCACGTGGTCGACGTCGAAGGCCGCGGTCTAATGTGCACCTGCCGTCCCTGCGCCCTGCTGTTCACCAAAGAGGGCGCGGCTAACGGACGGTTCCGCGCAGTTCCCGAGCGTTACCGGTACGCCGCCGATGTACCGCTCGCCGAGGCAACCTGGGATTCGATTGGGATCCCAGTCGCGATGGCGTTCTTCTTCACCAACAGCAAGCTCGGTCAGACTATGGCCTTCTACCCGAGCCCTGCCGGAGCGACCGAATCGCTGTTGTCCTTGGAGGCCTGGTCGGATCTGCTCGCCGCGACCCCGACCCTGGCCGACCTGCTACCCGATGTCGAGGGATTGTTGGTGCACAAGGCAGACAGCGGGTTCGAGTGTTTCGCGATCCCGATTGATGCCTGCTACGAGCTCGTTGGTCTGGTCCGTATGCACTGGAAGGGTTTCGACGGCGGCGAAGAGGCTTGGACGGCGATCCACGAGTTCTTCGCGAGCCTACGGGAACGCAGCGAGAGGATGGCGATCGCTGATGGCTGAGCTATCTTTCACCTGCATCGATGTACAACCCGAGCGCTACGCCGCGGCGCCCACGTTGCTGTTCCGGCTACGGATCGGCGCGGCTGGCGGGCAGCAGATACGAGCCATCGCGCTGCGTTGCCAGATCAGGATCGAGCCAGCGCGCCGTGGTTACGGTGACAAGGAGGCCGAGGGGCTGCTTGAGCTGTTCGGCCAACGCGGACGCTGGGGTGACACGCTCAAACCATTCCAGTTCGCCAACACCTCGACGGTTGTCGCCAGCTTCAACGACTGGATTGAGCTGGACATAACCGTGCCATGCAGCTATGACATGGAGGTCACCGCAGGACGATATTTTCATGCCCTTGAAGACGGTGAGATCCCGTTCATCCTCTTGTTCAGCGGGACTATTTTCGGCGACGGCGGCGAGAATGGGATGTGGATCGAGCAGGTGCCGTGGCACGCCGAGGCACGCTATAAAATGCCCGTAGCGGTGTGGCGTGAGATGATGGACATTCACTTTCCCGGCAGCGGGTGGCTGCGGTTGCGTCGAGACACGATCGACGCCCTAGCCGACTTTCGGGCCGCGCGCGCGCTGCCCACCTGGGACGACGCCATCATCGCCGTACTGGACGTGGCCCGCGAGAGCACTGCGGTCGGCGAAGGCACAGGGGAGGGAGGCTGAATGACGGCTCCGATGGACATCGCCCGGGAAGTGGCCGACGCCGTCCTCTACGAGGGGTACTTGCTGTACCCGTACCGGGCGTCGGCAGCCAAGAATCAGATCCGCTGGCAGTGGGGGGTGCTGATGCCCTCCGCCTATGCCGCGGCCGGGCATGGTGAGCACGCCAGCTCACACAGCGAGTTTTTGCTGGAGCCGGGCACTGACCCGATACTGCACATCCGATTGCGATTCCTCCAATTGCAGCACCGCAGTGGTGGCGAGGGGCCAGTTCCCGAGTTCGATGAGGCGGTAGAGCACGAGATCGACTCCGTGGTATCAGTAGCGGAGTTGTTGGAGACCGAGCAGGTGATCCCGGTCACTATCCCTGGCGGTACCGAGACCACCGACGGGATCACTCGCGAGCGGTGGCCGCTGACCGGCGAGGTCCGGCTGACCGGGCAGCGGCTGGAAGGCCCGTACGGCATTTTGCACCTCAGCCTCGAGGTCATCAATACCGCGCCGTGGGTGGATGCGGAGGCTGCTCGGCACGTGGCGCTGCGGCATTCGCTGATCGCTGCGCATACGGTGCTCGGGGTCACCGACGGGGAGTTCATCTCGTTGATCGACCCGCCAGAGTGGGCAAAACCCGCCGTCAAGAGCTGCCGCAACGAACGCACTTGGCCGGTGATGGTCGGAGAACCAGGACGCCGCGACGTTTTCCTGATCTCGCCGATCATCCTTTACGACTATCCGACGATCGCGCCGGAGAGCCCCGGCGACTTGTTCGATGGCACCGAGATCGATGAGATTCTCACACTGCGCACCATGACCCTCACCGATGAGGAGAAGGCCGAAGCGCGGGCCACTGATCCGCGAGCCCGGCAGCTGATGGATCGCGTCGACTCAATGCCGCCAGAGATGCTCGACAAGCTGCACGGAGCGATCCGTTATCTCGGCGAGACCCCTCGGACGTCTCGTACTCCCGGTGAGCCTGATCCGATCGAGACGATCACCACTCCCGGTGCGCCGTGGTGGGATCCCGGCGCGGATGCCTCGGTAGACCCGGACACCGACAGCGTGCTCGTCGCCGGAGTCGAGGTGGCGAAGGGTAGCAAGGTGGTGCTCACGCCGCGGTTGCACGGGACGGATGCTCAGGACATGTTCCTGGAAGGGCGCACAGCCACCGTTGCCGCTGTGTTGCTCGATGTCGACGGCAACACGCACGTCGCGGTCACCCTCGACGATGATCCGGGTGCGGATATTTCGGCCGCGCATGGTCGGTTCCGCTACTTCTCCCCCGACGAGCTGGCGCCGCTGGGAGCCCCAAAAGAGGCACCGTCAGAGGTACAGTCATGACGGCGATGGTGGCCGGTATCGGAAACATTTTCCTTGGTGATGACGCGTTCGGTGTCGAGCTGGCTCGCCGGCTCACCTCCGAGACGGTCCCAGACGGTGTACGGGTTACTGATTATGGGATTCGTGGGATGCATCTGGCCTACGACCTCCTCGATATGGCTCCGGACACCACGATCCTGCTCGACGCCGTTTCCCGCGGCGGCGAACCGGGAACGATCTACGTGCTCGAGATCGGCGCAGGCGACGTGCCGGGCATCGAGCCGTCAGCTGTCGACGCGCACGGGATGACTCCGGACGCGGTGCTCGCGCTGCTGGAAAACCTCGGCGGCAGCGCGGGGCGGACCCTGTTGGTCGGCTGTGAGCCGGCCAACACCGAGGAAGGTATCGGGTTGTCCAGCATCGTCGCTTCAGCCGTCGACAGGGCTGTCGCGGTGGTTCTGGATCTACTCACCGACAAGGAAGGAAGTGAAGCTAATGTTCCGTCTGGTGCGTCGGCTGCTGTTCTGGGGGTCAGCGATCGGCCTGGTCACCGTAGCGGTACAGGTTTCTAAGGACGTGGCTCGCTACAAGCAGATAAGCGAGATGTAACCCGACTCCCACCACGGAGGTAAAGCCCATGTGCCTCGGCATCCCAGGCGAGGTGATCGAGATCCTGCCCGAGCACCCCGATCTGGCCAGGGTCGACGTCAGCGGGGTCAAGCGCGCGATTAATATCGGTCTGTTGACCGATGACCCGCCTGTTCCCGGCGACTGGATTCTCATTCACGTCGGTTTCGCGCTCTCTAAAATCGACGAGAAGGAGGCCAAGGCAGCGATGGACTTCTTGATAGGCATCGGTCAGGCCTACGAGGATGAGATCGCCGCCCTGCTCGAGTCGCGGATTGACGAAAGGCAGTGAGTGGTATGCGATTCGTCGACGAGTACCGGGATGCCGAGAAAGCTCGTACGCTGGCGGCCAAGATTGCGGCGCTGTGCGAGCCGGGGCGACACTACAAGTTCATGGAAGTCTGCGGGGGCCACACGCACACCATCTACAAGCACGGGCTGGAGGACTATCTTCCGGAGTCAATCAGCCTGGTGCACGGGCCTGGCTGCCCGGTGTGCGTGCTCCCGATGGGTCGGGTGGACGATGCGATCGCACTGGCCGAGCAGCCAGATGTGATCATGACGTCCTTCGGCGACATGATGCGGGTGCCCGGCGGGCGCGGGTCGTTCTTCGACTCCTCGGCCGCCGGCACCGACATTCGAATGGTTTATTCCCCGCTCGACGCGCTGAAGATCGCCCGGCAGAACCCGAATAAGCACGTGATCTTCATGGCGATTGGGATGGAAACTACCGCGCCGTCTACCGCGATGACCGTGCTAAGGGCGGCGGCTGAGGGCATCGAGAACTTCTCGATCTTCTGCAACCACGTCATGATCGTTCCGGCGATCAAGGCCATCCTGGACTCCCCCGACCTGCGATTGGACGGGTTTATCGGC
>Ga0208982_1000072_pt1 | contig 12543 bp, 8 predicted proteins | sample MedBloCAOM1_O3_FD_187840 | JGI IMG/M metagenome (GOLD analysis project Ga0208982, IMG submission 187840) | Forest soil microbial communities from El Dorado National Forest, California, USA - Mediterranean Blodgett CA OM1_O3 (SPAdes) (version 2) | ecosystem: Environmental > Terrestrial > Soil >... | reverse complement strand
TACCGCGAGTCCTGGCGCCTCGGCTCCTGACCCGCACCCCGGAGCCGAGGCCAGACGGTTACGCCCTTCGCCGCCGGACCAGCCAGATGGCCAGCGCGGGCGAGCGACATGGCCAGCAGCACCTAGGGCAGGCGCCAGTCGATCGGGTCGCCGCCCTGCTTCTCCAGCAGCTCGTTGGCCCGGCTGAACGGGTGCGAGCCGAAGAAGCCGCGGTCGGCCGAGTACGGGCTGGGGTGGGCCGACTCGATCTTCGGCACGTCCGGCATCAGCGGGGCCAGGTTCTGCGCGTCCCGGCCCCACAAGATGGCCACCAGCGGGCCGCCCCGGGCCGCCAGCGCACGGATGGCCTGGTCGGTGACCTCTTCCCAGCCCTTGCCCCGGTGCGAGCCGGGCTTGCGCGGCTGCACGGTGAGCACCCTGTTCAGCAAGAGCACGCCGTGGTCCGTCCACGGGGTCAGATCCCCGTTCGACGGCTCGGGGAAGCCGAGGTCATCCCGGTACTCGGTGAAGATGTTGACCAGGCTCGGCGGCAGCCGCTTGACCTCAGGCGCCACCGAGAAGCTGAGCCCGATCGGGTTCCCCGGCGTCGGGTACGGGTCCTGCCCGACGATCAGCACGCGGACCCCGTCGAACGGCTGCTTGAACGCCCGGAGCACGTTTTCCCCGGCCGGCAGGTAGGTGCGCCCGGCCGCGACCTCGTCCCGCAGGAAGTCGCCCATCGCCTTGATCCGCCCGGCCACCGGCTCGAGCGCCTCCGCCCAGCCGCCCTCCATCACCTTCTGCAGGGGCCGTTCGGCTATCTGCTCTGCGGTCTGCTCTTCTGCCCCGCTGCTCTCGCCGTCCGCCATGGCTGCGTACTCTACCGCCCCGCCCACCGCCTAAACCGGGCCGCGAACTTCCGCCGGAAATAGGCCGATTCCGGCGGTTGAAGCCGCCGTTTAAGGCCCGGGCGGCCCGCCGGATGCCCTGCGCCCGTAACGCCTCGGGCGGCAGAACGTCGCCCAGCCTTCGCGCTATGGCCTCCCCATGCCCAATCACGTGGAACTATAGGGCCATGAAAGGACGTGTGCTTGTCGTCGACGACGATGCGGCCCTGGCAGAAATGCTCGGGATCGTGCTTCGCGGCGAGGGCTTCGAGCCAACCTTTGTCTCGGACGGAGACCGGGCGCTTGACGCGTTCCGCGAGTTTCGGCCAGATCTGGTCCTGCTGGACCTGATGCTGCCTGGGACCGACGGGATCGACGTCTGCCGCCAGATCCGGACCGAGTCCGGAATCCCGATCGTCATGCTCACGGCCAAGACCGACACGGTGGACGTCGTGCTCGGCCTGGAGTCGGGCGCGGACGACTATCTGGTCAAGCCGTTCAAGTCCAAGGAACTGGTCGCCCGTATCCGGGCCCGGCTCCGCCGGACGGACGAGCCCGCGCCGGAGATGCTGCAGATCGGGGACATCAGCATCGACGTGGCTGGCCACTCGGTCAAGCGCAACGGCGAGGCGCTGAACCTCACTCCGCTGGAGTTCGATCTCTTGGTGGCCCTGGCCCGCAAGCCGCGGCAGGTGTTCACGCGCGAGGTCCTGCTCGAGCAGGTCTGGGGCTACCGGCACGCCGCTGACACCCGGCTGGTCAACGTGCACGTGCAGCGGCTGCGGGCCAAGATCGAGAAGGACCCGGAGCGGCCGGAGATCGTGGTCACCGTGCGCGGTGTGGGTTACAAGGCCGGTCCCGCCTGAGCGGTTCCGCCGCGAGAGGCCTGGAAGCCCCCCGGTGGACGGCTTATGCTGCTCCCGATGAGCGATCGTGGGAGTGACTGCGCCTAGTACGGCGGCCGAGAAGCAGGGCCGTAGCGAGCCGGGTGCCGGTGGCGCGGCCCGTGGTCCTCGCGTGCCCGTACGCAAGAGCGGCAAGAACAAGAACAAGAAGAAGCGCCGCGGCTGGTACAAGATCGTCCGGCAGTCGAGGCCGGTACGGGTGGTCGGGCGCTGGCTGCCCCGACGGGCCAAGCGGCTGCTCAAGGCGGCCCGCAAGTGGCAGCGGGAGCGGGCCGATCGGCTGCGCTTCCGCTGGCGCCGGTCGCTCCAGCTGCGGGTGGTCACCACCACGCTGGCGCTGTCCGCGCTGGTCATCGCGGTGCTCGGGTTCTTCCTGACCCAGCAGATCTCCGACGGCTTGCTGCTGAACAAGGAGAAGTCCGCGACGGCTCAGCTGTCGCAGGGCCTGACCGTGGCCGAGAGCAACGCCAACCTGAACAAAGAGCCAACCTCGACCGCGATCGCGAACAACTACCTGTACCCGACCGCGCAGGAGCTGCAGGACGCCAGCGGCGACAACAGCAGTTACATCGTGATCATCGAGGTCAGCCCGCAGCAGGTCCATTCCGCGGTCTACACCGGCGGCGTGGCCGGCGGAGCTGACCCCGGAGACAGCATCCCGTCCGCCCTGTCCGCCAGCGTGGAGGCCGAACAGAAGCACGACGGGACCGGCAAGGTCTACTACGCGCCGACGACGATCGTGTCCACGCTCGGCCGCGGCGACCAGCCGGGCCTGGCCGTCGGTACCCCGCTGGGCAACTACTACCAGCTGTACTACCTGTTCCCGATGGTCCAGGAGCAGCAGACGCTCTCGCTGGTCCAGCGCACGCTCGTCGGCGCCGGACTGGCCCTGATCGTGCTGCTGGCGCTGATCGCCTCGCTGGTGACCCGCTGGGTGGTGATCCCGGTCCGGCATGCCGCCCAGGCGGCCCAGCGGCTGTCGGCCGGCCGTCTCGGCGAGCGGATGCAGGTCCGCGGCGCGGACGACCTGGCCGCGCTGGCCACCTCGTTCAACGACATGGCGGCCAGCCTGCAGGACAAGCTGCGCGAGCTCGAGGAGCTGTCCCAGCTGCAGCGGCAGTTCGTGTCCGACGTCTCGCACGAGCTGCGCACCCCGCTGACCACGATCAAGATGGCCGCCGACGTGCTGCTGGAAGCCAAGGACTCGTTCGACCCGGCCGGCGCTCGGTCAGCCGAGCTGCTGGAGGGGCAGCTGGACCGGTTCCAGTCCCTGCTGGAAGACCTGCTGGAGATCAGCCGCTACGACGCCAACGCGGCCACCCTGGATGCGGACTCGGTGGACATCAGCGACATCGCCCGCCGCGCCGCCGACGACGCCCAGCAACTGGCCGAACGACGCGGCTCGCGAATCGAGTTCCGGCTGCCCGCCGAGCCTTGCATGGCCGACGCGGACCACCGCCGGGTTGAGCGCATCCTGCGGAACCTGCTGGTCAACGCGGTCGAGCACAGCGAGGGCAACGACGTGATCGTGACCGTGGCCGGCGACCGGGATGCGATCGCGGTGGCCGTGCGGGACCACGGCGTCGGCCTCAAGCCGGGCCAGGAGCAGCTGGTGTTCGACCGGTTCTGGCGGGCCGACCCGGCCCGGGCCCGGACCACCGGCGGCACCGGGCTGGGTCTGGCCATCGCGCTGGAGGACGCCCAGCTGCACGGCGGCTGGCTGCAGGCCTGGGGCATGCCGGGCAAGGGCTCGGTCTTCCGGCTGACGATCCCGCGCACGGCCGGACAGAAGCTGGTCGGCTCGCCCTTGCCGCTGGTGCCGGACGACACCGACGCCATCACCGCGCTGGGCGAGATCATGCCAGGCGGACTGCTCCTGCCCGGCCAGCTCAGCCCGCCTCCCAGTCAGCCCGCGGTCAAGGCCGCGACCGACGATGCCCCGGCGACCACGGTGGCTGACAAGACGGCGGTGGCTGACAAGGCCATGGTGGCCGATAAGACCACCGGGGCCAGCGGCTCCAGCGGGACCGGGGTGGGTTCGCGTGGCTGAATTGCCGCGCCGCACCCCGGGCGTGGCTGAAGTACCCCGCCGGCCGCGCCCCGGGTGGCTCGCGGTGATGCTCGTGGCCTTCGCGGTGTTGGTGGCCGGCTGCGTCACCGTCCCCATCAGTGGTCAGGTCCAGGGGGTGAACGTCACCCAGGGCAACGCCGGCGGCGGTCAGTACTACCTGCAGCCGATCCCGGTCGCGCCGGGCCACAACTGGACCCCGGACCAGATCGTGTCCGGCTTCCTGGCCGCCAACGCCAGCTTCGCCAACGACCACGCGGTGGCCCGCGAGTACCTGATACCCGGGGCCAGCCGGGACTGGCATCCGGGGCTGGCGGTGACGGTGTTCAGCCAGATCTCCAGCACGGTGAGCCCGCTGCCGGACGCGCCTGGCGGCTCACACCAGACCAAGAACACCACTGTGGTTCAGGTCAGCGGGACGGTGCTGGGCAACCTGTCCAACAGCGGGCAGTACTCGATCTCCTCGCACAGCCAGGGCACAACCGAGGAGAAGTTCGTCCTGGTCCAGCGGAACAACCAGTGGCGTATCTCCAGCGCGCCCGGCCAGGTGCTGCTCACCCAGTCCGACTTCGTGCACGTCTACCAGCCGCGCAACATCTACTTTTTCGACCCGGCCGAGCAGACGCTGGTGCCGGACCCGATCTACGTGCCCGAGGAGGCCACCCCGGCCGACCTGGTCAAGCAGTTGCTGCGGGTCGTGATGGCCCCGCCATCGGGCTGGCTGCACAACGCCGTGCAGACGGCGTTCCCGGGCGGTACCAAGCTGCTGACCGTGTCCCTGGACGGTGGCACCGCGGTGGTCAACCTCGGCGGCGCGGTCACCAGGGCAAGCGAGGATGCGCTGCATCAGATGTCGGCCCAGCTGCTGTGGACGCTGACGGGCTCGAGTTCCGACGAGCCGACCATCCAGTCGGTCGAGCTGGAGATCGACGGCGGCCCGTGGAACGCCGGCCAGGACAGCCCGGTCCAGCAGATCAGCTCCTACGACAGCTACGTGCCGTCCGCCCCGGGCCACGCCAGCTTCTACTACACCGACAGCCACGGCGCGGTCCGCTCGCTGTCCGGCTCGGCCCAGGCCAACGCGCCACAGGGCGCGCTGGTGGCCGGGCAGGCGGGCTCGGGGGACATCCCGCTGACCCAGGTCGCCGTGTCGCCGGACGGCCGCTACGTGGCCGGCATCGGCACCGGCGGCAGCCTGTACACCGGCACGCTGACCAGCAAGAGCACGCTGACGCTCCGCGTGAACGGCCGGTTCACTTCGCTGAGCTGGGACATCCACGACGACCTGTGGGCCGTCCAGGACGGCCAGATCTGGATGATTCCTGGTCACGGCGGCTCGGCCCTGCAGGTCACCGACATGCTGCCGGCGGGGGAGAAGGTGACCGCGCTGAAGGTCGCCCCGGACGGAGTGCGCTTCGCCCTGCTTGCCTCCGGCCCGAGCGGCACCCAGCTGCTGCTGGCCGCGATCGCCGGTTCCGGGAAGCAGGCTCACCTCGGTACGGCCGTGCCGATCAGCGCCGACAACCTCAACTTCACGTCCCTGGCCTGGTACGACTCGGACCACGTGATCGCGCTGCAGGATCCGTCCGGCCATCCCGTGCTGGACGAGGTGACCATCAACGGCGGGAACATCACCCCGTACCCGGCGGCCAAGGGCATCACCTCGATCACCGCCGACGGCTCGGCCAACCCGCTGGTGGGCGAGCTGTCCAACGGCCAGCTGACCACGCTGGCCACGCCCGGCGGCCTGTGGAGCGGGGTCGTCGGAGCCGGGCGCAGCCCCGCCTACCCCGGCTGACCGGGCTCCCGCCCCGCGCCCCGCCCGCCTCACCCCAGCCGGCGCGTCCTTATTGCGACCGTTATAAGAACTCAACCTGTCCGTTATGGGAAATCAAACCCCGGGACGCCACTTGCAGTGAGTGTTCAGTTACTTCTCGCGCACGTTTGGCTACTGACAATCGGGCCGGATACGGATAGCGTTCACGCATGGCACCCGTCCGGGTCCGTGGTTGCGCCAGGCCGGATCCCCTGAGCATGTCTCCGGGGATGGTCCCGTCCTGGCTAGCCGATGCCAGCCGCAGGCTAAACGGCCCACGTAAGGCGACTTCTCGTCGACCGATCACGGTGCGGCTTAGAAGTAAGTCCTGCCCCGCCAGCGGACACCGGGTCTGCTGGGCCGGGAGAAGAGCAGTAGTGGCCATAGAGATGCCGCGAAACTCTCAGCAGGCGGATGTGGGGACGAAGACCAGGTCGGCCGGGCGGGTGCCGCAACGAATCGCCTACCGAGGGGATCGCCATGGACATTGTTTTCAAGAGCCGGCGCACTAACGTCCCCGAGCGCTTCCGCCAGCACGCGGAAGGGAAGCTCGCCAAAATCGGAAAGCTGGATCACAAGGCGATCCGGATTGACGTGGAGATTACGCAGGAGCGCAACCCGCGTCAGTCCAAGGGCCGGGAGCGGGTCGAGCTGACGATCCGCTCGCGTGGCCCGGTCGTCCGCGCGGAAGCAGCCGCGGACGACCGCTACACCGCACTCGACCTGGCCTTCGCCAAGCTGGAGAACCGGCTCCGCCGCTCCAGCGAGCGGCGCAAGGACGCGCGCCACGGCGACCGCGAACCCGTGCGGGCCGGGGCCCCAGCCGCCGGCGCCGCGGTAGCCGAGCCGGTGCCACCGGACATATTCAGCGATCCGCTGGACCCGCTGGGCGACCTCGCACCGGTGGCGTCGCGGAACGGCCACAGTGCTCCGGACGGGGAAGAATCGGCCGCCGCCCACCTCGTGCCGATCCAGATGGAGGGCGACTGCCCGGTAGTCGTCCGGGAGAAGCTGCACCACGCCGAGCCGATGACGATCGACCAGGCCCTGCTGGAGATGGAACTGGTGGGGCACGATTTCTTCCTGTTCCACGATCGGGAGTGCGACCAGTTCAGCGTGGTGTACCGGCGACGGGGTTATGACTACGGGGTGATCCGATTGATGGAAGACTCCGCGTAAACGGCCGTATGCCGGCTGCGCCGGGGCCAGCCCCGCTGGTCCCGGCGCGCCTGATTTGCGCACCATGGCCTGGCTCAGCCAGAGTCGTGGGCATGAGCGTTGTGCCGCCAGTCCGGGACGGGCTGAGCCAGCCCGTCCCCGGCGGGCTGATCGTAGGTGGGAGGAGACAGCGTGAGCGAGGGTTCCGGTGATCCCGGCGGCGAGCAGCCCAGCGGGAAGTCCTCCGACCCGATCCGCGTGCTGATCGCCGATGACCACGCGCTCTTCCGACGCGGCCTGGAGATGGTCTTGGTCGAGGAGCCGGACATCGAACTGGTCGGCCAGGCGAGCGACGGCGCCGAGGCGGTGGCCCGGGCCGGCGAGGTCCTGCCCGACGTGGTGCTGATGGACATCCGCATGCCCAAGACCAGCGGCATCGAGGCGGCGCGGGCCATGAAGGAGGCCGCCCCCAGCGCGCGGATCGTCATGCTGACCATCAGCGACGAGGAGGAGGACCTCTTCGAGGCGATCCGCTCCGGGGCCAGCGGCTACCTGCTCAAGGACATCCCGCTGGACGAGGTGGCCGACGCGGTGCGCTCCGTGTACGGCGGCCAGTCCCTGATCAACCCCTCGATGGCCGGCAAGCTGCTGACCGAGTTCGCCACCCTGGGCCGCCGCGACCAGGAGGAAGAGCGCCCCCAGCAGGTACCCGCGCCCAAGCTCACCGACCGCGAGATGGAAGTCCTCAAGCTGGTGGCCCGCGGTATGAACAACCGCGACATCGCCAAGGAACTGTTCATCTCCGAGAACACGGTCAAGAACCACGTGCGCAACATCCTGGAGAAGCTCCAGATCCACTCCCGGATGGAAGCCGTCATGATCGCCGTCCGCGAGAAGCTCATCGAACTGCGTTAGCCCAGGAGAGCGACCCCTGGAACCCTCGCTGCGCGCTGGCCGCGCCGCCCAGCCCCAAGCGTCACATCCGCCCGGGGGACCGCAGGACTGCAGGCTTACTTAGGGGGCTGGGCCTAGTTTTGGGCAAATGCTGCACAAAGTTGGGCCCAGCCTCCCGGAGCCAGCCTCGCTAGTCCCGCTCGCCCTCGAATCACTCGTGTTACTTGAGGAGGGCGCGGAGGCGCTCGGTGGCTGAGGTGGGCTCGACCTGTTCCAGCTCTACGTAGTCGCAGTTGACCCAGGTGGCGGCTTCCTTCAGCGCGCGGGCCATGGGCTCGGCGGCGGAGGGACGGTCCAGGGTGAGCTTGCGGGCCACCAGGGTGCGGCCCTCGCGCGCCGGATCGACCCGGCCGACCAAGCGGCCGCCGGCCAGCAGCGGCATGACGAAGTAGCCGTGCACGCGCTTGGCCTTGGGCACGTAGGCCTCCAGGCTGTGCTCGAAGCCGAACAGCCGCCGGGTCCGCTTGCGGTCCCACACCAGCGAATCGAACGGTGACAGCAGCGTGACCCGGTGCCGTTCCCGGCCCGCCTCCTCCTCGGCCGCCAGCGCCGCCGGGTCAGCCCAGCCCGGGACGGCCGAACGCGGTCGGGGGAAGGTGACCGGCACCAGCCCGGCCGCCTGCGCGGCGTCGTCCAGGTAGCCGTTCCGGCTTGGCTGGGCGCTGAGCACGCTCTGCAGCCGGTGGTAGTCGACCAGATCGTTGTGGGTGGCCGCACCCAGGGCCCGGGTGGCCACCCCGACCAGGTGGCTGACGCAGGCCGCGTCATCCGGGTCGGCGGCCAACAGCTCTGGCGGCAGCACCCGCTCGGGCAGGTCGTAGATCCGCCGCCAGCCGTCCCGCCGCACGCAGACCAGCTCACCGATGTCCAGCAGCCACTCGGCCGCCACCTTGACCTCGGACCAGTCCCACCAGGGCCCGCCGCCCTTGGCCCCGCCCAGCTGGGTGGCGGTCAGCGGCCCCTCGGCGGCCAGCTTGGCCCGCACTTCCTGGCAGGCCCGCTCCGACACCTGGTGCCAGCGCATGCCCCGGTTGCGGAACCACCGCCGCCGGAACGCGTACCAGGGCCATTCCTCGATCGGCAGCAGGCAGGCGGCGTGGGCCCAGTACTCGAACGTCTGCGGGTGGGTCGCGGGCCAGTAGGCCTGCTCGATCCGGGCTCGCGGCACCGGGCCGAGCCGGGCGTAGGCCACCAGTTCGTGCGAACGGGCCAGCACGCTGATCGTGTCCAGCTGGACGCCGCCCAGCCGGCGCAGCATCGCGGGCACACCGCCCTTGCGCGCCGAGGCCCCGATGAACCCCTGCGCCCGCAGCGTCAGGCGCCGGGCATCATCCAGGCTGAGTGGCACCGCTGAGGTGCCGAAGATCGGGCTGGGTGCGGTCGGGCTGGTCGTGGCGTTCGGCACGTGATGATCGTAACCAGGGGGTACGACACCACCGCCTGGCCCGGTCACTGCGAGCTGGCCGTGACCCAGGGCTGGCCGTGACCCAGGGGAAGGGCGGGCTCAGCTCAGTACCAGTCTTCGCTCATCCGGGCGAAGCCGGCCACGATGAAGCCCAGCAGCGCGATGCCACCGCCGGTGTAGACCAGCCACCAGGTCGGCGGGGACGAGAACGCCAGGCCGCCGATGATGAAGCCGACCACGGTGATGGCGACCGCGACCCACGATGCCGGGCGCCCATGGAACGAATCGTGCGCCAGCGCGGCGGCGTGACCCAGGGGTGACTCCTCCGGGGCGGGCCCGATTGACTCGGGCGCGACCGCGTTGGTCGGGGTACCCGACAGCGTCCTCGATCCGGGCTGCTCGGTCATCTGAGATCCTCTCGTTGCGCCGCCTCGGAGACAGACCCAGCACGGCCTGGGACACATATTATTGTGAGACGAGCCTGCGGGGGCTGCGCTGGCCCCCAGGTATGACGATTAAGTCCCGGCCGCGACTTCTAGCACGGGCTCGGTTTCAGGCCGTGACTCGCCTACCATGACTGACGGGGCGCATGTTCCGGCTGTCCCCAAGGCTCGTCCCGGACCGTGAGGACAGGCCCCGGCCGCGTGCGACGGCGTCGGTACCCAGACAATCCGCGAGGAGCGCGACGAGAAGTGCCAGTCATCCTAGATAGCGTCCTGAAGGCTGGCGAAGGAAAGCTCCTTCGCAAGCTCAAGCGGATCGCCGATCAGGTCAACTCGATCGAGGACGACTTCCTCGCCATGAGCGACGAAGAGCTCCGCGGCATGACCGACGAGCTCAAGCAGCGCTACGAGGACGGCGAGACTCTGGACGAACTCCTCCCGGAGGCGTTCGCCACCGTGCGCGAGGCCGCGCACCGGGTCCTCGGCCAGCGGCACTTTGACGTCCAGCTGATGGGTGGCGGCGCCATCCACCTCGGCAACATCGCGGAGATGCGGACCGGTGAAGGCAAGACGCTGACCTCGCTGCTGCCCGCGTACCTGAACGCGCTGACCAGCAAGGGCGTGCACGTCGTCACGGTCAACGACTACCTGGCCAAGCGCGACGCCGAGTGGATGGGCCGGGTGCACCAGTTCCTCGGCCTCGAGGTCGGCGTGATCCTGGCCGAGATGCAGCCCGAGGAGCGCCGCCGGCAGTACGCGGCCGACATCACTTACGGCACCAACAACGAGTTCGGCTTCGACTACCTGCGCGACAACATGGCCTGGAGCCTGGACGAGTGCGTCCAGCGCGGCCACAACTTCGCGGTCGTCGACGAAGTGGACTCGATCCTCATCGACGAGGCGCGGACCCCGCTGATCATCAGTGGCCCGGCCGAGCAGAGCGCCCGCTGGTACACCGAGTTCGCCAAGATCGTGCCGCGGCTGCGCCGGGGCGAGGACGGCGAGGGCGACTACGAGGTCGACGAGAAGAAGAAGACCGTCGGCATCCTGGAGTCGGGGGTGGAGAAGGTCGAGGACACCCTCGGCATCGACAACCTCTACGACCCGGTGAACACCCCGCTGGTCAGCTTCCTCAACAACGCGGTCAAGGCCAAGGAGCTGTACAAGAAGGACAAGGACTACGTCGTCATAGACGGCGAGGTCCTGATCGTGGACGAGTTCACCGGCCGCATGCTGCACGGCCGGCGGTACAACGAGGGCATGCACCAGGCCATCGAGGCCAAGGAAGGCGTGCAGATCAAGGACGAGAACCAGACCCTCGCCACGATCACCCTGCAGAACTACTTCCGGCTCTACGACAAGCTCGGCGGCATGACCGGTACCGCCATCACCGAGGCCAACGAGTTCCACCAGATCTACAAGCTCGGTGTGGTGCCGATCCCGACCAACCGGCCGATGATCCGCGCCGACGAGTCCGACGTGGTGTACCAGACGCAGGACGCCAAGTTCGGCGCCTGTGTCGAGGACATCGCCGAGCGCCACCGCAAGGGCCAGCCGGTGCTGGTCGGCACGGTGAGCGTGGAGAAATCCGAGATCCTGTCGCAGTTGCTCAAGCACCGGGGCGTGGCCCACGAGGTGCTGAACGCGAAGTACCACGAGCGTGAGGCGTCGATCATCGCGGCGGCCGGCCGCAAGGCCGCGGTCACCGTGGCCACCAACATGGCCGGCCGCGGTACCGACATCATGCTCGGCGGCAACCCGGACTTCATCGCCGACCTGGAACTGCACCAGCGCGGCCTGTCCCCGCTGGAGACCCCGGAGGACTACGAGGCCGCCTGGCCCGAGGCCGTGGCCAAGGCCAAGCGCGCGGTGGCCGAGGAGCACGAGGAGGTCGTCGAGCTGGGCGGCCTGTACGTGCTCGGCACCGAGCGGCACGAGTCCCGCCGCATCGACAACCAGCTGCGTGGCCGTTCCGGCCGCCAGGGCGACCCGGGCGAGACCCGGTTCTACCTGTCGCTGGAAGACGAGCTGATGCGGATGTTCAACTCGGACCGGGTCGCCACGATCATGGACCGGCTGAACATCCCGCCCGACGTCCCGGTCGAGTCCAAGGTCGTCACCCGGGCCATCCGCTCCGCGCAGACCCAGATCGAGCAGCAGAACTTCGAGATCCGCAAGGACGTCCTGAAGTACGACGACGTCCTCAACCGCCAGCGCAAGGTCATCTACGGCGAGCGCCACAGCGTGCTCGAGGGCGCCGACCTGCAGGACCAGGTGCTGAAGATGACCGACGAGGTCATCGAGTCCTACGTGGACGGCGCCACCGCCGAGGGCTTCCCCGAGGACTGGGACCTGAACAAGCTGTGGCGCGCGTTCAAGCAGCTGTTCCCGATCACGGTCACGGTCGAGGAGCTCGAGGACGACGCCGACGGCAAGGCCAACCTGACCTCGGACACGATCGCCGACGTGGTGGTCGAGGACGCCCACGCCGCCTACGAGCGCCGCGAGGAAGAGCTCACCCCCGAGATCATGCGCGAGTTCGAGCGCCGGGTGGTGCTGTCCGTCCTCGACCGCAAGTGGCGTGAGCACCTCTACGAGATGGACTACCTGCGCGAGGGCATCGGCCTGCGCGCCATGGCCCAGCGCGACCCCCTCATCGAGTACCAGCGTGAGGGCTTCGACATGTTCAACGCCATGATGGATGGCATCAAGGAAGAGTCCGTCGGCGCCCTGTTCAACCTCCAGGTCGAGGTCCAGCAGAACCCGGTCACCGACGAGGCCGTGGACGGCGCCGAGGGCCAGTCCGTGGTGGCAGGCGGCATCCAGATGTCGGCCGGCCCCGAGGTCACCTCGACGCCCCAGGCCGCGCTGAGCCAGCCCGTGGTGGACCCGGACGCCGAAGCGGTGCCCGCCCCCGCCGCCCGCCGC
>Ga0208982_1000071_pt1 | contig 12585 bp, 9 predicted proteins | sample MedBloCAOM1_O3_FD_187840 | JGI IMG/M metagenome (GOLD analysis project Ga0208982, IMG submission 187840) | Forest soil microbial communities from El Dorado National Forest, California, USA - Mediterranean Blodgett CA OM1_O3 (SPAdes) (version 2) | ecosystem: Environmental > Terrestrial > Soil >... | reverse complement strand
AGGCGCCCTTGAGAGAGAGGAAGGCTTTCTGTGTATCCGGCTCCTCATCGGCTGCTTTCACCAGGGGCTGCAGCACTTCGAGTGCAAACTCCCGGGCGTTTTTTTGCAGTTTGACCTGGGCGGACGTGAGCGTGAAGTCGATGGCCATGGTCGTCTCGTCCTTTAGCTCACGCCGGTGGATTGAAGCGGAAGCGGCAAGCCTCGCCGCCGCGTTGCATGCAGGATTGATGCTCGACCTCCGCCCCCATCAGGCCGGAAAGAAATCCGATGTCGAAGCGGCAGACTTCCGGATAATCCTTCGACAGGTCGTGATACACGCAGTTTTTGCATTCGACCCGCGGGATCTTCTCGTTGCCGTTCAACGGCAAAGTCGTGGCGATGAAACCGGTCTCGTTCATGATCTTCACGATCTCATCGATGCGTTCGGATCGATTTTTGCCGATGAGGCGCGGGATGAGACTGGCGGACAGCTGCACGCCCAAGTCGTACATGTATTCGGACACCTTCTCCTCGCCCAACTGCTTGCGCAGGGTGTCGATCAGCAGTTTGGAAAACCAAGAATACTGCTTGGGGAACAAATTGGTGCCCGTTTCGGTGAGCACGTAGACATTTTGCGGACGGCCGCCGGTCTTGCGCGGGGTGTCTTTGCGGATATATCCGCCCGCCTCGAGCGCAATGAGGTGTTGATTGACGGCGGTTCGGCTGAGTCCGACCGCGGCGACCAATTCCTCCAGAGTCGACCCGGATTTTTGCTGAATCAGCTGATTCAGGACGTCCTGCTGACTGTTACCGCTAGGAGGCATCGCTTACCCGTCGCATCGCCGCAAGTTGCAGCACCCCGACTATATGCCTTTTATCCATTTCTTGCGTAATTTCACAACTGGCCAGTCTGAGCGACGGATCTTGCGTATTTCACCAGCCGATTAGCGCTGCGCGCCGCTGTTCTTGATTGACAAAAGTACTTATACCTATAATAGTAGACAAAATAGATAAAAGCTTTATCACCCTAAAAAAGGCCCGATTCGTTGCGCATGGAACTGGCATTCGAATTTTCCCGGGGGGATGGCCCCCAAATTGCCGCGACGCAGATCTGCGAGCAGCGATTGCTGGAAATGGCCGTCGAACGAGCGCAAAGCGAGGCGGCGCTGCGTCAAAGCGAGGCATTTCTCGTTGAGGCGCAGCGCCTCAGTTCAACCGGCAGCTTTTCGTGGTGTCTGGCCACCGACCATCTGATTTGGTCGGAAGAGATGTATCGCATCTTCGGATTTGATCGGCATCTGCCTATCACGCTGGACCGCTTACTCACCCGGGTGCATCCGGACGATTTGTCGCTGGTAACCGGGATGATCGAGAGGGCGCGGCGGGAAGGCAGCGGCTATGCCTATGAGTATGAGTACCGGTTGCTGTTGCCGGATTCGTCGGTCAAGTATCTGCACGTGCGTGCCCACGGCACGCAGGATCAAAACGGCGCCATCGAGGTCATCGGCGCCATTCAGGATGTAACGGATCGCCGTGTCTCGCAACTGGCGCTCGACCAGGCGCGGTCGGAACTTGCGCACATGGCCCGGGTGACCAGTCTGGGCGCACTGACCGCATCGATTGCACACGAACTCAATCAACCACTGGCCGGAATCATCACCAATGCCGGCACCTGTGTACGCATGCTGGGGTCCAATCCGCCGAACATCACAGGCGCGCTCGAGACGGCGCGGCGCACGATTCGCGACGGCAATCGCGCCTCGGAAGTGATATCGGGGTTGCGCGCCCTGTTCACCCGGAAGGGGGCTGCCACCGAGGCTTTGGATTTGAATGAGGCGGCCCGCGAGGTCCTGGCGCTGACCGTCAATGAGTTGCAGCGCAATCAGGTGGTGCTGCGCCTGGACCTGCAGGACGATCTGCCCGCTGTGATGGGAAATCGCGTCCAGCTGCAGCAAGTCATCCTCAATCTGGTGATGAACGCGTCAGATGCCATGAGCGGCATCGAGGATCGCTCCCGGGTACTGCTGGTCAAAACCAAGGCGGATCAACTTCATCAGATTACTCTGAGCGTCGCCGACACCGGCGTGGGTGTCGGCGCAGAGGCGGTAAATCAGCTGTTTGAATCCTTCTACACCACCAAGCCCGAAGGATTGGGGATCGGTCTGTTTGTCAGCCGCTTCATCATCGAAAGTCACCAAGGCTCGTTGCAGGCGCGGCCGAATGACGGTCCCGGCGTCACGTTCTTGTTTTCGATTCCGCAGCGAGCCTGTTTGTGAAAACCGCCGTCGTATCGATCCTGAGCGCCTAGCGCGGACGGGGAATTGTCCTACGCTGTTGCCTGCCGCGAGATGCTAGTCTGGCTTGGGGCTCGCAATTGAAAAAACAACAAACCGTCCTCGACCTCGACCCGCCCGATCTGATCGCCGGCGGCACCGTCGTTTCCAAGGTGTTCGAGATCACGCCCGAATGCATCAAAATCGTGGCGCGCGATGGACGGCTGCTCAGCATGAATCCCGCCGGCTTGAAAATGATCGAAGCGGATTGCTGGGATTCGGTCAATCAGGCGTCGACTTTCGATCTCATCGCAGCCGAACATCGGCATCAATGGCAGGCAAATCATCTGCGTGTTTGCGGCGGCGAAAACCTCATCTGGCAATTCGACATCATTGGCTTGCAAGGAACGCGGCGGCATCTGGAGACGCATGCGACCCCGATTGAGCTCGCCGATGGCAGCAGGGCGCAATTGGCCCTCACCCGAGATATCACCGCCGGCAAGAATTCCGATGCCGCGTTGCAGTCCCTCAATGCGGAGTTGGAGCGCAAAGTGTATGAGCGCACCCGCGAGCTGGAGGAGGCGCTGGCGCGCTTGACCGAAACCGAGCGCGGCTTCAGCCTGTTGGTGGAAAGCGTCACCGACTATGCCATCTACATGCTGGATCCGACCGGCCACATCGTCAGCTGGAATTCGGGTGCCAAGCGCATCAAGGGTTATGAGGCGCAGGAGGTCGTGGGCCAGCATTTTCAGCGGTTTTACACCGAAGAGGATCGGCTTCTGGACAAGCCGATGTCGGGTCTCAAGATCGCCGCGACAGAGGGCAGGCTGGAGACTGAGGGATGGCGGCTGCGCAAGGACGGCACGCGCTTTTGGGCCAATGTCATCATCGACGCCATCCACAGCGAGGGCAGGCTGGTAGGTTTTGCGAAGGTCACCCGGGACATCACCGAGCGCCGCACCGCAGAGGCGCGCTTGCGGCAAGCGCAAAAGATGGAGGCCGTCGGGCAATTTACCGGCGGAGCCGCCCACGATTTCAACAATTTATTGATGGCGGTATTGAGCAGCCTGGAGTTGCTGCGCAAACGCCTGCCCGATGATCCCAGATACTTGAGTTTGTTGGACAACGCCTTTCAAGGCGCGAAGCGCGGCGCCTCGCTGACCCAGCGCATGCTCGCCTTTGCAAGACGCCAGGAGTTGAAGACTGAGGCGGTTGAACTCAAGCAGCTGATCACCAACGTCAACGAGTTGCTGGAGCGTTCGCTCGGCCCCGGATTCTCCATCGAGACGCACCTGCCCCGCGACGATATTTTTGCAGTCACCGATCCAAATCAACTGGAAACGGCGCTCATCAACCTGGTCATCAATGCGCGCGACTCGATGCAAGGGGGCGGCAATATCGAGATCGGTGTTCGCAGCCAGGACATTCAAGGCAATCATCCGAGCGGACTGGCCGCCGGCGCCTATGCCTGTCTGACGGTTTCCGATACCGGCACCGGTATGGATGAAGCGACTCTGGCCAGAGCCACCGAGCCCTTTTTTACCACCAAGGGCGTGGGCAAGGGGACAGGGCTCGGACTCTCCATGGTGGACGGCCTCGCGGCGCAATCCGGCGGCAAATTGATGGTGCAGAGTGTCCTCGGCAGTGGCACCAGCGTCGAAGTGTGGCTGCCGCGCGTTGCGCGCGCCGATCCGCCGACATCGCACACCTCGAGCATTGCGAATGCGGGGAGCGTGGCACAGCGACGGCACTGCGTGCTGGCGGTCGATGACGACATGCTGGTGTTGTCGAATGTGGTGGCGCTGCTGGAGGATCTGGGTCATCAAGTCATCGCGGCGTCGTCGGCGCCCAAGGCCATCGACGCTTTTGACCAGCATCCCGAGATCGATCTGCTCATCTCGGATCAGCTGATGCCGGTCATGACGGGGCTGCAATTGGTCGCAGCCCTGCGAGTGAAGCGCCCCTCGCTGCCGGCGATTCTTGCCACCGGCTATGCGGAGCTTCCGCCCGGTGTCGACGCATCGATCGAACGTCTGGCCAAGCCTTATACCCAGTTGCAACTCAAACAGGCGATCGAATCGATTCTCGTCGTGCCTTAGGCTTTGTTTCGCCGCATCACCAACCAGTAGAGCGCCGTATCGGAAACCGCCTGGGCAAATGCTTCCACATTCGGCGGCTTGACGATGTAGGTGTCGGCGCCCTGGCGATAGGATTCGGAGAGATCCAGTCCTTCGGTCGAGGTGGCAAACATGGCGACAGGAATATGCCGGGTGCGTTCGTCGAGCTTCATGCGGCGCAAGAATTCCTGCCCGTCCATCCGCGGCATGTGCAGATCCAGGAAGATGAGACTCGGCAGTTCCACGCGGCGGTCCTGATTGGGACCTGACAGCGCCAGAAATTCCAACGCCTCGATGCCGTCGCGAACCCGGTGCACGACGTTGACGAGACGGCCCTTGCGCAAGGCCCTGACGATCAGTTCCGCATCCGCATCGCTGTCATCCACCAACAGGATGGAAAGTTCGTCCAGCCCATCCATCGCCAGCGGGGTACTGGCGAATACAGGAGTCGATCGCACGGGTTACATCCTTGAACGCGTTATTTCAGCCATGGCCACTTATCTAGACTAGCGGCATGCGGTGGCCATCCTGAAGCAGCATTTCCCCGAAACGGGTCTGGAGGCTTCGCTCATTGCGCTGAAGCAATTGCCGACAATCTCCGCACAATCAGGCGCTTAGGTGCGCCGCAGATTAAGTCCAGTCAGGCGGGCTTGTCGTACTCGGCCAGTTTTTTGCGCAGCTCCCGATCTTCCTGAAATCGCTGCGTTTCGTCGCGGATAACCGCGGCAATACCCGTGACCTTGTGCTGCGCATCGAACAGCATGGCCACGCTGAAGGCAATCGACAGGGTGCGTCCATCCTTGTGAGTGGCCGGCACCTTGAGCAAGGTCGTGCCGTAGCGAGTGGTGCCGGTCGCCATGGATTTCTCATATCCGGCGTTGTGCCGCTGCTGCAGGCGCTGCGGTGTGATCAAGGTCAGATTCTGGCCCAGAGCTTCGGCTTCGCTGAAGCCGAATATCCGCGTTGCCGCGGCATTCCAGAACACGATGTTTCCCGTGGGGTCAGCGACGATCACCGCGTCGCCCATGACCTGAAGCAATTGCGCGTAATCAAGCGGCTGGCCGTTCATGTTTGCATTGTATCCAATTGAGGAAGCGGCGCCCCAACGAGCGCCGCTTCCAATGACGAACCATCAATCGGCAACGAGCGCCTCAGACGGCGCGCGCGCTGTGCAGTTTGGCGATGGCCTCTTTGCCGTAGCCTAAGTCGGTCAGCACTTCGTCGGTGTGTTCGCCGAGCAAGGGCGAGGCTGTCACCGTCACCGTCATGTCGGAGAACTTGATCGGGCTGCCGATGGTCAGGTACTTGCCGCGCACCTTGTGGTCGACCTCGACGATGGAACCGCTCTTGCGCAGATCTTCGGATGCCGCCAGCTCCTTCATCGAGAATACCGGTGAGCAGGGGATGTCGAATTTGCGCAGAATGTCGACCGCCTCAAACTTGGTCTTGTCCTTCAGCCACTCTTCGATGGTCTTGAAGATGTCGAAGATCTTGTCCTGGCGCGCCTGTGCCGTCATGTAGCCCGGATCCTTCGCCCATTCCGGCTTGCCGATCGCGCGCGTGATCGGTTCCCAGGCATGTCCTTGAATCGTGAAATAGATGTAGGCATTGGGATCGGTTTCCCAGTCCTTGCATTTCAAGACCCAGCCCGGTTGACCGCCGCCGCCGGCATTGCCGCCGCGCGGCACCACGTCGGTGAACTTGCCATGCGGATACTGCGGATATTCTTCCAGGTAACCGATCTTGTCCAAGCGCTGCTGATCGCGCAATTTCACGCGGCACAGATTCAGCACCGCATCCTGCATCGAGCAGGACACCTTCTGGCCCCTGCCGGTCTTGGCACGCTGCATCAGTGCGGTGAGAATGCCGATGGCGAGATGCATGCCGGTGTTGCTGTCGCCGAGGGCGGCAGCGGATACGGTCGGCGGCCCATCCCAGAATCCGGTGGTCGATGCGGCACCGCCGGCGCATTGCGCCACATTCTCATACACCTTCAAGTCTTCGTAGGAATGGCCGTCGCTGAATCCTTTGACGGACGCCATGATCAGCTTCGGGTTCAGTTCCTGAATGCGCTCCCAGGAGAAGCCCATGCGATCCAGGGCGCCGGGGCCGAAGTTCTCGACCAGCACATCGGATGTCTGGATCATCTTCTCCAAAACTTCCTTGCCTTCCGGCGTCTTGGTGTCGAGCGTCAGTGAACGCTTGTTGCCGTTCAGCATCGTGAAGTACAGGGCATCGGCGTCCGGCACGTCGCGCAATTGATTGCGGGTCACGTCGCCGGATCCGGGCCGCTCGACCTTGATGACGTCGGCTCCGTAGAATGCCAACAGCTGCGTGCACGCAGGTCCGGCCTGCACATGCGTGAAATCGATGATGCGAATACCTTCCAACGGCAAAGTCATAAATCAGCTCCTGAGTGAAATGTCGTTCTTGGTGACCGGATTCAGATTGGTCAAGCGTCCGCTTTCGGTGCCCGCGGATTCATCGATGACGGCGTTGATCAAGGCCGGCTTGCCCGTCGCGAGGGATTCCAACAAGGCGGCTTCGAGTTCGGCCGGCGTGGTGGCGTTGTAGCCGATGCCGCCGAAGGCCTCGATCATCTTGTCGTAGCGCGCGTTTTTGACGAACACCGTGGGCGCGGGGTCGCTGCCGCCGGTGGGATTGACGTCGGTGCCGCGATACACGCCGTTGTTGTTGAACACAATGGTGGTCACGGGCAGGTTGTAACGGCAGATCGTCTCCAGCTCCATGCCGCTGAAACCAAAGGCGCTGTCGCCTTCGATGGCGATCACCGGTTGGCCGGTCGTGACCGCGGCGCCGATGGCATAGCCCATGCCGATGCCCATGATGCCCCAGGTGCCGGAGTCGAAACGTTTGCGCGGCTGGTACATGTCGACGATGCTGCGGGCGAAGTCCAGCGTGTTGGCGCCTTCGTTCACCACGTTGATGTGCGGATGCTTCTTGATGGTGTCGCGGATCACGCGCAGCGCGCTGTGAAAATTCATCGGCGCCGGGTTTTTCTCGAGCGAGGCCGCCATCTTGGCAAGATTCTTATCCTTGCGATCCTCAATGGCCTTGATCCATTCGGCGGCGGGCTTGGAGAAATTGCCCTGCATATGCTGATCGAGCGCGCTGACGCATGAACCGATGTCGCCGACCAGCGGCGCCGCGATGGCGACGTTGCTGTCCATTTCGGTCGCCGCAATGTCGATCTGAATGAACTGCTTCGGTCCGCCCCAGGTCTTGCCCTTGCCGTGCGCCAGCAACCAGTTGAGCCGCGCACCGATCAGCATGACCACATCCGCTTCCGCCAGTACGAAGGAGCGGGCCGCCGCGGCCGATTGTGCATGCGTGTCCGGCAGCAGGCCCTTCGCCATGGACATGGGCAGATAGGGGATGCCGGAATTCTCCACCAGCGAGCGAATCTCGGCATCGGCCTGCGCATAAGCGGCGCCCTTGCCGAGAATGATCAACGGACGCTTGGCACCCTTGAGCAGCGCGATCGCGCGTTGCACCGACTCCGGCGCCGGCAACTGACGCGGGGCCGCATCGATCACGCGCACGATCGACTGCTTGCCGGCGGCCGCGTCGAGGGTTTGGGCCAGCAACTTGGCGGGCAGATCCAGGTAGACGCCGCCTGGCCGGCCGGAAACGGCGGCACGAATGGCGCGCGCCACGCCGATGCCGATATCTTCGGCGTGATTGATGCGGTAGGCGGCCTTGGCGTACGGTTTTGCCGCGTTCAGCTGGTCCATCTCTTCGTAATCGCCCTGTGCCAGGTCGACGATCTCGCGCTCGCTCGAGCCGCTGATCAAAATCATCGGGAAGCAGTTGGTGGTCGCGTTGGCAAGCGCGGTCAAGCCATTCAGAAATCCGGGCGCCGAGACGGTGAGGCAGATTCCCGGCTTCTTGGTGATGTAACCGGCGATGGCTGCGGCATTGCCGGCGTGCTGTTCGTGACGAAAGCCGATGACGCGCATGCCCTCGGCCTGCGCCATGCGGGCAAGATCGGTGATCGGAATGCCGACCAGGCCGAAAATCGTGTCGATATCGTTGGCCTTCAGCGCATCAATGACCAAATGGAATCCGTCCGTCATCGCAGCGACTTCGAGCGGCAGTTCTTTCAATTTGAGGTTATGTGGCATGGATCACTCTTGGGATGGAGATAGGCGGCGAAATGTTGTTTGCGCATGGGCTTGAGCAGGAACAGAGCCATCAAGCCGGCAATGACGTTGAAGGTCATGGCAACGGAAAACACCGCGCCCCAACCATGGTCTTTGGCGATCAGTGCGGCCACCGGCACGAGCAGCGCGCCCGCGCCTTTGGCCGTGTACAGCATGCCGGCATTGGACGCGGCGTATTTCGAACCGAAGGTGTCGCCCTGCGTGGCGGGAAACAAGCTGAAGATTTCGCCGTACACGCCGAAGTACAGGGCCGTCACCAACACGAACACCACCGGGTTGGTGCCCGCCTGGCTCAAGGCAAACAAAGCTGCCGCGCCGATGAAGAAGGCGAGCGCCATGGTGTATTCACGGCCGATCTGATCGGACAGCCAGCCGAAGAAGGGCCTGCCGAAACCATCGAAGATTCGATTCAGCGACAGCGCAAACACCAATGCCGGCATGGCGTAGCCGAACAATTCCACCGGCACCTGATCGATCTTCAGATCCTTGGCGATAGGCGCCATCGAGGCGGCCATGGTCAGGCCGCCGGTCGCGATCAACACGAACATGATGTAGAGCACGTAGAACACCGGACTGCGCAGCACTTCCGCCGGTGTGTAGCCGCGCGCGGTTTGATCCGGCTTTGACGCGACGGCCGAGACGGAGGCGGGCGGCACCAGCAATAGCCACGCCATGACGAAAATGATGGCTCCTTGCATCAAGCCGAACACCAGGAAGGCGTGTTGGTAACCGGCCTGATTGATCATGGTGGAAATCGGGCCGATGGTGACGGCAGCACCCGCGCCGAAGCCGGCCGCGGTGATACCTGCCGCGAGCCCGCGTCGCCCGGGAAACCATTTCAGTGCGTTGCCGACGCAGGTGCCGTACACACAGCCGGTGCCGATGCCACCCAATGCGGCACCGACATACAGCATCGACAGGGTGTCGGCATAGGAGTTGATGACCCATGCCAGGGCGATGAGAATGCCGCCGCTGATGACGACCCATCGGGGTCCGAAGCGATCGACCAGGTAGCCCTCCACGGGAATCAGCCAGGTCTCGATCACCACGAACAGCGAAAACGCGAACTGGATGCTGCTGCGGCCCCAGTGATACTTCGCATCGATGGGATTGACGAAGAGGGTCCAACCATATTGCAGGTTGGCCACACAGGCCATGCAAATCACGCCGATGATCAATTGAACCCAGGGGTTTCCCAACCATGCAGACCGGCGTGGATTGAGCTTCGCGCTCATGGACGACTGAGCCATTGATAACTTCCCCTTACAGCCTGTGAAGTGATTCTTATCGAGTTTCGATAGATATATCACATATTTGACACGCGTCACAACAGTGACAGGGGCGGGAACCCGAGCCGCCCATAAGCATCGGTTGCTTAGGTATGTGATTGAATATGCTTAGGAATCTGCCACCGAAACGCCAGGTGAGCGCAGCTCACCTGTGGTGCAAGTAATCTCAGTTGTGGTGCGAGATTGTTGATATACGATATATCTCACAGACGCGAATACTCGTTTGACGGCACCATGCGGTCCTTCATTGGAGCCGGTAACCACAAGGAAATGTTTCAGATGAGCCTTATTCTTCTCGCCTTGATCGCCCTGTTTGCAACCTTTGCCGTCGCGGGCCTAAGCCTCGCGCTGTACGCCTCATTGCCCCAGAAATTTCTGGACAGTGCCAATGCCGGCCGCTACGCCGGATTGACGGCGAAAGTTGCGGCCGCTGAGTCCGCCGAACGCGGGTCTGCGGTTCAGATCGGAGCACTCCAGGACCAGTCCGCCTAGTTCAGAAAACCGCCATCCGGCCGTTAAACCGGGAAATAAGGATGGCGATGCTGGATTCGTGGTTGCAAAAACTGAGCGCGCGGCTTTGCGTGGTGCTGCTGCTGGCGGCATCAAGCCCGGCACTGGCCCTTGATCCCGCGCTCCAGCTGACTCAATACGTGGTCGACAATTGGCAGATCTCCGATGGTCTGCCGCAGTCTTCCGTGGCTGCGATCGCGCGCACGCCCGACGGCTACTTATGGGTCGGTACCCAGGAGGGTCTGGCACGTTTCGACGGCGTGCGCTTCGCCACCTACGACAGCTCGAACGTCCCTGACTTTCCGAACAAATTCATCACCGCCTTGCTGGTCGATCACACCGGCAAGCTGTGGATTGGCGGCTGGTCGGGAATGGCGGTGGTCGAGAATGGACGGATTCAGCGTTACGACAAAAACGGTCCGTTGGCCAATGCCGACGTGCGCGCGATGGCTGAGGATCAAAACAAGAGAATCTGGATTGCCACCGCGCATGGCTTGGTGGTCATCAACGGCGGCGAGCGCACCCTGATCGAACCCGGCAGCGAGCTGCACGATGGCGCCATCAACGCGCTGCAAGTCGACCAGCGTGGCGCGCTATGGGTGGCAACCGGTTCGGGCGCCCTGTATCGGTTCGATGGGCGCCAGTTTCACGCCGTGGAGCCGCTGCCGCACACGACGGCGGACGCAATCACCGCAATGCTGGTCGATCCCGACGGATCGCTGTGGCTCGGCACCGACAACGGCTCGCTGTACCGCAGGCCGGGCACGGTCGAAGGCGCGGCCGTGCAACGCGCGCAGCTGGGATCCAGAGTGCACGCGCTGGCGCGCGATCACGACGGCAATCTATGGATCGGCACCAGCACCGGTGGACTGGTGCGCTGGCGCGATGATGACATCAAGGAGCTGAACACCAGCCAGTTCACCAGCGGCGACTTGGATGCTCTCTACGAAGACAACGAAGGCAGCCTGTGGATAGGCAGCGGCGGCGTCGGCTTGCTGCGCTTGCGCAATCCTAAATTCCCCACCGTGGGCGAGTCGGAAGGCCTGCCCAACAACGTCTCTTGGAGCGTCGCGCCGCGTTCCAAAGGCGGCATCTGGGTCGGCACGTCCGCCGGCCTCAGCAGCTACGTGGACGGCCGGCTGTCGAGCGTCGATTTGTCGCGCGTCTATCGCGGCAATCTGCGCGTTCGCGCGGTCAGAGAAGATCGCAACGGCACCGTCTGGGCCGGCACCGATGGCGCGGGCGTGATCCGCATCAATGCCGCCGGCGTGCGCTCTTTCGACATCGCGGCAGGTCTTGCCAGCAATACCGTCACTGCACTGTGGGAGGATAAACGCGGCCGCATTTGGGTGGGCGAGAAAGGCGGCCTCGATGTCATCGAGCAGGACAAGATTTCCTCCGTGTTGCCCCTGCTGCACACCAGCGGTGCGCCCTGGGTCAGAATGATCTTTGAGGACAGCCACGGGCGTCTGTGGATCGGCACTTCCAACCGCGGCGTGTTCCTCATCGAAGGCGACAAAGTGCGTCATTTCGGCACCGCCGACGGGTTGCCGAGCGACACCATCGCGGCAATGCATGAAGACGATGAAGGCAAGATCTGGCTCGGCTCCGCTGATGGGTTCTCGCTGTGGCGCGAGGACAAGATCATTGCGTTTGCCAAATTCGGGCCGTTGCGGGAGTCGATCTTCCGCATCCTCGAGGATGATTCTCACCGCTTTTGGATGACCACCGACCGTGGCATCGTCACGGTGCCTCGAGCGGATTTGGAAGCGGTGGCGAACGGCAAGAAAGTCATTCCCGCCACGCATCTGTACGGCATCGCCGACGGCTTGCGCTCCGCGGAGTTCGACGGCGGCAACACCAACGCCGGTTGCCGCACACCCGAAGGCATATTCTGGTTCCCCGGCATCCGCGGCATCGTGCGGGTGGATCCGAATCACATTGCCAGCAATACCGTCATGCCGCCGGTGCAGATCGAGCAGGTGGCGGTGGATGGCGCGCCCCTGAACATCGGCCCGGGAATGAAAATCGGCCCGGTACAGCACCGCTGGGAGTTTCAATACGCCGGGATGAGCTTGTTCGCGCCCAAGCAGGCGCAGTTCAAGTACCGTCTGGATGGCTTCGACAAGGACTGGGTCGAGGCCGGAACGCGCCGCATCGCCTATTACTCGCAGCTGCCGCCCGGCGACTACACCTTTCGGGTGATGGCCAGCAATGAAGATGGCGTGTGGAG
>Ga0208982_1000070_pt1 | contig 12656 bp, 5 predicted proteins | sample MedBloCAOM1_O3_FD_187840 | JGI IMG/M metagenome (GOLD analysis project Ga0208982, IMG submission 187840) | Forest soil microbial communities from El Dorado National Forest, California, USA - Mediterranean Blodgett CA OM1_O3 (SPAdes) (version 2) | ecosystem: Environmental > Terrestrial > Soil >... | reverse complement strand
CGGCTCAACCGGCGGTCGCAACACCGCCCCGGTGGTCATCGCGACCACCGCCGCGACCGCCGGCACGGTCATCAGCGGCTTCCGCCAGCCGCGGCCCCCAAGCCAAGACATCGCCACGAAAACTACTCGACGAGCAACGGGTGCGAGCCCTCGAGACGACCTCCACCCGAGTGACCTGCGACGAGCATGTTCAGGGCTGTTTTCCCATGGCCTCGATCAGGCTCTTTGGACGCATGTCGGTCCAGTGCTCGTCGACGTAGTCGACACAGGACCGTCGATCGGCGCTGGCCAGGACGACGGTCCATCCTGCGGGAACGTCGGCGAAGGTGGGCCACAGCGAGTGTTGGGCCTCATCATTGACCAGCACGTGGAAGATGCCGTTCTCATCGTCGAATGGATTGCTCACCGGGAGCTCCTTGGATGATTGTTGATGATGTCCAGATGTTTGGCCAGTATTCGACCGATGTGAGCCAATGGCGCTGGCTGTGTCATGGTGTTGTGCGTGCAGGCGATTTCGTAGGTGTCGATGTGTCCCCTTACCAGTGGGCGCCACGCGTCGCTATTGAGTGCATCTGCCGGCTTGTCATGTGTCGCATGGAAGTAGAGCAGGTCGCCGTCAAAGCAGCCCACCGCCGAGGCGGACCTGAGTGCGGCATTGTGGGCGTAGATCTCGATGAACGCTTCGACGTGGCGTTGCTCCAGACCGGCCAGTAGTTCGACCTCATCGCGGAGGATCGCCGCGACCTCGGCCACTCTCAGTGGGTGGTCAATGGTGACCAATGGGTGGCCAGTAACCTCAAGCAGAAGAGCCAGCAAATCGTGCTGCGTCGGCAGCGAAATGCGCCTTCGCCGGACGTGGAGGGGTGCGGAATCCAGCATGGCCAGCAGCGCTACCGATTCATTGTGGTCTTGCAAGCGGACGGCGATGGCGTGGGCCACGGTGCCACCGAAGGACCACCCCAGTAGGTGATACGGCCCGGTGGGTTGCACGGTGCGGATGTGATCGACGTAGTCGGCGACCATGTCCTCAAGCGTGGCAGGAAGTGCACCTGGGGTGGCTAGACCAGAGGCCTGCAGTGCGTAGATCGGCTGGTCGGGACCTAGATGACGGAGCAATCCGGCATAACACCAGCTCAGTCCGCCGGCCGGGTGAATACAGAACAGGGGTGGTTGGACTCCGCGCGCACGGATGGGCAACAGCACCTCGAAGGCGTCCCGCTGCACAGCGGTGTCTGCCAGCCGGGCCAGACCCGCCACTGTGGGCGTTTCAAACAGTGTGCGGATAGATAAATTCATCTCGAGTGCCGCGCGTATCCGGGAGATCAAGCGGGTGGCGAGCAGGGAATGCCCACCCAGATCGAAAAAGTCGTCATCGATTCCCACCCGAGTCAGGCCGAGTACTTCGGCGAAGATCGCACACAATATGTGTTCCTGTGGGGTGCGCGGTCCTCGCCCGGACTCGGCTACGGTGGCCTCGGGTGCGGGGAGGGCGGCTCGGTCCAATTTCCCGTTCGAAGTGATCGGCAACGCGTCCAGTGCCACGAATACCGCGGGTACCATGTACTCCGGCAACCGCGCGCGCGCAAACTCCCGCAGCACCTCCGGTCGGCAACCATTTCCCGCTGCGACGACATAGGCGACCAACCGCTTATTCCCAGGCTGATCCTCGCGGGCGACCACCACGGCCTGCGCAACCTCAGAACGCTCGCTGAGCACGGCCTCGATCTCACCGGGCTCGATCCGGAACCCGCGAACCTTGACCTGGTCATCGGCCCGCCGCACAAACACCAGGTCACCATCAGCGTTCCAGCGGACCACATCCCCCGTGCGATACATCCGCGACCCCGGCTGACCAAACGGGCACGCCACAAACCGTCCTGCCGTCAACCCTGGCCGATGGAGATACCCCCGGGCCAACCCCAACCCGGCGATATACAACTCACCGGTCACCTCCGGAGGCACCGGCCGCAACCCGCTATCGAGCACAAACACCTGCGTATTAGAGATCGGCCCACCAATCGGCACGGTGCCCTGCACCTGATAGGGAGGCCGCATCCCGTGATAGGTAGCAAAGGTGGTGGTTTCAGTCGGGCCGTAGACATGCATCACCGCAGTCTCAGGACACGCGTCCAGGACGGACTGAATCGCAGGAGGAGAAACCATTTCCCCTCCGGTCCATACCTCTCGTGCACCGGCGAAGCAGTCCGGGCACTGCTCAGCCAATAAGTTGAACAACATAGTTGTAAAGAACAGGCCGGTGATCTCGTTGTACCTGATCAACCTTTCCAGGGTGAAAAGATCCAACGTGCTGGGCGGCGCGACTACGATCTGGCCACCGGACAGTAGCGGCACCCAGATTTCATATGTCGACGCATCGAAAGTGTGCGGCGAGTGCAGCAACACCCGCTTGTGGTTGCCGCCGTGCCAACACGGGTCCAGCGCCAACTTCGCCACGTTGCGATGCGTGACCGCGATGCCCTTCGGTATCCCCGTGGACCCGGAGGTGTACATAACATAGGCGAGCTGCTCGGGATCACAGGCAATCCCGGGACCGCCCCCATCGTGGCGATCGTGCGCCGTGAGACACGAGTGGGTGGGATTGGTGTGGGGTTGCTGGTCGAGCAGGGCCTGGGTGCCCGGGTGGTCGAGGATCAGTTGAGGGGTGGTCGGGGAGATGCACATCGTGGTGTGGCTGGTGGTGAGCAGCATGGTGGGGTGGGCGTCGGTGAGCATGAAGCCCACGCGGGTGGCGGGATAATCGGAATCCAGGGGGAGGTACGCCGCGCCGGCCTTCAGCACTCCCAGGATGGCGACGATGAGTTGGGGGCAGCGGGGCAGCGCGAGCGCGACGATGTGCTCCGGGCCGATCCCGCGAGCAATTAACAGATGGGCGAGTTGGTTGGCGGCGGCGTTGAGCTCGGTGTAGGACATCTCCATGTCTTCAAAGATCACCGCGGTCTTGTCAGGGCTGCACACCACTTGTTGTCCGAATAATTCCGGCAGCGTAGCCGCGGGCACTTCTCGGGTGGTGTTGTTGCAGTCCACCAGCAAGTGGTGACGCTCCTCAGCGGAAAGAATGTCGATTTGGCTGAGGGGCTGGTCGGGATTAGCGGCCACCGCGTTGAGGAGGTGCAACCAACGGGCCACAATGGTCTCGATGCTGGCGTGGTCGAACAGGTCGGTGGCGTAGTGGATGCGACCGTTGATCCCGGCCGGTTCTGCGTTCCTGTCGTGGTGTTCACCCAATTCCACCACCAGGTCGAATTTGGCTGTCTGGGTGTCCACTGGCTGGGCGGTGACTTCAAGCCCGGGCAGGTCCAAGCCTGGGGACGCAGTGGGATGTAAGGCGAGCATGACCTGGAAGAGCGGGTGGTGGGCTAGTGAGCGGATCGGGTTGAGGACTTCGACCAGATGCTCGAAGGGCAGGTCCTGGTGGGCGTAGGCACCCAGGTTGGTGTCCTTCACCCGGGACAGCAGCTGGCGGAAGGTGGGGTCTCCGGAGGTGTCGGTGCGTAAGACCAGGGTGTTGACGAAAAATCCGACCAGGTCATCAAGGGCGTCATCGGTGCGCCCGGCGATGGGGGACCCGATCGGGATATCGGGGCCCGCGCCGAGTTTGGACAGTAGCGCGGCGAGTGCAGCGTGGATCACCATGAAGATGGTGGCTCCGCAGCAGCGGGCCAGCTCACGCAATCCCTGGTGCAGCGCTGCGTCTAACCGAACAGCCAGGTGACCGCCACGGTTAGAGGCCACCGCCGGGCGGGGTCGGTCGGTGGGCAGGTCAAGTTGGTCAGGTAGTCCGGCCAGGGCGGATGTCCAGTAGGCGACCTGGGTGGCGACCAGGCTGTCGGGGTCGCCATGGCTGCCGAACAACGCGTGTTGCCAGAGCGTGTAGTCGGCGTACTGGACCGGCAGCGGCGCCCACCCTGGTTCCTGGCCTTGGCAGCGGGCGGTGTAGGCGGTGGCCAGATCCCGGCATAGCGGGCCCATCGACCACCCATCGGCGGCGATATGGTGAACCACCAGCAACAGCACATGCTCATCCGGTGCCAGGGCGAACAGCTCCGCCCGCACCGGCGCCTGAATGGCCAGGTCGAACCCGCGGCGGGCCGCAGCGGTCAACATGTCCGGCAGTCGTGCTGGGGTGGTCTCGGTCACCGTCAGCCGTGGACAGGCCGCCACGATGTCTTCAACGTGCTGGTATGGCATGCCGTCGAGCTGAGGGAACACCGTGCGCAAGCTTTCATGCCGGGCGAGCACATCACCCAGCGCCGCCTGCAATACCGCCCTGTCCAACTTCCCAGACAGCCCGAGCGCAACCGGAATGTGGTACGTCGCGCAGGACCCTTGCAATTGGTGCAAGAACCACAGCCGGCGCTGGGCAAACGACAACGGCAGCCGGTCCGGACGCTCACCGGCCCGCAATGCCACCCGCGCCGGCCCGGCATCGACCCACCGCGCGGCCAACCCCGCCACCGTCGGAGCCTCGAACAGCACACGCAGCTCAAGCTCAACGTCGAGGACCGCGCGTATCCGGGAGATCAGGCGGGTGGCCAGGAGGGAATGCCCACCCAGATCGAAAAAGTCATCGTCGATCCCGACCCGGGAAAGCCCTAGCACTTCGGCGAATACCGCGCACAGGATGTGTTCCTGCGGGGTGCGCGGTTCCCGCCTCGACTCGGCCACTGTGATCTCGGGGGCTGGCAGGGCGGCTCGGTGCAGTTTCGCGTTCGGGGTGATCGGCATCGTGTCTAGTGCGACGAACGCGGCGGGCACCATAAAGTCCGGCAGCCGTTGGCGGAGGAACTCCCGCAGCGCGTCAGTGTCGACGACACGATCTGCGACCGGTACGACATAGCCGACCAGCCGCTTGTTCCCGGGTTGTCCCGGGTGGTCCTGGCGGGCGATCACCACGGCCTGGGCGACATCGGGATGGGTGGCCAGTGCGGTTTCGATCTCACCGGGCTCGATGCGGAATCCGCGAACCTTGACCTGATCATCGGCCCGGCCGACGAAGTCTAAGTTGCCGTCGGGGTTCCAGCGGGCCAGATCCCCGGTGCGATACAACCGCGAGCCCGGCCCACCGAACGGGTCGGCCACAAACCGCTGCGCCGTCAGACCAGGTCGGCGCAAATATCCCCGCGCCACACCCGCCCCGCCGATATACAACTCACCGACCACCCCGACCGGCGCTACTTGCAAACCCGCGTCCAATACATACACCCGAGCATTCGCAATCGGCCGACCAATCGGCACCGGGCCCGCGCAGTCGCCTTGTATTGGGTGGCAGGTGGCGAACGTGGTCGTCTCCGTGGGCCCATACCCGTCGACCACGACTAGGCCCGGGCATGCCCGCAGCACCCGCCGCACGGCGGCGGCCGACACGACGTCACCGCCGGTCCATACCTCACGCACTCCGGTGAGGCAATCGGGGGATTCCTCCGCTACCAATTGGAATAGGCCAGCGGTCAACCACAATCCCGTGATGTGCTGCTCAGCGACCAATCCGCGGATCGTCGATGCGTCCACCGCACCCATCGGAGCCACCACCAGTCGGCCACCGTTGAGGAGCGGGACCCATAGCTCGTAGGTCGATGCGTCGAAGACCTGAGGTGAGTGCACCAGCACCCGTTCGTGGCCACCACCACGGAAACATGAGTTGGCCGCCAACGCGACTACATTTCGGTGTTCGCTCATCACGGCTTTGGGGGTGCCGGTGGAGCCGGAGGTGTAGATCAGGTAGGCGGGGTGGGTGGGCAGCAGTGGGGTGCTGCGGTGGGTGTTGGTGGGGTTGGTGTCGGGATGGTCGGTTAGTGCGGCGAGGGTGTGGTCGATGACCAGTCGGGGGGTGGGATTGTCGGGGGGGACACATCCGGTGGTGTCGGTGTGGGTGATGAGCAGGGTGGGTGTGGCGTCGGTGAGCATGAATGCCAGGCGTTGGGGTGGGTAGTCGGGGTCGAGCGGGAGGTAGGCGGCGCCGGTTTTCAGGACGGCCATGATGGCGATGATCAGTTCGGGGCAGCGGGGTAGGGCCAGTGCGACGAAGTGTTCGGGGCCGATCCCGCGGGTGATCAGCAGGTGGGCGAGTTGGTTGGCTGTGGTGTTGAGTTGGGCGTAGGACAGCTTGGTGTCTTCAAAGACCACTGCGGTGTTGTCGGGAGTGCGCGTCGCTTGTTGTTCGAATAATTCCGGAACCGTGGTTGCGGGCACCTCGTGCGCGGTCTGGTTAAAGCCGACTAACAGTTGGTGCCGCTCCTCAGCGGAAAGGATGTCGATCCGACTGAGGGGCTGGTCGGGGTGGGTACTAGCCAAGGTGCCCAGCAGTTCGAGGAAGCGGTGGTGGTGTGCGGCGTTATCGTCCGCGTGGTATAGGGCGGGATTGGCATTGAAGTCGATCCGCAGCGTGCCATCGTCGGAACGCTCGTATACGTTAACGACGAGATCATTGACTGGCCCGTTGGCCAGGTTGTGCAGCGTCGCCGGATGCTGGCCGAAACGCAGCGACGGGTCGTAACCCATAATGTTGATAACCGGACCGAACAGGTGCTCTCCGGTGCCCACGATGCTCATGTCCCGAGTGAGAAACTCGTAGGGATACCGTTGATGCCGTAACAGCCCTCGGGCCCGTTCGGCGGTGTGCCGCACGAGCTCACTGATGCTCATCGCCGGGTTTATGTGCAGCCGGAGCGGGAGCTGACTGGCCACCATGCCCGGGACGCTGCGTGCCACTGCCCCGGTGCGTCCGGTGACCGGCAGGCCCAGCATCAAGTCACCGGCACCGGTCATGCGATGCACGTAGATCGCCAATGCGGCCATCGACAGCGTCGGCAGGCTCCCGCGAGCTCGCCGCGCCAGCGCCCGTAACTGAGTGGCGACAGCCGCGGGCACGTGCCCGGTGTGGCGCAAGAAGGTGTGGGAGGTGTCAGTCAGCCGGCCGGCCAGTCCAACGGCAGCAGGTCTATCGGCCAGTTGCTCAGCCCAGTACGCCCGATCCGCCGTGAACCGCTCGGAAGCCTGATAGCCGGCCTCCTCTGCCAGCAGCATATCGAGAGAGCCCAGAGTGCTGAGCGGACACTGAAGACCCGCTTCCAGCGCCGTGTAGACCTCAGTGACCCGCTGGACGAATAAGGAGAACCCAAAGCCGTCCATCGCCAAGTGATGCGCGCTGCAATGGAGCAGGAAGTGGTCGGCGGCCAGCTGCAGCACGGTCAAGGTGAACATCGGACCACAGCTGAGATCAAACGGTCTGTTCAGGTCAGCCCGCATCCACTCCTGAGCCCGCGTCCACGGGTCGGCCGCATCCCTCAGGTCCAGCATCGGCAACAGCCAATCCACAAGCCCTTCGACATTCTGCCATATGCGCTCATTATCGGTGTGAGCACGAATACGAAGTGCATCAGTGTCGGCCACGGCTTGACGAAAGGCTGTCTCGATCAATTTCACCTCGATGGGACCGCGCAGCTCTATGTATTCGACGGCCTTGAAGATCGGGTTGCGGGGGTCCAGCTGCTGGGCGAACCACATCCCCGTTTGCGCGGCGGTCAGCGGCAAACGACGGCCTTGGTGATTGGACATCCCATTCCCCTTTTTGAGCGTCCGATGAGTTTCACCGAGGCCATGGGCGATTCCGGTCATCCGTGCTTGTGGATGTGAACAGTGACGCTCATGCCCGGAACGAGATCAAGGCCACGACGGTCTTCAAGCGCGATCTTCACTGGGATGACCTGAGTGACCTTCTGGAAGTTGCCCGAGGTGTTGGTGTCAGGGAACAGCGAGAACTGCCCGGCGGCACCGCCTTGGATCTCACGGACGTGGCCCGTGATCGGAGTATTGGGAAAAGCATCTACGGTCATGTCGACTTGCTGACCGGGACGGACCGCTCTGATGTCGGTTTCGTCGACGCGCGCGGTGACGAAAATCTTATCGAGGTCGTAGGCCACGGCGAGCTGGGTACCGGCGGTGACGAATCCTCCAGGTACGCCGTTGTCCACTGCCACGGTGCCCTCTGCTGGGGCGCGGATGCTCATCTTGGGTTGGACGAACCCGCCCCGGATCTCCACCCGGCCGACCCGCTGGTCCTTGTTCAAAACGGTTCCTTCGGTAGCGCTCCAGTCCAGCAGAGTGCCGCTGATGGGAGCATTGATCAGGATCTTGTCGCCATCGACCTGAGCGTTGTCGGTGCTGACGTAGTTGCGGGCGTTGAGGAAATAGCTCGTGGCAAAAACGCCGCCGGCGACCAGCGACAAGATAAGGATCACCATGAGCCCTATGCGAGTGGAGAGTTTGAGCTTGTGCCGTTGCGGTGCAGTGGGCGCCGTGCCGTTGGTGGGCACCATATCGACGGCCTTCTCGGCCGGCGCATGCGGTGCCGTGACAGTGTCCTTCATGCTCACACCTTCCCGTTGATGTGATCGAGCTCGCCAGCGCGAGGCTCATCTGTAGAATACGTGGCATATTCTCTTTAGGGAATTCTTACCGAGAAATCGAATTATGCGCGGATGTGGGCGGCCGGGACCATTTCTGCGTCATTGTTTCTGGGCCGTTACAGCGGGATGTTGCCGTGGCGCCCGCGGCGTGCTGGCGCGCTAGCCAGTGCCTCGGCGAGTCTGCGCCGGGTCTGGCTGGGCTCGATCACCTCGTCGACCACTCCGATGGCCAGTGCCCGGCTCACTCCCCCGGCGATCAGCTCGTGCTCGTCGACCAGTCGGGTATGCAGCGCATCGCGCTCGTCGTCGGAAACGGCTGCGAGTGCCCTGCGGTGCAGGATGCCGACCGCCGCCTTGGCGCCCATCACCGCGACTTCCGCGGTCGGCCAGGCGAACACAGCCGTTGCACCCAGACAACGGCTGTTCATCGCGATGTATGCGCCGCCGTAGGACTTCCGGATCACCAGGGTCACCCGGGGAACCACTGACTCACCGAAGGCGTGCAGCAGCTTCGCTCCCCGGCGCACCACACCGTCCCACTCCTGTTCGACACCAGGCAGATACCCGGGCACGTCCACAATCACCAGCAGCGGTACGCCCAAGGAATCGCACATCCGAACGAACCGGGCTGCCTTCTCCGCGGCCAACGAGTCGAGGCAGCCACCCTTGCGCATGGGATTGTTGGCGATCACGCCGACCGTACGTCCGCCCAGCCGGCCTAGCCCGACGATGATGTTGGGCGCCCATTTGGCTTGCAACTCCTCGAAGACGCTGGCGCCGTGGTGGTCGACGTCAATGATCTCGCGCACCAGCGGTCGCATGTCGTACGCCCGTTGCGGCTGGTCTGGTAGGAGCGCGCCAAGATCGCGCTCATTGCGCACTGCGCCCAGGTCGAAAAGGCCTGGGCGGCCCAACAAGCTGATCAGCCTCCGGGCCCGCTGGTAGGCGTCCTGTTCATCCGCGGCGATCACGTGCACCACACCTGACTTCGTGCCGTGCGCGCGGGCACCCCCGAGGCTCTCCTGGTCGATCTCCTCGCCGGTGACACTCTTGACCACATCCGGGCCGGTAACGAATATCCGACCTGCCGGTGCCATGATCACCAAATCTGTGAGCGCTGGACCGTAGGCGGCGCCGCCCGCCGCAGGACCGACGACGACGGAGATCTGTGGCACCCGGCCCGAAGCCCGGATCATGGCGGCGAACACCTGGCCGACCCCGTCCAGCGCCGCGACACCCTCGGCGAGTTTCGCCCCGCCGGAGTGCCATACGCCGACAACCGGACACCGCTCACGTATCGCGCGGTCAATGGCCGCCACGATGGCGGCGCATCCCTTCGCGCCCATCGCGCCGGCCATGATCGTGCCGTCCGTGCAGTAGGCGATGACGGGCTTACCATCGACGCTCCCGCGCACGGCGTATACGCCGTCGCGGTCGCGTTCGTGCAGGGTCTCCATCGTCTCGGAGTCCAGCAATTGAGACAGGCGCACCTCGGGGTCGCGATAGTCTCGCTCGTGATCGGCTACCAGCGGCTGGGCTATCTGTGCAGTCATCGTCCGCCCCGTTGGGTAGGTGTTCTCCTGCGGTTCACGCCACGTGCCCGGTCTCTGGCACGGATCGCATCTCCCGGAAGTTCTTGGCTGCGCTTTTCAGTGCGAGGGAGGGTGTGAACCTGGCGATCCACCAGGCGACCCGGGCGTACGACGGCCCGACGATCACTGCCTGATTGCGATCGATGCCGCGCAGCACGTCGCGCGCGAGGTGATCCGGGAGGTACAGCTTGCCCTGCAGTTTGATGGCCCGCTCCCGGGCATGGGCGCCGTCCGCCGTCTGCGGCAGACCGCTGTTGACGTTGTCGAGCAGTGGTGTATCGACGTATCCGGGGCACACGACGCTGACCTGCACGCCGTGGCTCGCCGCCTCGCTGCGCAGCCCCAGACTCAGCCCCACGACGGCGTGCTTCGTGGTGGTGTAGGCGATTTTGAGCGGTGAGGGCACCAGGCCGGCGAGTGACGCCGTATTGATGATGTGCCCGTAGCCTTGTTCGAGCATGATCGGATAGGCGGCGAGCACGCCGTGAACGACGCCGCGCAGGTTGACGTCGATGGCCCGGTTCCAGTGGTCCAGGGTGTGCTCCTCGGCCGTACCGCCGATGCTGATGCCGGCGTTGTTGAACACCAGATCGATCCGACCGCGCTTGTCCTTGACCGACTGGATCAGTCCGGCCACGGCGGCGGCGTCCTGCACATCCAGGGCCGCCCCCTCAACTCGGCCCGGGTGACGAGCCCACAAGTCCTTGGCGACGGTCTCCGCGGCCTGCTCGTCGATGTCGGCCACCGTCACCACGTCCCCCCGCGCCGCGAGGGCGACGGCCAACGCGTGCCCGATGCCCGACGCGCCGCCCGTCACCACCGCCACTCGCGGCACCGTGGTCGGATCCTTGCGTCCAGTCCGTATCGCACGGTGCTCCGCGCGCAGAGCGCGTTCCGTTCCTTGGGCAGCGACACTGTCAAACATCGGTCGGTTCCTCCCATCGGATGGCCACGGCGGCGATCCAGTCGCCGTCGCGGACGGAGCGCACAATCAGCGACTCGGGACCGAGGCCGTTCGTCGACAGCGACGTCGCCGGTCCGGCACTCATCCGCACGACCCCGCTGTCCAGGTCGAGGTCCGCGGCTGCCAGGCCGGCAAGACCCTCGGGACCGCGTCCCAGGACCTTGCCCGCTGCTTCCCTGGCGCACCGCAGGCGCAGCGCCCACTCCTGATCTCCCGAACCGGCGTCACCGGTCCGGTCGATGCGCTCGAGATGGATCCCGACGCCCTGGCAGCGAGGGTCAGCACTGGCGAGCGCCACCGCGACGCCGTCACAGCACGCCAGCGACACGTGCGGCGCCCGCTCCAATCCGGCGCCCCCGGCGACGACCAGGTTGTCGTTCTCGTCGGCGATGACGGCGATGTCGGCCGGATACAGGTCCACAGCCCAGCTACGCAGCACCACGCGGACCGCCTCCTTGGCCGCCGCCTGGCCCACTAGCCACTCACTGCGGCGCTGCTCGGAGCCCCCCAGGCCGGCCCAGGTGGCCCGCTCCCGCCGGCTGAGAATCCACATGGCCAGAATCCGCTGCGGGATCCGGCCGTAGGCGGCCAAAGCGTCCGGTGGTAGCTCGTCGATCCGCCAGCAGACGAACTTCTCAGGTGCCGGCAGGCCGTCGATCATCGTCTTCCACGGTGCGCCGAGGGCCGCCTCCTGCTGGGAGCTTTTCATCGCCTGAGACAGCGATTTGGTCAGGTCGAGGCAGTGGTCGGACCAGCCGACTAGCTGCGCCAGCAGGCAGCCGTCCGGCCCGACGAGGTCGATTTCCGCGCGAACCTGCCGCTCATTGACGAAGGCGATCCGTGCCTGGCCTCGCACCGGTGTGCCCGAAGCCGGACTCGGCCCGAACAAACGGAGCTCTTTGAGCGCGAACGGGAAGGTCCCGACGCCATAGCGGAGGCGCTCGATCGCCCAGAAGCCGACGAGTTGCCCGGCGGCGTCGAGCAACACCGGATCGGTGACCAGGGTGGGGGTGGGTGTCGAAGCGAACAGGTTGTGGGCGGGCAAGGTCTCCAAGGTGGCCTCGGTCCCGTCCTCGCCCCAGCGAGCCAGCGAGATCACGCCCTGAAAGCGCGGGCCATGGAACATGCGCCCTGATGAGTAGAGGGCGCCGGCACTCTGCGCGTAGCGTTGCTCCGCGCTGAGGCGCAGCGGGGTGAGGGCCGGCGGTGTGGGGTAGGAGTCTGCGAAGCAGACCACTCCCTCGAACACCAGCGTGCCGGGCTCGCTGCCGGCGGCGGCATCGTCGCCCAGGCGCTGCAGCTCGACTTTCACCTCCCGGCCGTCCCCGGTCGGGTCCCGCCGGGCGACCAGGCGCACCGTGGCGTGGCCGTCATCCAGGCCGATCCACTGGTGACCACGGACGTCTCGCATGCCGACGACGAGCTGACCCGGGCACAGCGCGGCGGCTGCTTCGGCCAGCATCTCCATGCTGACCGTGAACGGGACGACCGCCAGCGCGAGCAGCGACTCGTCAGTCAAAGACACCTGGCGCCCGAAGGTGTGGTCGTGCAGGTACAGGTCCTCCTCGAGGTCCAACCGGCGGATCGCCACCAGCTCCTGCCCTTCGACCAGCGACACCACCGAACCGAGCAGCGGGAACCGCGACGCGGCGCGTCCGCCTGCTGGCGGTGGGG
>Ga0208982_1000069_pt1 | contig 12726 bp, 12 predicted proteins | sample MedBloCAOM1_O3_FD_187840 | JGI IMG/M metagenome (GOLD analysis project Ga0208982, IMG submission 187840) | Forest soil microbial communities from El Dorado National Forest, California, USA - Mediterranean Blodgett CA OM1_O3 (SPAdes) (version 2) | ecosystem: Environmental > Terrestrial > Soil >... | reverse complement strand
GACGTTGTCGAGAAAGGTCTTGACCTGACCGTTGGCGTATTTGCCGACGCCCTGCGCGGTGTTGGAACTCGATTGCATTGCGTCAGACCCGACGGCCCAAGCTCATCAAAAACGTGACGACTGCGCCGATCAAAAATACGATGAACAAAATCTTCGCGATGCCGGCAGCGCCGACCGCGATGCCGCCGAAACCGAAGAACGCGGCAATCAGCGCAATGACAAAAAAGACCACGGCATAGTGAAGCATGTTGCACCTCCATCATTCGTTCAGGCAGCTGTCTGCGGGTGCGGAAAGTATGGGGCGCGGCATGTCAAGCCACAGTCGGGGCGCAACCCTGTTCCGGCGTAGGACAACCCCGACTTTCTGAGACAATATGCGCCATGAGAACCCTGCTGATCGTCTATCACTCCATGACCGGCGGCACCCTGCAGATGGCGCATGCGGCGGCGGCCGGCGCGCGGGCGGAAAACGGCATCGAGGTTTCGCTGCGGCGTTCGTCCGATACCGTGGCCGAAGATGTTTTGGCCGCGGATGGCTATATTTTTGCCACGCCTGAAAATCTGGGCAGCATGGCCGGCATGATGAAAGACTTCTTCGACCGCACTTACTACGCCGCGCTCGACCGCCTCAACGGCAAACCGTTTTTGAGTCTGATTTGCGCGGGCAGCGATGGCCGCAGCGCAGCCCTGCAGATCGATCGCATTGCGGCCGGCTGGCGCTTGAAATCGATCGCCGAGCCCTTGATCGTTTGCACCCGGGCGCAAAGTCCGGAGCTGATACTCGCGCCGAAGAAGATCGACGAGGACTCCCTGGCGCGCTGCGAAGAGCTGGGGCGGACCATGGCCGCCGGCTTGAGCGTCGGCATATTCTAGAGTCGGCATAGGCTGACATTGGCGCGAGGTAGGCGCTGATTCTGCTGGTTGATGAAATGCCCGATGGTTACGGCAACCATTGGAGAATACGATGCCGAGAAAATACAGCAAGGCGGCCCAGAAAAAGGTCAAGAAGGTCATGAAGGAACGCAAGAGTGGCACCTTGCGCAGCGGCAGTTCCGGCAAGAAGGTCACGAGCCGCAAGCAAGCGATCGCCATCGGCCTGTCCGAGGCGCGTCGCGCCGGAAAAAAAGTGCCGAAGAAAAAAGCCGCCTAACCGGCAAGAGAATGGCCATGAATGACTCGGAACGACCGGCGGCGGATGCCATTGACGTTTTGAAAGCGGACCACCGTGAAGTCGAGGACCGGTTCACGGAGTTTCAGTCGACCAATTCGTTGATGCGGGAAGAGGCGCTGGCCTTCGAGATCTGCGATGCGATCCGCATGCATGCGGAAATCGACGAGGAGATTTTCTATCCCGCGTTCCTGGAGGCCACCCATGAGGAGTACAAGCACCAGGAGGCAATGCAGGATCACCAGGCGATGCGCGATCTGATCGATGAGATCGAGCATGCCGGACCGACGGAAGATATGTTCTTTGCCAAGGTGCACGTGCTGTGCGACATGTTCACGCATCACGTAAAAGAGGAGGAGAAAGCGCGCGGCATTTTCTTCGAAGCGCAGCATTCGCCTCTGGATCTGGACGCTCTGGGTTCGAGCATCCAAGCGCGCAAGTCGCAGCTGAGGGAAGCGGGTGCGGCCGCAGACCGCCTGGTTTAGGCGCTTACGCTGGGCAGAAATCGCGGCGCGGTTCTGCCGTGTGCCGCGTTTTCGAAGCCCGATGCCAGCTTGATCAGTTTGGGCTCGCTGAATGCGCCGGCGAAGAACGACAGGCCGAGGGGCAATCCGCGATGCAGGCCGGAGGGCACGGTGATGTGCGGATAGCCGGCGATCGCGGCCGGCGAGGAGCAACCGCCGCTGTCCGAATCGCCATTGATCGGATCGATCAACCACGCAGGCCCTGAGGTCAACGTCACCATCGCATCCAACTTGTGTTCCGCCAGAACGGCGTCAATCCCCTGGGCGCGGGTGGTCTTGAGGCAGGTCGCCCGGGCCTCCAGGTACGCTTTGTCGGTCAACGGGCCCTTGGTCTCCGCTTGATGCAGCAGTTCTTGATCGAAGATCGGCATCTCGCGATCTTTGTGCGCATCGTTGTAGCGAATCAACGCCGCCAAGGAGCGCACCGGCGCCGTGGGTGGCAAACGCGACAGCCAGGCGTTCAAATCTGTCTTGAACTCATACAACAGCACGTCCAGTTCGGCCGCACTCCAGCCGCCATGCAGCGGCAAATCCGCCGGATCGACGATGATGGCGCCGGCTCCCTTCAGTATTTCGACGCAGCGGTTCAAATAGCCGTTGAGCGGCGCGCTGTCGGCGAAGAATTTCCGCGCGATGCCGAGCCGCGCGCCCTTCAGGCCGTTCGGATCCAGATAAGCGGCATAGTCCTTGCCGATATGATCGGCCGCCGCCGCGCTGGCGGGATCCTGCTTGTCCAGACTGCACAGTACGGTGAGCATTATCGCGGCGTCACGCACTGAACGGGCGAGAGGACCTGCGGTGTCCTGACTGTGGGAAATGGGGGCGATGCCTCGGCGGCTCACCAGGCCGACCGTGGGCTTTATGCCGACGATGCCGTTGATGGAAGCGGGACTGACGATGGAGCCATCGGTTTCCGTGCCCACTGCCAGGGCGCATAGATTGGCTGACACGGCCACCGCCGAGCCGGAACTCGAGCCGGAAGAGGTGCGATCCAAGGAATAGGGATTGCGAGCCTGGCCGCCGCGGCCGCTCCACCCGCTGACGGAATGAGTGGAGCGGAAATTGGCCCATTCGCTCAAGTTGGTTTTACCCAGAATCACCGCGCCCGCGGCACGCAGCCGCTCGACCAATGGAGCATCCGCCGGGGCGAACCAACCTTCGAGCGCCAGCGAGCCGGCGGTGGTGGCGATGTGATCGGAAGTTTCGACGTTGTCCTTGATGAGCACAGGCACGCCGTGCAGGGGGCCACGCGGACCCTTCGACTTGTATTCCAGGTCGAGTTGCGCCGCTATCTTTAAAGCGCTCGGATTGGTTTGGATGACGGCGCCGAGCTTTGGGCCGCGGCGGTCGAGACGCTCGATTCGATCCAGATACATTTGCGTGAGTTGTTGCGAACTCTGCTTGCCGCTTTTCATTGACGCAGCAATGTCATCCAAAGACAATTCGGGGGAATCAGCAGGTTGAGGAGTATCGGCGTGCGCTGCACCGATGCCGGCGACGGCTGTCGCTACGAGAAAGTCACGTCTATCCATATCATCCCCGCTGTTTTGTGCGGGCATGGTATTACACTTTCAACGCGCGGCGGCCAGTTCCCAGTCGCGTTCGGCCTGCAAATTCGCAAGATCGCGCCCTACGGTGACCAGACCCACGGTACGGTCGCCGCGCCGGTAGCGGATGGCGCAATCCCGCGATTCCAGGGAGCCGTCGATCTCGATCCTGTCCCAGCTTTCCGCATGGCCGGCATAGTTGAACGTGACATCGTAGTGCTGGCTCCAAAAAAACGGCACGGCATCGAATGGCTGTTGCGCACCCAGCATGTTTCTTGCGGCAGCTTGTGCCTGGCGCTGCGCAACAACCCAGTGTTCGACGCGGATGCGCTCCTGAGAATGGGGATCCGGCCAACGCGCTATGTCGCCGGCGGCATAGACACCCGGCACGCTGGTCTGCAAATAGGCATCGACACTGACGCCGCGATCGACGGCGAGTCCGGCCTGCTGCGCCAATTGCAGATTGGGACGAACGCCGACTCCCAATACCATCAGATCGGCGGCCAGTGATGCGCCGTTCTGCAAAATCGCCTGGTTGCCCTCAATGCGCGCCACCGACGTTCCCAAATGAAAGCTCACTCCCTGCGCTTCGTGCAGTCCGCGGACGAACGAGCCGACCTCAGCGCCCATTACGCGCTGCAGCGGGATGGCGTCGGGGCTGACGACATGAACCTCGAGGCCGCGCTGGCGCAGGGAGGCGGCGACTTCGAGGCCGATGAAACTCGAGCCCAAGACGATGACCCGCTTGAGCTGCGCGACTGCTGCGACGATGGCGCGCGAATCGGCGAAACTTCGCAGGTACAATCGCGGCAGACTTCCGACGGTGGGAATATCCAAGTGCACCGGATCTGCGCCGGTCGCCAGCAGCAACGCGCCGAAGCTCAGGTTGCGGCCGTCGGACAGAGTCACATTTTTCAGCCGCGTATCGATTTGAGCGACCCGCGTGTTGAGCAGCAGGTCGATCTTCTGATCTTGATACCAATCCGGGCTGCGCAGCGGGATCCAATCCGCCGGCGCATTGCCGGTCAAAAAGTCCTTCGACAGATTGGGCCGATCGTAAGGCGCGGAGTCATCCGCGCTGATCATGGTGATGGGGCCGGCATAGTTTTCACGCCGCAGCATGTCCGCAGCGGCCAAGGCTGCCGCGCCGCCACCGACGATGATCACCGAGGCGGGTGGCGCATGCGTCGCCGCAGGCACCAGGCTGGGCGCATTTTGTTGCTTGAGCTTCTCGCGGGCGAATACCCGCTCGCCAACCCGCTCGGTGCGCCAGCAGGCAATCGGGTCCAGGGCCGGCGCCCGCAGGGCAGTGCCGGTGCGAAGGCTGAAGCAGGCGTGATGCAGAGGACAGCGAATCGTGTCTTGCGCAACCAGACCATCGGCCAACTCGCCATGGTAGTGGGAGCATTGCGCACCGACGATAAAGAATTCATCATCACGGCGGATCAGGATTGCATCTTCGGAGCCGACCATGCCGCGAACGATGGTGCCGTTGGCCACGTCGTTGATGGCAATTCCCTGGAGAAAGTCGACCTTCTTAACGTCCATAACCTTACCTCAAGGTGACTCGTGAACCGTCCCAACCAGCATTGCAAACATCTCAGTAGTGTAAAGGCAGTAACCCCATCCGGCGATGGTTGCGTTGAATGTCTGGCGATGGGCGATACCTGGGTGCATCTACGACTGTGCCGCAGCTGTGGGCACGTGGGATGCTGCGACGATTCGAAAAACCGTCACGCGCGCAAGCACGCGGCCGCCACCCATCACCCCATCATCAGTTCATTCGAGCCCGGCGAGGATTGGAGCTGGTGCTTCGTGGACGAAGTGGAATTGGAGCTGCCACCGTACTAGGAAAGAGTCAGCCTAAGCGCGGCGGCGGGTTTTCGCCGAAGATTTCTTCGGCGCGGTGCGCGCCGGCGCCTTGCCGCGCTTGCTGATGCTGTTTCTCAGCGCTTCCATCAGGTCGATGACCTGGGCCTTGGGCCGCTGCGGTTGTTCAGGGGCGTCGGCAGCCAGAGAATGGGTCTGCTTCTTTTTGATTTTCTCCTGCACGCGGCGCATCAAGTCGGCCTGATAGGTGTCCTTGAAGGAATCGGGCTTGAAGGGGGCCGACATTCCGGCGACGAGTTTTTGCGCCATGGCCAACTCGGCGGCGGTGATCCCGGCGGCCTTGCTGGAGTGCGCGGCGCTCTTGACCGTCTCCGGCGCGAGCACCTCGCTGGCGAAGCGCAAGGTCATCAGCATCAATGTGTCGCCGTTGGGGGCGACCACGCACAGGTGTTGACGTCCGCGCATGACGAACGAGGCGACTGCCACCTTCCCGGTCTTCTGCAGTGCCTGGCGCAACAATGAGTACACCTTTTGTCCGCCTTTGGACGGCGCAAGGTAGTAAGGCGTTTCGTAATACATGGGCGGAATGTCCGCCGCATCAGTGAAGCTTTCGATGTCGATGGTTTCGGACGCCTTGACGTTGGCGTGTTTGAAGTCGGCGTCGCTCAAGGCGACGTATTCGCCCTTCTTGTATTCATACCCTTTGACAATGTGGTTCCAATCGACTTCCTTGCCGGTGGTCTTGTTGATGCGGTGATAGCCCACCGGGGCGAAGTCGCGGCTGTCGAGCAGATGCAGTGACAATGCGCCGTCCTTCGAGGCGGAGAACATATCCACCGGAACATAGATCAGACCAAAGGAAATGGCACCGTGCCATATGGAACGCGGCATTCGAGTCTCCCGATACAACGAAACCGCAAGATTAATGTGATTCGCGGATGACGTGCGCATTACAGACGCGAAACCATGCTCGTCTGACAGCGTGTGCGGTGGACGTCCTACAAGTGCGCGGCCTGACCGACGGCATTGTAGCGGCGTGAATTACATCGCCTCAAAGGGCTGTCAGGAGTTAGACACATGAAACGCATCATCCAAAGCACCTGTTTGGCGATCTCTCTGTTCGCAGGCGCGGGTCTCGCGAACGCCGCCACCGGCAAGTACGCAGACACGGTCGAGATTTTTCGCAACGCCGGTGAGAGCGCAGACTTCTTCGCCCACAGCTACGGCTATGCCGTGTTCCCGAACATCGGGGAAGGCGCGGTCGGTGTCGGCGCCGCGGTGGGCAAGGGGCGCGTCTATGCGCACGGCCGCCTGATCGGCGATACCACCATGAAACAAATCAGCGTCGGCTTTCAGGCCGGCGGCAAGGTCTACAGTCAGGTAATTTTCTTCAGAGATAAGCGCGCGCTGGAAGAGTTCGAGTCCGGCAACTTCGAATTTTCCGCGGGCGCCAGTGCAGTCGCCATTACGGCCGGCGCCAATGCCAGCGCCGCCACCAATGGGTCGCAACACGGCGCCAGCGCCTATAACGGCGATGCCAAGGTCGATGGCAACTGGAACAACGGCATGGCTGTATTCAGTGTGGCGAAAGGCGGCTTGATGTACTCCGCGGCCATCGCAGGTCAGCACTTCTCCTTCAAGGAACGCGGCACGGGTTGAGGTTCGCGCCACTGCACTTTGCACACCGCCACCGGCATGTTGAAGGCTGCGCATAGAGACAGCACCCGGCGCTGATTGTCCTGCAATCGGTCCCCGGGAGCTTTCACCTCGATCAGCCTGTAGCGGCGTTGCCGTGGCCAGAGCTGGATGAGATCGGGGAAACCGCAGCGATTGGCGCGGAAGTCGCGCGCCATCAACTCAAACCAAGCCTTTAGGTGCGGCGCCGGAATGCAGGCCAGCGCGGTTCTCAATAGCCGGCGGCTGATGACCGGCCAGGCGACAAATGCGTTGTCAATGCCGTGTTTGGCGGCGAAATTTGCCAGGATGGTGCGGCGATAGGTGCCGTCCTCCAACTCCGCCAGACAGGCGGCAAACAGCTCGCGGCGCCGGCCATAGAACTGCGCATCGCCCAAGTCCGCCGGCTCGCGGTGAAATGGGTGAAAAAATGCGCCCGCAATGGGCGCGAAAAGTGCGCGCCAGCACAGCAAGCCAAACAAACCATTCAGCAGACTGTTCTCGACGAAGTGCACCTGCGAGCCCGACTCCTGGCGCATCAGGAACTCGCCGACCAACTGCTCGACCGCGTACGGCTGTGCCGGCCGATCGAGAACCAACCTTAAGGCGTCGGGGCTCAATGCGGATGCGGACGGCTTGGGCGAAGGGGCGAGCGCCAAGCGCCTGCGCAGCCGGGTGCGCGCCCGTAGCAGCAGCACGCGGTCTTCCTCATGAACGCAGAAATCGAGGGCGGCGTCGCAAGCCTGCAAAGTGCGCGCCGGCTCCTCGCGCGACTCCCGGATGCGTATCGCGCGCACCGCCGCGCCGGGATGCGAGATGCGGTCGTAGACGGCCAAGGCCGCTTGCGGATCGGCCGCATGCTCCAAACTCCGCCCGATGCGAAACAGCAGCCGCTGGCGGCGCGCTTCCAGCCATTCACAGTCTTCAAGGGGAGAGGGCACCTGGTCGAGGATCTGCTGCGGCGTCACGTCGGCGCGCAACATCTCGCGGCAGCGGTGAATCCGCTCGAAACTTTGCCAGTGTTGGCGGCGGGTGAAGGGCCGCGCCGCGATGTCGCTGACGTGTTCGAAACGACGCACGCCCAAATCTGCCAGCACGAATTCCGACCAGCTTTGATGAAAATTGCCGAAATACAACAGCCGCAATCGCTCGCACAGTGCGGCGATGTCGAGGCGGTAGAGTTGCAGCGCCGTCCCGGGGCACCAGCCGCCGATCGATTGTGCCATCGTGAACACCGCACGGCATTGCTCGAGCAACGCTGATTTGCTGAGCTGTGAAGTGCCGCGCGGCAGGTGCAGCAGCTGCAGCAGCCGAGATTTGGTGAAGATGGCGAAGAGATCGTCGATCGTCAGATGAGGATCTGGATGGACCCATCCCGCGTTCAGCAGTGCCGGCATCGCCCCGGGAAGCGGGCCGATCTCGGGGTACTGCAAGTCCTCCGGCAGGAACAGACGAGGCTTACGAGTGATCATGCGTACCGCCAACGCGCGTGACGCCTTTGGAACCTGCTCGAAGCCGCGCACGAATCGCAGCTCAGATTCGTCCAGCAGGTCAGCGTAGCGGCCGGCGACCGAGTCGAGCACCCGCTGAAAATTGTGCAGATAGTAAAAGCCGTCAGCTAGGAGCATGCGGTTCGGCCGATAGGGTGCTATATGCTGCGCTGACGACGAATATATCCCGGGCGATCATGACTGTATATTTATACAGTTTCAACCGTGCGGCAAGCTACGAATGACAACAAAAAGGGACCCGATGACCGCCGGTAAGGTTTTGGTGATTGGCGCCATTGGCTTGCTGTTGTACGCGGCTCATGCCGCGTTCATTCCGGTGGCGTTGGCGCTGCTGTTCGCCCTTATTTTGTCGGGCCCCGTCGAGGCCTTACACAAGTGGCGGGTGCCGCGCAGTGTGAGTGCCGGACTCATATTGATGGTGGCGGTGGCCATGGTGGCAGGCATTGTGAATTTCATGTGGACGCCGGCCCAGGAGTGGTTCGCGGGCGCACCGCGAACCATGGTCATCATCAAGCAAAAAATCACCCCGGTGGCCAAATTCATGAGCCGCATCGAGGAGCTGCGTAAGAATGCCGGCGCCATCGGCAGCGCCTCGGGCCGCGCTCCGGCACCGGCCGCTCCGATGGCGGCCGCGCAGGAATCGGCGCCGGTGATCATCCTCGATGCGACTCGCGAAGTCGTGGTCGGCCTGCTGACGTTTCTGATCGTCACCTTGTTCCTGCTGACGGGTGGTCCGCCGATGCTGGCGCGCATGACCGCGGCCTTCGTCGATGACTTAAACGCGGCCCACGTGCTGTTCATCATCGAGAAGGTGCGGGCCGAGGTGGGCCGCTTCTACGTCACCACCACGCTGATCAATCTGGGGTTGGGACTCGCGACGGCCGGCGCCATGGTGGCGTGGGGAATGCCGACGCCGTATCTGTGGGGCGCGTTGGCTGCCGCACTCAATTTCATCCCCTATGCCGGCTCCGCCACCACCTTGCTGGTCATCAGTCTGGTGGCCGTCGTGTCGTTCAACTCGCTCGGGCAGGTGCTGGGTGTGGCCGGGACGTATGTGGTGTTGGCCGGCATCGAAGGACAAATCGTGCAGCCGTTGCTGGTGGGGCGACGTCTGGAGGTCAATCCGCTGCTGATCTTTCTGGCCTTGTGGTTTGGCGGGCTATTTTGGGGGATCGCCGGCGTCATCCTGGCTACTCCGACCTTGCTGGCGCTCAAGGTGATTGCCGAGCATGCCAGCGGCGGCAAGGCGATGTTGGAATTTCTCGGACCCAATGATCAGAAGTCGAAACGCCCGAATCGCCTGAAACGCTTCGCGCGCAGTTATGAATGAGGGCGGCCCCGCGGCGAACCGCCCTCGTGGCGCAGTAATCGCGCGTTAAGGCTTCTGGGCAGTCTCTGCGGCCTTTGCGTTGGCTTTTGCCGCCGTGTAATCCGCATCGGCCACATCCTTGCACTTGCTTTGCGCATCGCCGCTCAGGGCTTTGCACTTTTCCAAGGCGATTTGATGATTGCCGTCGGCTTTCGCCATGGTGACGTCGTAACTGCCTTTGGCCTGGGCGCTGTCCAAGTCCTTGGTTTTGTCATCGACCTTGGAGTCGGCTGCAGCGACATCCTTGGAAGCATCCTTTTGCGCGTCAGCTACCTGGGTTCCGGCCTTTTGCCGCGCGGCTGCCACGTCATTCGCGACGGCATCGGGCGATTTGGCGTTGTTACATGCCGCCAGCGAAGCGCACAGAAGCAGGGCAGCAACTGATACTAAATTCTTATTCATGAGGGTTCTCGTTGATTTGCGAAAGAGTTACAGGCTAGTGCGAGCGCGCGCCGAGTGGCATCGGTTGCAGCGTCCCAGCTGTCGTAAGACGGCCCTTACACTTGTTGAATCTTTCGAGGAATACCGAAGCGCGGCGCACGGGTGCAACCTTCAGGCTCGTTTCCAACGAGCGACAGCGCTCCCATAGCTAAATCTTAAAAGGGGCAAATCATGGGCCGCGGAATTCTTCTCTGGATGCTGGGTGTTCCTCTTCCGATCATTCTTTTGTTGGCAATGTGTTCGCACAATTAAAAGGGGAATCCATTGGAACAAGTCATTACGCCCGCGAAACACGCGGCATCATGGCCGGCGATATTCGCCGGAGCATTCGTTGCAGTGGCAATCACCTTGGTGCTGGTGGCGCTGGGATCGGGCATCGGCTTCGCGTCGCTTTCGCCATGGCCGGGACATGGTGCTTCACTGACGTCGTTTGCCGTCACCACGGCCATCTGGCTCATCGTCACACAGTGGCTCGCCGCTGCGCTCGGCGGCTACATCGCCGGCCGCCTGCGGACCCGCTGGATCGGCACGCACACGCATGAGATCTTCTTCCGCGACACCGCGCACGGATTGATCACCTGGTCGGTGGCAACGGTGGTCGTGATCGCGCTGGCAGCCGGCTCTGCGGCATCGGGCGCGCGTGCCGGGGCACGCGCTGCTGCGGAGGCCGCTCAAGCTGCAAGCCCCTACATTGTCGACAAGCTGTTTCGTTCCAGTGGTGCGGCAGCGGCCGGACCCAACGATCCGCGGCTTGAGACGGCACACATCGTGGCGAACGCAGCGGCCACAGGCAGCGTGCCGGATTCGGACCGAGCCTATCTGGTCGAGCAGGTCGCGGCGCACGCCAATGTGCCACAGCAGGAAGCGCAATCGCGGGTGGAGACATTCATCGCCAGCGTGATGCAGGCTCAGGACAAGGCCAAGGCGGACGCCGATGCGGCGCGCAAAGCGGCGGCACAGGCCTCGATCTATCTCGCGCTATCGATGCTGATCGGCGCCTTCATCGCGAGTGTTTCAGCGGCGCTCGGAGGCCGGCTGCGCGACGAGCATCCTTGAGAGAGCAGCAGATCGTCCACGGCGAGCGACAGGATGTTGCTCGCGGCGAGGACCTTGTCGTAAGGCAGCGCATCGGATAACAGAAAACCCTGAACGGTGAGGTCGGGGCTGTTCAGCAACCACGCCAATTGTGCCGGCCGCTCGACGCCTTCGGCGGTGACATCCAACGAAAGCCCCGCGCACAACTCGATGATGGCCCGCGCGATGGAGGCCGACCGCAAACTGGTGTCGATGCCGGCGATCAGCGAGCGGTCCAACTTGATGCGGCTCAGAGGCAACTGCTCCAATGAGGTCAGTGACGAGTAACCCGTGCCAAAATCGTCCAATGCGATGCCGAAACCGTGGGCATGCAGATTGCGCAAGGCGGTGATGGTCGCGGGGCCGGTCTGCAGCACCGTCTCGGTCAGTTCCAGTTCGATGCATGCGGGCGGCAGGCGATGTTCGCGCGTCAGACCCAATAGCACCTCGGTGAAACGGTGGTCCATCAACTGGCGCGGCGAGATATTGACTGCGACCCGTACCAGTGGCCACGGTCCATGATGCCAGCGCGCGGCGGCTTCGACCGCGGTGCGCAGCACCCAGTCATTGATCCCGCCGATCAGCCCCGATTGTTCCGCCACTGCGAGAAATTCCCCCGGCCTGGCCAGCCGTCCGTCGGGCATCCGCCAGCGAATCAGAGCTTCGACCAGATGCATTTGGCCGGTGCCGAGGTTGTATTCGGGTTGATAGAGCAGCTCGAATTGCTGTAATTCCAGCGCACGGCGCAAATTCTGTTCCGTGGTGAAGCGCGACGCCGCGGACTCGATCAGTTCCGGCGTGAACAAGGCCAACTGACTGCGCCCCAAATCCTTGGCGCGAAACAGCGCGGAATCTGCGGCGCGCAACAGGTTTTCCGCATCTCTGCCGTGATCGGGATAAATGCTGACGCCGATGCTGGCGCTGACGCTGAGCTCGCGTTGATCGACTGAGATGAGTTGCTGAAAAGCGCCCAAAATGCGTGTGCCGACCTCGTGGGGCGTCGCCGGCAGATCGGTCTGCTCGCAGACCAAAGTGAATTCGTCGCCGCCGAGCCGTGCCACGAAACCGAGGCCATCGGCGATCTCCTCCAGCCGATTGGCCACGCTCATCAACACACGGTCGCCGAACACATGACCTTCGCTGTCATTGAAGTTCTTGAAGTTGTCCAGATCGATGAAGTAAATCCACAAATTGCTTCCCGTCCGGCCCGCCCCTTCGATGGCCTCATTCAACAGCGACAGCAAATGACGCCGATTGGGCAGAGAGGTCAGCGGGTCCTGCTGCGCGAGTTGGCGCAGCTTGTGGGTGCGCTCGAGCACACGGGCTTCCAATGTGGCCTGTTGCATGCGGCTGGCCTCCTGCGCCGCCCCCAGCTTCGATGCCATGGCGTTGAAGGCCGCAGCCAGGGTGTCGAGCTCGCGAATGCCGCCGCGGCTGAGTTGCACGTCGGCGTCGCCCGCTGCCAGACGCTTGGAGCCTTCCAGGATGCGGTGCACCGGATTGAGCACGCTGCGAATGGTGACCAGAGAAATGCTGATCACCAGCAGCATGACCAGGATGGTGACGGCAGCCATCAGCTCGCGGGCCT
>Ga0208982_1000068_pt1 | contig 12739 bp, 7 predicted proteins | sample MedBloCAOM1_O3_FD_187840 | JGI IMG/M metagenome (GOLD analysis project Ga0208982, IMG submission 187840) | Forest soil microbial communities from El Dorado National Forest, California, USA - Mediterranean Blodgett CA OM1_O3 (SPAdes) (version 2) | ecosystem: Environmental > Terrestrial > Soil >... | reverse complement strand
GCACCGCGGCGTGGTGTGCGAGAAGTGCGGCGTCGAAGTGACCCAGTCCAAGGTGCGCCGCGAGCGCATGGGCCACATCGAGCTGGCCAGCCCGACTGCGCATATCTGGTTCCTGAAGTCGCTGCCGTCGCGCATCGGCTTGATGCTGGACATGACCCTGCGGGAAATCGAGCGCGTGCTGTATTTCGAGGCCTTCGTGGTCGTCGATCCGGGCATGACCTCGCTGCAACGCGGCCAGCTGCTCACCGATGAAATGTATCTCGAGTCGATCGAGGAGCACGGCGATGAGTTCGACGCGCGCATGGGCGCTGAAGCGGTGCATGAGCTGCTGAAGTCCATGGATCTGCCGTCCGAAGTCGTCAAGGTCCGCGAGGACATGTCGAACACGAACTCCGAAACCAAGATCAAGCGCTTGTCGAAGCGCTTGAAATTGATCGAGGCGTTCATGGAGTCGGGCAACAAGCCGGAATGGATGGTGCTCACCGTATTGCCGGTGCTGCCGCCTGACCTGCGTCCGTTGGTGCCGCTCGATGGCGGCCGCTTCGCGACCTCCGATTTGAACGATCTGTATCGCCGCGTCATCAACCGCAACAACCGCCTGCGTCGTTTGTTGGAGTTGAACGCGCCGGACATCATCGTGCGCAACGAAAAGCGCATGCTGCAGGAAGCCGTGGACGCCCTGTTGGACAACGGCCGCCGCGGCCGTGCCATCACCGGCACCAACAAGCGACCCTTGAAGTCCCTGGCCGACATGATCAAAGGCAAGCAGGGCCGGTTCCGTCAGAACCTGCTCGGCAAGCGCGTCGACTACTCCGGCCGTTCGGTCATCGTCGTCGGTCCGACCTTGCGTCTGCACCAGTGCGGATTGCCGAAGAAGATGGCATTGGAATTGTTCAAGCCCTTCATCTTCTCCAAGCTGCAATTGCGCGGCGAAGCCTCGACCATCAAGGCTGCGAAGCGCCTCGTTGAGCGTGAAGGACCGGAGGTGTGGGACATCCTGGAAGAGGTGATCCGCGAACATCCGGTGCTGCTCAACCGCGCCCCGACCCTGCATCGTTTGGGAATCCAGGCGTTCGAGCCGGTATTGATCGAAGGCAAGGCCATCCAGCTGCATCCGCTGGTTTGCACCGCCTTCAATGCCGACTTCGACGGCGACCAAATGGCGGTGCACGTGCCGCTGTCCATCGAGGCGCAGCTCGAAGCGCGCGCGCTGATGATGTCGTCGAACAATATTCTCTCGCCCGCCAACGGCGAGCCCATCATCGTCCCGTCGCAAGACGTGGTGCTGGGCCTCTACTACATGACCCGCGAGAAAGTGGGCGCCAAGGGCGAGGGCATGGCGTTCAGCGATGTCGCTGAAGTGCATCGCGCCTACGAGAGCCGCAACGTCGACCTGCAGGCAAAGATCAAGGTGCGTCTGTCCGAATGGACCCGCGCCGAGAAGGGCGCTGACCTCGTAAAGAATACCCGCGTGGTCAGCACCACGGTGGGCCGGGCGCTGCTGTCCGAGATTCTGCCGAAGGGCTTGTCCTTCGATGCCATCAACCAGGACATGACCAAGAAGATCATCTCCGGCACGATCAACATGTGCTATCGCACGGTGGGTCTGAAGGAGACGGTCGTGTTTGCCGACCAGCTCATGTACACCGGCTTCCAATACGCCACCCGTTCGGGCGTGTCGATCGGCGTCGATGACATGGTGGTGCCGCAGACCAAGGTGAAGATCCTCGCGACGGCCGAGAAGGAAGTGAAGGAAATCCAGGAGCAGTACTCCTCGGGTTTGGTCACCAACGGCGAGCGCTACAACAAGGTGGTCGACATCTGGTCGCGCACCAATGACCAGGTGGCGAAAGCCATGATGGAAAAGTTGGGCACCGATGAAGTCACCGATGCCAAGGGCAACAAGGTCCGGCAGAAGTCGTTCAACTCCATCTTCATGATGGCCGATTCGGGCGCCCGCGGTTCTGCGGCGCAGATTCGCCAGCTGGCCGGCATGCGCGGCCTGATGGCCAAGCCCGATGGCTCCATCATCGAGACGCCGATCACGGCGAACTTCCGTGAAGGCTTGAACGTGCTGCAGTACTTCATCTCGACGCACGGAGCCCGCAAGGGTCTGGCCGACACCGCGTTGAAGACGGCGAACTCCGGCTACCTCACGCGTCGCCTTGTCGACGTGGCGCAGGATCTGGTGGTCACCGAAATCGATTGCGGCACCGTCAACGGCTTGTCGATTACTCCGATCGTCGAAGGCGGCGATGTGGTGGAAGGCTTGGGCGAGCGCGTCCTGGGACGCGTTGTGTCCGAAGATGTGGCAGTGGCCTCCAGCGGTGAAGTGCTGGTGAAGGCCGGCGAATTGATCGACGAGAAGTTGGTCAAGCTGCTGGAGAAAATGGGCGTGGATCAGGTCATGGTGCGTTCGCCCATCACCTGCGAAACCCGCTACGGCGTGTGCGCGCAGTGCTATGGCCGCGACCTGGGCCGTGGGCACCGCATCAACATCGGCGAGGCGGTGGGCGTCATTGCGGCGCAATCCATCGGCGAGCCGGGCACTCAGCTGACCATGCGTACCTTCCACGTCGGCGGCGCGGCCTCGCGAGCGGCAGCTGCCAACGGCGTTGAAGTGAAATCCAAAGGCACGGTCCGCCTGCATAACATCAAGACGGTGCGCCATGAGAAGGGCAATCTGGTCGCGGTGTCGCGCTCCGGCGAGCTGGGCGTGGTGGATGAATTCGGTCGCGAGCGAGAGCGCTACAAGATTCCGTACGGCGCCACCATCACGGTGAACGATGCCGATATCGTCACCGCCGGACAGTCGGTGGCCAACTGGGATCCGCACACCCACCCCGTGGTTACGGAAGTGGCCGGCATGATCAAGTTCTCCGACTTCGTCGACGGCATCACCGTCACGAGCCAGGTGGACGATGTCACAGGCCTCACCAGCACCGTGGTGCTGGATCCGAAGCAGCGCGGTTCGGGCGGCAAGGACCTGCGTCCGGTGGTGCGCCTGATCAATGCCAAGGGCAAGGAAGTGACCTTCGCCAATACCGACATTCCAGCGGTGTACGCGTTGCCTGCGGGCGCGATCGTCAGCCTGGAAGACGGTTCGAAAGTGTCGGTGGGCGACGTGATCGCGCGTATCCCGCAAGAGTCTTCCAAGACCCGTGACATCACCGGCGGTCTGCCCCGTGTGGCCGACTTGTTCGAAGCTCGCAAGCCGAAGGATTCCGCGATTCTGGCGGAACGTTCGGGCACGGTCAGCTTCGGCAAGGAGACCAAGGGCAAGCGCCGCTTGATCATCACCAACGAAGGCACCGACAAGTACGAGGAGCTGATTCCGAAGTGGCGCAATCTGAACGTGTTCGAAGGCGAGCAGGTCGATAAGGGCGAAGTCATTGCCGACGGCGAGCCGAACCCACACGACATATTGCGACTGCGCGGCGTCGAGGCCTTGGCGAACTACCTGGTTCGTGAAATTCAGGACGTGTACCGGCTGCAGGGCGTGAAGATCAACGACAAGCACATCGAAGTCATCGTGCGGCAGATGCTGCGCAAGATCGAAGTGCTCGATGCCGGCGATTCAGCGCTGCTCAAGGGTGAACAGATGGACCGCGGCAGACTGTTGGACGTCATTGCCAAACAGAAGGCCGAAGGCAAGCACCAGTCGACCTGGGAGCCGATGCTGCTGGGCATCACCAAGGCGTCGTTGGCCACCGAGTCGTTCATTTCGGCTGCATCGTTCCAAGAAACCACCCGCGTCCTCACCGAGGCTGCGGTACGGGGCCTGAAGGACGATCTGCGCGGCTTGAAGGAAAACGTCATCGTCGGCCGCTTGATACCGGCAGGCACGGGCTTTGCCTATCATGCCCGCCGCCGTCGCGCGTTTGACGACAGCCGCCGCCGCAGCTTCATGGATGTGAGCGGTGGCATGGGTGACTCAGATGATGCGGTACCGGCTGGGGACACCGAATCGGCCGAATAAAACAATAAGAAGTATTCTTAAAGATATGGCCTCAGACCTCAAAAGGGTTTGAGGCCTTTTTTTTGGATAGCGGCAGATGGGTTTGAGCGCGCGCTTGCAGTTCAAGCAGCGAGCATATCGTTGACTATTGCATGGCCTAGACCCAACAGTTGTGTCACCTGCCGCCACAAGTCCGGCTAACGCAGCGGCGGGTCAGTGTTTTGTGTCGAGTTTCTTGTAGAGCTCGGCCAATGACTGGATACGCCGCTGAAGAATGTTCATGGAGTCGTCAACCAGCCGGGGCTGCGACAGCTCGCGACCAAAGAATTTGCTGAGCAGCTGTTCCGGCGGGGCGTAGAAGCCATTGCGCAGCAACTCGAGATAGCGCTTCTGGAAGGCGGTCGGATCATGCTTGACCATGTCGAACATCTTGGTGGCGAGCAGGCCAGCATAGAGATAGTTCACCTGATAGAGCGGATCCTGGACCATCAGTCTTTTCAAAATCCAGCTACGAGCGAGCTGGGGCTCGGAGGTTGGCCAGATTTCGTATTTGCCCCAGATCGAAAGAGTCAGTGCGTCAAAGTCGGCAGTGTCCCTGATTCGACCGGCAGCCACGCCGTCGTAAATTGATTGTTCCAGCAAGGCCTCTTCGGCCGAACCGAAAAGCGTAAACGTAATGTCGCCGAGCAACCATTCCAGGTAATACGCCCGCGCTTTAAGGTCGGTGCTAGTTTGGTAGAAGTGATCGTAGAGCAGGAATTCGTTGAGGATGGCAAATGCCTCGAACATCCAGTTGGGACCTTCCGTGTAGAAGGACGGTATGCCGGCTTCTGTCATCAACTGCCGATGAATGGCGTGACCGCCCTCGTGAATGATCACCCTGGTATCGTTGATGAGGCCTGGTCCGTAACTTTCGACGAATAGTCCGGATGGCACTCCGGGCGCCCCGATCGAGAATCCGCCGTTGCTCCGCTTCCCCTGAGCCGAGGCGATGTCCATACGACCATTGGCCGGATCGAGCAACTGCCGGAAGTGCTCGACGTAGTTGGGACCGAGAGGCGCCAGCGCCGACAATACGGTGGTCCGCGACTGGTCCAGCGTCCTACGCGGCACGGTAAATCCTGGCGCGGGGAGTGACAGATCCCAGGAGTGAACATCGGCGATGCTCGTGAACGCCGCTATGTGCGAAGCCCGCAACCGTTGATAGGTCTTAAAAAGCTCGGCGTGACTCTCGATCGCTGTCAGAGCCTCAGTGACGCGACTCCGATCAAGATTGCGGCTGAGATACACCTGGCTCGGCGCGTCAGGAAAATGCTCCAGCTTCGCCGTGCGATCGTTCAGGCGAACCACGCCAAGCAGAATAGTCGAGTAAATATCCGCCCGCGAGACGTACCCGTCCCAACGTGCCTGCCAGGCAGCCTGACGAATGGCGCGGTCAGGGTTAAGTGACAATACCGCGCCATCCTTGCTTGCATCGAGTTCGCCGTCCGTCGTGGCAATCTTGGCAAACGGGGTGGTGCGCAGCGTCTTCTGATAGAGCGCCCAGAGGTTTGAGGCTTCAGGCCTGGCCAGCGCTTCGAGAATTCCCTGCTGATCTGCTGGCAATCGATGCTCAAAGGCCCGCTCTGCCAGCGCCGGTAGATAGGCATACCGATTCAATGCAGGGTTCACGCTCGCCGCTTTCGAAAAGGCTTCGGCGCCGAGGGCGTGAAGGGCGACCGCGCCATTGGCGAGCACCTGCCCATCCGCGTCATCGATTTGATCGGCTGCTTCGGCGTCCGCCTGATCGTCGATGTCTTGCGAGACGCGAAGATGCAGATACGCACCATGACGCAGGAACTGTGCGTGTAACACGTCCGCGCGCTGCAGATAGTCGTAGAGCGCCTTTGGGTCCTCGGGTGCGATGCTGGGAAACGCCGACGCTTCCTCGACGCGTTGCTTGCGTTCCGCCTTCTCGACTTCGGGCGTCGCGAAATAGCGCGTCTGGTCGATCGAGTAAGGCTGCGACGGCGCCCCTCTTACCAACGGGGATAGACAAATGAAGCTGACCGCTAGGGCGAATGATTTCCTCATCAGCGCACTTGGGATTAGTGAGGAATACCAGACGCAGTCATTGCGTCTACTGTTCTGAAGTCAACGGGAGTTCGAATACGTGCACTGGTTCATTCCTCCGTGAAAGCCGCCAGAAGAATCGTAACAAAAATCGCTTGTCGGTCATATACGTGAGTCTGAAGGCCGCGCCTTGAATTCCCTCGACTCGATCGGGGCAGCAATTCCTTGAGTTGGATTTCAAGGATTAAGGGGCGACGTCAGACCTGCTCAGGCAAAGCGCCGAACATCGCCGGTTGGTCACGCCAGATCTGATGACAGCGTTGGGCCGCCGTAGCGGGACAGCAATTCGACAAGTCGATGGCAAGGTCGGTCGGTTTTAGAGGCCGATACAAATCGGGATTGGAAGCGTGAAACAGCCCCACTGTGGGCACTGACGTCGAGCTCGCCAGGTGCATCGGACCGGTATCGGTTGAGATGAACATCCGGGTGGCAGACACCGTCGCGGCGAGGTCGCGCAGCGATGGCAGCGCCAGCGCAGGGAATCGCGCGTCCGCCGGTTGCTTGCGCGACAGCGACAGGAATTCCACGGGCAGCGCATCGGGCTCGAGCTCCAAGAACGCATCCCAGAATCTGCGCCACCATGCAGCGTCGATCATCTTGAAGTTGGCGGCGTGGGAATAGAAGCCAAACACGTACTTCTGCCGGGATTTCCGTTTGCCTTGCACCGCATCGGCAATGAGCTGGTGGCCGCGCTGCGTCTCCTTCGGATCGACAGGCAGCCACAAGCGCACGCTTTGCGGATCGTAAGTCAAACCGAAAATCCGCGACATGAGCAGCACGGCACGCTCCGCTTCATGGGCTGCGCCGATTTCAGGCGCGTCGGCGACGGCATGGGTCAAGGGCGCCCACTGCGACTGGTTGGCGAACCCCAATCGGTTGCGTGCCCGCGCCAGCGTCAATGCGATACGGCCGCTGGTCGATTCCGGCACGGGATCAATCACCAGGTCGTACCGCGTGGCTCGCATTGCGCGCAGCGCCTTGAAGAAGCCGGACGCAGCATTCAGTTTTTGCGGAAAAACAATGGTGCAGCGTACGCCCGGCAGGTTGCGTAGCAGCTCAGCTGCCTGCGGGTGCCCAAGCAGCAGGTCGATGGACGCATGCGGCAGCATTTCATGCAAGGCGCGGATGGCCGGGGTCAAAAAAAGGGTGTTGCCAAGGCGCCGGTTGATGCGGCAGATGAGTACGCTCGAAATGTCCTGTGGCGGAAGATAGTCGCTGGGGCGGCGGGGGCCGGTCATGCGGACGAACCAACTGCCGATTGCGCTGCGGGCCCGTCGCCGCGCCTGTTTGACCTTTAAGCGGAAGCCTATGCGCGCGTTCCTGATAATGACGGTGTCCTCGAGCTCGCGCGGCAAGCCGCGTGTTACAAATGTCATTAAAATTGTAACGATCGAGATTGCCTAAGACGGTCGAGATTGCGTCCAGCAGGTGCAAAGAAACCTTAAGTTCGAGGCTTAGTCAGGCGCAGTTAGCCGCCACTTGGGCGTGGGGCTATTGGGTTCGGCCGCCGTTAGCGGCTCAGAAGCCTGGCGGTGTCTCCGCTGAAACGTTGAAGACGCGTTCCAGCGCCAGCCCCACGCGCCCAATCGTCCCCTCATCGAACAGTCGGCCGACCAGCGTCACGCCGTGCGGTACTCGCCGCGGGGGATTGAAGCGCGGCAGCGGATGATTCGGATCCGGTGCCCAATCGCTGCGTGCTTCGGAGACTTGGACAAAACCTGCGCGCAATGTCAAAGACGGCAGGCCGACGAAATTGCCGATCGTGAGGATTTCATCGCGCAACGACGGCACCAGCAGCAGATCGACCTCTTTCAAGACGCGCTGCATCTCCTGGGCGACCGCGCGCCGGAAGCGGTCGGCTTGGACGAAATCCACGGCAGAAATGAATCGGGCCTGGCGAAAGCTATTCGGCCAAGCGTCCGGTGTTTGCACCTTGAGCAGATCGGCCCGGCGGCTCAAGGTCAGCTCCTCGAAAGCTGCCGCCGCCTCGGCGAACAGAATGGCGTTCAGCGAATCGTAGGGCCAATCCGGTATTTTGACTTCGATCGCGTGCATGCCGAGAGCCTCGATTTGCTTCAACGCCGCTCGATCGACGTCGGTGGAGCCCTCGCCGCTCATCCAGCCCGGGAAATAACCCACCCGCAATCCTTTGATCGACTGCTTGACGTCGAAATTCAGCGTGCTCGGAGTGCTGGACAGATCGCCGCCGTCGGCACCGGAAATGGCGTGCAATACCAACATGGTGTCCTCGACGCTGCGCGCAATCGGCCCCAGCTTGTCCAAAGACCATGCCAGGGTCATCGAGCCGGTGCGCGGCACGCGTCCGAAGGTAGGCCGCAGTCCCGTCAGTCCGCAACGCATGGTGGGCGCCACGATGCTGCCCTCAGTCTCACTGCCGATGGAGAAGGCCACCAGGCCTGCTGCCGTGGCGGCTCCAGGCCCGGCGCTTGAACCGGAAGAGCCTTCTTCCAGCAGCCAGGGATTCATGGTTTGGCCGCCGAACCATATATCGTTCAGTGCCAGCGCGCCGAGGCTGAGCTTGGCTATCAGAACTGCGCCGGCATCGTGCAGTCGCTGCACCACCACCGCATCTTTTTTCGGTATCCGGTCTTTGAAAGGCTCAGCGCCATAGGTGGTGCGGATTCCGGCGGTGTCCAGCAAATCCTTGCCGCCCCAGGGGATGCCGTGCAGCGGTCCGCGATACTTGCCCGCCGCTATTTCAGCGTCGGCTTGTTTCGCCTGCTGGAGTGCCAGATCCGAGGTCAACGTGATGACACAGCGCAGTTTTGGATCGAAGCGTGAAATGCGATCCAGGTAGATGCTGGTCAACCGCTCGGATGACAGCTGTCGTGACTGCACCCAACGAGACAGTTTCCATACCGGGGCGAACGCGATGTCCTTGTCCGAGGCGGGGAGGGATCCGGGATCAGCTTCAGTGCGCACGAAATGATTTTGCGAAGCCACCGGCGCGTGACCCGGAAGCAGCGGATTCCAATGTGAGTAAGGCGCCAGCGTCTCATCGAGCGCTACCTTGCGCGGGCCCGTGCGCCGCTCGTACAACGCCGCCATGCTTTCACGCCAATTTCCGGCCGCCTGGCGTCGTTCCGATTCCGTGAATTCGATCTGCACCAACTTTTGCGCCTCGACGAACGTGGCGGGCGTCACCTCGGGCCCAACCGGCGGCGCAGTGCCAAAAGCGCTGGGTGTGCCGGGCGGCGTATCTTCAGCATTCGCCGTTTCAGCAGTGCCCAGCGTGGCCAGCAAGGCCGCAGTTGAAGTTGCGAGAAACTCACGACGTGACTTCAGCATGTGTATCCCTTCGAATTGGAATTATTGGCAACGATGCGGGCGCATTCTATCGCGGGTCACGGTGGGCAGAGCACCATGCCGACGATGATTGCGCCGACGCATCCGTACTGCAGTTTGGAAATTCGCTCTTTGAGGATCAGCGCCGCGAACGCCAGTGTGACCACCGGATAGGCTCCTGTCAGCGGCACCACAATCGAGATGGGTCCGTAGCGGCTCGCAATCATGACCCCAAGATCGCCGCCCGCCATCATTCCCATAGGCACGAAGGAATGCAGGTACTCGCGCGCTGAGTGGGCTCCCCGCCTGCCCTTGATCAAGGCGTACAGGCCGAGCGACAGGATTCCACCGACAGTGTTGCACACCAGAAGATTGATTTCGCTCGCTTCGGGCAAGGAGTAGGCGTGTTTGACGATGGTATTGGAAGTCGCCCAGCATATAAGCGCGAAGAAGGCCAGCGGGATCCAGCGCCGGCCAAGTACTTTTGCATCAGTACCCGGCGGGGAATACGAAAGTCCGAGACAGCCGCAGATTACCAGCGTCACCGCTGCGTACTGGGCGGGGCCGAGCTGCTCACCGAGAAAGATTCGGGCGAATAAAACGGTGAGTGCCGGGTAGGCGGCCGACAATGTCCCGACTATGGTGATGGGGCCTGCGATGATGGATTCGAAGTACAGAATCCAGCCGGTACCGTCGATTACGTATGCCAGGACGCCCAGCTCCAAGAAGGACCGGCCGTCGGCCGAGGCCAGCGGCGGATGATCATGAGTGAAAAACCACGATAGGTTGACTATCGCCTTGGCGAGCACGAAGTACAGACAGAAACGGGCTGGTGACACTTCGCCCACATATTTCTTGACCAGGCCCTGGCCGATTCCGTAGAGAAATAAGGCAATCATCGACGGCGTCAGCCAGTCGAGCAGGGCGGCATGAACAGGGACAGCAGACATGCAGCATTCTGCTGTGCCAAATCCGGATTTGTAAGAGCTATACCGTCCAAATTCGACGCTTTTTCTTACAGACCGAAGCCTCACCCACGCGCAGGCTGGATCTCAAATCACCAGGGGACGTAAGCCTATGCAAGACGACATCGACGACCTGCCATTTTTAGTGGCAATCCCTCCCAGCGGGGAAATACCCAGCACCGGCACTATCGACGATGACGATGAGCCGGAAGACGAAAGCGAGGATGAAAATGAGCCACCGATTCGGGAGACCAGCGATGCCACCGAGGCTCCGGAGGAGTTCGAGGTCGACGACGAGGATCCGGAATAGCCTCAAGGGTTGCGGATGGCGGCGCGATCAAACGAAGTCGTGAAATCAATCACGCTTTTGCAAACTGGCCCCATTATTCTTGGGGCATGCTGTTTCTCGCCGCCTTTAACCGAATCTGGACGCCCCGCGAGCAGGAAGCCGAGGGTAATGACCTGCTGGCCGAATCTCACGCTGCACTCGGCCACCTAGGGCTGACGGTGATTGCGCTGGTGTTCGTTCTGATCACCTTCTGGAAAAGCTGAAAAACCCCGATTCGCGCTAGGTCGCTGTCCTGATAGGCTATGTAGCAAACATATGCCACGCAGGGAGAGCAGATGATCGAATTCTCGGGCCTTTCCAAAACCTACGGTTCCTTCTGCGCGCTGGCTCCCTTGGATCTCAACGTCCCCCGCGGCCAAATGTTTGGATTTCTAGGTCCCAATGGGGCCGGCAAGACCACCACTATTCGCATGATGATGGGGATCCTGGTCCCCAGCGGCGGCTCGGTAAAGATCGACGGTCTCGATTGTCATCGGGATGGCGCCGAAGTGAAACGCCACGTCGGCTACCTGCCGGACAGCCCGATTTTCTACGACTACCTTCGCGGCCGCGAGATCATCCAATTCATCGGCGAGATGCATGGCTTGAGCGCTGAGGAAGCGCACAAGCGCACCGACCGCCTGATGGGGGAGTTCGGTTTGGGGGAGGTTGCGCAGGAATACGCAGTCAACTATTCGATGGGCATGAAGAAGAAGCTGGGTCTGGCATGCGCGTTGATCCACGAACCGTCGGTGTTGATCCTGGATGAGCCGACCAACGGACTGGACCCGCGAGCTTCACGCGACGTTCAGCAGCGGCTGCGCAAGAGTGCCGAACAAGGCATGACCATCTTCTTGTCGACCCACATCCTGGATATGGCCGAACGCCTGTGCAGCCGAATCGGCATCATCCATCATGGCCAATTGGTTGCCACGGGCAGTCCGCAAGAACTCAAAGAGAAGGTAACGGCCGGGGGAACCCTGGAAGAGGTGTTCCTGGCGGTGACCGAGGAATCCGCCTCCGCATGATGAGCGATTTGAACGGGCCCGGCGTGGCGACGCCCGGCGTGTCCGCGGCGCGTGCGATATGGCTGCTGACGGCTTTGCGCATGAAGCGGGTCGGCAACATGCTGACGGCGGGATTTAATCGTCGTCGCAATGCCAAGAGAGGCCAACCGCCCGTCCGACAGGCAACCGCCGGCAAGAGACGCAATCGCTGGGTTGTGAGTACCCTGGTAGGTGTGCTCATGCTGGGGATCTACGGCAATATCGCCCGGCAGAGTTTCATCAACCTGCACTATGTTCTCGATCATCTCGGACGCGTGCGCAACGTAGCGCCGTCCGGGGCGTTCAGCGATGCCCTGATCCGCGGCTTGTCGATGGAATTCAGTTTACTGCTGTGCGTGGCTTTTCTTGGCGCGTTGGCGAGCCGGGAATTGTCGCAGCCGGACTGGGATCTGGAGTGGCTGGCGACACTTCCCATCCGAACGCCGTTGTTGCTCTGGAGCCGCGTCATCGAGCGGTCGGTGGCCACACCCATCGGACTGCTGACCATGTTTCCCACCAACGTCATGCTTGCATGGGTCTCCGGATATCGCTGGAGCGCCGTACTGATCGGCGCTGCGGCCGCATTGCCGCTGCTGCTGTTGGCGTCCGTTACGCGCACTCTGGTGGACACCGGATTGCGCATGTCATTGAGCGCCTCGAGGCTGCGCAATCTGCAGGCGGCGCTTTCCATCATCAGTGTGATTCTGCTGTACGTCGTCATCTCATTGGGGCTGCTGTCCCCCATGGCCTTCATCCTCGACTGGGCGCGCGCCTTCCCGGCCTGGGCCACATGGCTACCGCCGGGCCTTCTCGTGCGTGCCGTGAACGCTCAACAGCCGGCTACGCAGCTGATGTATTGCGCCGCATTGATTGCCGAGGTTGGACTCGCATTGATCATCGGGATCGCGATTCTGACCTACCAGTTGCGTAACGGGGTGGTGGCGTCGAGCTCACGCGAAACGGGGCGAAAGCCGCTAGAGAGGCCGGTTGGCAAGCCGGTTGGCGAGCCGGATCTCACCCCGAC
>Ga0208982_1000067_pt1 | contig 12850 bp, 14 predicted proteins | sample MedBloCAOM1_O3_FD_187840 | JGI IMG/M metagenome (GOLD analysis project Ga0208982, IMG submission 187840) | Forest soil microbial communities from El Dorado National Forest, California, USA - Mediterranean Blodgett CA OM1_O3 (SPAdes) (version 2) | ecosystem: Environmental > Terrestrial > Soil >... | reverse complement strand
TTGCGCCGCCGCCGCGCGCAGCTGGCTGCGCACGCCATATTCGTCCTGCGCATCCTTGGAAATGTTGTAGCGCTTGGCCACGGTTTCGGCGGTCTGCAGCATGTTCCAATACAGCGTCGGCTTGTGCTCATCGATCCAAGGATCGCGGCGCATGTGCGTGTTGGTTTCATTCTGCACGCATGAAATGCTCTCCAGGCCGCCGGCGACGATCACCGCCGCGCCCTCCGTCATGACCCGCTGCGCCGCCAGCGCGATGGACTGCAAGCCGGAACTGCAAAAGCGATTGATGCTCAAGCCCGCGGTGGTGACAGGCAGGCCGGCCCGCAACGCGATGGCGCGCGCCACGTTGCCGCCGGTCGTGCCTTCACCGAAGGTGGATCCCATGATCACATCCTCCACCTCGGCAGGGTCGATACCGGCTCGCGCCACGGCATGCCGTACCGCATGGGCCCCCAACGTCGGACCGTAGGTCATATTGAAGGCGCCCTTCCAGCTCTTGCCGAGACCGGTGCGCGCTGTGGAAACGATGACGGCTTGTGTCACTTCTCGGGTCCTTTATAGGCGCTGAATGTTTTGCCCTGTTCTGCCAGGCGTGCCAGCAGCGGCGCCGGTGTCCAAAATTCCTGGTCCGCTGCGGCGGCATCGGCGATATGGCGCAATGCGCGTGCCACTTCGCTCAAACCCACCTGATCGGCGTAGAACATCGGACCGCCGCGCCATGGCGGAAATCCGTAGCCATTCAAATACACAATATCGATGTCGGAACTGCGCTGCGCCGTCCCATCCTCGACGATGCGCGCCCCTTCGTTGACCAGCGCATAAATGCAGCGCTCGACAATTTCCTGGCTGCTGAGCTTGCGGGGTGTAACGCCCTTCTGCTTGCGGTATTTTTCAATGATGGCCGTGACTTCAGGATCCGGAAGCGGATCACGCGAGCCGGGCGCATAGCGATAGAAGCCCGCGCCGGTCTTCTGACCGAAGCGGCCCTGTTCGCACAAATCGTCCGCCACATTCGACATGTCGCGCTCGGGAAATTCCGCCTTGCGTCTTTTGCGCGCTGCCCACCCGATATCCAATCCGGCCAGATCGCTCATGCGAAACGGACCCATGGCCATGCCGAAATCCTGCAGCGCTTTGTCGACCTGCTCAGGCAGCGCGCCGGCCATGATCAAATCGTGCGCGGCGGCGCCGTAGCGGGCAATCATGCGGTTGCCGATGAATCCCTCGCAGACCCCGGAGATCACGGCCACCTTGCCGATTTTTTTAGCCAGTTGCATCGCGGTCGCGAGGACGTCCTTCGCCGTTTTGGCGCCGCGTACGATCTCCAGCAAGCGCATGACATTGGCGGGGCTGAAGAAATGCAGGCCGATGACGTCCTGCGGCCGTTTGGTGAATGCAGCGATCTGATCGAGATTCAGTGCCGAGGTGTTGGAGGCCAGGATGGCGCCGGGCTTTATCACCTGGTCCAATTTCTCGAACACTGTCTTCTTGACATCCATGCTTTCGAATACGGCTTCGATCACCAGATCGGCATCGTGAAGCAACGCATAGTCCAAGGTCGGGGTCACCAATCCTAAGCGCTGCTCGAGCGCCGCTTCCGTCAAAGTGCCTTTCTTCAAGGCGCCGCCATAATTCTTGCGCATGGTGGCGAGTCCACGATCCAGCGCCTCCTGCTTCATCTCGAGCATGACCACGGCAATGCCGGCATTGATCAAGCTCATGGCGATGCCGCCGCCCATGGTTCCGGCGCCGATGACAGCCACTTTGCGAATGGGCCGGGTCGGCGTATCGGCCGGCACGTCGAGGATATGCGACGCGGCGCGCTCCGCCTGGAAAATATGGCGCAGCGCAGCTGACTCAGGCGACAGCATCAAGGTGGTGAACAGTTCGCGCTCGCGCGCCATGCCTAAGTCAAATGAGCGGTCGTAAGCGGCAGCCACCGCCTCGACGCAGGCCAATGGCGCTGGATACTTGCCCGCCACGGCTTTCACCGTATTGCGCGCAAATTGGAAGAATGCCTCGTAGTTCGGCATTTTCAGTTTGATGTCGCGGACCCGCTTGACGCCCAGTTTCTCCGTGACCACGCGTCGCGCGAACGTCAGCGCGGCCTCGAGCACATCGCCGTCGGTAAATGCATCGAACAGCGGTGTGTTGCGCAGCTTCTCCGCAGGCACGGTGGCGCCCGAGACGATCATATTGAGTGCGCCGTCGGCACCCAACAATCGTGGCAAACGCTGTGTGCCGCCGGCCCCCGGCAACAAGCCGAGCTTGACCTCGGGCAGCGCAATCTTGGCACCGGCAGCACCGACCCGGTAGTGGCAGCCCAGCGCCAATTCCAAGCCACCGCCCATGCACACGCCGCCGACCGCTGCGATTACGGGCTTGGCGCTGTCCTCGACGCGGCTTATTACCGTACCCAGGTGCGGCTGCGCGGAGGCCTTGGGGGTCCCGAATTCGCGAATGTCGGCCCCGCCGGAAAATCCGGTGCCGGAGCCGATCAATATGATGGCTTGCACCGCGGCATCGCCATTGGCTTTGTCGATGCCGCCGACCAATTCTTGGCGCAACTCCAAACCCAAACTGTTCACCGGCGGATTGTCGAATTTGATGACGGCGATGCCGTCGCGAATCTCGAAGCCAGCCTTACTCGTGCTCATTCTTTATTCCACTGTGCAGAACTTGGTTCCGTCTTTAGGCCGTTAATGTAACAGCGCAAGGCGCCCTTTGAAAGATTGCGCGAGACCGCAAAACAAGTTCGCGCAACGCGCGAGTTTGCCTATTTTTCCAGCGTCGGAAACACTTTTACTTATTTAACGCGAGACGCGCTCCAGCACCAGAGCGGCTCCCTGACCAACGCCCACGCACATCGTTGCCAGCCCAAATCGACCTCCGCGACGTTGCAGTTCCTGGACCACCGCGCCGGCGATGCGGGCGCCCGACATGCCCAAGGGATGTCCGAGCGCAATCGCGCCGCCGTTGCAGTTGACGTGCTCGGCGGAGTCGGGAAATCCGAAGGCGCGTGTGCAAGCCAATGCTTGCGACGCGAAAGCCTCGTTCAGTTCCACCACATCGAAGTCCGAGAGCTTTAAGTTGAGGCGCGCAGCCAATTTCTTTACCGCGGGAATCGGACCCACGCCCATGATGCGCGGAGCGACTCCTGCGGATGCAAAGCCCAGCACCTTGGCCCGCGGCGTCAACGAATATTTTTCGACCGCGGCGGCGGAGGCCAGCAACAATGCGGCCGCGCCGTCATTGATGCCGGACGCGTTGCCCGCCGTCACCGTACCGTCCGGCTTGACCACCGGCTTGAGCTTCGCCAGCCCCTCGAGCGAGGTATCGGGCCGCGGATACTCATCGAGCTCGACCACCTGCGTAGGCGCGCCCTTCTTCTCTCCGGGCACCGTGACGGCGACGATCTGCTGGGCGAAGATCCCGGCCGCCTGCGCGCGTGCGGCGCGCTGCTGCGAACGGAACGCGAATGCATCTTGGTCCTGACGCGAAATGTTGAATTCCGCAGCCACGTTCTCACCCGTCTCGGGCATCGAATCGACGCCGTACAAGGACTTCATCAGCGGATTGACGAAGCGCCAGCCGATGGTGGTGTCATAAAGTTCGGCGCTGCGTTGAAAGGCGCGCTCCGCCTTTCCCATGACAAAGGGCGCGCGCGTCATGGATTCGACGCCTCCGGCAATAGCCACTTCCATCTCACCGGCGCGGATCGCGCGGGCGGCGGAGGCGACCGCATCCAGCCCGGATGCACAGAGCCGGTTGACCGTTACACCCGGCGTATCGCTGGGAACGCCGGCCAACAGCAGTGCCATGCGCGCGACATTGCGGTTGTCCTCCCCCGATTGATTCACGCAGCCCATGAACACCTCGTCGATGGCCGCCGTCAATGCCGGATACCGCGCCAGCAATTGCTTGAGCACCGTTGCCGCCAGGTCGTCGGTGCGAACCCTCGCCAGCGCACCCTCGAAGCGGCCGATCGGCGTGCGCACAAAATCGCAAACATAGGCATCACTCATGAAAATGCTTTCCTCAGCTGCAATCGAAGGCGCCCTTCCACTTCCAGTGATCGGTGGTGCGCTCGATGGTGGTGATACGAATCCGATGTTGCGCGGCGATGCGCCCCGGACTCCCCGTAACCTTGACCTTATCGCCCGGTTTGAGCGTCTGACTGTTGATGTCATCGTGCGCCAGCAAAATTCCCGGACCCCACTCGATCACCCAGGTTTGCATCACCCCATCCGGGTCGGGCGCCATCACATGAATGAAGGAATGCGGATTTCGAACCAAGAAATCCACGACCGTGCCTTCGATGGCTATTTTTTGATTCACCAAGTATGTCGCCGGGAAGGAGTGATGCGCAACAGCGGGCGTCAGGCCCGATGCACACGCGGCGAGTGCGAAAATGCGGGCGAACAGGGAGACTCTCATAGCTATCATGGGCGCTCAGCAGGTGACGCCGCGCGGTCCGTAAACCGCCGAGAGCCGCATGCGGGCCCGGTATACCTTGGTTTCGATGGCCTTCGCGCTGATCCCCAACAGCTTGCCGGCCTGCTCCTGCGACAAACCCTCGAGCGCCGTCAGCAGCAACGGCTCCATCAAGGAGCGGGGCAGCTTTGCGATGTGGCTTTCCAACAATCGCAATTCCTGGTCGCCCTCGGTGACAGCCGAGGGTCCGGGAGCCGGATCCTGAATTTCATCCGAATCCTCACCGGCACTGCGCGCGCCGATGAGGCGCCGCACGGTTTCCCGCCGATTGCGGTCGCGGCATTTGTTCAGCGCAATTCGACGCAACCAGAACTCGAATGGGCGATCCTGCTCGTAGCGGGACAACGCGCGCCAAGCCGAGAAGAAAGTCTCCTGCAGCACATCATAGGCATCGGCGCTGTTGCCTACATAGCGCCGCACGAATTGGTACGCCCAGCCCTTGTGGCGCGAGATCAGCAATGCAAATGCGGCGTCGTCGCCCTGCAGCGCGCGCGCCGCCAGTGCGCCGTCAGAATCCTCCATTGCAACCTTCATCAGCATGTCAACCGGGAGGCGTCATCAGAGCCGACACCACCTTCTCATCGAATATCGTGCGCTGCGGCTCCGTCAACGCGGCGCGCAGTTCCAGCACATAGGCCACGGTCTCATGCTGCAGTTCACCGACCAGGCTTTTCAAATGCTCGATCGAAGTTTCCACCTTCGGACCCAGACTCATTTCTTCAGCCAACGCGTCGGCCAGATCCGAGTCGGCCCACGCGATGCGGCCACGCAGCTTGCTGCGCTTGCGCGCGTAGCGCGACTCGATCTCGTTGATTTGGTCCTTTTGACTCTGGCTTAAGCCCACCAAGCCGCGCTTGGTGAGTTCATCGAGGGCCATGCGTAACGGCGCCCGGGTCGGCTGCTCGGTCTCGAAGCTGTGCGCGCCGACCCATACGCCGGCAAATCCCGCAAGTCCTGCCAACAGCACGGTCAGCAGCAACTGACGCTGGAAGACGCTCATCAATTGCCGGCCAGCAGAGAGGACGGCGCCAGACCCACATCATCCGCAAGCAATGCCGATTCGCTGCCCGACTCGGCCGCGGCGTGATGCGGCGCCATTCTTCCGGTGAGCACTCCGCTCGCCAGCGCGGTAAGGCCAAGCAATGCCGCGATGGAAAAAGCGACGGGCGACCCGCGTGTCGCGCGGTGGCGCGCGATGCGCTGCATAACCGCAGACTCCAGTGTATCCAGCACTCGATCGGACTTCGCTGCCATATCGACTCTCCCGCTTGCAACGGTGGATCATACCTTCCCGGAGGTATACTGCGCGCTTCCACCTAAAGGCAAGACATGAACATATTGAAGGGGAAATCCGCGATAGTCACCGGCGCAGCCAGCGGTATCGGCCGCGCCACCGCCATGCTGTTCGCTGCGGAAGGCGCAGCGGTGCTGGCGCTGGATCGCTCTGCGGAGGTCGAGAAAACCGCCGCTGCGATTCAAGCAGCCGGCGGGCGGGCGATCGCAGCGGTCAAGGACTCGTCGCTGGAAGCCAATGTCGCCGCCGCGGTGGCGCAGGCGGTGCAGGAGTTTGGCCGCCTCGATGTTTGTTATGCGAATGCCGGGGTCAGTGGCGGGCTCGTGCCATTTTTCGAGGAGACCGCCGAACGTTTCGCCGAGATCATCCAGATCAATCTGATCGGAACCTTTTTGCTGGCACAGTATGCCGCCCGCGAAATGGTGAAACAGAAGCAAGGCTCGATCATCTGCACCGCGTCGGTGGCCGGGTTGCGTTCCGGCGCGGGCGGCGTTCCTTACAGCGCCAGCAAGGCGGGTGTCGTCAGTCTGGTGCAGACCATCGCCTACCAGCTGAGCGGTACCGGCGTGCGCATCAATGCAATCTGCCCCGGTCTCATCGAAACCGGAATGACCAAACCGATCTTCGACCGCGCGCGCGAGCGCGGCACCGAGGGCAAGATCGGCCAGTTGAACCCTTTGCAGCGCAACGGTGAACCGCAGGAAATAGCGCAGGCTGCCCTATTCCTGGCGTCCGACGCGGCTTCCTATGTGAACGGCCAGGCGCTGGCGGTGGACGGCGGCCTGTCCGCCTCTCACCCCACCGTGAACGCGCGCAAGTAGCTACTGCTTCTTCGTGCCAGTGACCGGAGCCGCAGCCGCGGTCTTGTTGGCAGCCGCGGCCTTGGCTTTCTCCGCGGCCGCAGCCTCGTCGGCACGCGCGCCGGACAGAATGCCTTCCAGCGCATAATTGCCTTCATGGCAGGCGTACTCGAAGATCCTGCCCTTCGATGCGCTGAACTCGTACTCGCCGGCGATCGGCTGGTCCCACACGCTGGGATCCACCGCCTTGAATTGATACAGAACGCGATGCGGACCGACGCGCGTGAAGCGCTCGGTAACCTTCAGATCTTTCCACGCGCCGTGCAGCGCGGTGTCTTGCGGGAAATTGGTGGTCTCCACCACCAAGGTCGGTCCTTCATACCAGCCGATGGAATCGCCCATCCAGGGTCGCTCGCCGTCGGTTCGGTGTTTGCCGCCGATATGAATCAGGCGCACGTCGTGCACCATCTCCACCACGATGGCGACGGTGTCCTTGCTTTGCGCGATTTCATAATTGTTGTTGTACAACAGCGGCAACATGATCGGTCCGGCGCTGTAGCCGAACGAGGTCAGGCAACGCTCCGCCAGAGTCATGTTCTCCGGATTCTCGCCGCGATGCGCGTACATCGGCGGCAGCACCACGCCGGCTTTCAAGGGCGGCAGGCGGCCGTCGGCGGGTTCGGTGAGAAATGAGGAGCGCGGTTCACCGTTGACGCGCATCACGGTCGAACCGGGATCGATCCATGCCACGTTGTAGCCGCAACCGGCACCGCTGAAGCCGCGGCCGCATTCGTGCGGCAGATCGGTGGTTTTCACCTTTGGATCGGTCGGCGCGTTGCCCTCGGCTACCATCTTGGCATCTTCGCCCTCGATCTTCTTCACCTCGGCATCGCTCAACGCTTTGCGGGCGCCGAATTCCTTGGAACGTTCCAAGGTGGTGAGCGAAGCGTTGGTCCAGGTGCCTTCGAGGTCCGGCTGTCCATAGGCGTTGAGGGGTGCTTTGTAAGCTGCAGGCGCCGCAGGCGTTGCTGCCTGCACGCAGATTGCCGTCGCGGCCGCAGCCGCGCCCAGCGACAAACAAGCGATCAATTTGATGCCTTTCATTTCAAGGGCTCCTTACGCAAGTCGCCATACATCAGTTCTTCGACGAATTCGACGCATTTGAATTGTTGCAGCCGGGCATCCTCGCCCAGCCGCCGATACAGGTTCATGCTCATCTTCCACGGTTTGGTGAAAGTTGCCGGATCGGTGATTTGCGCTTCGTAACGAATCGTGTTCGCACTGGTGAGGGTCCAGCGCTCGACCACTTTCATGTCGGCGGAATGAAAATTACCCGCGCGGTCAAACCAGGTGTTGTCGTTCTGCCCGGTCACCGTGATCACCAGCGTGTCGCCCTCCCACTTGCCGAACGACTGTCCCATCCAGCTGTCGATGGGCGCGGCGCCCGGATCGGTGAACAGTACATCGCGCACCGCACCGGCATATTCGTACGACATCAAGAAAGTCTTGCCGGATTGCACGATTTGGAACGGCAGCGCCATGTAATTGGCGCGCGGCACGCCCGGCAAATCGCATTTAACTTCGGGGTCGCGCTCCAGATAATGTTTCTGATTATCGAGCTTCTTCGCCAGCGCCTCGGCGGTGTAGGGAATTTTTCCGCCTTCGACCACGCCCATGCCGGCGGGCACAGAACCGACGGCGCCCAACGCCACAATGGCTTTTGCGGGCACGGGAACCACCGGACCGGGACGCAATTCCAGCGCCGCGCGCGCCAGATGCGGTTCGATGTCCCAATTGGCGGTATTCATGACCGACCACACGCCGCTGAAATTAGGATGACCGCCGACGCGATCCACTGCCGCCCGCTCCGCATGCGGCGCACCGGCCGGAGCCGCGTAGCCGGGCGCCGGCGCAAGCCCCCAAACCGAAATTGCGGCCAATCCAAAAGCCATGATCTTCTTATTCAGAAACTTCCCCTCTTCAGGCCAACGGCGAATCTCGCCTCGTTCAGCTATTTTTCGTTTGGATCCGAACCGTCTTTGGGCGCACCCGTGCCGCTCGATCCCATGAATACCTTGTGGCCGTCGAGGAAGGTGACGTCGCGTCCATTGGCCTTGCACGCCGGGCGGCAACGCACATCCTTGGCGCGGTAGCCGCGCACGATGATGACTTCACCGGCTTTCAGCGTGTCGCGATTGATGCCTTCGCGCAGCAGCGTGTTGGGCGTACCCGCTTCGATCATCCACTCCTGGGAGACGCCGTCGGTGACGACGTCCATGTGGACCCAGGTATGGGGATTGATCCATTCCACTTTGGTGACTTTGCCCTGCAGCATGATGGGCGAGTTACCATCGAATTCGGCTTGGAAGGCGTGATGCGCCAGCGCCGGCGCCCCGATGCAAACCACTGCAGCCACGGCGATCCCAGCCGCTCGAACGGAACGAAGTTTCATATCGGGTCTCCTCCAGCCAACCGCTTTAATTTTTTGCTTGCTCACGCCGTGCATTCGCTGGACGGCGCGAAACTTCGACACATATAATCGCTGCTTATAATCGCTTTAGACGGCTGTTTTTGCAATACAATTTCGCGCGTTGCGGATAATTCGCGGTCAATTCGGCCACTTACGGGGAATCAATGCTGGACGATCTGGTCACCAAGTTGGCCGACACCCCGTGGAGCGTCGAACTTCACGAGTCGCTGTACATGTATGCCATCACCGAATCCACGCATGTGATGTCCATCATGCTGTTCGTCGGCACCATCGCCATGATCGATCTGCGTCTCCTTGGGGTTTCCTACGCCCAGGTGCCTGTATCGCAAATGCTGTCGCGCATGCTGCCCTGGACAATCACCGGCTTCGCGCTGCTGGTGATCACCGGCGGCATGCTGTTTCTGGCCATCCCGATCCGCACTTATCACAGCCTGTGGTTTCGGCTGAAGTGCCTGATGATTCTCATCGCGGCGATCAACATCTTCATCTTTACCTTCAAAGTGGAACGCGACAAGGCGAAATGGGACTTAGGTCCCGTGCCGAATAAATCGAAGATTTGCGCCGTCATTTCCTTGAGCGCCTGGGCGTGCGTGATCGTTTTCGGGCGCCTGATCGCCTACAACTGGTTTGACTGCGACAGCATTACTTCGCCGAGCATGGCGCAAATCACCGGCTGCCCGCTGGACCCGGGGTAAGCCATGAACCTATATGCCATCGCTCAAAACATCGAGGCCTCGGCGTTGGGCCAGGCCATTCGCGAATCGACCTGGCTGTTTCCGGCGATTGAAGCCACGCACCTGCTGGCATTGGCGATGCTGGGAGGCTCCGTGCTCATCATCGCGCTGGCGGTATTGGGAATCGGCTTGAAAACGCCGCCGGCCGAATTGCATAAGAGCGCGCGCCGTTATATGAATGCCGCTGTGGTCATTCTGCTGATTACCGGAATATTGCTGGGTGTATCCGAACCGGTGAAGCTGTATGGACGCCAGGCGTTTTGGGTCAAGATGACTTCCCTGGCGCTTGCCCTGGCGATCACCTACTTCGCGTTCAATCCGCTGGTGCGGCGCGGCGATCGCGACGGCGTGGCACGCACGGTCGCGGTGGCCACCATGGCCGCATGGCTGATGGTGGCCATGGCCGGCCGTTGGATCGGATTTTCCTGAACTGCGGTTTTAAGCGCGCGCCCGGGCGCGGCGCTCAAGCGAAGGATTATTCAAGGCACACCACCAACTTGGCGGAGTGCGTGCGCCAGTTGATCGGAATGACGAAAGATCTCGAATAGGGAGTCGTCACCTTTTCCAAATCGTGCGCAATGATGGTCGGAACGGAAATGACGAAGCTCTTGCCGAAATCGCGGCGCGCATTTCCGGAAATCGTATTGGCAACCTCGCCCACCAGATCCTTGATGTTTTCATCGCTGGTGTCGGTTTCCTGCATGCGCATCAGCAACACGGTCAACATGCCCCGGGGCGCAGTGAAGTAAACCACCCCGCGCCGGGTGCCGGTGATCGAGATGACGCCGGTGTATTCGTAGGCGCCGGGCTTGCCGTCCGTGACCAGATAGGGTGAACCGACGGTGGCCGATTGCTGCGCCGAAGTCTCGAAGTACGCAGTGGTACCCTCAATGAATGTGCGAATTTCTGCTTCCTTGAACATCAAGCCTCCGCCAGCAGCTCTTCCAACGCGTCATTGAGCTGGCGATCGGTAAAAGGTTTACACAAGAATCCATTCGCGCCCTTTTCGATGGCCTCGACCGCGGTAGCTTTGTCAGCCAGCGCCGACACCACGAGGATAAGAACGTCGGGATTCAAGGCGATGATTTCTTCGACGCATTCGATGCCATCCATCTCCGGCATGGTCAAATCCATGGTCACGACATCGGGCTGAGTACGGCGGAACATCTCCACCGCCGCGCGGCCGTTGCTGGCAGCGCCCACCACCTCGAGCCGGTCAATTTGTTGCGAGCGCTCGATGCGGCGCCGGATGATGTTCGAATCGTCGACGATCATCAGCTTCAGGGCGCTTTTGACATTGTTGGCGCGCGACACTTAGGCAGCTTCCGTGGTGCTCGACCGCTTCGCGGGCGGCAGAGTCATGGTCAATCGGGTGAACTTTCCCGGCATGGTGGCAACGGACACCTTGCCGCCCACCTGCTGCATCAGTCCGGCCATCAGGTTCATGCCTACGCCGCGGCCTGCATCCTTGGTGGCAATTTCCACGGTGGAAAATCCAGGTTGGAACAGCAAAGCGAACACCTGTTTGGCATCCAAGGTTGCCGCCTTCTCGGGAGTGAGAAAGCCCTTCTTCAGTGCCGCTTCCTTGATGCGATCGATCGACAGGCCCTGACCGTCGTCCTCGGCGATCAACTTGTAGCCTGCATCGCCATGGTCCTGGAAGATCAGCTTGAGCGCGCCATGCGCCGGCTTGCCGGCCGCGGAACGCTCCTCGGCAGGTTCGATGCCGTGAACGATGGCGTTGCGTACCGCCTGCACGGAAATATCCTTGACGATGCGCCGATACTCATCCGGCACGGTATCGAAGCCGCTGCATTGCAAGGTCGCATCCTTGTTGTTCTCGCTCGCGACCCGCTGCGTCAACTGCTGCAACATCGACGACACGGTGGTTTCCAGCCTGGCCGGAGGCGCCGCCGCCCGCGGGGCTGCCGCTCCGGTCGCGGCGACCGGGTCCATGCCGCCCTGTTCGATCACTGCGGTATCGGTATGAGAATCGCTGTCGGCGCGGCCCGCGGCGACGTGCAATCGCGACAGACGCGACACCAGGTCGCCGACCGACTGCAGGTGGGTCAACAAGTCATCCAGCTTGATCACCAGCGGCAGGAAGTCGTTTCCGGAAAGGTCGGCCTTCTCGCGCAGTGATTTCAAATCGTCCTCGAAGGAATGCGCGCGGCCTTCGATTGACGACAGGCCCAGCGCGGCCGCCTCGCCCTTCACTGAATGCACCTGGCGGAACAAGGTGTCCAGCTTCTTGCGGAAAGCGCTTTCTTCGCGAGCCGGCTCGCGCAGAACGGCGTTGATCATCTTCATGGCCGCATTCGAGTCGTTGAGGAACGCAGCCAGCTGCGCCGGATCGACGTGCAGAATGCCGAGCAGCGTGTCGACCTGCGCTTGCGCCTGGGTCTGCGAGGATTGCAGTTCCCTGGCGAGGTCAACCCGCGAGCTGACATCCGAAACGGACACCAGCACCTGGGTGATCTTGCCGTCGACGCGCACACGATGGAACTCGAATTGCAAATAGCGGGTGGCGAGTTTTCCGCCGGCATCGAAGTTGACTTCGACCTCGCCCAGCGGGTTGATGCTCTTCACCAGGTTTTCCTTGGTGCGCTCCGACCAGAGCACGCCGACGAACTTGATCGCGGTGGTCAGGGTCTTTTCGGACACAATATCCTTGAGCAGCTGCTCGAAATGCAGTCCGGCGAAATCGCTGCGTTGGAACAGGGATTCCAACGCACTGGAGTAGGACGCGCCGATGACCAGGTCTGCGTCGAGCAGGAACAGACCGTCTTTGACGGTTCGCAGGATGTCCGCGGTTTGTGCGCGGGCTTCGCGCAATGAAGAGTCCTGCTTTTGACGCGACAGCAACAACACGGTAACCACCGTCACCAATCCGATGGCGATGGCCAGGCCGGTCAGCATGACCAGACGCAACTGACTGGCGGAATGCGCACTGTTGGTTTGCAGGTCGCTGACGATGGCCGTCAATTCGTTGTCGACCAGCGGCATGGAATGGCGCGCAGCGCGAATCGCGGCAGTG
>Ga0208982_1000066_pt1 | contig 12857 bp, 14 predicted proteins | sample MedBloCAOM1_O3_FD_187840 | JGI IMG/M metagenome (GOLD analysis project Ga0208982, IMG submission 187840) | Forest soil microbial communities from El Dorado National Forest, California, USA - Mediterranean Blodgett CA OM1_O3 (SPAdes) (version 2) | ecosystem: Environmental > Terrestrial > Soil >... | reverse complement strand
CCCGGCGAGCCGCTCCACCAGCTGGCGCGCCCATGCTGAGCGAGCGCGAGCGCGAAGTCGCCGAACTCGTCCTGACCGGACTGACCTACCGCCAGATCGGGGAACGACTGTTCATCTCGGCCAAGACCGTCGAGCATCACGTGGCCCGGATGCGTCAGCGACTGGACGTGACCAGCCGAGATGAGCTGTTCGCCCAACTCCGCATGTTTATCGGAGCTAGTGGTGGCTGATCCCCACCGGTTGATAGAGGGTGGTGCGTTGGGCCAGCGGTCGGCCGAGCGGCTCGACGATCGCGCGGAATCCGGCCTCATCCAGGCCCTGCCCGTGGCTGGCGCCGGCCGCACGGCTGATGTTCTCGTCCATCAGCGTGCCGCCCAGGTCGTCGACACCGGACTGCAGCAATTGACGTGCGCCGGAAGCGCCGAGCTTGACCCAAGACGCCTGCACGTGGTCGATCAAGCCGTGTAAGGCGATCCGAGCTACCGCATGCACCAGCAGAACCTCTCGCCAAGTCGGTCCTCGCCGGGCCGCCCGCTTGAGGTACATCGGGGTTGCCATGTGCACGAAAGGCAACCCGACGAACTCGGTGAATCCGCCGGTCTGCGCCTGCAGTTCCCGGGCTAGCAGCAAGTGACGGGCCCAGTGCACCGGTTGCTCGATGGCCCCGAACATCATCGTGACGTTGGAGCGAAGCCCCACTGAGTGCGCTACCCGATGCGCCTCCAGCCACTCCGCAGTAGTGATCTTGTCAGGGCACAGCACCGCGCGGACCTCGTCGTCGAGGATTTCCGCGGCGGTACCGGGCAGCGAGCGCAGGCCCGCCTCGCGCAACCTGGTCAGGTAGGCATCGAGAGGCTCGTCTAGCCGCCGGGCGCCTTCGGTGACCTCCAGCGCGGTGAAGCCGTGGATATGGATGCCGGGGGCCGCCTCGTGGATCGTCCGACACACCGTGACGTAGTAGTCACCGTCGAAGCTGGGATGGATGCCGCCCTGCAGGCAGACCTCGGTAGCGCCGCGGCGTTGCGCCTCCAGGACCCGTGCCACGATCTCGGGCAGCGTCAGTAGGTACGGCGCGCCGCGCAGGTTCAGCGACAGCTTGCCCTTGGAGAAACCACAGAACCGGCATCGGAAGGTGCACACATTGGTGTAGTTGATGTTGCGATTGACAACATAGGTGACGGTGTCGCCGACGGCGGCCGCGCGCAGCTCGTCGGCCAGTCCGGCAACGGCGCCGACCTCGGGACCACGGGCGCCGAACAACGTGACCAGCTCCCCGAGGCCGGGACGCTGGCCGGCTCTAACCCCGTCAAGTACCGCACGTACTGCGCCGGTCGCCCGACCCAGCGCCGGCAGCAACACCGGCGGCGCGACGTCGGCGCCGGAGTACCAGGCGGTGGAGCGGCGCCCGGCCACCGTCACCTCGGCGCCGTCGCCCACGTCAGCAGCTCGGGACGCAGATTCCCGGAACACCGCGCCCGGATCGTCGCGCCCGAGACCTTCGGCGTCAGAACGGTCCAGCACCCCGAAGCGGACCGCCTCATGCAGCCACCGGTCAGGGTGTAGGGCGTATTCCGGGTACACGGTCAGGCGCGGCGCCAACGTGTGGCCCGCTGCTTCAGTCCCGCTGCGCAGCTCGTCCAGCGCAGGCCAGGGTCGTTCGGGATTGACGTGGTCCGCAGTGCTGGGGGAGACCCCGCCCCAATCATCGATTCCGGCGGCAAGGACGCTGGCCGGATCGTCGGTGAGATTGGGCGGAGCTTGCACATGCACCTGCGGCGGCAACAGCAGCCGGGCCAGCGCGATGGCCCGCAGGTGCTCCCGCGGTGGGCAGGGTGCCACGTGGCGCATGGCGGTGCCCGCCTTAGGCCGGAAGTTCTGCACGATCACTTCTTGAACGTGCCCGTACCGCAGGTGCGCCTGGGCGATCGCTTCCAGGGCCGCCACGCGGTCGGTCTCGGTCTCGCCGATGCCGACCAGGATCCCGGTGGTGAACGGGATCGCCAGCTCACCCGCGGCGTGCAGGGTGGCTAAGCGCCGGTCCGGGTCCTTGTCCGGGGCGCCTCGATGCGCAGCGAGGTCCGGCCGCAACGATTCGATCATCATCCCCTGACTGGCGGTCACCGTGCGCAGTGCGGCCAGCTCGTCGCGGTGCAGGGCGCCGCCGTTGGCGTGCGGGAGCAGCCCGGTCTGATCGAGGACCGCTCGGCACGCCGCAACCAGGTAGTCGATCGTGGAGCTGTACCCGTGCTCGGCCAGCCAGCTCCGGGCCGACGGGTAGCGCCGCTCGGGACGCTCACCGAGAGTGAACAGCACCTCATGACAGCCGAGCTCCGCGCCCCGCCCCGCGATTGCCAGCACCTCGTCGAGCTCGAGGTACGGCGACGGCAGCTGCCGGGGAGCGTGCGCAAATGTGCAGTAACCGCAGCGATCCCGACACAGCATGGTCAACGGCACGAACACCTTGGGGGAGTAGGTCACCCGAGTGCCGTACACCGCGTCACGCACCGCCCCAGCCCGACTCACCAACTCCCCAGTACCCAGCCGAACCCCGTCGCTCATCTTGCCTCCCACCCCGACCTATATGGAGACATATCGGGGCTATACCGAACCCTAAGCCCCGATATGTCCCTATATCGGATGAGCGCGGTGCAGTGAGGGCGCGGGTCAGCGCGTTGCGAGGCGCACGCGGTCACGACCAGCGGCTTTGGCGGCTAGCAGGGCGCCGTCGGCGGCAAGTAGCAGATGATCGATGTCGTCACCGTCATTGGGTCGGACCGCCGCACCGATCGATATCGATATCCCATCCACGGTGGCCGGCCGATCGTGCGGACTGTCGACCAGGACGCGCAGCTGGCTGATTCGCTCCCGGATCCGGTCTGCGATGTCCTCGACTTGGGCGGTGCCCACACCGGACAGCAGAATCACGAATTCTTCGCCGCCGAACCGCCCGACCAGGTCGTAGGGCCTGGTCTGGGAGCGGAGCTCGTCGGCGACGGCGCGCAGCACCTGATCCCCGACGAGATGACCCATCCGGTCGTTGAACGACTTGAAATGATCCAGGTCCAGCATCAGCACTCCGAGCGGGTCGGCGAGCCGGCGGGCACGTTCGAGTTCCCGGCCGGCGGCCTCACGCCAGAAGCCTGCGGTGAGTAGCCCGGTCTTGCTGTCGGTGCGCGCGGCCTGCTGGAAGTGCGGGAGCAGCAGTGCCCGGTGTAGTGCGAACACGGTGATCATGAGGACGGCGATTAGCCACGGACTGATAGCCAGCGTGACCGCGAATCCGACTCCGAGACCCAGCGAGGCCGCCACCACGATCTGATCACTTGGATTGCCCAGGACTTGGCGGCCCGGCTGCAGCGGGTCAGACATGATCACAGCGCCGACCACCAAGGCATAATTGACCAGCCAGAACACCGCCCCGGCACCGATCAGGACGACGAGCCCCGCCGGTCCGCGCGGGACTATCGGGTATGCAGCCGGCTGGAGCAGCTGCAGGACTGCGACGGCGGCCGCGGGCGCCAGCACCATCGTCGCAGCAGAGAACACCTTTCGGTACAACCTGCCGGCGCTACCTCGGTACCAGGAGTGCAGGTGCACCACCCCCGTCAGACCGACGACAAGGGGTAACGGAACTGACAACGCTGCCGCAAAAATCCATAACGGGCTGAGATTTGTGAGCAGGCCATTGCCCGTCGTCCGCTCACGCAGGCTGTCGATCCGGTGGACCACCTCCCGGTGGACGACCGCAGCCGCGACCAGCAACCCGAAGCGCACCAGGTCGTCAGAGCGGATCGGCATCGCAATGATGATCGCGGCGGCCAACGCCAGTGCCACGAAGTTCACGGCGAGGACGTAGGCGATAACGACTTTCCGCTCGCACCACAGCTTCCACTGCCAGGGGTGCAGAGCCAGCCGGCCGCGCCTCAGTTCGACGCGTTGCAGGCCGTGGCTCATACTCACTAGGTTCCCCCGGTAGTGACGTTGAGCGATCTTCCCCCAGCGTAATCGGCAGGCGACTCTTTGTCATCCTCCGAGCGGAGTGCCACAACTTGTCGATATTTCGTCACGCTGAGCCATACGGTACCGCCGAATGGCTGGATACACCGCATGTGTGGTGGACCAGGATTTCCCGTAGCCGGATCGCCGCTGGTATGAAGTGTCACCCAGAGTGGCATCATGCGCTCCGCGAGGGGGGTGGTGGTCATGAGTAGACGGGGACAAGCGCTGCGAGTGCTGGCCCTGCTGCTGGTGGTGTACGCGCTGCCCGCCAGCTTGCTGTCCAGCTCCTCTAGCGCATCCGTGGCTTCCTCGGCGGCAGTCGACTTACCCGTCGCTCAGCTTCCGTCCGGCTCCGTTGGACCCAGCACGATTGCACCGAGAATCGTCCCGTCCGATCCGGCGCCCAGCTTGGTACCCAGCATCGCGCCCAGTCCGCCCCCGGTCTCGCCGTTCACCGGCCTGCCCACCGACCTCCAAGCGCCGGTACTCTGCGTGAAGATCGACAATGCCGCGGTGGCGCGCCCGCAAAGTGGACTTGAGCTGGCAGATCTGGTCTACGTCGAGCCAGTCGAGGGCGGGCTGAGCCGGCTACTCGGCGTGTATCAGTCCCGAGTCCCGCCGGTGGTCGGCCCGGTTCGCAGCTCGCGCGCCTCCGACGTGGAACTGCTGGCAAATTTCGGCCGGCCGGCGCTGGCGTTCTCCGGCGCGGCAGCTGAAGTAGGCGCGCTGGTGGCCCACGCTCCGATCCTGGACGTCTCGGCCATCGCGCGGTCGGGTGACTATCACCGAGACCGGCGAAGGCCGATGCCGCACAACCTCTACGGCGACGCCAACCGGCTACGCGAAGGAGGCGCGCCACCGCGGGATATCGGGTTCCGCTTCGGACCGCCTCCGCCCGGCGGCCGGCCGCTACCGGCGACCGAGGTCAGGTACTCGGCGACAGCCATCGGCGTGCAGTGGGCTCCTGCGGAGGCCAGGTGGGTGATCTCCATGGACGGCGCGCCGCTCACCTCAGCGTCTGGACCGCGGCCCGGTGCGGCAACTGTGGTGCTGCAGCGAGTGTCGGTGAGCGCCACCTCGGTGCACGACGCGGCCGGAGCAGCGTCGCCGTTCGCGGCGACAGTGGGCTCCGGTGACGTGATCATGCTCCGCGACGGGCTGGCGTTCACCGGGAACTGGTCGCGGCCGACCCCAGATGCGATCACCACCTTCAACCTGCCCGATGGATCGCCACTGGCCTTCGCGTCCGGCCCGGTGTGGGTGATTTTGGTTCCGAGCTAGTGTCGGCACGGTGGACAGATACCGACCGGGGGTATGTTGGGCCTACCAACGTAGGGCCCCGAGAGGACGGCGCAGTGGCGAGCTACACCAAGGACCGAGACGCGTACCTCAAGCGGCTACGCCGGATCGAGGGTCAGATCCGCGGGCTGCAGCGGATGGTGGAGCAGGACCAATACTGCATCGATGTCCTGACCCAAGTTTCGGCCGCTACCAAAGCACTGCAATCCTTCGCACTGGCTTTGCTCGAAGAACATATGGCGACCTGCGTGGTCGACGCCGCGGCCGACGGGTCCGACGCCAGCGTCAAGGTCAAGGAAGCGGCCGACGCGATCGCTCGCCTCGTTCGCTCCTGACGAACCGCGCGGAGCGGCGCACCGAATAGGAGGTTATGACATGGGGGATACCGCCACCGTCGGCGAGTACATCATCACGGGGATGGTGTGCCAGCATTGTGTTTCCGCGGTGACGCAGGAGGTCGCTGGCATTGATGGCGTCACGGACGTGCAGGTCGATCTGGACACCGGCCGGCTTCGAGTCACCAGCACGCGGCCGTTGGACGCCGCCGCCGTCCGCGCTGCGGTCGGCGAAGCCGGCTATGAGATCTCCGACTGAGATTTCGCCTAGACATGCTTGACACTCGAAAATTCCGGACCGAACACTTGCGCGCCCCGGTGCCATTGGTGGCGTTGCTCGCCGGCTTGGTTACGTTGTTCGGCTTCGGGATCAACTTCGGCGAGGCGGTAGTCGGTCGCGCCGCGCCGGCGCCCCATGACCACGGCAGGAACGGCATCGGCGAGGACGACGATCACGGCAAGGCGCCCGGTGGGCTGGCCATCGCCAGCCGAGGTTACCTGCTGCGTCCTCGGACTACGCGATTCACCGCCGGGGAGTTCGAGAACCTCCGTTTCACCGTCTTTTCGAGTAACGGCCGGCCGGTGACCGACTTCGCGAAGCGCGGCGATCACCAGATGGACTTCTTCGTCGTACGCCGGGATATCACCGGCTACCAGCATCTTTATCCCGTCATGGATCGCGACGGCACCTGGACCGTACCGCTGGAACTCGAGCAGCCGGGCAGCTACCGAGCTTTCGCCGAGTTCCTGCCAGGCACCGCCACGACACCGGTTACGCTCGGTGTGGATCTCGAGGCACCCGGGCTCGTCGAGGACGGACCCATATCGAAGGTCTCGACGATCGCCGAGCTCGATGGCTATACGGTGGTGTGGACAGGTGATCTAGTCGCTGGGTCTGTATCGCGAATAGGGATGCATGTTATGCGCGAGGATCTGCCGGTCACCGACCTTGACCCTATTCTCGGGACAGCTGGGCATTTGGTCATCTTTCGCGAGGGTGACCTGGCTCACCTCAACGTGCGCCCCGTCGCGGGTCCCCGCCAGGACACCGCAATTGACTTCGAGGTAGACGTGCCGACTGCCGGTTACTACCGGATGTTCCTGGAATTTCAGCATCATGGCCAGCTACGGACCGTCGAGTTCACCGCGCTGGCGAGGTGATCCGTGGCCACCGTGGATGACCGCAGCCCGGGCACCGTGACCGGACCCGGCGAGTTCAACCGCCAGCTTGAGCTGACCATCGGTGGCATGACCTGCGCCTCCTGCGCAGCGCGCATCGAGAAGAAGCTGAACAAGCTCGACGGGGTGCGCGCCAGCGTCAACTACGCGACCGAGAAGGCCCGAGTCAACTACGCCGCTGGCGTCACACCCGAGGATCTCCTGGCCACCGTGGCGCGCACCGGCTACACCGCTGAGCTGCCCGCCGACACCGGACGTGATACTGATCCGAACGCTGGCCCCGACACTCGCCCAGCCGGCGCTGACCTCAGCGAGTTGCGGGTACGGCTGCTCGGCAGTGCTGTGCTCGCCGTCCAGGTGATCGCGATATCGATGGCCGCGATGGTGCCGGGCCTGCCAGTGCCGCACGAGTTCGAGGGGCTGTCGCTATTCCTTACCGCCCCGGTCGTGGCGTGGGGAGCATGGCCCTTCCACCGGGCTGCTTGGCAGAACCTACGGCACGGCGCGGCCACCATGGACACACTGATCTCGATGGGTGTGCTGACCGCATTCTTCTGGAGCTGCTACGCGTGGTTCATCGGCAGTGGCGGCCTTATCCAGCGGCACGACGTTGTGGCCGCTGGGAGCTACCCGCATAGCCAGGTCTATTTCGAGGTTGCCGCCGGTGTCACGGTCTTCCTGCTGGCTGGACGCTACTTCGAGGCACGCTCGAAGCGGCGCGCGGGTACGGCGCTGCGGGCATTGCTGGACCTCGGCGCCTCCGACGTCGCGGTGCTGCGGAGTGCCGAGGAGATGCGCATTCCGATCGACCGCCTGCTGGTCGGAGATGAGTTCGTCGTCCGCCCAGGAGAGAAGATCGCCACTGACGGGACGGTGGTGGAAGGCGTTTCGGCCGTTGACGAAAGCATGCTGACCGGCGAATCGGTCCCGATCGAGGTCGGCCCGGGCTCGGCGGTCACCGGTGGGACGATGAACGCTTCCGGTCGCCTCCGGGTGCGCGCCGCTCGGGTTGGTGCGCAGACTCGTCTCGCGCAGATGGCGCGGTTGGTGGCGGACGCGCAGAGCGGTAAGGCCAGGGTGCAGCGGCTGGCTGACCGCGTCGCGGCCGTCTTCGTACCGATCGTGATCGCGCTCGCGGTGGGCACCCTGGCCGTCTGGCTGGCCATCGGTTCCCCCGTGGGGACCGCCTTCGCCGCCGCGGTCGCCGTGCTGATCATCGCTTGCCCCTGCGCCCTCGGGCTGGCCACACCCACGGCGCTGCTGGTCGGCACCGGACGCGGTGCGCAGCTGGGCATCCTCATCAAAGGCCCTGAGGTACTGGAGTCCACCCGGCGGGTGGACACCGTGCTGCTCGACAAGACCGGCACCGTCACCACCGGTGCGATGACGTTGGTCGACGTGCTACCTGCCGCCGGCGAGCACCCCGACGAGGTGCTGCGCCGAGCCGCCGCGGTGGAGGACGCCTCCGAGCATCCCATCGCCAGCGCAATCGCCGCCGGTGGTCGCACACGGCTCGGACAGCTTCCCGCGGTAATCGGTTTCCGCTCGGAGCGGGGACTGGGCGTGCGGGGTGAGATCGACGGTGCCGTGGTATTGGTCGGCCGGCCTGTCTGGTTGACCGAGCAGTGGTCCGTGTCGCTGTCTGATCCGTTGGTCTCGGCTGCGGCGGAGCAAGAAGCCTCCGGCCGCACCGTCGTGGCGGTGGCCTGGGACGGCCGGGCGCGCGGGCTGCTCTCGGTGGCCGACACCGTGAAGCCGAGCAGCGCTGAGGCGGTGCGCATGCTGCGCAGCCTTGGACTTAACCTGGTGCTGCTGACCGGCGATAACGAGACCGTCGCCCGCTCAGTCGCCGCCGAGGTCGGTATCGACACGGTGATCGCCCAGGTGCTGCCCGAAGGCAAGGTCGAGCAGGTGCGTCGGCTACAGCAGGCAGGTCGGGTTGTGGCCATGGTCGGCGATGGCATCAACGACGCCGCGGCGCTGGCCCAGGCCGACCTAGGGTTAGCCATGGGTACCGGCACCCACGCCGCTATCGAGGCCAGCGACCTAACCCTCGTCCGCGGTGACTTGCGGGTGGTCGCCGACGCGATCCGGCTGTCTCGGCGCACGCTGCGCACCATCAAGGGCAACCTGTTCTGGGCTTTCGGCTACAACGTGGCCGCTCTCCCGCTGGCTGCGGCGGGCCTGCTCAACCCCATGATCGCCGGAGCCGCGATGGCATTCTCCTCGGTGTTCGTGGTCTCTAACAGCCTGCGCCTGCGCAGCTTTCGCCCCCTGACCCCCTCCGCCTGAGCACCGCCGTCGCCATCCGGAACCGAATCGCGATCCCACGACCCGGCTGACCGCTATTCGGTTCCAAGTGGCGATTTCAGTCCGGCCTGTTGCAGGGCGTAGCGCAGGCTGTCGGCGGCGGCGTCGAGTTCGGCAGGATCGGGATCGGGGTCGGCGTTTCCGAAGTCGAAGTCGTCAACGCTCCATGCGGGGAACACATGCAGATGAAGGTGCGGTATTTCGAACCCGGCAATGATGAGCCCGGCGCGGGGTGCGTCGAACGCGACTTTCTGCGCGGTACCGATGCGCTTCGCTACCACCAGGAGATGGGTCAGCAGGTCGTCGTCGGCGTCGGTCCACTCGTCGACCTCACTGCGCGGGACGACCAGCGTGTGTCCAGGCCGCAACGGAGCGATGGTGAGAAACGCAACGCAGCGGTCATCATGCCAGACGAAGCGGCCTGGGATCTCGCCCTGGATGATGCGGCTGAACATCGTCGACACGATTCTCCTCCAATGTGCATCGCGGGTACTTGGACGAATCACAGCATTGTCTGCTTGTCCAGCCACGAGCGCAGCTGTGCGCCACCGTCGGCCGCGGGGTCGGTGGTGCTGATTCGCGGACCGACGAATGTCCGCGACCGGCTCGACGTGCCGCTGACGACCAGCACTATGCCGGGGTGGCGTCGTGCCAGTTGAGCGAAATCCCCGTCACCGGTGGCCAATAGCAGCGGTCGGCCATCGGTTTGGTAGGCGCGGGCCAGCAGTATGTCGGCGCCTTGCCAGCCGGTGGCGGGCAGAACCTGAGCCTGGACGGGCCAGTCGACCGCTTCCAGCGCTGTCGGCGCCCCGGCTATCACGACGTCGCCGGGTGGTGCCGCCTCCAGTGCTGCGACGAGCAGACGCAGCCGGGGCACGTCGAGGTTGTCCGCGTCGATCAGTACCTGCACGGTGTGATCATGCACCTGCCGGGTTCACCCGGCTTCCAGGCCACACTTGATCAGTTATGCGAAGCTCTGCAGGTGCGACTGACCGGAATGGACACCGCCTTCCTCTGCCTGGATCGCGATGTGTCACCGATACACCTCGCAGCTGCCCCCGCAGTACAGCGGTACGGTGAACGATGTCCTACTAGCGGCGGTGACGGGGGGGTTGCGGGAATGGCTCGTCGCCCGCGGCGATCCCGTCGAGGGTTTGATTCTTCGAGCATTTCATCCCGGTGAGCCAGCGGGCCAGATCGAGCAACCGTGATGGCGGAAACCGGCTCTCCGGTTATCTTTGCGAGCTGCCGGTCGGCGAGCCCGTTCCCGGCAAGCGGCTGCTCACCCATCCGGCGGGCGATGGAGCAGAGCAAGGCCACCGGGGCCGACAACGGCCCTGGCGCGATACCGGTGTTGGCCGATCGGTTGCCACCAGCAGTGGACTTGGTGGTGGCTCCGGTTGCCGGCCAGGGCGCCTCTTTGCTGTTCGACCTGATGGTGCCCAGCATCCCGATCAAGCCGGCTTCGGGTGGACGCCGGTGACTCTCTGTGTCCGGCTAGGCTACCCGAGTGCCAACTTTCGACGCTTCAGCGGTGGATTGCCGGGTATCGGTCTTTCGTGAGGGGCTCCTGACCTCCATGGGCCACGACGTGACCTTCCGGGTGACAAACTTGTCCGCGGACGTGGGGGACGACGGGATCACTGTCGACCTCGACCCGGCTTCACTGCGGGTCATCACCGAAGCGGTGAAGGAGTCGGATCGCAAGGACATTGAGAAGAACACTGACAAGACACTCGAGGTGCGGAAGCATCCGAAGATCCAGTTTCGCTCAGTGTCAGTGGCGCGCGATAGCGACAGGGCGCGCATCGAGGGAGATCTCACGTTGCACGGCGTCACCAAACCGATCTCTGTCGAGGCACGCGATGACGGCCAGCACTGGAACGCGAAGATCGTTCTAGATCAGCGCGACTACGGCATCAAGCCGTTTTCCGCCATGCTCGGCGCGCTGAAGGTCAAACCCAACGTAGAAGTGACCATCAGCGTCCCACACGCCTGACAGCGGCTCCGGTCCTTTGCGGCGACTGAGCGAGCGCGCGACCAGTCGCCAGAGTGAGTGGCCGTGCATGCGGGAGGCATGTCCGAACTCGCGAAACCTACGCCCATGGATCGCTCCCGCAAAATGTTGCAGTAAGTTGTCGCATTCCTTCGCCAAGCCGGTCCGCAAGGTGTTCTACAACATCACTATTACCGCGCTATCGGTTCGCTCTATTCGTCCTCGCGTGGCTCATCGCATTGGCAGTCTGGCGGTTCGGCCGGATTGAAGAGAAGTGGTCAGCCAAGCTGGCGCCGAGCCCCAGCACCGTGGAGTAGCCATCCATCACAGCACCAGCTATCACTGCGTCACTGACTGCGGTGAGTACGCGGATCGAGTGCCCCGAGGACTAGCCTTTTGCGAAGCCACCACGGGGACGCGGCGAACAGCGCGCCCATCGCGCCGGCGCTCCCTGCGACGTCCTCGCGGCCGGTGAGATAGGCCCAGCGGTGTCGCTCCGGTAGCGCGAAAAACACGTCGAAGAACTCTGGTACCAGGCGAGCCGGGAAGCGCAGCAGCGACTCCAGGCTGCGACGCCGCAGGGTGTGCACCGCCAGTGCGGCCGGACTCCATACCGTCTGCCAAGCAGCGACACCGGCAGCCGCGGAACCACCACGCTGCAGCGCATCCCGCACTGCGGTGGCTACCCGAGGGGCCAACTGCAGCGACGTGGCCACGCTGTAGCCGGTAGCGGGATGAATCAGCGGGCTCGCCGCCCCGAACGGGACCACTGGCCCGCGCCAGTCCCCGGGTGCCGGTAGCGGTCGATCCACCGGGAAGCGCACCCGCTCCTCGTCGCCCAGTGGCACCGCGATGCCGTGATAGACCAACCTGGCGTGCAGCCGGCGACGCAGCGCCCCGAGCCCGAACCCTGGACGGCGGGCCAACGACGTCTCCTCGAGCAGCACCCGATCCGACGTCACCGGCACCGCATAAAGGAACGTAGGCCATCCCGTCTCGCCGTGATGTGGTCGCCAGTCCATGAATAAGGCACTGCCTGGCGTCACCAGCTTCCGGGCAGCGTCGGCGTCGACCAGCACACCCACCGCGGTCTGCTCTGCGGCAGCCCGGCGGGGGGAAGCGCCGAGCACCGAGCGCGGCGCACCGGTGGCGTCGAGCAGAATGGCAGCCCGCCGTTGGCCGCCATCGAAGTCCACGGTGACCCCGTTCGGCTCCGGGCGAGCATCTTGCACCCGGCCCTTCAGCACTTTGACCGGAGCGGCAGCGAACCCGTCGCGTAGCACTGCGTTGTCCAGCACTACATAGTCCCAGCCCAGCTGGTGCTCCATCGTGCCGATAGCCGAACCAGAGCCGCTGCCCGCCACTGCTGCGGCTGCATCGGGGGGTAGCTCTGAACGCCAGGAGCCATAGGTGGCCCGCCACAGCCGGTCCGGCGTAGGGTCCACCAGTTCGGTGTCCAGCCCGAGCCGCGCGCAGGCCGCCGCCACCGCCCACCCGGCCGGGCCACCGCCGGCGACCAGCACATCGATCACTGATGCAGCCTACGGCTGCCCGTGAGTGGCGATGCCTGCTATAGCACCCATCGCCACTCACGGCCACGCGCTAGCGTGCCGGAATGAGCCGGACCCGGGAACTTGCCGGCGGTGGACGCGCAGTGGAAGTCGAGCCCGAGCGACTGGCCGGGTTCCTGGAGCGGTTCGCCGCTGGGCACGGCGGGGCAGTGACCACTACGGTCACGC
>Ga0208982_1000065_pt1 | contig 12925 bp, 10 predicted proteins | sample MedBloCAOM1_O3_FD_187840 | JGI IMG/M metagenome (GOLD analysis project Ga0208982, IMG submission 187840) | Forest soil microbial communities from El Dorado National Forest, California, USA - Mediterranean Blodgett CA OM1_O3 (SPAdes) (version 2) | ecosystem: Environmental > Terrestrial > Soil >... | reverse complement strand
GTATTTGGTGACGAAGTCGGACAGTGCGCCCGCAACCGCCGAGCCGTTGCCCTGGGTGATGTAGCGCACGCCGGCGTCGATGGCTTTTTGTGCCTGGATCAGGCTTTCCTGCGGATTGGTCTTGTTGTCGAGCGGAACGATCTCGACTTTCTTGCCCTGGATGCCGCCCTTGGCGTTCACCTCGTCGGCGAGAAACTGAAAGGTCTTGAGGCCGACTTCGCCGACGCTGGCACCGCCGCCCGACAAGGGATCGATGTAGCCGATCTTGAGCGTTTCCTGCGCGATCGCCGCGCCTTGCTGGTCAACGTGTTGACGCCGATCGTCATGGCCGGTTTCTTTGGATTTTTGTTCGCGGGTCCGGGCTCGGGTGGCAGTCCCATATCGCGCATGAAAGTCGGCGTCGCGGATTTGGACAACAGCGCGCTCACCAAAGCGGTGTTCGAGAGCTTGAATGAAGACGCGTCCCTAGACATTCAAGTCCTTCCCGAAGCAGAGGCCCAGCAGCTGGTGCGCAGCGGCAAGCTGCGCGCGGCCATCGTCTTTCCGGCGGGATTCGAATCTGCGGCGACCGGTGCGCTCGTCGGCATGGGAAAAATGCCGGACGTCAAACTCTTCTACGACCCCTCGCAATCCATGATCAGGCCCATGGTTGCGGGATTGCTTTCCCAGCATGTCATGCAGAGATTGTCGCGACCCAACTTCATCGGCAACAGCCGGCCGATCCCTTTCAACGTCGACAATATCGCGGTCACCACCGGACCTCGATACAACTCCTATGCCCATTCGTTTGCCGGGATGAGCATTCAATTCATTCTTTTCATGGGTATCGATGCCGGCATCGCGCTGCTCCTCATGCGCCAGGACGGCATGTGGCGCCGACTGCGTGCCGCGCCGCTGTCCCGTGCCGTACTGCTCGGCAGCCGCGCCGTCGCCACGACGCTGATCGCCATGATGATCCTCGCGGTGGTTTACCTGGTCGCGCGGCTGGTGTTCGACGTGCGCATCGCCGGCAGCGTGCCCGGGTTTGCAATGGTCGCCGGCGCATTTGCGCTGCTCGCCGCCACCACCGGCCTCATGATCGCCGCGCTCGGCGGCTCCGTGGGCGCCACGCGCGGCGTGGCGATGTTTTCCGTGCTGATTCTGGTGATGTTGGGCGGCGCCTGGGTGCCGTCGTTCTTGTTTCCGGAATGGCTGCAGCACGTGACGGAATTCACGCCGACCCGTTGGGCCGTGGACGGACTGGACGGGGCTACGTGGCGCGGGCTGCCGTTGCAATCGGCCTTTTTGCCCACGGCGATATTGCTGGGCTGGTCGGCGCTGTTTGCACTGATCGCCGTGTGGCGCTTCGATTGGGAGGATGGCTGAGGGGTCTTGGTGGCGACGCTGTAGCTTGCTAGGATTCGCCGCTGGCATTCATGGGGGGCGAGCGGTGCTGACAAAGTTGTATGTTACCTGTGCGGGTATTTTCTTGAGCGCGGCATCGATGGCGGCGGCGACGCCGCCGAAGCCGACGTTTCCCGCGGAACCCATCACGATCAACCGCATCTCCGATGAAGGCTTCAATCACAGCCAGGTAGTCGATACTGCAGCTTACCTCGCAGATGAAATCGGCGGCCGCATGACCAATTCGCCGGCCATGCGCAAGGCCGAACGCTGGACTCAGGAGCGGTTCAAGAGCTGGGGCCTCAAAGACGTAAAAACCGAGGCCTTCGATTTCGGCCGAGGCTGGTGGATCGAATCTTCGCATGTGCGCATGGTCGCGCCGCGGCCCGTCGAGCTGCGGGCCATACCGCTAGCTTGGACTCCTGCCACCAACGGCGTGCTGATCGCGCCCATCGTCGTTGCGCCGATGGCGACTGAGAGCGACTTCGCCGACTGGAAAGGTAAATTGACCGGAAAGATCGTTCTGGTTACCTGGCCCGCGCCGCCCAAAGACGATGCTGAGGCGCCCTTTCAGCGCTTGAACGAAGCCGATATTGCGAAGCTCGACAAGTTCGAACAACCCACATTCGATCCGGAACAGCGCAAGAAGCGCTTGGAACGCTTCCGTTTCAGGCCCAATTTGGACGCCTTCCTGGCGCAGGAAGGCGCCCTGGCTCTGGTGCAAATGTCGCGAAGCGAAGGCCGTCTGGTGCATGGCGAGGGCTACGGCTATCGCGTAGGCAAGACCCCGAAGCTTCCCGGCATCGAGCTTGCCGCGGAAGACTATCGAAAGCTGACCCGCCTGGCGAAGCGCGGCGAGGTGCGGCTGGAGATCGACAGCCGGGTTCACTTCGAAGACGCCGACCACAATGCATACAACGTGTTCGCCGAAATTCCCGGCGATGATCCGCGCGGCGGCTATGTCATGGCCGGAGCGCATCTCGATAGCTGGGTGGCGGGGGATGGCGCGGCGGACAATGGCGCGGGAAGCGCAGTCATCATGGAATCCGCGCGCATCCTCGCCAGGATCGGCGTTCATCCGAAACGCACCATTCGGTTCGCGTTGTGGGCCGGCGAAGAAGAAGGCTTGCTTGGCTCTGCTGCCTATGTCGAGAAGCATCTGGCGCACCGGCCGCCGCCCACCGATCCCAGCGAGATCGACCTGCCTCCCTACTTTTTCGGCGATAACTACCCGATTCAAACCCTGCCCGGTTTTGCGGATATGGCCGGCTATTTCAACATCGACAACGGCTCCGGCAAGATCCGCGGCATTTACGCGGAAGGCAATTTTGCCGTGGTTGCGCTGTTCCGCGAGTGGCTGTCGCCCTTCGCCAGTCTCGGCGCCAACACCGTCGTTTCCGAGCCCACCGGCGGTACCGATCACGTATTCTTGAGCCGCCTCGGCTTGCCGGGATTTCAATTCATCCAAGATCCGCTCGACTACGAGACCCGGGTTCATCACACCGATCTCGATGTGTTCGATCATTTGCGGCCGCTTGATCTGCGGCAGGCATCGGTGGTGCTGGCGACGGTCCTCATGGCAGCGGCCAACAGCGACAAGCCGTTGCCCCACAAGATGTTGCCCACGCAGCCGGCCGTGACCGATCCGTTCGCCTATCCGGATCCGACCAAGAAGTAGCCGCGAGGGAACTCAAGCCTGTTTCAGTCGGCCTCGTCGAAAGTCCGCGACAATTTCCCGGGCTGCATTGTGCCCCGGCGCGCCGGTGACGCCGCCGCCGGGATGCGTGCCGGAGCCGCACATGTACAACCCCGGCAGTGGCCCGCGGTAATCGCCGTGACCCAGCATGGGTCTCGCGGAGAACAGCTGATCCAGACTCAGTGCGCCGTGAAAAATATCGCCGCCGATCAGGCCGAAGGTGCGCTCAAGATCGAGCGGGCTCATGATCTGGCGCCCGAGCACCGCGGCTTTGAAATTCGGCGCGTGACTGTTGACCAGATCGATCATCACGTCCGCGACTTCTTCGCGATGCGCATCCCAGGAAGCGCCGTTCGGCAGCACGGGCGCGACGTGTTGGCAAAATAGACTGGCCACGTGTCGGCCCGGCGGCGCCAGGCTGTCGTCCAGCGTGGAGGGAATCAGCATTTCTACAATCGGCTGCTTCGACCATCCGCCCGCCTTGGCATCGAGATAGGCCTGATCCATGTAGGCAAGACTGGGCGCCATGATGATGCCGGCAGTGTGATGATCCGCAAGGCTGCGGCCCGGCAATGCTTTGAAGTCCGGCAACTCCGACAGCGCGACATTCATGCGGAATGTCCCCGAGCCGCACCGCCAATGAGCGATGCGCTCACGAAAATCCTGGGGCAGGACGCCCGGGTCGATGAGCGAGCCGTACAGCAATTTGGGATTGAGATTCGACACGACGCAACGCGCGCGAATGGCATCGCCATTCTCGGTTACCACTCCCACCGCGCGGCCCTGCTCGACCAATACTTCCCGAACCGGACTTGCGATCCGGATTTCCACGCCGCGCTCGGCAGCGGCCTTGGCCATCGCCTGGGTGATCGCGCCCATGCCCCCAATGGCGTGACCCCAAGCTCCCTTCTTGCCGTTGACCTCGCCGAATACATGATGCAGCAGTACATACGCGGAGCCGGCCGCATACGGGCTCGCGTAGTTGCCGACCACGCCGTCGAAACCGTACGCCGCCTTGATGGGCGCGCTTTCGAACCAAGAGTCGAGATAGTCTCCCGCGGACTTCACGAACAGGTCCAGCAGTTCACGCCTCATGGGCAGATCGAGTTTCGCAATTCGCTTGGCCTGACGCGCGCCGCGCAACATTTCGGGCAACGCGGCGAGCCAGCCGGTCGCTGTGACATTCGGCGGCGTCTGCAGCACCAAATCGCGCAGCACATCCGCAACCACGTCGAGCCGCTCACCATAGGCAGTCAACCGCCCGGCGTCGCGGCTCGAGAATTTCGCGACTTCGGCCGCGGTGATCCCCGCGCCGATCTTCAGGTACTGCGTCGCGTCCAGCGGCAGAAAATTCGCCAATTTGCGCTCGACGATCCGCAAACCGTGCCGCGGCAAGTCCAAATCTCGAATCACTTTCGGATTGAGCAGAGATACCGTGTAAGCAGCCACGGAATTGCGGAAGCCCGGATGGAATTCTTCGGTTACCGCGGCTCCGCCGACCACCGCGCGCCTCTCTACAACTGTGACCTTGAGCCCGGCAGCCGCCAGATATGCGGCGCAGACCAAGCCGTTGTGGCCGCCGCCAACGATGACGGCGTCGCGCACGGACTCACGCACAGCTTTTGACGCTTGCAGCCGCTGCACCCACGGTTTGCCAGCCTGCGCCCGGCGCGCGCTCGAGACGGCTTTCGGGTATGACCTCGCGCATGCGGCGCGCAAAGCTGCGCAGGGATACTTCGTTATGCCCCAAAGGACCGGGCGTGTAGCTGCGCGAACCCATGCCGGCTTGCACCCGTTCGATGAGAGCCTTGTCCTCCAGGCTCACCCGGCGATTGATGCGCCAGTTCAAATAGCGCGCGGCTTGCATCTCGCGCCGCTCGTCCGGAAGCGCGTAGGCGATCTCGCGCACCAGCGTTTCCGTCGGCGATAGCGGAATCATCTGCATGAAATCAACTTGATCGGGGTAGATGTCGAACGCGACGTTCGGCCACAGCTTGAAGTAGGTCCAGAGCCGCTGCCGGTCCTCGGGCAGGTGCGCTGATCTTGGCAGCAAAGTCTGATACAGCCTTTCCGACAGCTGCGAGGAGCGTGCGTCGCGCAGATAACCGGACATCTTGTCCACCCAAAGCTGCGCCTCGACGCCGTAGCTTTGGCCGAACAGACGCGTCAGCCCGGGATGAGCAACCGTTATGTGCATGGCATCCGAATAATTGTCCGTCACGTTTTTCCAATTGACGTACCGCACCCGCATCGTTACCCGTCCCAACGGCTTGAGTTCCTCGAGGCGATAACAAGCCAGCTCATGCTCATAGGGCGCCATCATCTCGGCCACGCTCGGCAAGCCGGACTGCAGCCGCACAAATATGAAGCCCTTGTAGATTTCCGTCTCGAGCAACTTGAGGCCGTAGCGGTCGAGTGAAAAATCAACGAATTCCTTGCGATGCGGAACCGCCGCCAGCGATCCGTCGAGATCGTAGGTCCAGGCATGGTAAGGACAGACGATGCGGCCGGGGCAATGGCCGGCGCCCTCATCGAGCAGCTTTGCGGCGCGATGCCGGCAGACGTTGAAAAACGCGCGCACAACTCCGTCGCGGCCGCGCACCGCGGCAAGCGGCTCGCCCATGAAATTCAGGGTGTGATAGTCGCCGGGTTTGGGAATGTCGTTGAGGTGACAGACCACTTGCCAGGACGGGGTAAAAATCTGCTGCTTCTCAGCCCGCAGAAAATCGGCGTCCCGGTATATCCATCCGGGCAGACTGAAATCTTCATCCATCGCTCGGCGCCGCGCGTCCATGAGGGCCTCACTTCATCTCTTGTTGAACGGTAGTATAACAAGGGCGAGCGTTAAGTTTTGTGAAGTTTGTCGCGCAATATTCGCGGAAAAGCGCCCGCGCACAGGGCATTGACCCAATCCTCGCAAATGCCGATCGCTTCGCGCGGCTTGAAGGTCTCGGAACTGAGGCTCAATTCCACCCACAGACCGTCCAGCAGGGCGGTCAAGGCGATCGCCGCCGACCGCAGCTTCAATTTGGGCGCCGCGCCGGACTTCACCAGCTCGCCGAGCAGCGACTCCAGCATGGATCGATATTTGCCGTAGGTCCGATCGTGGACCTCGCGAATCTCGCGCGAGTGCGCGACCATGCTCCAGAAGACCACCCAGACGTTGAACAGCTGCGGATCGAGCAGCTGCGGAGCGAACGATGCGCGAAAAAAACCGCTCAATCGTTCACGCGGCGAGGCGCTGCGATTCTGAGCGCGGCTGCGAAGCTCGTCCTGCAGTGACAGCGCGAGCGTCTCGTAGGTCTCCGCGATCAAACCCGACTTATTCGGAAAATGGTGGTTGATGAGTCCGATGGAAACGCCTGCCGCCGCGCTGATGCGGCGCACGGAGACGCCGTCGTGACCGTATTTTTTCAGACAGCTGAGAGTGGCCTCGATCAGCGCTTCGCGGCGTACCGCAGGCGCCGCACGGCGAAATTTCGGTACATGCCGCTTTTTCTTCATGTAATTCCCTTTATCCCTAAGTTATACGAACCCCATCCTGGGGTTCTTGAAGCGAACCGTCTTAAGCGGCGCGATAGGCGCGATAGTCCAAGCCGAGCGCACTCGCCACCGCTTGGTGCGTCAACTGGCCTGCATGCACGTTGAGGCCTTGGGCCAAGCCCGGGTCTTTGGAGATTGCCGCGCGCCAACCATGATCGGCGAGCGCCTTCACATAAGGCAACGTCGCGTTGGTCAACGCGAAAGTGGATGTGCGCGGCACGGCTCCCGGCATATTGGTGACCGCATAATGAATCACGCCGTCGAGCACGTAGGTCGGCTCGGCATGGGTCGTGGGACGGCTGGTCTCGAAGCAGCCACCTTGATCGATCGCAATATCCACCAACACGGCGCCCGCCTTCATGGTTTTGACCATGGCGCGGGTCACGAGTTTGGGGGCTGCGGCGCCCGCGATGAGAACCGCGCCGATGACGAGATCCGCGTCGCGCACCAGTTCCTCGATGGCATGAGCGGTCGAGTAGACCGTTTTGAGCTGGCTTCCAAAAATCGAGGACAGTTCTCTGAGGCGCTTGACCGAACGATCTACGACCGTGACGTCGGCACGCAGCCCGACTGCCATTTCAACCGCGTGAGTGCCCGACACGCCGCCGCCCAACACCACAACCTTAGCGGGAGCAACGCCCGGCACGCCGCCCAACAGCACGCCGAAGCCGCCGTTGGCCTTTTGCAAACAGTTGGCGCCGACCTGCACGGACATGCGCCCCGCGACTTCGCTCATGGGCGTCAACAGCGGCAACGATCCGTCCGGCGCCGTCACGGTCTCGTAGGCGATTGCGGTCGCGCCCGAGGCCAGCAATGCGACTGTCTGCTCGCGGTCCGCTGCCAGATGCAAATAGGTGAAGAGCGTCTGATTGGCGCGCAACATCTTGCATTCGTTCAACTGCGGCTCTTTCACCTTGACGATCAGATCCGTGGAACTGAATATTTCCTCGACCTTCCTCGAGATCGACCCACCGGCAGCTTGATAGTGCGAATCATCGAAGCCGATGCCGGCGCCCGCGCCGCTTTGCACGATGACCTGGTGTCCGGCGTCGACGAGCTCGCGAACGCCCGCAGGCACCAAGCCCACCCGATATTCGTGAATTTTGATCTCTTTGGGTACGCCGATTTTCATATGCTCGCTCCGTAGGCCGGGATGGCAAGGTTACTCACCCGCACGTCCAGAAACAATCGGCACGCGCAGCGATTAGGGAATATCGCGCAATTCCCGGACGAGCAGACGTTGCCAGAGCCATTCCTGGCGGGTTTTGGGCGCGGACAACGACATGCGGTCCAAATACGGCCTGGCTTCGGCCGGAATGCCGCGCAATGTCACGGCGCCGGCCAAGGCCTTGATCCGCGGCCAGCCGCCGGCGGTTTTTTCCTGCAATCGGCTCAGGGCTTTTGCCAGCACTATCTCCTCGCGAGTAAGGTCGGTGCCGAATGGAAACTCCGAAAAAAGTCCCCGAGCGCGCGGCAGAATAAAACGCTCTTGCAAAGCGCGCGGCGTATTGTTTCGATGCAAGTCCGGAATTTGATGATCGCGGCGCAGTTTTCCCGCGGCTTGCGCCTGGCGTTTCAGGTCCTCCTGAAAGCGCGAGTCGGCGATATTCAGCATCGCCGCAATCGAATCCTGATCGGTCAAGCCGCGCAGATCCGCGACACCGTATTCGGTCACCACGACATCGCGCAGGTGGCGAGGAATGGTGCAGTTGCCGTAGTTCCACACAATGTTCGACGTGACTTCGGAATTCTTGTTGCGCGTGCTGCGCAGCGTGAGAATCGAACGCGCATCGGGCAATTCATGCGCCATCGCGACAAAGTTGTATTGCCCGCCGACACCACTGACGACGCGGCCGTCCGCCAGGCCGTCCGACACCGCCGCGCCGAGCAGCGTCATCATCATGCTGGAGTTGAGGAATCGGCCGTGGCTGCGCTGCGCAATCTTCAAGGCTTGGTCCGCGCCCTGCAGCTGATTCACGAAGGACACTCCGCACATCGAAAATTGACGCCGCTCGGTTTCGGGCAAATCGCGCAAGGCCGCGTAGAATCCGCGCGGCCCGAGGAAAAACGACCCGTGCAGCAGCGTGCCGCCGCTCAGCTGGCGGGCGGTGCACGCCGCCAACAGATCGCCTCTCGCAGCCGCTGTCGCAAAGCTCGCGGCGGCGCTCTGCCCTTCCGCGTTCACGACGCGGCCTGCCTCATAGCGGCAGTCGCGGCGAAACACGCCCGCGCCCTGCAGCAGCGCGAATTCGGCCGCGCTGAGCGGCGTTGCGAAATCTTCGCGCGCCAGCGCCTCGAGAAAAGCCGCATCGATGCGCTCGCCGATGGCGCCCTCGTTCAGCAGCCTTTGGATGCGCGCCTCGTCGAACACGCGCCGCCGCAATACGCCGCTGCGGTACAGATCCAGGAATCCAGCCACGAACATCTCGGTGCAGCCATACAAGCCGGCCTCGAAGGGTGCAGCTCCGCCGATGGCGTCAAGCGTCGGACCGAAGCGATCCTGGGCCTTGAGTCCGTTCAGGATCTCGCGAAATTCCGCGTTCTGCTGCTGCCGTAGCTGCAGGCCGTACACCACGGCATCGCCGAGCTCGCCGATGCCGATTTGCAGTGTGCCGCCGTCGCGCACCAGCCGCGCCCCGTACAGTCCGACGGCGTAGTCGACCGTGCTCAAAGGCTGATTCGGCGGCGCGAACAGGTCGTATTCGTAACGCGGGTGCTCCAACATGGAATCGAACGTTTCCGCGCTCACTGCCGCCGGCCCCAGCATGAACGGCATCTGCCGATTGACCTCTCCGATCACGACCAGGTCCCTGCCGGAGCGCCGCTGCGGCGCCAAAAGCTCGAGTAAATCGACGGTGAGGTCCGGATTCGAGCCCAGGCTGTATTCGGTGCGGCCATCGATGCTGCGTTTCGCCACCAATTGCGCCACCACATTGACGCCTTGCGCGGCGACGCCGCGGGCCACGTGCGTGTAGTTCGTGCTGACGTAGTGCTGCTGTGAATGCGCCACGTTGAGCAGCGCGCCGGGATCCAGGAAAAATTCCACTATCTGGACATTGTCAGGCACGCCTGCGCCATGCAGATCCGTCACATAGTCGAGCGGCACGCAGCCGCCGAACAGCCTCGCTGTCAGGGGTTCGAGGAAACGCCGCTGCAACTCCCCCTTCCATTGCGGCGCGCGCAGGCTCAACGCGGTGAAGATCTTGAGCGACAGCGACGCGTCCCGCCGCGCGCGCCGGTAGAACTCGTTGGCGAGCGGATTGGGTTTGCCTACCCCCAAGGGCAGCGCCAAGACGATGTGCGGCCCAACGCGAGCTAAGGTGTTTTCAACGCATTCGGCGACATCGTCAAAGACGCGCGGCATTTCAGGTCTTGGGCTTCAGCACCAGGGAGAAGTTGATTTTGACCGCATCCCCGATGGTTTCCGTGCTCTTCCAGTCGCCTTGTCCGACCCCGAAATCCAGGCGGTTCAGCTTGGCGGTACCGGCGAGCTTGGCGCTGCCCGCAGCGGGCGTGAACTGAAACTCGATCGGCACATCCTTGGTGACGCCGCGCAATGTCAGCGAGCCGACGGCGGCATAACCGGCGGCGGTCTTGCTGATGGTTTTCGTCACGTAATGCGCAGTTGCGTTGTGCGCCACATCGAATATGTCCTTGCCGCGGATGGTGGTATCTCGATCCTTGTCCAGTGAATCGACCGAGGCCATGTCGATTTGCACGTCGATCCGTGAACTCGCGAGGGCATCCGGCGCAAAGTCCACTGCGGCAGTGAATTTATGGAACACGCCTTTGAACTCGGCGCCGGCCTGAACCCCGGCGAACTCCAAGCGGCTCTGCTGCGGGTCGGCAGTGTAGCCGGCCGCATTGCCGGCGCCGGCCGCCGCAGCAACCAGCGCAACGCAAGACATGACTGCAACAAAAAATTTCTTCATGATCGCTTCTCCGACTTGGTGAATGGCAGCATGCGCTTCAGCACATCATCCTTGTTCCAGAAATGATGTTTGAGCGCGGCGAGAATGTGCAAAATCGCAACCGCAAAGAGCAGCCAGCTCAAGGTGTCGTGGACCGTTCTCAGCACAGCGAACGCACGTTCGTCGGGTGCGATGAGGTTCGGCCAGGTGAACTGATCGAACCAACTCACCGAATAGTTCTTCGCCGAGGACATCATCCATCCTGTCAAGGGCATGACGAATAACAGGGCGTAAAAAAGCATGTGGGTGCCGCGGGCGAGCGTCCGTTCGATGCTCGTCATGCCGGCCGGCAATTCCGGCGGGCGATTGAAGAGCCGCCACACAAGCCGCAGCACTGCAAGCATCAGAATGGTCATGCCGAAGCTTTTATGACGCGCCAGGAGGACCAGCTTGCGCGCCCCCAGCGGCAGGTCATCCGCGAGCCACGCCAGCGTAAACTGAGTGACGATGAGCGCGGCTATGATCCAATGAAATCCTTGAGCGACCGCGCTGTAGCGGGTTGGGGGGCTTTGATTTGGCATCGTGCGGCTCCGGCTGCAAACTGTCCCTAGTTTAGCAAGTCGCAGAGGCTGCAATAGGTGTTCAACAGGGTCGTCATCGCTGTTCTGGTGCTGAGCCTCGCGGCTTGCGCGGCGCCGCGTCCGCGCCGGACGGCGCCGCAGCTGCCAGGGCCGCCGGGAGCGAGTCTGTTCGCGCTTCCCGCGCCGGGCGAATATGAAATCGATTCCGCCAATTCCGAACTGAGGCTGCTGGTATATCGAGCCGGGCCATTGGCGCGCCTGGGCCATAACCACGTCATGGTCAATCGCGCCGTCACGGGACGCGCGCAAATCGCCGACAGCATTTCCGCCACGTCTTTTTCCCTGAGCATGCCGGCGGACGCCTTCGCGGTCGACGACGCTGAATCGAGAGCCGAAGAGGGCGATGATTTTCCGGGAGACATCCCCGAGGATGCCAAGGCGGGGACCCGCCGCAATATGCTGAGTCCGGCGGTGTTGAATGCCGCCGAATTCCCGGACATTACCGTCAGCAGCGTGTCGCTATCCGGCACCCTGCAGGCGCTGACTGCCGATTTGGAGATCGGCGCGGCCGGCCATCGCAGCAAAATTTCCGCACCGTTGACCCTGCAAGGCGATGCTCGCCATCTCGTGGCCATTGGCTCGATGCAGCTGCGGCAAACCGCGCTGGGGCTTGCGCCCTACAGCTTGATGGGCGGCGCCCTGCAGGTGCAGGACGCGATGCAGTTGAAATTCAAAATTACGCTGCTGACGAACTAGCCGGCAGCAGAGGACGCCGTCAGCAGAATCGGCGTGCCCTCGGGCGCCACCAACACCGCCGCCGGCGTCGAGCGCAACCCCGGCGGCAGTTCGCCGTTCGGCGCAATGCCTTTGTCCGCAAGATGCGCGAGCGTTCCGCCCACATCATCGACTTCGAAACGCAGCGTCGCGCGGCGCAAATCGCCCGGGTGATACAGACCGAGATCGATGAAATCGCTGGTGCAGGCAATATGCGGCAGGCGATCGCCGGGTTCTTCCATGCCGACGAAGCCGAAATCTTCCCAGTAGGCCTTTGCCGATTCCCGGTCCGCCGCCGGCACGGCAATCTCGAGAAAATAGCCGCAGCGCGAGGTTTCGTTGGCGAGGCGCTTGCTGGGGGAAAATGTGCGTGCCTCGATCAGCCGCACGAGCTGGCCGGTGGGGTCGAACCAGCCGACCTCGTTGAATACATCGTTGCCCAGATGACGAAATTCGAACTCGATGCCTTTTTTCTCGAGACCGTCCAAATGCTTGAGCAAATCCGGCTTGACGAACGTCAGTGAGGGTGCAGGCATGGCGCGTTGATGCAGTCCCAGGCAGATGCGGCCGTCGGTGACCACGGCATATGCGTGCGGCCACGCATCGCCCACTTCCGCGCTGGAAAACCCCAGCTCGAGATAGAAATCCAATGAAGCCCGTATGTCCGGGGTGGCAAGCGAAAACTCGAGGAAGCGTCCGAGCACGGCGCTATTAACTCACTCCGCCCACGCAGACATATTTGATTTCCGTGTAGTCCAGAATGCCGTACTTGGAGCCTTCGCGCCCCACGCCGGATTCCTTGATGCCGCCGAAGGGCGCAACCTCGGTCGAAATGATGCCGGTATTCAAGCCGACGATTCCATATTCGACGGCTTCCGAAACACGCCAACTGCGCGCGAGATCGCGAGTGTAAATGTATGCAGCCAGTCCGAACTCCGTGTCGTTCGCCATGGCGATGGCTTGCGCTTCGCTGTCGAACTTGAAGAGCGGGGCCACGGGACCGAAAGTTTCTTCGCGGGCCACGAGCATTTTTGGGG
>Ga0208982_1000064_pt1 | contig 12981 bp, 11 predicted proteins | sample MedBloCAOM1_O3_FD_187840 | JGI IMG/M metagenome (GOLD analysis project Ga0208982, IMG submission 187840) | Forest soil microbial communities from El Dorado National Forest, California, USA - Mediterranean Blodgett CA OM1_O3 (SPAdes) (version 2) | ecosystem: Environmental > Terrestrial > Soil >... | reverse complement strand
TTGCTTCAACGATATTACCCAAGGCGAGAACGGCGCCTATCAGGCGCTGGCCGGTCCCGATCCATGCACCGGATTGGGTTCGCCGATCGGCAGCAAGCTCGCGGCGCTGTTGACCGGGTCGGCTCAGTCATCGCAGCCGATGTCGGTATCGCAAGTTCCGCCGTCGCCGAGCTGGACCGGCACGATCACCCTCACTTATGCAAATGGCGTTCTGGTTGGAACGTCCCAGGCAGCGACGCAATCGCGTGCCGCCTTGATTGCTCCGCGAGCTCAGCCGGCGGGAACGCCGGTCACTGTCCGTCAGGGGCATCGTTACTCCGCCACCATTACGTTGACCGGCCTTGAGCAGTTTGCTGACGACAAAACGCTTGCGGATCGCTTCAAAAGCTATGGCTTCACTAACGTCAACGTTACCGGTAGTGGCGGCGTTCGGCAGGGCCAAGGGACGTGGGCCAAGCCAGACACCACAGTGCTGATCGACAGCCACCTCAGCAATGTCATTGAAATTGCCTGATCGGTCCAGCACCGGGGCTATCCCGTCATAATTTTCTTCGCGTATTATTCATGCGTCCGGGGGTCCACCGGCGTAAGGTGTGCGTTCACACCAGACGCCGATGAGATCGTTGATGCCGAAGAGACCGAACCTTGCTGCCGCCGCCGGTCCGGTGACGCTGGCCGATATCAGGGCTGCCGCCGCTTCCATCCGCGGCGCGACGATTGTCACCGAATGCAACGAGAGCCGGACGCTGGGCGCGGTTCTCGGCTGCCGGGTCTGGCTCAAATTCGAAAATCTGCAGTTCACCTCCACCTTCAAGGAGCGCGGCGCGCTGAACCGCCTGCAGGCGCTGTCGCCGGATCAACGGCGGCGCGGCGTCATCGCGATGTCGGCGGGAAACCACGCGCAGGGCGTCGCCTATCATGCAAGGCGGCTCGGCATTCCCGCCGTGATCGTGATGCCGATCGGCACGCCGATGGTGAAGGTCGAGAACACCAGGCGGCACGAGGCGGAGATCGTCATTTCCGGTGCGACGCTGGAGGAAGCGGGTGAATTCGCCCGCGCCCATGCCAAATCCCGCGACATGACCTTGATCCATCCCTATGACGATCCGCTTGTGATCGCGGGGCAGGGCACCATTGCGCTGGAAATGCTCGAGGCGGTGCCGGCGCTGGACACGCTGGTGGTTCCGATCGGCGGCGGTGGGCTGATTTCCGGGATCGCAGTCGCAGCCAAATCGCTCAGGCCGGATTTGCGCATCGTCGGCGTTCAGGCCGGGCTCTATCCCTCGATGTACAACGCCGTCAAGAACGAGCATCTGCCGATGCGCGGCGACACCTTGGCCGAAGGCATCGCGGTCAAGGCGCCGGGACGCATCACCACCGGCATCGTCCGCGATCTGGTCGACGACATCGTGCTGGTGAGCGAAGACCAGCTCGAGCGCGCGGTGTCGATGCTGATCTCGATCGAGAAGACCGTGGTCGAAGGCGCGGGCGCCGCGGGCCTCGCGGCGATGCTATCGGCACCGGAACGTTTTGCCGGCAGGAATGTCGGCCTGGTGCTGACCGGCGGCAACATCGACACAAGGCTGATCGCGTCCGTGCTGACCCGCGAGCTCGCGCGCGAGGGACGGCTGACGCAGCTTGCGATCGATATCGTCGATCGGCCCGGACAGCTCGCCGCCGTCGCGGCGCTGCTGGCGGAAGCCGGCGCCAACATCGTCGAAGTCTCGCACCAGCGGACGTTTTCCGACCTGCCGGCCAAGGGCACGCTGCTCGAACTGGTGATCGAAACCCGCGACCGCGCCCATCTCGACGATGTCATGACGAGGCTCGGTGCGTCCGGATTCAAGGCCTGGCTGCCGGGACGGCGCTGATTAGCTCAGTTTTGTGCAATCCACGGCAATTCAGGGCGTCCTAGCTTCGAGAGCAGCCAGGGAGCTCGACCATGCACGCAAGCCCGAAAGTCACCATCAAAGCTTTTCGGTTTGTGGCGCTCACGGTGCTGATCGCAGGCAGCTGCCTGGTGCGGCACGCGGCGCTGGCGCAACAGGCGGGAATCAAACGCACCGATCTGCAGCGCCACGATATCAGCATTTCCGGGCACGAGGCCGTGCAGGCGCGGGTCGATTTTGCCGAAGGCGCGAGCTTCGGCCGGCATACGCATCCGGGCGAAGAGATCATCTATGTGCTCGAGGGCACCATCGAATACGACATCGACGGCAAACCCCCGGTGAGGCTCAAGACCGGTGACGTCCTGTTCGTGCCGGCCGGGACGGTTCACGCGGCCAGGAACGTCGGCAGCGGCAACGCCGCGGAACTCGGCACTTATGTCGTCGAAAAGGGCAAGCCGCTGCTGACGCTGGTGAAGTAGCGATATCGCGTACTGGCCGCCGATTTCCTCAGTTTTGTGCAATCCGAGTGGCACAGCGCGTCGTAGCTGTGCGGAGGGCGGAACCAGCCTTTCCGCGCGTAAAAAATCCGAGGAGCCGGACATGACCATCACCGAGGAGCGTGGCAAATTCGCTACGGGCGCCAAAGCGCGAACGCTCGACATGAAGTTCGAGATCGTGGTGATTCCGGTTTCCGATGTCGACCGCGCCAAGACGTTCTACGCCAATCTGGGCTGGCGGCTGGATGCCGATTTTGCTTCCGGCGACGACTACCGCGTGATCCAGTTCACGCCGCCCGGCTCCGGCTGCTCGGTGATCTTCGGCAAGTACGTCACCGCGGCAAAGCCGGGCTCCGCGCAGGGACTGTATTTGATCGTCTCCGACATCGCGGCGGCGCGCAGCGAGCTTGTCGATCGCGGCATCAAGGTCAGCGACGTGTTTCATGCCGGCGACAGCTTTACCGGCCGGGACGCGCCTTATTTGTTCGGCAGCCGCCGGTTCGACGGCGAGGATCCCGAGCATCGCAGCTATCGTTCCTTCGCGTCCTTCAGCGACCCCGACGGTAACGGCTGGCTGTTCCAGGAGATCACTGCACGATTGCCCGGTCGCATCGATGGTCCAACCACGTTCGCTTCGCCGTCCGATCTGGCGGCGGCGCTGAAGCGCGCGGCGGCAGCCCACGGCGTGCACGAGCAGCGCACCGGTCAGCACGATGCCGACTGGTTCACCTGGTACGCCGAGTACATGGTGCGGGAGCCGGCCGGCGAGCCGCTGCCGACATGAGCGACTACGACGTCATCGTGCTCGGCGGCGGCTCGCCGGGCGAGCACTGTGCCGGCGCGCTTGCCGAGGGCGGCCTGCGGGTCGCCTTGGTCGAGCGCGAACTGGTCGGCGGCGAATGCTCCTACTGGGCCTGCATTCCCTCCAAGACGCTGCTGCGGCCGGGCGAAGCCACGCGCGCCGCCAATGAAGCGGCGGGCCGGGCGGAGGTCGACGTCGCGGCGGCGCTGGCCTGGCGTGACTTCATGGTTTCGAACTATTCCGATGCCGGCCAGCAGCGCTGGCTCGCAGGCGCCGGTATCGACCTCATTCGCGGCCGCGGCCGTCTCGTCGGGCGAGGGGTGGTCGAAGTCGACGGCGTCAGGCACACGGCAAAACATGTGGTGGTGGCGACGGGTTCGGATCCGGTCATTCCGGAGGTGCCGGGGCTGCGCGGCCTCGAGGGTATCTGGACCAACCGCGAGGTGACGGCGATGAAGGCCGTTCCCCGGCGGCTGCTGGTGCTCGGCGCCGGGCCGGTCGGTGTCGAGATGGCGCAGGCGGTGCGCAGCCTCGGCGGCGAGGTGGTTCTGGTCGGAGGCGCGGATCACATCCTGCCGCACGAGCCGAGGCGGCTCGGCGAGGCGCTGGGCGAGGTTTTACGCCGCGACGGCGTCGAGCTTGCGCTCGGCGTGCATGCGATTTCCGCTCGCCGCGACGGCGAGCAATATTTCCTCGAACTCGACGACGGCCGCCGGTTGAACGGCGACAAGTTGCTGGTCGCGACCGGGCGGCGTCCGCGTGTCGAGGGAATTGGTCTCGAGACCGTCGGCATCGAACCCGGTGCCCGCGGCATTCCGGTCGACGCGCATTTGCGCGCCGGCGAAGGGCTGTGGGCGATCGGCGATGTCACCGGCATCTGGTCGCTCACGCACGTCGGCAAGTATCAGGGCCGGGTGGTCGCGTCCAATATTCTGGGGCAACCGCGGCAAGCCAATTACGAGGCGGTGCCGCGGGTGACGTTCACCGATCCGCAGGCAGCTTCCGTCGGCGCGGCCGAGGCGGCGTTCAGCGCCACCGCGCTGATCTCGGAGGTGGCGAAGACCGCGACCTATACCCGCGCCTACGCGCAAGCGAACGGGTTTCTGACCCTGCTCAGCGATGGCGAGCGGCTGACCGGCGCCTATGCGCTTGGCCCGGAAGCCGGCGAGTGGCTGCAGCAGGCCACGCTTGCGATCCGCGCGCGCGTGCCGCTCGAGGTGCTGATCGATACCATTCAACCATTCCCGACCTTCTCCGAGATTTATCTCGGTGCACTGAAAGCGCTGCACGGAAAAATCGCTGCAGAGCGAAAGGCGACGTGAGCACACGGGGTCGGCACCGATCTTGTCAGCGTAGTGGTGATTGGCGCGCTGGTGCCGCGTTTTCGCGCGATCCCTGCGGCGTATGCGTGAGCGCTTGCTATTGGGCGAGCGGCTTCACGTGCCTCCCGGGCCGATGCGACGGGATGCTTCGACACGCATCAATGAGGTCGCGCGCCTTGCAAAGGCCGCGGGCCATTGTTCGCTGTGCCTCCACCCTCCGCTTGTATCTATCGGCAACGGGGAGAAGGTAATGCCGGGCATAGGCCTTGTCGGTCGCCGCCAAGCGGTGACTGAAGCAAGCGACGCATTCGAAGTTGAGCCGTCGGGCCGGCGCGATCCGATTCGCTGGCTGGTGGCCTGCGGCATCGTGCTGGTCGCGACGATCGCGGTCGGCACCGCGATGACGATCAGCAATTTTCGCGAGCGCGCGCTTGCGAGCAGCGAACGCGAATTGCAAAATACGGTGCTTCTGCTTGCCCGTCATTTCGATCAGCAACTCGACGATCTGCAGGTGCCGCTGGACGACCTGATCGCGCAAATGCGCGTCGTGGGCGTCGTGTCGGCCGATGATTTCCGGCGCGAGATGTCGACCCACGAAATGCACCTGCTGATGAAGGCCAAGGTCAGCGGCGCCTCGGAGATCGCCGGCATCAACGTCTATGACGCCGACGGCATCCTGATCAATTCATCGGTCGTGCCTGTGGTCCCCTATGTCAACATCGCCGACCGCGCCTATTACAAGGCGTTGAAATCGACCTCGGATACCAACGATTGCGAAATCGAAATGGTGCGCAGCCGGTTTTCCGGCGGCTGGCGAACCGTCATCGCGCGCAAGGTGACAGGGCCGAACGGCGAATTCCTCGGCGTCGTTTCTCGAGCGATCGCACCGGCGAAATATGAAGAGTTCTTTTCCAAGGTCGTGCTCGGAAACGGCGCTGCGATTTCGCTCAATCATCACGATGGCACGTTGATCGCGCGCTATCCTCATGTCGAAGCCATGATCGGGCGCAATTTCAAGCCGGCTCCGGGGACCCGGATCAACCTGTTCGATGCCGATCACGGCACCATGCGGCTGGTCAGTCCGGTCGATGGCGAGGAGCGGATACTCTCTGCATGGAGCTTGCGGCGGTTTCCCCTGACGGTGTTCGCGACGGCGACGGAAGCCTCCGCGCTGGCGGATTGGCGGGCGCAGACCAAAACCCTTGTCGTTGCCGCGGGTCTGTCCGCCATCGTGATCGCGGGCATCCTCGGCCTGATCGTCCAGCTTCTGTTGCGGCAGCACCGCGCCTCGCGCCGGCAACTGGCGCTGGACAAGCAGCGCCTCGAACAGATCAACGTGCATTTCGACGCGGCGCTTAGCAACATGACCCAGGGGCTGTGCATGTTCGACGGCGACCGGCGTCTGGTGGTCTGGAACGAGCGCTATGCGCAGCTGTATCAATTGCCGTCGGAGTTGCTTGCGGTCGGCACGCCGCACGACGCCATCATCGGCGACCGCATCCTGCGCGGCATTCTCAAGGGTGAAAGCAGCGATTCCGCCGCCAAAGCCAAAATTTCCGCGCTGGGCGAGCTTCCGAAAGACGCGGCCTCATGCCGGGTCGACGAATTCGCGGACGGGCGCTTCGTGCTGGTGACGCGGCAGCCGATGCCGCACGGCGGCTGGCTCGCCACCCACGAAGACATCACCGAGCGGCGGCGCGCCGAGGCCGAGATCGTTCACCTCGCGCGGCACGACGGCCTGACCGGATTGGCCAACCGCGCCGAGTTCAACGCGAGGCTCGAGGAAGCCAGCAAGCGGCTCAAGCGCAACGGCGGCGCGCTTGCCGTGATGATGCTCGACCTCGACAAGTTCAAGGACGTCAACGATACGCGCGGGCATCTGGCCGGCGATCGCTTGCTGGTGGAAGTCGGCCGCCGGCTGAAATCCGAAATCCGCGACATCGACGTGCTGGCGCGGCTTGGCGGCGACGAGTTCGCGATCATCCAGGAAGGTGGCGCCGACCAGCAGCAGGGCGCCACCGCGCTGGCGCTGCGGATCATCGAAGCCATCACCCGGCCATTCGATCTCAACGGCCATGAGGCCAACGTCGGAATCAGCATTGGCATCGCGCTGGCGCCGGTTCACGGCATTGAATCCGAGGAGCTGATGCGCAGCGCCGACCTTGCGCTGTACGACGCCAAGGCCAACGGACGAAATGATTTTCGGCTGTTCCGGCCCGAGATGCTCGAGGTCGCTCACACCCAGAAGCTCGCCGAGAGCGAACTGCGCGAGGCCATCGCGGGCGAGCAGTTCGAGTTGTTTTACCAGCCGGTGATCTCAGCCGAAACGCGGCTATTGTGCGGCGTCGAGGCGCTGGTGCGCTGGCGCCATCCGGTGCGCGGCCTGATTGCGCCGGACCAGTTCATCCCGCTGGCGGAATCGACCGGGTTGATCATGCCGCTCGGCGAATGGGTTTTGCGCCGGGCTTGCGCGGATGCCTCGTTGTGGCCCGCTTGTGTCAAGGTCGCCGTCAATATCTCGGCGGTGCAGTTTCGGCGTGGCGACCTGTTCGACACCATCTTCCACACCTTGCTCGAAAGCGGACTGGCGCCCGGACGGCTGGAACTGGAGATCACCGAAACCGCCGTGCTGGATAACCAGGAAGCGCATCTGGCGACGATACGCCGGTTGAAGAACCTCGGCATCTCGATGGCGCTGGACGATTTCGGCACCGGCTATTCCGCGGTGAAATACCTGACCATCTTTCCGTTCGACAAGATCAAGATCGACAAGTCGTTTACGCAAGGCGTGCTCGACCGCCGCGATTGCCAGGCGGTGGTCGCCTCGACCCTGGCGCTGGCCCAGGGCCTCGGCATTGCGATCACGGCGGAGGGGATCGAGACCGAGGAACAGTTCGAATACATGCGCAAGGCGGGGATCGATCTGGCGCAGGGCTATCTGTTCGGCCGGCCCGTTCCGTTGTCGCAACTCGACCTGAGCCAGGCGGCCGCGCCGGAATCGCGCCAGGAAAAGGTAGCGTAAAAGGTAGCGTAAGAGCTAGCTCAGCTACTCCGGCGCTCAATCGCGCAGCCGAAAAATCTCGTAAAGCCCGATCGTGGTCGCGACCGACGCGTTGAGGCTCTCGACCGCCTTGCGGCCGCCGGGAATCCGCACCAGTTCGTCGCAACGGTCGCGGGTCTTCTGCCGCAGCCCTTCGCCCTCGGCGCCGATCACCAGCACCGTCTTTTTCGGGAATTCGGTCTGCGCCAGCGTGCGCTCGCCGCGCTCGTCAAGGCCGAACACCCGAAAATCCATCGATTTCAATTCGTCGATCGTATTCGCCAGATTGGTGATCCGGTAGAGGTCGACGAATTCGGCGCCGCCCACCGCAAGCCGCTGCACTTCCGCGGTCATTTCGGCGGCGCGGTGCTTCATCAGGATCACCGCATCGGCATGGAAGAACGAGGCGCTGCGCAGGATCGCCGCCAGATTCTGCGGATTGGAAACCTGGTCCAGCGCCAGCACGCAGGTCGCTTCGCCAAGCCGCTCCAGATCGTGATCGCCAAAAATCACCAGCGGCGTGGTCAGTGCCAGGATGCCCTGGTGCTTTTCACTTTCGTCGAATTGGCCGAGCGCCAGAAAATCCTCCCACGGCAGCGTCTCGACAGCGACGTTGCGCTCGCGCGCGTCCTTGATGATCGCTTCGTAATAGGATTCGCGCCCGGCGATCACCAGCCGGCGTACCGCCTTCGGCCGCTTCAAAAGCACCGCCTCGACCGGATGCTTGCCGAACACCCGCTCGAGTCCTGGCTCGATCTGACGCCCCGGCGCGGGCGGACGTCTGGCAGGCCGCTGGTCTTTGCCGGCCGGCCGCGGGTGGCCAGGAGGACCTTGGCGCGGGCTTTGGCTGGCAGGGCCAGGCTTCTTGACAGGATTCTTGCCGAGCGGCCGCTGGTGCGGCCGCCCGTCCGCGTCGCCGCCATGCCGCGGCGCGCCACCGTGCCCCGGCTTCTGACGGCCGGCCCGGCCCTGACGCTTGCTGAAATTGGCCACCATTTTCTCCGATCAATCGGCTTCGTTCTCAATAGAGCGATAGCCGCTGTCTGATCGGGCAGTCAAATGCGGGCAGCGCCTAAGGATTTTCAGCGGGCTCGCGCAAGGGTGATCGGGCCGGCTGAAAGTCCGCCAGCCCGATCGTTCGCAGCGTCAATTGCCGGTGTTCGGCATGCAGGGCGGCTGGGTATAGGGATCCGAGGCGTACGCGCCGACGTTCGGAGCCCGCATGCAATCGCCGGCGCCGTTGGCTGCCGTCGTCGCTTGCGCGTGTCGTGACGCGACATGGCTGCGCGCGGCAGACGCCTCGTTGGTGTAGGCGGAGGCGGCGACCAGCGCCGCCACCATAAAGGTCAATTTGGTCATTGGTTTTCTCCATAGGGTGCGGAAGCCCGGCAAGTCCGGCTTCCACGAACGAGAGCGGCGCACGACAGGAATTATTTCATCACGCGCCATCACGGACGCGTGCGTGCCTCGCGCCACACACGATCCCGCGATCCGGGAATATTGCCGCCGTCAAGCCAGTCTCCTCATCGCAAGCGCATTTGAGGCGCGGCGATCATGCTCGGAGGCTACGATGACCAATATGTTCAAGGCGCTTGGTCTGGCGGCAATTCTGTCGGCGGCAACGGCGCCCGCGATATCGGCGCAGGCGATGTTTCACGGGCCGGTCGTGATCGCGTCGAACGAAACCGCGACCAGGCCGTGGTCGGCGCCGGTCGGCCACCGCCAGCCACGCGCGGCCGATCTTCCGGCATCGCTGTCGGCGGCTCAACAGAGCCTCGATCAGGAGGACGCGGAAGTCGATCGGAAGATCAAGGGCGTGTGCCGCGGCTGCTGACGTTCAATGGGGCGCCTCGGCTGGATGCCTCGGCTCCGCAAAAGCCGGTTTACGAGGCGCCGCGCAGCTTGTTGTAAAGTGCGAAGGCGCGTTCCTTGATCTTGGTATTGATGGTCTCGAGATTGAGTTCGTCGGGCGCGAACGCCGAATTTGGAAAGACAAAATACAAGACGTCCTGCTCGACGCTTGCGTCACGTGCCTTCACGCAAAATCCTTTTTCGTCTCGCTTTGTGCAAGGATCCGGACATCCCTGCTGTTGCAGCGACTCGTGGACGCGGATGGAGGCTTCGCCGATTTTGTTAAACGGCCCGATGTCAGCGCATATTGCGGCCGCAGTCTTGTCCTTGAAGATGACGATGGCGAGATCCCCGAGCGAGACCGCGGGATCGAAGGTATCTTTGCTGTGAGGTTCTTTCTGCGGCAAAACGACGTAGGGAACGAGCTCCGACGGCAAGCCGCGGCCGTTGGCAAAATGCAGGCTCGTGTCGTTCTGTCCGCTTGCCGGATCCAGCGTCTTGCCATTGGGGCGCCCCGGGCCCGCGGCGGGACCGTCGGCATCGATGGCCATTTTCGCACTCCAGAAGACTGCTTCCGGACGATCGCCGTCGGCCGGAAATTTCAATAACGCCTTGCACTTGCTGGGATCCTTGTTTCCCCGGCTCCTGTCGGCGGCGGCGAATATCTTTCGTGCCGTCGGCGCAAAATCGGCTGCAAGGTCGAACGGCACGCCATCAAGCTGACGTTTGGATGCTGTTGGTGGCCGGAAGGGAATTGGCGCTGCTCCAAAATTAATTGTGGCTGAATGGCCGCAAGCAAAAGCTCGCTCGTCGTGATCTGTCAAAACAGCATCTTGTCATGCCCGGCGGCAGATGGCAAACTTAAGATTGCATTTTTACGGAGCAATTATTATGGGAAATTTTTATACGGATACCATCCAGAAGGACAGCCGATTTAACAGCGCAAAAAAGATCGATGATCCTGACCTGCTGGAGCCGAAAACACGCAGTCTGGTCAATGCAATCATCGCGGATGCGGCTGCGAACGGGCTCAAGTTCATGATATTCGAAACATATCGCAGCGAAAAGCGGCAACTGGCGCTGTTTGCGCAGGGAGCGACAAAACTGAAGCAGGTTGGCGTTCATCACTATGGCCTTGCATGCGACCTGGTGAAAGACGTCAACGGGCAGCCATCCTGGAAAGGTGACTTCTCGATGCTTGGCGATCTCGCGCGGCATCACGGATTGATATGGGGCGGCGATTGGGGAACGCCGGGCAGCAAGCATACCTTCATCGACGACGATCACGTGCAGCGGTGCACCATCGGAAGGCAGGCCTCGCTATTTAAGGGCTCCTGGTATCCGGGCGCCAACTATGATCCGTACGCCGATATGAAATAGCGGCCGCCATCGCGCCTTGCGTGTCAGCAACGGACCGGGCATCCGCCCGGCCCGTCGCGTTTACCGACAGGCGAAGGCGTGTCAGCGTTTGGCCTTCCTTGCCTTTTTTGCCGGCGCCTTGCGCGGCCTGGCTCGGCCGCCGCCACGCGCCGGCTGCGGCATGCGTGTGTGCGCGCGACGCTGCCGCTTGCGCTCAAGGTGCTGAGTCCAGGCTGCAGTACGTGCCTGGATGTAGTCGCCGATCTGCGCGCTGGTGGAGAGATCCGGCGGCGCGTGCTGATCGTAGCTGCCCTGGTCGTTGCGCACCGGGAGCAGTGAGACCTTGTGAGCATGGATGCTCTCGATCAGAGACGGCTCGGCCTGTTCGGGATGAACGTCATCGGGAGCCGGCGGCAGCACGCCTTGCAGCGGGTCGTCGGTGCGCGGCGTGGCGAGTGTCAGCACGTCGCCCAAATCGGCCGCCGCCTTGTCGCGTTCAGTGAGCGGCGGTACGTTCCAGCGCAGTTCGATCGTCTTGAGCAGCGAAGTATGATCGATGACGCCGCGCCTGGCGCGGAACACGGTGCCGGCCGCGATCCGCGGCGAGATCAGCAGCGCCGGAATCCGCACGCCGAACCGCTTGAAGTCGAAACCGAACTCGCCGATCGAATTGTCCGGCGGGGTTGCGCCGGAGGGCGGAGCCACGTGATCAAAATTGCCGCCATGCTCGTCATAGGTGATGACGAGCAGCGTGTCGGCCCAACCTGGCCCGTTGCGTACCGCCTGATAGGTGTCGTAGATCAGCTTTTCGCCGGCGGCGACATTGTAGTTCGGGTGCTGGCTGTTGCCGCTGGCGCCGAAGCTTGGCTCGAGGAAGGTGTACGGCGGCAGCGTGCCGGCCGTGCAGCGATGCTGGAAATCGCGGAAATGGCCGAAATGGCTCTCGTCTTCGTGCATGGTGTCGGTGAAGTCGAGCCGCGTCAACGGATCGCGGTTGTAGCCGTAGACCGCCCAGTCGAGCTTCTTGTCGGTGAGCCGCCCGAAGATGCTTGGACAGGTAAAGACCTTGACGTGATTGTCGAGATGGCCCTGGCTGGTGGCGGCGGCGGCGAAGGTACGGTTCGGGATCGTCTGTGTCGGCACGGAGGCGAACCACTGGTCGCAGACCGCGAAACCCTTGGCGAGTGAGGACATCACAGGCAGCATCTCCGGCGCGTACATCCCCATGATGTCGGAGGGCTGGGTGCCTGGTAGCGTGTCCTTGTATCCCTTGGCCTGGTCGGACTGGATCGCCGCGATGAAGTTGACGAGGAAGCCGCGGTTGGTCGGCTTCGCGCCGGGCGCGGGATCGTCGGTCTCGAACAGCTGGAAGCTGGTGTTGTAGAAGCCCTCGCCGGGATCGGCGCCGGGCATCAGATACGGATGCGGCGAATTGGCATCGACCCGGAATACCTTGATCTCGCGGCCGGTGTCGTCCGGATTGCTCTCGTTGCCGGTCAGCCCGTCATAGGGCTGGTTGGCTGGTGAGCGATTGCCGTTCGCCGTATAGAGGAAACCAAGCATCTGGTCGAATGACCGATTTTCCAGCATCAACTGAACGATATGTTTGATGGCGCCAAGTTGATTGGCCATGATCCTGCTCCCGCGAAAATGAATGATCCAAATCTTCACCGGAACGACACGCCGCGTCCGTGACGCGGTCGGGTCGAAGTAGCGGCAAGATATAATGACAACCTTAGGGAGCGAAGGCAAGGTCGGGTGGCGAGTGGCGCGGAGAGCAACGCCTGCGCGCTGGCGCCGTATCTCGCCGTTTCCCGCTACGACGCCGCGAGCGATTGCGGCGCGCCGATCCGCCCGATACCCGGCAGTTTTAGCGCTGGCCGCCTGACGTCGAGCCCGAGCACGCCGCCGAAAAAATTCAGCTCGATGCCCTCGACCCATCCGACGGTGAGGCCGAGATAGCCGCCCAGCGAAACGAAGGCGCCGCTTCGCGACGGCGTCAGGCCGAACCAGCCGCGGTAGGGATAGTCCTTGCCGATGGCGGTGGGCGGCAGCACGGCGTGCAGTTCGGGAATGGCGTCCAGGATCGCCTGAACAAAAGTGTTGGAGTTCGGCCCCGGCCACGGACGGTAGTCGCCGTAGCTGCGAAACTGGTAGCCCTCGACCGCCGCGCGGATTTTCGGAATCAGCGGCTCCGCTTTGTCTCCGTCGACGCTGACGA
>Ga0208982_1000063_pt1 | contig 13038 bp, 20 predicted proteins | sample MedBloCAOM1_O3_FD_187840 | JGI IMG/M metagenome (GOLD analysis project Ga0208982, IMG submission 187840) | Forest soil microbial communities from El Dorado National Forest, California, USA - Mediterranean Blodgett CA OM1_O3 (SPAdes) (version 2) | ecosystem: Environmental > Terrestrial > Soil >... | reverse complement strand
GCGTATCCTCACCCGCAAAAAGGGCATCTACCGCCGCACGCTCTTGATGCGTCAGCGGCCAAAACCGCTTGCCGAGGGGTATGACCGGCTCAGTGCCTTCGATCCTCTCGTCGGCCAAGTGCTTCCACGAGCGGCCAGCCGCCGCCCGCATAACCGACCTTACCGTCTTGGGAATGGTGTCGCTTGCATCCAGCGTTTCGCTCTGGGCTTGGGGGGCGAACGCCGCGTCGTAACCCTCCATCATCCGTTCCAGCATGCGAGCCGTGATCACGCCCGGGAGGTCGGAGCCTCGGGCAGCCATGGCGAGCGACAGGCCGAGGCGGATGAGATCATGAGCCGGATTTCCAATGACCGTCTGATCAAGGTCACGAACCTGAATCGCCAGAGTTCCATCGGTATTCGCAACAGGTCCCAGGTTCCCAACGTGACAGTCTCCGCAGATCCATACAGCTGCTCCGTCGGGCAATGCCGGACGACCGGGCGCCTCAAGCCATTCATAGAACCTGATCGTGCTGCCCCGCACGTATGCATGCACAGAGATCGCCATCTTCCGATTACGCTCCGCAGCCAGCAACTTCATGCGTTCTTCGGGATCGGCGACGTCTTTGGGCTTTGTCATAAAACTACTGTTCACGTTGGAACCCCGCGGCACAAGGACGAGCGCGAGCAAGGGTCCTGATTAGTCGATCTGGCACGGCGTCGCGAGGGCCGGGAGAGGCCTCCGCGTCGCTAGACAACGCGATCTTAGATCAATATCTGTCCCGCCTCCTGCCGCGTCGGGTCGGGTCGGGTCGGGTCGGACCACAGTGGCCGCGTCGGGGCAGGATGTGCGAGCATAAAGACAAGCATCTCCGGGACGCCGGAGCTTCGGGTCGGACGAAAGGGCGTTAAGAACTCCGCCTCGCTCGCCGATCTCCCAAGGGGCTGCAGCGCGGCACGCGCAACGGCCAAGGCCGTTCCTCGATGCGGAATGCAGCTTGAGAAGCGCTGATATCGGCGTCCGACCAGCTTTCAATGGGGTTCCAGTGGCATCTTGTATATGAAGCGGGTTTCTGCAGCCGTGGAAACAACCTCCAGCGTGCCGCCGTGGGCTGTCGCGATTTGATGAGAGATGTAGAGGCCGAGACCCAGTCCTTGGAGACTGGGACGGTGCGCGCCCCGTGCGAACGGCTCGAAAATGGTTTCGAGCATCGCAGCAGGAATGGGATCGCCGGCATTCGCGATCGTCAGCATGAAGATACCGTCAGCCGTATCCGCAGTGATGCGTATGGCACTGTCCGCAGCACCGTGGGTGAGCGCATTACCCAGCAGATTCGATACGAGTTGCCCCACACGTCGGCGATCGCAATCGACAGGTTCCGTCACCGTGCTGGTGAATTCGATCACCCGGTCGGGTGCAACCGTCTGCAACTCCGCAATGACATGACGAAGCAGCGGTTCGATAGGTTCGTCCGAATTCCGGTCGAGCGCTAATCCTCCGCCAAGCCGGCCCCGTGCGAAGTCCATCACATCGTCGATGAGGCTCGCCATCCGCGCGACGCTGTTTTGGACGAGGCCGACGATGCTCTTGGCCTTGTCATTCAAGGGAGTCCCTTCCAGTAGGCGCATGCCGCCGTCAATGGCTGCGAGTGGGTTGCGCAGGTCATGTCCGAGGACTGCGATGAATTGCTCGGAGCGACGAAGTCATTCGCTCGCCAAGAAGGTGCGCCTCGGTATGCGCGTTCAGTTCCTGAAGCCTCCTCTAAGCTTGCTCCGCTGCCTTGCGCGCCTCCACTAACTCCCGCTCATAGCGGCGACGTTCAGTCGCATTGAAGATGGTTAGACGGGTAAAAAGGTGACGCCCCTCAGCGTCACGACGTTCTGCGGCGTTGACGAGCACCGGCAGGCGCTTGCCCTCCCGGGTCACTAGATCAAGGGCTACCTCATCAAAGCGGCCCTGTAGGCGCAACAGAGGCGCGAAATGAGTCTCAAAGAAGATGCGGCCTGCGACATTGAGCCGGTCGTGCAGGCGTTCGCCTACCAATTGCTCTGGCGTGAACCCGATCCACATCGAGAAGGTAAGATTGGCTTTTGAGATCCGGCCGTCTGGCCTGATCGAGAGATAGCCGCACGGAGCATTCTCATAAAGATCTTCCAGGTCCTCCTCGGGTAAGGCATCCGGCGGGCCTGGGGCATCTTCAGACAAAGGCTCGAATCGCCGCGATGGTTTCCTCGGGGGCGCTCAGGTTCGGGCAGTGCCCCGTTGCCTTCAGACGCACGAGTTTGCTTTGGGGCAGGTGGCGGTGAACATACTCCCCGACCAGCGCTGAGGCGATGATGTCTTCACTGCATTGCAGGATGAGACTGCGAACCTTGACCTTCGCAAGGTCAGACCGATTGTCCGATGTGAAGGTTACCCGTGCGAAGGCTTTGGCGATCTCCGGATCGGTCCGGCAGAAGCTGTTGACCAGTTCCTCCCCGAGTTCAGGGCGCTCCGGATTGCCCATGATCATGGGCGCCATCGCGGCCGACCAACCCATGTAGTTGTCGGCCAAGAAATCGAGGAGCTCGTCGATTTGCCCAGGGGTAAAGCCACCCACATATTCACCATCATCGATGTATCGGGGGGAGGGACCGATCAGAACAAGCTTTTCAAACGCCCTGGCCTCTTGGATGGAGGCCAGAACACCGATCATGGCGCTAACCGAGTGGCCCACGAATACTGCGTCCCGGATTTAGTTCGCGCGCGACTTCTAACAGGTCGTCGGCGTAGCCAGAGAGAGTAGAGTATTTCCTCTCCTCATAGGCAGATAGGTCCGACGCCCCAGCCCCGACATGGTCGAACAGCACCGTCTTGAACTCCCCTTCGAAAGCCGGTGCAACAAAACGCCACATGTTCTGGTCGCACCCAAAGCCATGGGCGAACACCATCGCCCGTGAGCCATCGCCCCTCACTTGTACGTTATTTCGGATCAACGCCGTCACGACTGGCTCCTTCCGGAATGCGGATCTTCTTAGCACCTGCTTCCCTGGCCAGATAGTAAGCTTGACGCTTCTCAACCTGTCGGATGTTGCGGCCTCAGTCGACTGGCGTCAGATCGCAAGACTTTTAATCGAGGCACGCTGTCTGCGGCCCAATCGCGGCATAATCTAGATCTTAGAACCTCAGTCACCAGCAGCCGCGTGGCCGGCTCATCGTCAGCGAGGAAAACCGTCTGCCCCCTTTCGCCAAAAGTGCCTGCGCAAGCGTCGCGCGAGCAATTGTTTCTGGCGCAGAGAATCGCGGCAGGTACGCCCGCTGACGGGTGTTCTGGCTTCGACAACCTGCTGACCGGCATCACCGGCAGCCCGGAGTTCTTAAAGGCGCCTTACCCCAGGGGCAATTCGTTGATCTGGATCGATACGCCAGCGCGGCACCGGGGCGGCTGAATGGACCGCGGCGCTTACTCGTAGGCATTTGGTGCCCTAAAAGAAATCGCTGGCCGTGGCAATTTGCACCCCTACCTCGGTTCCGCAGCGGCATCGATTTCGTCGAGCACAGCTTCGGGTGCGACGTCATTTTTGATTTCTTCGAGTTCAGGATCGCCGCCAACCTGAATGTCAAGGTGCGCCGCAATAGCTGTAACCACCTCCGCCAGCTTCGTCAGCTCGTGCTCAGTCAGCAGATTGATTTGCAGATCAAGATCCGCGCGTTTATCCGCAGCTGCGGATGTTCGGTTCTGACTTATCAGCACGAAGGTAGACAAGAAGATGGCCTCGACGGAGGCCTCCATCGCCAGGATCACAAAGGACGGATCGAACTTCGGCACTCGGGGAACTACACCGAGATTGACCACGATCCACGCGCTGTAGAGAGCCAAGTGCAGGTAGACGAACAGCATGCTGCCGGTGAAAGAAGTGATCACCTCCGCAAGCCTTTCCTGGCAGGTCGCGGCGGCAGATTCGTGCCGGCGGCGTTTCTCCAACGCCTCGACGTTCCGCTTCAAGGAACTGCTCAGGTTCCCCGGCCGCGGCGGAGGAAGCGTCGGTGTCGCTGCTGCCACTGCGAAGGCTCCAATCCCGATTAAGCGGTCGTTACATGAAAGCACATAGCGCTAAGTCAATCGCTCAAACGCAGGTGGGCCAGCAAATGCCCTGCCATGATCCGCAGGCAGACTGCCGGCCGCCCGTGCATGGTAGCTAAGCTTGGCAGGACAGATCAACGCGTGACGCCACGCATTAACGGAGCATGAGCCGCCAGGTCGTTCCGAACCGCCGTTGCTGCCACACCAGCCTCGCCCATCGCGTGGCTAATCTGATCAAGGCCGAGCACGACATCTCCGATGGCGTAGACCCCCGTCGAGGTTGTACGTTGGTGATGATCAACCACGATGCAGCCTTCGTCAGTACATTCCGCCCCGAGCCCAAGGGCGAGCGCTGAGTGGATTTGAGAGCCCAATGCCGGGTAGACACTTGCGAAGTCAAGCCAGCCGCCTGCGCAATCGAAGCCCAAGCCGGTTGCGGTCAGAGAGATGTTGCGGATCGGGCCGCCGATAACGGCAATTCCCATATCAGCCATCCTGCCGCGGTCGTCAGCGCTAAGATCGTGGGAGGTATCGGGAGCAATCAGCGTCACGTCCGCGGTAAACGATCGAAGAAATTGCGCTTCTTTGACCCCGCGTGGGCCCGTCCCGATGACAGCGACACGCTGATCCGTTACCTCGTAGCCATCGCACACGGGGCAATAACGCAGACTGCCTCTAGCCAGTGCTATGTCGTGCACGGCGTCGGACATCGTGGGCCGGCGGTTTGTTACGCCAGTCGCCAGCAACACAGTACGCGAGCGTATCACGTCGCTATCGACCTCAGCGACAAAGCCCTGCCTATCGCGATAAATCTTGCTTACGTGCCCCGACTGAACACCGACTTGATAAATCGCAGCCTGCTGGCGCATGCGCGAAAGCAGTTCCGCGCCGGGAATGCCGTCAGGAAAGCCAGCGTGATTTTGACTACGAGGAATCAGCCGCGCGCGGCTCTGGCCGCCGTCGAAAACCACTAAGTTCAATCGGAACCGGGCGAGATAAATGGCGGCAGTTAGCCCGGCAGGTCCCGCACCAACGATTAGGCAGTCGGTGGTCGTCCGAACCGCGCTCCGCTCCTCCGCGGCAGCCGAGGGGCCGTGCGCAAGCAGACCAACGTCGGGGTGCACTGACTGAGGACAATCTGGGATGCTAAGTAAGAGGTTCATGGTATCCTTTCGCCCGGCAGTTTAGTGGAGGAGACTTAAGGAGCCCACCACGCCCCGTTTACTAGACGAGAACATCGCGCGGGTCCTCAATCTCTGGGTCTTTCCCGTGCCAGACCAACGCGCATGCAACCCCCTCATCGCCGGCATCGCCGGCAATAGGCAATGACGGCGCCAGGTCGGCAGGAGTTCCGACATCAAGCCTCAACGGCCTCAAAAGAGCGAGTAAGCGGTGAGGGTAGCAGCGGACTTCCGCTTCGCGGGGTTGCCACCTATCGCACCTGTGTGACCGTGAGGCTCCCTGCTGGCAGGGCGCGCAGCAGGTCCGCCTCGACATGGGTTGGGTCAAGCCAGGCCTGCCAGTCGGCGCGCTCCAGCACGATCACCTGTCGATTGTGGATTGGCGCAACGTCCGGACCAGGATCAGCAGTGAGCAGGGTGAACGCCGCGCCGTCGCCCTCGGGCATCGGACGCCATAGACCAGCAAAGCAAAACCACTCCTCGCCAGTTCTGGTGAACTTCCACTTGGATTTCGGCGATTTGGTCCCGGTGAATTCGAAGAAGTGGGAGGCCATGACCAGACAGCGGCCTTTCGGGAAACGGCGTCCTTCCGACCGGAAATTGATGACAGGCGGCCCCTTGGGTTTGGCCGGCGGGAAGCCCCATCGAAGCTGCGTGAATTCGATGCCGTCTTCGGTCTGGCGGATGATCGGGGCCATCTCGGTCGGCCAGATATCCTCGCGCGGCTCCAGGTTCGGCGCAGCCGTCGGGAAGCGTACCGGGATGCGCGTCTCGCTGAACGCCTGAAGGTAGTCGTCATAGGGGACGTGGTTGCCGTAGTCGTTACACATGCCTGATTACCTCATCGGCAGGAGAGCACAGCGGGGCCGGAGGCAGCTCATCAGTGTCACCAGGCCCAAGCTTCAATTGCCGCAGCATCTCGCTCGCGTTCCTGATGGCGTGCCCGTCCCGGTCGTTGTTGAAATAAACCCAGCAATGGCGTGCACCGCTTCGGTGGACGCGGTCTGCCCACACGGCGAGTTCCTCTTTGCTGTAGTCGTGGCGATACCACTGCTTGGTGCCGTGAAAGCGCACATAGATGTCGTCCGCCGTCTTCACAAGCTCGTCCGGCAGGCGCGGCCCGCTGCACGAGCAGAAGATCGTGCCGGTCTCTCTGAACGCGCCGTAGACATCTTCGTTCCACCAGCTTTTGTGGCGGAACTCCACCACGTTGCGCCGTCGATGATCCAGCTGGCTTAGAATCGCGGCCAGCAGCGCCGGCGCATAATGAACGCTTGGAGGAAGCTGAAATAGGAAGCAGCCCATCGCCCGTCCCAGCATGTCGGCGATCAGGCCGAAGTCCTGCACCAGTTCGCCGGCCTCATCGAAACGCTTCGTGTGGGTGATCAGCTCGTTCACCTTCACCGTGTAGAGAAACTGGCGTTTGCCGATCTGCCGGAGCCAGGTTTTGACGGTTGCTACGGTTGGCCACGAGTAGAACGGCGCGTTCAGCTCAACGGTTCGGAACCGAGCGACATAGTGATCGAACCATTTAGCCGAGGGAAGGTCCTGCGGGTAAAAGATGTCGCGCCAGTGCCAGTAATACCAGCCCGAGCAGCCGACATGGTATTTTTGCGGCCCATCAACCTTGGACGTGCGCTGCCGCTTAACCGGGGGCGCCGCAAGCCGGGCGGTGTGCATCTTCGCCGCCCGGAGGACGTTTTGCCGGCGCTGCTCCTCCCGCCGTGCTGCTCGTCTGACGCGCCGTTCTTCCAGCGTTAAGCTCATCTGGCACGCCCTCGGCTGATCGCTCTACCTATATGGTTGGACAATAGACCTGACTGCCTCAGCTCCCGGCGTCACATCCTCGACAGTATGAAGATCGTCAGAAACTTGTTGCGCGAGCAATTCGTGTTTCTATGCTTCCGGGCAATTGCAACCGAACATAGGTTACTTCTTCGATATGAATATCGAACATCTTAGAAAAGAGCAATGCGTGCTTCCTTGCGGCACGGAATGGTCGTCGGGCTTATCACTGCGCGACTATTCGATGGGAGAACAAATACGCCATCAGAGCGGCCGCGAGGGCGACCGCCGCCGCCACAACGGGCTGAAAGTCTTTTGCGAAGTCATAGAAGTCGGAAGAGTTGGCAACAACGGCCACAAATAGGCCAAGTGCCAAGGCGACAGCCGCCGACAGCCGTGGCGTTGATCTCAGCTGGGTCGACAGGGGGCATGCGGTAAGCGCGAGGATCAGGATGACCGTTATGGCTATTCGCATCTTTTCCAACCGGTCAAGAAGACTGTGACTGCCAACCCTGCTGACGACCGGCGGACGTCACTTACCTACCCTGGAAAATGCGCCTTGATTGCGGCCCGCGCCGGATAACCACCAAGAAAAAGATCGCCGAACGCATGGCGCCGCAAATAGTTAAGCCGTCGTTGCGCGAGGTGATAAGGTCGATCGTGGAGCATGTGGCAACGCTGACACATGCTCTTCAGATTTCGCCACCCATTTCGAGCCGGGTCATGGTTCAGATGTGCCGCCGCCAGGATGACTCGAGTGGTTCGGAAGCTGACAGCTTCAATCAAGTCCGGCCACCGGCACGGTCGTCCCTGTCCCGTCCGCCAGGTCTGCATCTGCGGATCGAACCAGCGGCCGTCGGGCAGGCATCGCACGACGACGCCGTGAGGCCGGCGACAGACCTGGCAGCGGCCCTCTGCCCGCTCAAATCGCACGACACGGCTCACCTCGGCCCAGTTTGCCGGGTAAAGATCACGGAGGTCATGGCGTATCGGCAAGAGCGGAGGTTAAGCGATAGGTTCCGCACCGGGCAACACTTGGTGCTTACCCACGAGGCGCTTCACTCACGTCAAACGATCAGCGGCATCCGAAACGTGAAGCGCGTCTCATACGAAGTGGAGTTGACCGTGAGCGTATTTCGATAGCTATTGCTCCGAAAAAGGGCTTTCTGAACATGTTGATCATCGATCTTCGCGCCGAGGAAGCGCAAATCTCTGTTCTGGATAAACGGGCCGCCGAACGTGAGGCCGAAAACCGGCGATTATGGGGTGCGATGCGCGCAACGGGCGAGTTGCTGCGGAAGTGTTTGCTCGAAGACGATGAACGAGGGGGTCTCACGCCCTTTGGCACGGCGACCCCGATCCCCCTGTCTTGGAGTTAGCTGCCGAACAAAGCCCGCGCGGAAGCGCCCGTTGAATGTTCGAGGCTATTGAGGTGTCCTCAGTATGGACGCCCTTGGCGCGGACCGACGCGAGCGCCGGGCCCACCTAGACCGGCCCGCAACCTCAAAACAGCTAACGAGTAGCCCTATCGGCCGCTCGCGACGAGGAATTACGCAATGACCAGATATCGCATTCACGTGATAAACGAAGCCGGACGAGTGGCGGTCAGCAGAGAGATTTCGCGGGCGACGGATGAGCAGGCACGCGAGGCCGCCAAACGGGACCTGAAGGCGGGCGGCCAAGCCGAGGTCTGGGCCGGCGAGCGATGCGTTGGCCAAGTATCCAGCGAACACGACCCTCATCCCGGAGGAGGGCCAAGATGACCCCCCTTTCTCTCGCTCTGATCGAGACGGCCGCGCGTGCCCTTGCCGATGCGGAGAAACGACCTCTGACCGAACGAGTCGTTCAAGAATATCGCGATGATGCCCAGGCGGTCGTAGTCGCGGTGCTGGCGAGACTCGGAGGCAAGAAGGATGAGCCGGGCCTTTTTTCCTACGCCTCGAGCCCGGCTCAGATGATCCTATCTATTGCGGATGAGATTGACGAAGGCTGCCCGGTCAAACGCCAGGTGGCTTAGCGGCGGCTCGCGTTAGGCCCGGCCGTGCCTAACACTCCGCCATCGTTGATCTTCCTCCAATTGCATGGACAGGAGTTTAGGCTGCCATCTGTTGCGCCTGGTCGGGAGTGACGTATCCGATGGCAGAATGGATCCGCTGGCGATTGTAATAGCCTTCGATATAGGCGAACAGATCGCGCCGCGCCTCATCGTGCGTGTTCCACCTTCGCTGCCGGACGAGCTCGACCTTCAACGTATGGAAGAAGCTTTCCATTGGCGCGTTGTCGTAGCAGCATCCCTTCCGGCTCAAAGACGCGATGGCGCCAAGTTCGGCCAACTGACTGCTATATGCGCTCGCAGCGTATTGAGATCCGCGGTCCGAATGGTGAATGAGCCCGAGCGCGGGGCGCTGGCGTTGTGCGGCCATCAGCAGGGCCGCGAGCGCCAATTCGGTCCGCATGTGATCCCGCATTGCCCATCCCACGATCTTGCGCGTCGCGAGATCAAGGATGGCTGCCAGATAGGCCATATCCGGCTCGGCGCCGGTGCGAGGAACCGCTGCGCGAGCAAGTTTGGGGCGACCGGGAGGGAGTGATGACTGTCGGTCGTGCGCGGGCGAAACCTCGGCTCGTCAGAGCGCGGATATCGTGACGGCGCATCATTCGCTCGACGCGCCCGCGACTACAGCTGTGGCCCTCCGCGCGCAGTGCCGCGTGCATCCTGGGACTGCCGTATCGACCATGATGCTGTGCTTGGAGCCGATGCACCTTGGCCAGCAAGTGCCGGTCACTGGCTGCCCGCGCGCTCTCCGGCCGCGACCGCCAAGCATAGAAGCCACTCGGTGAAACCTCGAGCACGCGGCACATGAGGCGCACCGGGAAGGTGCCAACATGCTGCTCGATGAACGTAAACCTCATCTCGGCACCTCCGCGAAGATGCCGATGGCTTTTTTTAGCACGTCGCGCTCCATGCGCGTCCGATCCAGCTCACGCTTGAGTTTCGCGTTTTGCGACGCGAGATCCGCTGGAGATGGGCCAGACGGTGTCGTCACGCCTTCCAACCTTGCTCGCAGCCGTGGCCCTGCATCCCCGCCCTGCATCACCCTCCGCCACGCCCGCAGCATCGAGGGCTGGATGCCCAATTCGCCCGCGACCTGCGTCAATGGTCGGCCGCTGCCCTCCAGCAAGGCGACCGCCTCACGCTTGAACTCAGGCGCGAATTCCCGCCTCGTCTTGCTCATCATCCACCTTCCAGCTCCAACAGGAGCGTATCAGAGGTGTCCACCGATGCGGGGGAAGATCAAAGCAGCTTAGGCGTTGGTCTTCATGATGCTGCCCTACATCAGCATACTGCCTGCGTCGATGCACGTGTGACTGCATCCATGCGGCCTCTCTACCACAGGAATCAATTTGCGCTCGTGCAAAGTGGCGGCCGACCTCGGCTCCGCACAATCCTCAACCTTGCTGATGGAGCCGCGATGAGCATAGTGTTAAAGTGCAAACCTATGATCGAGGTAGCGGACCATCTCTAGGGGATGTGGCCATGAATCAAGCGGTCGTTCTCGCAGTTGACGATGTTGTTCGTGGAGTCTCTACAATGGATGGGGCGCTCGTCGTGCTGACCCTGCGAGCCGGCCTGCGTGACTTCGACATTGCATTAACGTCCTCAAAGGCCGCCGAGCTGGTGACTGTTCTCATTCGTGCAAATGACCAAGCTGCGATTAACCGGATGCCCTGAGAGCCGCGGCGGTGTCACCGCGCCGGTGCACCTTGATTTCGACCCGTCGTTAGAGCGCAAGTCCTGAAGTCACCGGCCGCGGCGATGACGCTTGGGAAACCGATGTTCGATATACGGTCGCCAATTTCAGACCGAAGTCAATTCATACAACGGCGCTAATTGGCTACGGCAACTTCGCCAAGCGCAGAAGCTATCGTTTGAATGGCCAGTTGGGCGCAAATTGGGGCATGCTGCGGCCCTTAGTGCTGAGGGTCTTCAACCGATATGCGCCGCGACTTAAGATCTGATCCGAATCCCAGGAGAGAGATGAGAAATCGTTTTATGAGACTGCCTTCGTCTATGTCACGGACCGGACCGGCTACGAATTGGCGCAGCACTCGGCCATGTCTCTTGTAATGTCACAACCATCACCTCTTGATCTTCAGAGTCGCAAGACGGTTTAAGGCGACACTCGCTGCACGCGGTGCTAGCCTGACAGTCAGGCCCATCAGTAATCCGGCAGTAGAAGGACATCCGACTTATGGTCATGCAACAAAGTCGACCCTCCTGAAGCTCTCAGCCGTGGCGGACCTTGTCGGAGACTACGATCGTGTAATTTATCTTGACAGTCACGTATTGGTCTTCGACCTTGGGCTAGATGGAATCCAGCTTGGTGAGCTTCTCTAGCTGCTGTAGTCGACATGGATTTGAGCGCGCCCGGGGCTCTGCGGCATGCCACGTAGGTCGCTTCCGGTGGCAAGAGTGAGGACATCGGTGGCTATTTCAATGCCGGGCTTATGATCTTTGCCGCTGAAAATCGGAAAGCTGACAAATTTCTGCGTGAATATGCTTCCGCTCTTGATCGGCATGAGCAACACTGTCCCTACAAGATAGATTGTACATCCATAGATCAGTGCACGTTGAATCACACTTCTCAGGGAAAGTGGCTCAAGCTAGCACCTTCCTACAATACGCAAGCGGGAACTAAGTTCACGCAAGCCTGGAAGACCGCTGAGGTGAGGCATTACTGTGGAGGGCCACGCTAACTAGGCTTGGCGGGGGCGACCGGTGTGGGGATGATGGCGCGATGAAGAAGCAGCCCGACCCGCACTACCGCCATCGCTTCCCGGCCGAGTTGATCAGCCATGCCGTCTGGCTCTACCACGTGTTCAGCCGGCCGTATCGCACACGCGCCTCGCGCTAGATCGGTCGATGCGCAGTTACGACAGCGACGGCCGGATGCGCGTGGCAACGTCGGTCCTGACAAGGGCCTGTGTGTCGCCCTACCTCGGCTCTGAGGTGCCGAATGGCGACGTGCTCGGACTGGACCGCCCAACCTTCGCCCGCTCGAGGAACTGTGGAAAGCCGTAAGCGGTCGTCCTCCTGCGCCTCGCATATAGGCGAAACATGAGGTGACACCAGGAGGTGTGACGCAGCTTTCGGAATCGGCGCTGTGAAAAGTTCTAAAACGTCGATGTACTAAGCCGTGGGTAGATCTGCTCGAACCGGCGCGCCAATCTAGCGAAGACGGTAGGGGGCGGATTGTCGCCGAGAGTTTCGAGCATGGTGTGAAAGCGTCCGAGGTCGCACGGCGGCATGACCTCAGCCCGCAGTAATTGTTTCAGTGGCGTCGACAAGCCCGCAGAGGTGGCCTCGTGGTGCCGGCTGCAGACGAGATGACATTTGCCGATGTGGAGATTGGGCTTGCCTCCCAGAAGGAGGCCGTGCCCCAAAGAAGTGCCCTGTAACTGGCGGTTGGCGGCGTGACGATCCGCGGCAGCGGACCAGACGGATATGGACTTCCTGGTTCGGGTGGTGCGTGCGCTTACGGGCAGGCGGCCATGATCAGCATCCCGACGAGTGCCAGGATCGTAGTGGCAGCTAAGCCAGTTGATTTCCGCCGAGGGGGAGAGAGCCTGGCGGCTCTGGCCAAGGTGAATTCAGAACGGTGGGGACCCCGCCGTTGTAGGAGACCAGTCAGAGTTGAAGGCTGTAGTCGAGGAGACGAAAGCCGAGATTGAGAAGGAGAGCGGAAACAGAATCAAGATAACCAGTGGGCGACGGGCGATCGCCGAGGTGACCACGGTCCCGTAGAGGAACGGCGCAGCGCCGAAGTTTTCCGTGACCGGGTTCCAGTCGTTGGTGGTGACGAAGCCGATGCCGAAGGCCGAGATCGCCGGCGAGGCGATGTGAACGACCTCGTAGACGATCCCGACTATGACCGCGACGGCGAGCGCTGCTGCGAGGCCGGAGAGGCCTCGCAGCAGCGGGTCGCCGATGCGGTCGGTGCGATTGCGCCGGGCCCGCAGAACCGGGT
>Ga0208982_1000062_pt1 | contig 13052 bp, 13 predicted proteins | sample MedBloCAOM1_O3_FD_187840 | JGI IMG/M metagenome (GOLD analysis project Ga0208982, IMG submission 187840) | Forest soil microbial communities from El Dorado National Forest, California, USA - Mediterranean Blodgett CA OM1_O3 (SPAdes) (version 2) | ecosystem: Environmental > Terrestrial > Soil >... | reverse complement strand
AAAGTGTCGCTTGCCCCGAAGCGAACCGATCCGGCTCGAGTGGCTTCTCGCAGAGTGCAATTCGGGTTGCTGTCGAAGGCGCTGGCACCCGAGATGCGCACGCCGGGCAGCAGTGCCTCGCGGGTTCGCGCGGTCGGTTCGACCAGCAGCAGGTCGCCGGGCGCGCCGGCCAGCCGCTCCAATTGCGAGTCGTCGGTCAGGTACTGGCTCTCCGCTACCAGGATCAGCGTGTCGGGACGTGCTGCATGTTCGACGTCGGAGATGCTGCCTGCGACGATAACGTCGACGCCGCCGTCGCGTAGGCCAGCGGCGAGCACCGCGGCCATCCGGTGCGCCCGCCGCGCGATGTCCCGCAGCCCCTCCGGGCCGTGGTACACCGCATACATTGAGGCGATCACGGCCAGCAGCACCTGCGCGGTGCAGATATTGCTGTTGGCCTTGTTCCGACGAATGTGCTGCTCCCGAGTCTGCAGCGTCAGGCGCAATGCCGGCGAGCCGTCTGCGTCACGGGACACCCCGACCAGGCGACCCGGCAGCTGGCGCTCCAGCCCGCTGCGTAGCGCCAGATAGGCGGCGTGCGGCCCACCGAAACCCATCGGTACACCGAAGCGCTGAGTGGATCCGATCGCCACGTCGGCGCCGATATCTCCCGGCGGTACCAGCAATGTCAGCGCGAGCGGGTCGGCCGCGACGGCTACCGCTGCGCCGCGTTGGTGCGCCTGCTCGATCAGCAGCGCGTGGTCGCGCAACGCACCGGAAGCGCCTGGATAGGACAGCAGCACTCCGAAGAAGTCGCCGTCCGGCAGCCCGCTGCCTACATCCGCGGTCTCCAGCTCGATCCCCAGCGGCTCCGCACGGGTAGCCAGCACAGCCAGCGTCTGCGGCAACGTGTCGGCGTCGACGACGAATCGCGTTGACGTGATCCGGCTCGCCCTATGCAGCAAGGCCATCGCCTCGGCGGCCGCCGTGGCTTCGTCGAGCAACGATGCGTTGGCCAGCGGTAGCGCGGTGAGGTCACAGATCATTGTCTGGAAGTTGAGCAGCGCTTCCAGCCGACCTTGGGATATCTCCGGTTGGTAAGGCGTATAAGCGGTGTACCAGGCCGGGTTCTCCAGCACCGAGCGGCGGATCACCGGCGGAGTCACGGTGCCGTGGTACCCCATCCCGATCATCGGAACCCGCGGATGACACCGGGCGGCCCGCGCGCGCAGTTCGGCCAATGCCTGCACGTCTGTGGCCGCCGTTGGAAGCTCTGCGACGATTTCCGGGTCGGCGGCTTGGTCCAGGAGGCCGGGCGGGAGCGCAAGCTGGGCGAGCTGCTCCAATGACTCCACGCCGATGACATCCAGCATTCGGGCCACCTCAGCCGGACGCGGCCCGATGTGTCGGTGCGCGAACGGGGTGCCGTGCTCCAGGTCGGACAGTGAGCGACGGTCGGCTGTATTCATTGCGAAGGTTCGCTCCTTCGACGCCAGGGCAACGATGGTATCCGGCACGGCTCGGCGACTACTCATCTACCGTACCCGTGGAGTATTACGACCCTTGTGCTCCCGGCACCCGCTGTGACCAGCTACACAGCTGCGCTTCAGCTGATTCGACGCGTCCGTCGACGCTTGGTCAGCTCGTCCTCTGGAGCTGTCGCCACGTGTCCACCGTCGGCGCGCTCCGGGGGAAACTGCCTGATCGACCCGGCGATTTCCTTCATCGCACCACTGACGGCGATGCCGAACACACCCTGGCCGCCCTGCAACAGATCCACCACCTCCTCAGGGGAGGTGCACTCGTAGACCGTGGTGCCATCGCTGAACAGCGTGATCCGAGCCAAGTCGCGAACTCCGCGGCGACGCAGGTGCTCGACGGCCACCCGGATGTTCTGCAGCGAGACACCGGTGTCCAGCAGCCGCTTGACCACTTTGAGCACCAGGATGTCTTTGAACGAGTACAGCCGTTGGCTGCCGGAGCCGGAGGCGCCGCGAATCGAGGGCACAACCAGGTTTGTCCGCGCCCAGTAGTCCAGCTGACGGTAGGTGATCCCAGCGATCTGGCAAGCCGCTGGACCTCGGTAGCCGAGCAGTTGGTCGGTCAAACCATGCGGATCAGCCAGAACGGAATCGGGGAACAGGGTGTCTTGCGCCGCAGGCTCGCCCGCTGCGCCCTGCGGTCCATCGACCACCCATGCCTCCACGCCTTGCGTCGGTCGCTTGTGAGCCACGCGGCCCGTGACGGAATCCTCCGGCCGTTCGGGGCGGATCACACTGGCCCAACTTGCTGTGAGGGTCGACGGTAGGCGTCGATGGGTGGTGGGTCAATCCGACGCGCGGAGCCTCACCCTCAACCTTAACTTAAGGGCAGCGCCCAGCGGGCGTGTCCGCTCGCGACAGCTATTAGGTATCCGCTCCGCGGAAGTCCTCCGGGGACACCGAGTCGAGGAACTCTCGGAACTTTTCGACCTCGTTCTCCTGCTCATCAGGGATGATCAACCCCGCCTCGGAGAGCACTGACTCCTCGACGTGGATTGGCACCCCAACCCGCAGCGCTAGAGCGACCGAGTCGCTGGGCCGAGCGGAAACCCGCACATTACCGTCGAAGACCAGCTCCGCGAAGAAGGTGCCTTCTTGCAGTTCGGTGATCCGAACCTGTTTCAACTCCCTGCCCAGCGCGCTGATCACATCTTTTAGCAGGTCGTGAGTCATGGGTCGGGCCGGTTGCACGCCCTGCTGCTCCAAGGCGATGGCAGTCGCCTCGCCCGAACCGATCCAGATCGGCAGGTAGCGCTCGCCCTCGGTCTCCCGAAGCAACAGGATCGGCTGGTTCGCCGGCAACTCCACCCGGACCCCGACGACACGCATCTCGCTCATCGCGTTGCGCCTCCCTCCCGGCGCACCCTGCCATCCGGGTGCCTCGAGGATCGTCGTGCTCGGCGGTGGATTAGGTACCGGCCGTTCGCTGCCAGCCCAGTCAAGTCTCCACCATCGCTACCCTCAGACGCTACACGCGGCACCCTCCCGATGCCGAGTCCCGCAGCAACCCAAATTCGTTCAGTTGCCGATGACGCCCCGCAGCCCGATCTTCACGAGTAGCGCATGTAGCCGCAATGACAGCACCGCCAACTCCCGAACCACCTCGTCGGCGCGAGCTCGCGCGTCGGGATCTCGCTGCAGACTCATCGGAGTGACAATCTGCGCCAGCAGTCCCACCTCCCGGTCGGCCGATGCGCGGAAGGAGCGTAGGTGCCGCGGTTCGAGCCCGAAATCGGTCATCGCCCGGGCGGTCTTTGCCACTAGCACCGCATCGGTGTCGTAGAAGCCGGCTGAACCCGGCCGTACCAGACCGAACTGCTCGAGCTCTGTCAGCGCCGCGCGGCCGATGCCGGCGACGGCGAGCAGCTCCTCCTGGGTGACGCGGGTGGTATCGATGGTGTCGAGGTTCTCCGCCCAGCCCGGGGCGGATCGTGGCCAGCTCACATCGGCGTGTTTTGCGGACAGACCCTCCGAGCCACCGCGGTCCAACGAGTCAAGATGCTCTTTGATGACCCTCAACGGGAGGTAATGGTCGCGCTGGGCGGCCAGCACGTAGCGCAGCCGTTGAACGTCCTCAGGCGAGAACTGCCGGTAGCCCGCAGCGCTTCGTTCCGGCTGGACGAGCCCCTCGGATTCCAGGAATCTGATCTTTGAGATGGTGACGTCAGGAAAATCCGCCCGCAGCTGCGCGAGCACTGACCCGATGCTCGCCCCGGAGAGATCCCCGGAGCGGCCCGGAACTGTCACCGGGACCCCTGGTCAGCCCCTCGGTCCCCGGCGCGCGGACCGGTCAAGAACACCAGCCGGAACTTGCCGATCTGCACCTCATCACCATTGGCCAGCAGAGCCGTGTCCACCGGCTCGCGGTTGACGTAGGTGCCGTTGAGGCTGCCGACGTCCACCACAACGAACTCGCCGCCCTCGCGGCGGAACTCGGCGTGCCGGCGAGAAACCGTCACGTCGTCAAGAAAGATATCGCTTTCCGGATGCCGGCCCGCGCTCGTGGTGGACCGGTCGAGAAGGAACCGCGAACCGGCGTTAGGGCCACGCTTGACCACCAGCAGAGCCGAGCCGGCAGACAATGCATCGAGGCCGGCAACTGGCGGCGCCGGGGCCTCGACACCCTCGACTTCGGCGAGAAAGTCCGCTCGGAACGTCGATGTCTGCTCCGGGCCCCGCTCCGGTGGCACACCGGGCCCGTCGTTGGTGCTCACGCTGGGCTCTCCTCACGGGGGTGGTCGTCGTTGATCGGACCACAACCTATCGTGCCACCTGCAGGCCCGAGGACGGAGGTCAGCCGTCCTCCTCGATGAGCATGCGGTAGTCGTCGGCATTCATCAATGAGTCCGTTGCTGATCGCTCCGCCAGCTGGACTTCGATCATCCAGCCCACCCCGTAGGGGTCGGAGTTGACCAATTCAGGGTTGTCATGCAGCGCATCGTTGCAGGCGATCACCTCACCCGCTACCGGCGCGAAGAGGTCTGACACACTCTTGGTCGACTCCACTTCACCGACCGGTTCTCCCGGCGCCACCGAGTTCCCGACCGGCGGCAACTGCACGTAAACGACGTCTCCGAGTTGCCGCTGCGCATAGTCGGTGATGCCGATCCGCACGGTGCCCTCCGCGCCAGCTAGCACCCACTCGTGCTGAGGGGTATACCGCAGGTCCTCGGGGACCACCGCAGGCTCCTCCACATCATCCCCCATTCATTCAACCGGTGGCGTCCCTCGCGGCGCGCACCGTCAGCTGAACTTGAAGTAAGTACATGACTCCGGACCACACGTACAGCGCGCCGCCCCATCCGGTGAACGCCACCGCGAACGCCTGAGCCACCGCGCCTACCCAACCATGCGCGTCGTGGGCGAGTAGCAGGAATGGAAAGGCATAGAGCAGGCAGAGAGTCGCTGCCTTGCCCACGTAGTGCACCGGCAGCGGTCCGTAGCCATGGTGCCGCAGCACGGGCAGAGCGAGCAACAACGCCAGGTCCCGGCCGAGCAGCACCGCCACCACCCACCAGGGAAGGACTTCCCGCATACCGAACGCGAGCAGTGTGCTCAGCGTGTACAGCCGGTCTACCGCAGGATCGAGCAACGCGCCCAGCCTGCTGGACTGGTTCAGCAGCCGGGCGAGTTTGCCGTCCAGCCAATCGGTGAGACCCGACAGGGCCAGCACGAGCACCGCGAGCAGGTCATGGTGCGGGCCCAGCAGCAGCCACAGAAACAGCGGTACACCTGCCAGCCGGAGCAGGCTGAGCACGTTCGGCACGGTAAGCAGCCGGTCTGCCGGATCCGACGCCTGCGGCCGGGTTTGGCTCGGCCGCCTGGCGCTGGGCTGGCGCTGCATGATAGCTACTTTTACATACACCACCGGGGACAGTCCTGCGTCCGCCGGGCTTCGTCCGGAAGCGGGACCCGCACCCGCCACGGCATACCTTGAGCTCAACCGCAAGGACTAGCGGAATCAGAACTGGGTGCGCGCTAGCCAGTGCTCCAGAACGCTGGCGTCGCCGAGCACCTCAATGGGAGCCTCGCTGGGTGGGACGCGGCGCATCAGCACGAGCAGCAGGGAGACCACGGGACCCCGCACCGCGACATCGCCTTTGGTGTGGCCGTGTTCCCAGACCGGACCCGACGGCGTCCGGCGCACGATCCACTCCCCTGCCTCGCCCAGCCCGGGATCAGTGGAATGCAGGTGCAGGATCTCGCCCTGTCCGCGCAACTCGGCGAGCTCCGGGCGGTATTCCAAGGTTTGCGGCAAGCTGAGCACACCGAGCCATTCCGAGATCGCATCGGCGGCGAGATCCGCCTCCAGCGTGAACTCGCGACCCAGCGCGAGCTCGGCGTCGGCACGGTGCACCGCGGTCTCATGCGCCATCCGGCGGGCCCAGAAACCAACGCTGTGGTCATCGGCCCAGCTCCACACGGGCGTCCGCGGGTCAGCCGCCCGGATCGCGTCCACCAGCTCGCCAGCACCATCGCGCAACCAGGCGCCAAGCTTGTCGGCGTCCGCGGGTGCCGCGGTCGCGGTCAGCTCGCTGCGATCGGGCGGGGTGGTGGCCCCTCGAGTGACGACCGCGGTGGCCCAGCGGTGGGCCTGCCCGAGGTGCTCGGTGAGCTGGTACAACGTCCAGTCCGGGCAGGTTCCAACCCGCTGCTGTAGATCGGCGCCGGCCAATGCCTCAGCGAACAAAGCGGACTGCGCAGCCAGCGCGTCGAGATAGCGGTCATCGCCCAGCGGAGCCATCGAATGTCCTCCTGTGGTCGTTTGCGGTAGTGGTCCGCGGTCCTCGGAGTAGTCGTCGGGGACTTGCAACCAGACACTTGTTACGTTGGTAATGCGGCGCCGCACCGGGTGGTGTGCACTGTGCTCTATGGCCTCGCATTCTGCCTCGCATCGGCAAGACCCCGTGCAACGCGCGCTCGGGGGCGGCTGGGGCACATTTCTCGCGGCGGCAGCGCGCTCTCCTCGCGATGTCGGCACCCTGCTGCCCTCCGGTCCTGAGCTGGCCCAGCGGCTGGCCGCGGTGGTGGCTGGAACCGGCGGGACTGGGCGTCCCGCGGTCGTCGTGGAGGTCGGTGCGGGTGGTGGGGCGGTCACCACGGCGATCGTCCGGGAGGCAGACCAGGACGCGGTGGTGATCGCGGTCGAGAAGGATCCCGCGCTCGCCGACCGGTTGCGGTCCCGTCAGCTCGGGGTCCGGGTAGTCACCGCGGATGCCGCCACCCTTCCGGCCATCCTCGCCGACCACGGCGTGGACCGCGCCGATGTGATCGTCTCGGTGCTGCCGTGGAGCCTGTTCGGGCCACGGCAACAGCGCGAGTTTTTGACGATCTTTGCCGCTGCATTGCAGCCCGACGGGGTGTTCACCGCTGCCGCCTACAGCGTGGGGTACTGGACAGCCGCTGCGCGCCGGTTTCGCAGCGAGCTGGACCGAACGTTCGGCGAAGTGCTGCCCACCCGCACGCTCTGGCGGCACCTGCCGCCAGCGATGACCTATGTCTGCCGGCGGCCGATCGTAACCGATGACGGCATCACCGCGGATCCGAATCGATGAGCAGCTGTCCATTGAGCCGGGTGACGCGCAGCGCTCGCTTCACGACTTGGGCGTTGTCGCCGTTGTTGTAGGTGACCTCGACGGGCACTTGCACCGAACCGTCGGTGTTATCAGTGACCCCGAAGGCGTTGCGGGCGCTGACCGAGGAGTACCGGCTCCAGTACGACCGGAAATCCGCCTCGCTGGCGAAGGTAGCCTGCGCAGCCGGTGACAGCAGCTGCCAGGCCGTCGACACGTCGTTCATCCCGTTGTAGTAGTTGATCACGAGTTGGCCGGCGTCGCTCCATCCGATCGGCTGGGCGTGGTCCACCCGCTGCACCTGCGGCGCCGGCGGTAGCACGGGGGTCGGCGTTGCCGCCGGCGCAGCCGCCTGCCCGGCGGCGTGGGCGCCCTGTTGCCCGGCCGAGCCTCCGGACAGCAGCGCCTCGACTCCGGTGAACACGAGCACTGCGAGAACCGCTCCGGTGAGCAAGCCGGCCCTGAGCCGCCGCTGCCTGCGGCTGGTCGGGGAGCGGGCGGCGGACCAACCAGGTGGCGAGGTTGCCGCCTGCGGTGGGTAATCGAGCAGTGGAGCGGACGCGACGGTGGGCGTCGGGTCCACGGGCTCAGTTCTGGTCACTCGGGTCGGCCGATGCGCGGCGCCTGACGTGGGACCCTGGCGGGCCGTCCTTACTGCGGCGAGTTCCTGGCTCGCGCGGTACATGTCGGGACGCTGCGTCGGCTCCGTCGCCAGCAGCCTCATCAGCACAGCTGATAACGCACCTGCCTGCCAGGGGGGTCGCACGTGGCCGCCGGCCACCGCGTGCAGCAGCGCGAGCGGGTTGTCGGTGTCGCCGAACGGACCGCACCCCTCCACCGAGGCGTAAAGCGTGGCGCCGAGGGAGAAGACATCCGACGCCGGTGTCGGGACCTGCCCGCGAGCAACCTCCGGTGCAAGGTAGGCCGGGGTACCGGCCATCATCCCGGTCTGGGTCACCGTGACGTCACCCGCGGCGCGCGAGACGCCGAAGTCAGTGATCTTCGCGGTGCCGTCGTCGGTGATCAAGATATTCCCGGGTTTGACGTCGCGGTGCACGATTTGAGCGGTGTGCGCGGCGGCCAGCGCCGAGGCGATCTGCCTGCCGATCGAGGCGACTTCCGGCACCGGAAGGCAGCCACGCTCAGCCAGGACGGCCGCCAGGCTGCGCGAAGGCAGGTACTCCATCACCAGGCAGGGCTCACCCTCGTGCTCGGCGACGTCATAGACCACGATGGCGTTCGGGTGATGCAGGCGCGCGGCGATGCGCGCCTCGCGCAGCGCCCGGGCCCGGGCTTCGTCGCTCGCCCGAGGGCTCAGGTTCGGTTGCACCAGCAGCTGTTTCACCGCAACGAGCCGCTGCAGCCGAAGGTCCATGGCCCGCCAGACGACGCCCATGCCCCCAACGCCAATTCGATCGAGCACCCGGTAGTGACCGGCGATCAGCTCACCCATCTCGATATGCGGTCACCCCCCTTTGCACCGTGCTTGCGCGCGGCACGCGGCATCCCCGACCGGAAACCAGATTATCCCCCCGGAGCCGGGTCGGCACGTCAACCGAGCTGGCCCCGCGTCGCCCTGGTCGGCCCCGCTTCGCCTCGGATGAAGGGCCGGGGGCACGATCGTGGTCACCATGACGCTCACCGCGACGCTACCCGGCGCTACCGGGCCCGACGAGCTCTTCGACACCTTTGTGGCCTGGGTCTCAGACCAGGGCCTGGTGCTGTATCCGGCCCAGGAGGAGGCGCTGATGGAGATCGTGTCGGGCTCTAACGTGATCCTGGCCACTCCGACCGGATCGGGTAAGAGTCTGGTGGCGACCGGCGCGCACGCGACCGCACTGGCGCAGGGCAAACGCAGCGTCTACACCGCGCCGATCAAGGCACTGGTGTCGGAGAAGTTCTTTGCCGCGTGCGACGTTTTCGGTGCTGATCAGGTTGGCATGCTAACCGGTGACTCCAGCGTCAACGCCGAGGCCCCCATCATCTGCTGCACCGCTGAAGTCCTGGCCAACATGGCCCTGCGCAGCGGACCGGATACTGATGTGGGCCTGGTCGTGATGGATGAGTTCCACTACTACGCCGACCCGGACCGCGGCTGGGCGTGGCAGGTCCCGCTGCTCGAGCTCCCGCAGGCTCAATTCCTGCTGATGTCGGCGACACTGGGCGATGTCAGCCGCTTTCAGCCGGACTTGACCCGGCGCACCGGGCGCCCTACCGCGGTGGTCCACTCCGTGCAGCGACCGGTTCCGCTGCACTTCCGGTACGTGACGACACCACTGCATGAGACGCTGGAAGAACTGCTGGCCATCAAGGCGGCGCCGGTCTACGTGGTGCACTTCACCCAGGCTGCGGCCGCCGAGCAGGCGCAGGCGCTGACCAGTATCAACGTCTGCAGTCGGGCAGAAAAGGACGCCATCGCCGAGCTGATCGGTGGATTCCGGTTCACGGCTGGTTTCGGAAGAACCCTGTCCCGGCTGGTGCGCCATGGGATCGGGGTGCATCACGCCGGGATGCTGCCGCGGTATCGCCGGCTCGTTGAGCGGCTCGCCCAGGCCGGCCTGCTGAAGATCATTTGCGGTACCGACACTCTCGGCGTGGGGATCAACGTACCGATCCGCACGGTGCTGCTCACCGCGCTGGGCAAGTACGACGGCACCCGCACCCGCCACCTCACCGCCCGGGAGTTCCACCAGATCACCGGCCGGGCCGGACGGGCCGGCTTCGACACTGCCGGCGATGTTGTCGTGCAGGCCCCCGAATACGTGGTGGAGAACACCAAGGCGCTTGCCAAGGCCGGAGATGATCCACGCAAGCGCCGCAGGGTGGTGCACAAGAAGCCCCCCGAGGGATCGGTGTCCTGGAGCGATCGCACCTTTGACCGGCTGGTCGCGGCCGAACCGGAACAGCTGACATCCAGCTTCGCGGTGAGTCACGCGATGCTGCTCAACGTCGCGAACCGACCCGGTGACGCGTTCGCGGCGATGCGCCATCTGCTTACCGACAACCACGAGGAGCGCCCCGCGCAGCGCCGGCACATCCGTCAGGCGATCGCGATCTACCGAGCGTTGCTGGCCGCTGGCGTCGTCGAGCGGTTGGCGGTCCCGGACGCCCAGGGCCGCACCGTGCGGCTCACCGGGGACCTGCAACTCGACTTCGCGCTGAACCAGGCGCTGTCCCCGTTCGCGCTGGCCGCGATCGAGCTGCTCGACCGGGAGTCGATTGACTATCCGCTGGATGTGCTGTCGGTTCTCGAGGCCACCCTCGACGATCCGCGGCAGGTATTGAGCGCGCAACTGTCCAAGGCCAAGGGTGAGGCCGTGGCGGCGATGAAAGCCGAGGGCATCGAGTACGAGGAGCGGATGCGGCTGCTGGAGGACGTCAGCTATCCGATGCCGCTGGCTGAGCTGCTCGACGCCGCATTCGAGATCTACCGGGCGGGTCACCCGTGGGTGGCCGACCACCGGCTATCCCCCAAGTCAGTCGCCCGGGATCTCGCCGAGCGGGCGATGACCTTCACCGAGTATGTCGGCTTCTATGGCTTGGCCCGTTCTGAAGGGTTGGTACTGCGCTACCTCGCCAACGCCTACCAGGCGCTGCGCCGCACAGTGCCCGAGGATGCCAAGACCGACGACCTTCGTGACCTGCAGGAGTGGCTCGGCGAACTGGTCCGCCAGGTCGACTCCAGCCTGCTGGACGAATGGGAGAAACTGCGAGACCCGCAGGCGCAGGACGCGGTACCGGCGTCGATAGATCAGCGACCCCCGCCGGTGACAGCCAATGCGCGGGCCTTCCGGGTGCTGGTTCGTAATGCGCTGTTTCGCCGGGTGGAGTTGGCTGCCCGCTGGCGGTGGGAGGAGCTCGGGGAGCTCGACGCGGACGCCGGGTGGGACGCGGAGTCCTGGCGCCAGGCCATGGAACCCTATTTCGTCGAGCATGCCGAGATCGGCACCGGCGCTGACGCGCGCGGCCCAGACCTGCTGATCATCGACCAGCAGCCCGACCGGTGGGTCGTACGCCAGATTTTCGACGACCCGGCCGGGCATCACGACTGGGCCATCAATGCCGAGGTCGACCTAGCGGCGTCGGATGAGTCCGGGACCGCCGCGGTGTGGGTGACCGCGGTAGGCGAGATCTAACCCCGGCGCAGACCGTGCGCAACGGTCAGGACGGCTCGTTGCCCGGCTTCCATTTGATGCCGCACCCGATACTGGGCACCTGCGGTTCGGGAACCGGCTGTCCTGCCAGCACCAGATCCAGCGCCGCCCGCAATGTCTTGCCGGTCACCGGAGCGTCGTTGCGTGGCCGGGACTCATCGAACTCGCCCCGGTAGGCAAGCCGGCGCTGGGTGTCATAGAGGAAGAAGTCCGGGGTGCACGCGGCTCGGTAGTCCCGAGCGATTTGCTGGCTGTCGTCCAGAAGGTACGGGAAGGTGAACCCGGCGCGGTGGGCTTGTTCGGTCAGCCCCGCTAAACCATCGTCGGGATAATTCTTGGTGTCGTTGCTGCAGATCGCCACCGCTGTGACGTCCGCTGCGTACTCGGCAAGCAGGGAGCCGAGTTCTCGCTCGAGGTGCCGGACGTAGGGACAGTGGTTGGACAAGAACATCACCAGCAGCGGCCGAGCTGAGTCAAGGCCATCAGAGGTTACGATCTCGCCGTCCAGCGACGGTAACGCGAACGGCGGCGCTGGCGTGCCGAGCGGGACCATCAATGAGTTAACAGCCATGGTCACAAGTTTTCCAGCTCCGCAGCCGGCCCGTCGAACAGCTGACCAGTGTGGGACGGCTGCGACGGGCCTGGCTGCGGACCCTGTTGACGTGCCTGCGTGAACTAGCCTCGGCCAGTGGTGTCCTGGACCTTGCGCACCGCGCCGTCGATCTGGTTGCTGAACTTGCCTTTGGTGCACTGATCAACGAGGCGGCCGGCTTGGTCTGCAATCTTGCCGACCGCGTCGGGGTTGGTCTTGGCGTACCGGCGAGCGGCCTCCACGGCCCCCGCCAGCACAACGAGCTTCCCCAGTTTCCCCAGCATCGCGCTTCCTCCTTTGGCTGACCAACCACAATCCCCACTTGGTCACAGCGGAATGGCGAGGATACCGCGCCCGATCATGGCGTGGGAGGACGGCCGCAAGAAGCGGGTCAGCGCAATGATACCGATCAAAATCCCATCGCCTGGGCCCGGCGCTTCACCTCGCGCCCTCGGTTGGTCCGCAGCGCGCCGATCGGGGTGCCGGGCAACGAATCCTCCGCGGTGAACAACCAGCGCAGGATCTCCTCGGCGGAGTAGCCGGAGTCGCGCAACAAGGTGATCGTGCCGGGCAGTCCCTTGACAATCGCATCGCCGCTGAGAAACTCCGCTGGGATCAACACCACCCCCTCGCGGCGCACCCCCATGAGTTGCCCATCACGCATCATCTGGTGCACTCGGGTTACCGGCAGTCCCAGCCGTTGCGCGACATCAGGTAGCGATAGCACCTCCACCTCAGGGTCGAGCACGTCCAGGGCGATGGGGAGGTCGCTCACGGTGGTCACCATGCCATACCGGCCAGCCGGCGCCCTTCCGCCGTTCGGGGCGCGCCGGTCCGTACGATCCTCAGACTGTGGAGCGACAGGGCCCCGATTACGACGGCAACCTGGTCGGCACCCTGCTGGAGGGGCGCTACCAGGTTGGTCCGATGCTGGCCCACGGAGGCATGTCCACCGTGTACCGGGGCACGGACACCCGCCTCGAGCGTCCGGTCGCTATCAAGGTGATGGCACCGCGGTTCGCCGCCGACCCGCTTTTTCTGCAGCGCTTCGAGCGAGAAGCCCGCGCCGCTGCCCGCTTGCACCACCCTGGGATCGTCGCGGTTCATGACCAAGGTGTCGACTCCTCCCCCCTTGGTGACTCCGTCTTCTTGGTGATGGAGTTGGTGGACGGTGGAACCTTACGGGACCTGCTGCGCCAGCGCGGCCCGCTGC
>Ga0208982_1000061_pt1 | contig 13161 bp, 28 predicted proteins | sample MedBloCAOM1_O3_FD_187840 | JGI IMG/M metagenome (GOLD analysis project Ga0208982, IMG submission 187840) | Forest soil microbial communities from El Dorado National Forest, California, USA - Mediterranean Blodgett CA OM1_O3 (SPAdes) (version 2) | ecosystem: Environmental > Terrestrial > Soil >... | reverse complement strand
TGCGACTCAGGCACTGGCATGAGAAGCGTAAACCATTCCCTGAAGGAATGCCCAGCGCAGCTCTCGCATATCATCGCTTAGAATGACCATTTCTGCCCAGCGACCGAGCGCCGACTGCCACCTTAGGGTGCGACCTAGAGTCCTCAGCTTCAGAATGTTGCCCGCGATCTCCCGTGTGTCTTCGGTGGTTAGGTCGAACGGCGCTTCGCCTGTCTGCGGGTCCGAAGGAAGATATAGGAAGCTGAGCATTCCAATAGCGTTCTGGCGCCGCTGCGCTGCGTTCCGGTAAGTAAGTGTCTGTGTCATAGCTCTATTAAACCACAGAAACGCTCCGCACGGAAGGGTGCGGAGCGAATCTCTGTTACTGGCTCTAAGTAACGGGCTGCGCTCCCCGGCACCAGGACTAGTTGGCGTTGTCTCTTTAGGAGCGCTCACCCTGTATTGTTGGTATAGCCCGTTTAGGCACTTCGGGCCATGAGACCTCCAATCCTTTGAGAACAGGTTACCTGTTAACCGCAATGGTGCGTCCCCAGACCTTCGCACCTCCGGGTGACTGCTCTACCACGTACCTTACGGTACGCCCCGGACCCTTTAACTGCTAGTAGGTGAACGTGCCGTTCTCGATACCGCCCTTGATCTGCTTCTTGTCCTGGTCGGTGAGACCTCCGGCCGTCCACTCAGCCTTGAACTGACTGAGGTTCATGCCAAAGAAGTTGCGGACGTCGTTCAGGGTGACCCCGGTCGCGCTGGTCGGCTTGCCTGGCATCATCGTTTCCTTTCCGCTGTTGTGGTAACCACCTTACCACAAATTGAGCACCTGTACTTGAAGACTATGAGGTTTCCTTTGCGAGTCTGACTGACGAATAGCAGGTTGTGCTTATGGTCAGTATTCTTCGCGCTTCTTGTCTTCATCTCCGCGCGGCTCTGGCTTGCCTAGGCCGGACTCGAATGTGTAGCAGTCTGCGGGATGTCCTTCAGCGGCATCGTAGACTTGGTTACATTTGGGGCATCGCTTGAGCTTGATTGCCATAGGTATTCCTCTAGCTTGAAACTGTCGTCAGGAAACCACACGGTCTCACAGTCCCTACCGCAACCGTCACCTGTAATGGCGTTTTTCAAGTCCTGGATTGTGTCTTGATCAGCTTCATGGACCGTGACTATGTATCGCCTAGCTGGCACGAGCAAGCACCTCTCCGACATGCTGCCTGAGTCCCTGTCGGTCACACACGATGTCTAGCATGTCCTGTAGGTCAAGGCCGCCAGCCATCGTCTGCTGGACGTGAGCTGCCAGCATTGCTCTCGTCACGATCACCAGGTACCGGGGGTCGTGCTGAGCCCTGAGAGGCTGCCAGTAGCCGTTCAGCGGCTTCGCCATGCGGGTAGTCAGTCCAGGGATGACGCATGCCTGCCTGGCCAGCCGTGGCAGGAACACGAGTAGAGCTATGAGGATGTTCCGGGTACCGTGAGACGGTAGGTAGGTGATTTTGTGCATAACGAACCTCCCTGAACAAGCGGAGAAACGACTTGTCAAGCCGCTTCTCTATTGTGTGCAGTTGTGACCAGGCCAGAATTGCAATGGCTATTGAAGCAGCCGCGACTACGAGAGAAGCAATCTCGCAGTAGGCGCCCCACTTGATGAGCTGAACGAAGTCTATCGCTGTGTAAAACATCTAGAATCTCTGGTGAGAGAAGTAGCGAACCGCCAGGCGAAGCACCTTTAGCGTCTTGCGGTAATGCGGGAACTGTGTATGCATGGCCCAGTAATGGTGATGCATGAATACGTGTAGCTGAACGATCAGGCTGAAGAACTTGATCAGCATGTCGCTTAGGAATGCCGGGTGAATCATCGCGGCCTATCCCCTTTCTTCATCGTGTATGTGCCCTGCTTCTGGGAAACCCAACCCTTACCGGGAGTCCAGCGCGCCATGTCGAACAGAACCTCACGGTTCGGGCCGTTCGTCATGAAGCTTGTACGCTCCATGAGAGTGCGTCCGCGCTCAAGCATGGGGCGAAGTCCTAGGATCACTTCGTGGTCTTCGATCAGGTATGGCTCGGTTGACCGGAGACGGAACAGCCAGTGATCGGTTGTCATGACTTCTTCGGCCTGGTCGAAATCGATCTTCGGCCCGACGTGCTCTATCGTGCGAGTCTTGCGCCTGTTACTCATGGGGTGAACACTCCCCACCTGCTGGCGTTGCCGAGGAACGCTGTGTTCTGAGTGTCGTTTCCGGCGCCGGTAGCTGTCAGGTACACGATCCGGTTGCGCTGGTCTGAGACAAGCACGTTGATGTTCGATGCGCCGTTGGCGACGAAGATCTGCCCGGATACTCCTTTGCGGTCGAACTGGTCGAACTCGCCGCGACCCGTGAGACACAGCACGAGGTTGCCAGGCTCGATGCAAACGCCTCCGGTACGGTGCCCGTTGTACTTGCGGTTCCAGCGCTGGTGGTTGTGGTCGAACGGGCAGTGCAGCCGCGCGGACACGAGCCCGTTGCCGCAAGCGTTGGGAAACGCGAACTGCTGGCTGTCACGGTTGTGTACGTAGTTGCGCGTCTTCGCACGGTGGCCGCGACCTTCGTACTGAAGCGCCAGCCCATGCCCGCTGAAGTCTCGGTAGTAGTGGTTCGTGGTCACGCTGTGAGGCGTGGCGGCCGTGGCTGGCGTGGTAAGCGCCAGGTAGGCGCCCAGTACGGCAGCTCCTACGACGGGCAGGTGCTTGAACTTGATCATGACCATATCTCCCTGAACTGTAGCGGTGTGTGGTTGTGCTGGCAGATTCTGGCGTGGCGCTCGAAGTCAGCGGCGAACAGCTCAGCAGCAGCGGGCGGCAGGCTGGCGTAGGCGAGCGCGTGGAAGTACCCGCGCGACCAGGCGCTGACGCCTGGCGTGGTGACTAGCATGCGGTCGAAATCGTCGGCGCTGATACTGGGCTGCTTCATCCGTGGCATGGGACCAGTGTAGCCGTCCTGCCAGCTCATACCCTGGCAGGACGGTAACGAAACGGTAACGGTCTAGCGCTTCGGATGCCAGGCATCGTCGTACACCGCTGACAGGTCGTAGTGCCCGCCGGTCTGCTTCGGCCACGCGTACTGGACGGCTATCGCCTTCTTGCCGTTCAGTGTCAGCTCGTGCGGCTTACCGGTCGGGTCTGCTGCGAACCAATGCCATTCGAGTCCGTGCAATGCAGCCTGAACCGTAGCCAGGCTGGATTTGTTGCAGTAGACGGTGGCCGAGTGCGGGCCGACCAGGTTATGCCGGACCTCTACCCACGATCTAAGCGTGGCAGAGCTTTGCACGTCTCCGTGCTCGAAGTCCAGCACACCGCATAGATCAGGGTTGCGGCCAGTCACGTCGACGTGTACGTGCTGATCTTTCGGGAACCTGGCCCAGTCGGCTTTTGACCATTCGAACTCGCCATTGCCGTATCCCATTACCATTAGAGCCTTTGAGGGGATATCTGCGGCTGTTACTGAGTCATACATGGTTCGCATTGCGTTACCATCCTTCTGGAGATCCTGCCACTGTTCCTGTTACACTGAAGGTCGCTGTCGCGCCTGTATTGTTTATGACCATGAGGCATTGCGACCTAGGCAGATAGGCGTCTAGGTTCTGAGCTGTAGCCACAAAGGCAAGCTGGGAAATCACGTTGGCTGTCGGAGCATCTAGGCTCTGAGTTATGATTTGCAGGTTTCCAGTATTCCCGCCTCCCAGCCGGAAGTATACATGCCCGGTATACAGCGGCAAGATCCGGGTAATAGATCCGCTGCCCGGAACTGAAGCTGAACTGGACGCAATGAGACCGTTACTAACGTCAAAGTTGGTGAACGTGTTAACAGGATTGCTGAGGTTAGATCCTTCATCCAGGGAGTAACTGTCGTGCCAGCGATAGGGAATCGAGTTACCGTTAAGATCAAGCTGTACGATGGTGTTAGTCTTAGACCCGTTATTAAAAATAGTAATCTGGCAAGTATCACACTCAATCGGCCCGTGGAAAATGTATCCGCAACCATTGATATCGCCAGCCAGGTAGTAGGTCTGCTGATCTACGATAAGACCTGAGTTAGAGTCTATCCATTCAACGAATAGCTGGAACGGGCATACTAGCGTTTCTGTCGCAGAACATTTCGTGACCAGTTGAAGATCATATCCAATCTGAGACATCGGGATATGACCACTAGTATAGACACCAATTGACGTAATGGCGTGATTGGATACACTCAGAACATTCTGGCGCTTGCCGTACAGCGGGACGCCTTGAGTGAAGATACCGCCAGGCAGCGCTGTAACCGTGGGATCCTGAGCTGGCGTGCCCAGTGTCGTATTGACGGCGTGAACACTGCCATCCTGAGCTGGCGCGCCTAGGGTGCTGCTGACGTCCTGCACCGACGTGTCCAGCGCTAGCCCAGACGTATCCAGGTTGGCTATGATCTGCTCTGAGATAGCGGCGGGGGATACCGTGTTGGCTGTGACGCCTTGCTGTACGTCAGCGATGGCCAGGGTACCTAGGCAGATCGCCCATACGTCATCGTCGCCGGTGAAGCTCGTGCTTCCCAGCGGGTCAATCTGTGACGTGTTGTTCAGGTTGTTTTGAGCAATGCTAGAGTCGGCGCCCCACGCGATGGAGTTCAGGATAGAGCGATTCAGCACCAGGCATGGACCATCGCCAGCCGACACAATCCTGATCGGCTGATTCTGATTAGGTCCAAGCTGATAGAACGTCACTCTTCTGCGGCTTCCCGAACAGCCTTCTTCTCTTCTCCATGCGCTTGCTTCTGATTCTCTACCGTCTGCTTGACCACACCGCCAGCGGACTGCCCCGAACTAGAGAACTTCCATAGCCCGATGATGAGCAGCAGTGCGCCGAAGAGGATAAGGCCAGCCCGTTCTAGCAGGTCGCCAACGTCCTGGATTCCCAGCGACGACATCACCTGATTGAGTACAGCTCCACCTAGAGCGCCAGTCACGCTATCGACAGGTGAAGACGTTGTGGTGGTCCCGCCGGTCTCCTGTAGCGACTTGAAGCGCCGGTAGATGAATACTGGCGTCGGACCGAAACCTTTGATAGGGGTCTCAGCGGTCCCGTAGTGAGGCGACAGGGCAGACAGCATCTTATTGGGTCCGAGGTAGATACCCATGTGACCGACTGGACCTAGACCAGGCCAGAGCACGAAGTCTCCTGGCAACGGATTCTTAACGGTCACCAGTCGTGAAGATGTCACATAGGACATGACTACCCTGCCCGGCGGTTCGATGCCCAGATCATGAGGCAGGACGTAGAACGGCATACCTGAGCAATCCCAGCCCTTAGGCGTGCTGCCGCCATACACGTACGGAACTTTGCCCTTGTACTGCTCGAAAGCGGCAATGAGCTGATCGGCTGATACCTGCCCCTTCTGAGCCTTGGCAGCCATTACGCTACTGCCGCAACTTCAGCAGCCTTCTTGACGGTCTGCTTAACCTTGCTGGTATCGACCAGACGGATAACACCAATCAGGATCAGGATAGCGCCGAAGATGATAAGCGCGCCACGCTCAAGTACTTCACCTATGTTACTCGTATCGAAGCCCAGCCCTTTAAGGATGGTTCCGAGGAACGTCTGAGTGAGCTTGGTTGTGACGCTATCAGTTTGCGTGCTGTTACCCGGTAGCGCAGTCGCCTTACCAGGGATAGGATCGTCAGCCCACAAAGAACCGTGTCCATAGTGGCTGCCAGCCCACGCGCTGTTCCACAATGCATTTCTGGCTGCCACTGGATCATTGCTCTTGAGATCTTTCTTGATAGCTCTGAAGTTGGGCATAGCGAGGTAGTCGGCCGCACCCTGAAGTCCGGCACCATACGAGGCAAAGTCGGCCGCTCCACCACCAAATTGCGAACCTGTAGTGGTGAGGTTTGGATGCCCTGGCACCGGACCCTGATTGAGAGGATTGAACTTGCCGCCTCCCCCTTCGGACTTCTCCCAGTCATAGACGAACTGCTCATTACCGGGAGTGAGTGGCGCTCCTATCTGCTTCAGCAAGTCTTGTGCCCATGTCAGAGCAGCGCCGTTGCCTCCACCATCGGTGAAGATAGACCAGGCCATTAGATACCGGCTCTCTCTAGCCGCTCTGACAAATGGTTAAGCGCTTCAGTGTTATGCACGGTCGCCACCTTGTTCTCTTCGGTGGCCTTTTTCAGGTTAGGTGCATCCACTAGCATTGCCTTAACATCACGTACCAGCACGACGACTTCGGACATGGCGCGAATAAGTCGCATCACGCCATATCCGACAGCCAGCAATCCGACCAGGAGCACAACCCATCTAGCAAACGTACCGCTAGGGTCCGCTAGTGAGGCTGCTAGAACGGCATGATTGCCCCACCCGGCCACGGCACCTTCTTCCCTCTTCCGTCGAACGCATCCCAGATAAGCATTGAGCCGACCAGGAACAGCACCAGGCCGACCAGGATCTCTACCTTCCGATCCTTAATGAAATGACCCTTAGGCTTGACGAATCGCTTTACGTTGTCCATCACGCCACGCCAGGGTGCATCTTCGGGTTAGGACTCCTCTTCTGCGGAGGCTTATGGGTGACTGGCTTAGGAGACCTCTTCGTGCCGATCTTCTCAAGCTGAGCCCACACGGCGTGAATCTGCGCATGGCTCGGATTCTTCACGCCGCGACCTTCGAGGATAGACGTAGCAATAGACCACGCGTCAGGAGCGGTACTGGGACCGGCAATGGTCCCCTTCTGTGACGGCTTGCCAGCGGTTCCGGTCGCGCCAGTCGCGCCGGTAGCGCCAGCAGGGCCAGGGAGCCCTGACTGAGAACCGCTGCCGCCTAGCGCGGCGATGTCGGCTGGCGTACCTTCCTCGTACCCTGTAGCCGGATCTATGGCAGCCGTGCCGTTTGTGCTGGCATCAGGCTGAGCAGCAGCGGCAGAAGCGCCAGCGTTGGATCTCATATACAGAACGATGATGAGCACCAGAGCGGCGCCCCCGCCGAGAATCCACCACTTGTACTTCTTGACGAAGCCGCCCTTACCTGGCTTCTTGTCACCCTTCCCGACCTTGACAGTCTCGTCATTGCCGGTAGCATCTTCAGCCATTTATCCGCCGCTCCCTGGATTGATCAGGCTGCCACCCATGAGGTATCCCGGCCCGCCCGGATAGTCCGGCTGGCTGCCAGGTCCGTTAGCCACGTTGGCAGACCACTGAGACGGAGCAGGCCCACGCGCCGGGAAGTCCCCTACACGGCCCGAGATCAGCCGCTGCTGGCCTGGAATGGTCGGCGCCGCAACGTCGTACCACCCTTCGCCACGGTAGCCGTTGATTTGACCTGAAGCCACCCTGTTAGCTAGCCCGTTCCTGAGCTGAAGATCGCCCCATCGGGTAGCGAAACGGTTGAACGTGGTTGGCTGATTGTCGTGTGTCGGTGGCGGCAGCGGTCCCTGAGAAAGCGGCGCCCAGCCACCGATAGCGACACCTTGCGGATTCAGTAGCGCGGGGGAAGGGAACTCTTCCGACGGTTCGGGATCATACAGATTCCCGATGTCGGTTCCCTTCCCCCTGCCCTTCCTCATCTTCATTGGCGCGACCTTACTTGATCTTCGTGTAGGCACCCTTAGGAACCTCGCCAGCCAGTGTCAGGCCGAGACTGTTTACACCAGTAAACAGGCTGCCTGCGCTGGTAGCAAATCCCTTCGGGTGAGTGATGATCAGGACTACTAGCGCGCCGAGGAAGAAGAGCGTTAGCAGCTTCCAGAAATTGCCCATCCCTGGCTACCTTCCGTTACTTGAGTCTTGCGCATAGATCACGGGACAAGAAATAGATTCCGACGATACTCGACATGAGCATTATTACCAGTCCCCATGTCGGTATCTGTCCCTTGCTCACTTACTGCTGAGACGGCCGGACGGGCATAGCTGGCGTACCAGCATCCGCCGTGTCGTCCGCATTGTCCGTGTTATCGGACTCAGCAGGCGCCGGGGCAATCTCAGCAGCCGTAGGCGTCTGAGAGGCTGACTTGAGCTGGGCTAGCTGACGCTGAAGGTCGGCCATCTGCTGCTCTAGCGCCGTCTGCGACGTAGACGTGACGATAGACGGCACGCCTGCACCATTCTCGTCAACCACAGCGGCGTTGTGAGACGACAGATCGGCGCCAGCATCCTTCGCAGCAGCCAGGGCAGCCTCTACAGCGTCGGCAACGTCTTCGACCTCTACGGCGAACTTGCTGTGAAGCCATCCGCTGACACGATCGAAGAAGCTCACTTCGAAATTAGCCATGCTATGTCGCTCCGTTCTTATCCAGTTTGGTAAACGCTCCGAGCAGGGTAGATACAGTCTTCGAGTCGGTGACGAAGAAGAGCAGCCACATACCGGCCATGAACAGCACGATCAGGCTGCCCACATCGTCACTGCTTCCCGCCAGAACGGTTAGCAGGCCAACTCCTAGCGCCTCTACTCCTACCGTGAATATGACGTCTGAAGCCGTAGGCGCCGCTTTGGCTGTCATACCGCTGTAACGCCTCCATTCGACTGGTGAGCGGATAGTGGCAGGATGCCGCCTCCTGGTAGCGGGATAAACGGTGGCTTGCCTATCCCCTTCTTGCCGCCACTGCCGCCGCTGTTTCCGCTGCTGGTGCTGCCGGTCGTTAGATCCGTCCAGATTATCCGCCACTGATTAGTGGTGAACAACCGGATGGCGATTAGCAGCAGTCCTAGCCACAAGACGGCATGCTGCTTCCCTGTCATACGGCTTGCACCGATGGCGGGGAAGCAGCATTGACGGCCGTCTTGCTGGCCGGGGTGCTCTTACCCTTTGCGGCCGATGGTACTCCCTTGAATGCGGCCAGGACGTTATGCTGGCTGCCCTTGAAGCCAATCACTATCAGGATGACACCTAGGCCGACCAGGATAAGAGCAAGCGGATTCACCGAACTCGCCTCACATACGCCGCTGGCGCATAGTAGAACAGCGCCAGTCCTAGCCCGATGATGACCAGGAAGATAGCGAAAGCGTGAGAGAGCGTGATCACGCCAACCCACAGCAGGATGCCGATAACTACCAGGATAATGCCAGCGGCTACGGAACCCATTTTTCGCCTCCCTACTTGTAGTGGATATACTGAAGCATGAGCACGCCCAGAACGAAGAAAACCATTCCGAAGATAAGCGGGCTCTTTGTCGGGTGGAACGGGTTACCCGAAGCCGACGACACACTAGGCATGGGAATGCTTCCACCGTAGTTGCCAGCGGCAATCTGCGTGGGCGCCATTCCGGCCTGGTCGGCAGGGGAAGGGACTACGGGCGGGACGTTGTAGACGCCGTTCCGTGGCCAGAAGCCAGGGCCAGTGTATGCCGGGCCAAACGTCAGCGGGGCATACGCCTGGCCAGGGGCAACGTTAACGAGCTGGTCGTTAACTCCCAGAGTCTCGTAACCGAGCATGTATGGCGTCCTTACTGAGTCGCCACGGGCACCAGAAGTTCGGTACCGATAACGGCATAGGTAGCCGCGCCTGGCGCCGAAGACACTTCAAGGTGAACGTGTGTGTTGGCGTTGGTCAGAGTGTTGAGAACCTTGAAGTCGTTACTCAGACCATTGGCGCCCGACGTGTTCGCCAGCATGTCCCACACGACGTGACCGACTGGCGGAAGGAATCCATGCTGATCCATGAAACGCTTCTGCATTGTCAGGATGTCGTCATCGAAACGGGGCAGATTCGACCCGTAAAGAAGCTGGCACTTCGTGATGGTGGACACGTTGACGAAGGAACCGACACCAGACGTGGGGTCGAACAGCCGCACGAACACGGACAGAAGTTGCCCGTATTCAGTGACGGGGATGTCAACCTTCGTGAACGCTCCGATCGGGAACCGCTTGCTAGTCCGACGATACTGCCAGTTGAACACGGGCGGCAGTTCAGCAGGGTTGGCAGAGCCGTAGTAGCCGACCCTTCGCAGATTCTCCGTGACCGTGGCAGCGCCAGCGGTAGAGCCAGTCAGCGGCCCCTGATCCTGAGTAGGAGCAGTGATCGATGCGTAGTTGAAGGACGGCACGACAACGCGCTCGCCACCACCCATGTACTGAGGCGAGACGAAAGCGCTGATAGGCGCGACCTGACCAGCAGAGTTCGGCAGAAGCGTGCCGTCGATAGCCAGATCCCAGTACTGATCCAGGTAGATCCCGCCCGGAATTTCCAGGTTGAATACCCACGTTGAAGCAGAGGCCGGGTTGGCGACGATGCCGATCGTGGTCTGATTCGCCTGAGGAATGGTGACGTTGGCGTATGTCGGCGCCGGGAACGTTCCCAGAAGATCCTGAGTACACGCCTGGCCCTGACCACGCATGGGCCGGAACATCTGGAAGAACGCGGCATCCATGCCCGATTCAACTTCAATAGGTGTGTACTGTCCCTGAAGCTTGAGCTTCAGACCCTGGAAGAAGTTGTATGGCGCGGCGGGGGAGATGGCCGAACCCGTGACCGTGGTAGTCCAGGTTACGATGGTTTCCATTTCCCACCATTTGACAATGTCCGTCTTCTGGAGACTGCCTGGCGGATTCCACGGGGTCTGAGCAGCGAGCGCGAGAGTGGTCTGAATACCGTTCAGGTTCTCGTACTGCTCGAATGGCTGAGTGAAGCCGGGAAGGCCGAAGTACGTACCGACCGGCGCCGCTGGTGCCTGAGCGGGCATATGCCTGTGTCCTTACTTCTTGAAGGGATTGATAGACGGAATGACCTGGCGTGTGTTGTGGCTCGTATACATGTGCCACACATACAGGAATCCGACTGTCGCGGCCAGCAGGAACGCGATATGCACTAGACGAATCTTCAATTGACTACGCCTCCCTTGACCAGTCCGAGCGGACCAGTCCACTTGAGCTTGCAGAACAGCCAGCTCAGCAGCGCCATTCCACCGACAACAACCATGATGATTGCGAAAGCGAAAATGAGCGGCTGATCCAGCTTGTCTAGGCTGAACTTTGCCATGCTTCTCCTTACGTTGCCGCTAGCTGCTTAAGGTAGCTATCCGGGTACTTGAAGCGTGCCGTTACGGGTCCGTCGATAGTTCCTCCCGGCGCTACCTTGAACTGCTTGAACACGTAGTCACCGACTGGCGACTCTTCCTCTTCGGGAACGCCTATGTCGTGTAGGTAGGCCATGTCCCGTTCGAAGCGCAGATGAAACAACGTAATACGGGAAGAGAGCAGGTTAAGCAGCGGGGGCACACCGTGCGGCCGGTGCGCGCCGAAGAGAAGTCCGATGTTTCTTTCTCCGCCAGCTCTGGCGGTGCGAAGAATGACGTCGTTCTTGCTGTCAATTCCGAGTGTGTTGCGCTGGTAGAAGTCGAGTCCTTCATCGACCACTACCAGTCGTTCCTGGTCCTTCAGGCGACGATTAACGAAGTGATGCATGAGATGGAGCATCAGCACCCACTCGCGCGCCGTCTCGCCTTGCATGATCGCAATTTCGCCTGGTCGCTTCTCGTGGTTCCACATACCACGCAAAGGATGATTCGATTGCCACGGCACAAGTACGGAATTCGGGAGTACCGGTCCTGACGCCCACGAGTCATACGTGCCAGCCTTCAACGTAGATTTGCGGAGACGGTTGCCCGGGCCATAGGCAACCGTCTCCGCTCGGAATCGTGGCTTAGTGTCTGCCACGAGCTGGTCACACTTTGGACGGGTCCGCTGAATGTGCCGCATGTTCCAGTCCATGCCCGATGATTTGCCCGTGCGGGTACCGCCGTACACCATGTGGCGTTCGCCTGGCCCCTGGACAAGATCATCGATGGCTGTCATTCGTCTTCGAAGATGCTCTCTACTAGCTTCTCGGCGCGCGGGGAAAGCGGGCCGAGCGGCGAGGCGTCGGTTTCCCCGCCGGTAAAGTCGGCCCGTTCCCACATGCCGGGCAGTTCCGTATCGGGCGTTTCCGGTTCAGCTTCCCGCGCCTGCTCTAGCGCTAGTTCGGCTCGAACCTTTAGTTCGGCCTCCAGCTTCGTGGGATCTTCTATCTTCATGTAGTCAGCGAATCCGGCAGGCAGCGGGATATTCATGATGCGCTCCCCTGTAGCAGCCCAGTACATGGTGCCCGCTGCCTGCCGGAAGTATTCCTCTAGAATCTCAGGTGGCGCGTCCCTGAGTTCGTCGGTGGCTTCCGTAAGGATCATGCGCAGAAGCTGAGCCGTTCTGCCCATCTTCTTGTCTTCACCCGACGTCATGACCGACAGGAAGTATTCCGTTGTCGCCACGAACCGTTCAATGACCGGCGACTTAGGCGGGCTATCCTGCTCCTGGATTGAAGATTTGGGGGCCGAACGCATCCCACGATTCTGCATTCGTTCCAGTACTCCTGCCATTGCTACTACTCCCGTTCTGTTCGGTTTCCTGCCGATGGTTGGGGTCTACGCTGGGAACTACCGGCCTGGCGTGCTTCGGCCGGTACTTCTTTCCTATCCGGTTCACGCGTCGCAGCCAGATAGCCATAGCTAGCAGCGCTTCTGCACTGTCGCTGAAGGCTATGATCTGCCGCCCGTTCTTCCTGAGGAACTTGTTCTGATTGGCGAACGTGGCGAATGGTACCGCCATGTCCTTCAGGTCTTCGTTACTCAGGAAGATGTCATCCCGTTCACGATCGGTGAGCGGGTAGTCCTTCAGGATCATTGCCGAGTAGCCGTTAAGCAGGGTGCGCAGCAGGATACGGCCGATGAAGTCTTCCCATTCGGCAACCTTAGGGATGCCGGTACCAGACTCTGAGAGATCTTTCTTCGGCAGATCTTCTACTGGCTTAGGCTTCTGATCCGTGGCCGAGTAACCCGGTACGGTGGGAAGCTTTGATTCATCTCCTGCCGCGTCGGAATCCTCGCTGGGCTGCTTTACGCGCGGCTTCGGACCCCGCGCCGCTGGCTTCTCCTGAGCTGGCTTCGCTGCTGGTCGCGGTGCTGGCCTTAGTATCTGCACTTCCGGTTCCGGCATTTACGTCCACTTCCTCTACTGCTGGTGCAGGTTCCTGCCTGGCTTCTTCGAGAAGATGGCGCATGGCTGCCATCTCCTGCCGTGCGGCTTCTGAGGATTCGTAAGCACGCCGGGCGTAGTCGGTACTAGCGGCAGCTTCCTCGGACGCCTCAGCGGCTGTTACAGCGGCGCCTGTAGCCACTTCGGCGGCGGCTGTGGAAGTCTCGA
>Ga0208982_1000060_pt1 | contig 13201 bp, 9 predicted proteins | sample MedBloCAOM1_O3_FD_187840 | JGI IMG/M metagenome (GOLD analysis project Ga0208982, IMG submission 187840) | Forest soil microbial communities from El Dorado National Forest, California, USA - Mediterranean Blodgett CA OM1_O3 (SPAdes) (version 2) | ecosystem: Environmental > Terrestrial > Soil >... | reverse complement strand
GGACCAAATCGAGGCGCGGCGATCTCGTGCCACAACCCGCCGGCCGTGCCACGGCGGTCAACGCGAATCTGCTCGGCTCCCTCAGGGCATGGCGTTCCGAGGTGGCGCGCAACCGCGGCGTGCCGGCCTATGTCGTGCTGCATGATGCAACCATCGACGGCATCGCGGCATCACGCCCGACGACGCCGGAACAGCTCCGCGACATTCCGGGCATCGGCGACAAGAAACTCGAGCGCTACGGGCGCGAGTTACTCGCGCTGGTGGACTCAGTGGATAATTAACCGGATAGGTAAGACCGCGCCGGAATCGGTAATGGTTCCGGGGGTATCGGTGGAACCGACCCGGCATTTTTTCGGCAATTTAGATTTCGTTAACCCCGATTCCCAAGGGTTCATGCACTCTGGCGTTGTAATCCTATGCCTCCCAGGAGGGGGGCGATGCAAGAAACGATCTCCGAAGCGGCATACCACCGCGACAGCGATGCTGCAAAAGCCAACGGGCGCAACCCGCTGAATCTGCTGATCCTCGGCGGCATCCTGCTGATTGCCGCGATTGCGATCGGCACCTCCTTCACCATTATCAACTTCCGGCAACGCGCGATGCTGAACAGCGAGCGCGAGCTTCAGAACACGGTGCTGCTGCTGACCCGGCATTTTGACCGCGAACTCGGCTATGTCGATTCGGTCCAGCGCGATCTCATTCAGCGTATGAAGCTGACCGGCATCGCCACGCCCGAAACGTTCAAACGCCAGATCTCCGGCGAGGATGCTCACGTCGCGCTGGAAACGCTGGTCAGCGGCGCCTCCGGCGCGGCACGGATCAACGTCTTCGACGCCGACGGGCAATTGATCAATTCGTCGTTTTCCTGGCCGGTTCTGCCGGTCAACATCGCCGACCGCGGCTACTTCAAGGAATTCAAAAACAATTCGAAATCGCCCGAACTCATGATCTCGCTGGTCCACAGCCGCTTCGCCAGGGGCTGGACCACGGTGCTCGCGCGCAAAGTCGTCGGGCCCGACGGCACCTTCCTTGGCGTCATCTCGCGCGGCATGTCGCCCGCGACCTTCGAGACCTTCTTCGAATCGCTGGCGCTCGGCGAAGGCGCGGCCATTTCGCTGATGCATCGCGACGGCACGATGCTGGCGCGCTATCCCCATATCGAACACATGATTGGACAGAATTTCAGCACGGCTCCGATGCAGAAATTGCTTCGCGAGGCAAATCATGGTTCGATCCGCGTGCAAAGCCCAGTCGATGGCGAAGACCGGCTGGCGTCGGCGCGCACGTTGAGCCAGTTTCCACTTTCCGTGCTGGTGACGGTCAAGGTCTCCACCGCGCTGGCCGACTGGCGCGAGCAGACCCGCTTGCTGGTCGGCGCCGCCGGACTTTCGGCGCTGGTGATTGCGCTGACCCTGTTCCTGATCGTACGCAAACTGTCGGCGCAGCATGAGAACGCCGAGCGGCGGCTGGCGCTGGAAAAGGAACGGCTCGATACCGCCATCGACAATATGTCGCAGGGGCTGTTGCTGTATGACGAGAACGCGCGGATCGTGCTGTTCAACCAGCGTTATCTCGACATGTACGGCCTGTCGCGGGAGGTGGTGAAGCCCGGCCTGCACTTTTGCGACCTGATCGCCTACCGCAAGCGGATCGGTTCGTTCAAGGGCGACGCCGATGCGTTTTGCGAGCGCACCCTGCGCAATGTCGCTGCCAAGAAAGCCACCCACAACATCATCGAAACCCCCGACGGCCGCGAGATCGAGATCGGCAACCAGCCACTGAAGAGCGGCGGATGGGTCGCGACCCAGGAAGACATCACCGAGCGCCGGCGCGCCGAGCGGCAGATCGCGCATCTGGCGCATTACGACGCGCTGACGGATCTGCCGAACCGCGTGCTGTTCCGCGAGCAGCTCGAGCGCGAACTCGAGCGCATCAAACGCAGCGGCGGGCAGCTCGCGATGCTTTACATCGACATCGACGAGTTCAAGAGCGTCAACGACTCGCTCGGCCATCCCGTCGGCGACGAACTGCTCAAGGCCGTCGCGGGCCGCTTGCGGCACTGTGTGCGGGACACCGATTTCGTGGCCCGGCTCGGCGGCGACGAATTCGCCGTCGTGCAGACCGGCATCACCGAGCCCGGCGACGCCATGGACCTGGTCAAGCGGATCTACGATGCGATCCGTGAGCCTTATCAATGCCTCGGACACCATGTCACCAGCGATGCCAGCATCGGCATCGCAATGGCGCCGCATGACGGCACCGATCTCGACCAGCTGTTGAAAAGCGCCGACCTCGCGATGTACGGCGCCAAGGCCGACGGCCGCCGCACCTACCGGTTCTTCGAGGCGGAGATGGACGCCAAGGTCAAGGCGCGGCGCACGCTGGAACTGGACATGCGTCAGGCCATCGCCGACGGCGGCTTCGAAATCCACTACCAGCCGGTGGTCAATCTACGCAACAACGAGGTGGTCGGCTGCGAAGCGCTGCTGCGCTGGCGGCATCCCGAGCGCGGCATGATCTCGCCCGCCGACTTCATTCCGATCGCGGAGGAAACCGGCTTGATCTGCGAGATCGGCGACTGGGTGCTGGCGACCGCGTGCGCGGAGGCGATGAACTGGCCGCCGAACATCCGCCTTGCGGTCAACGTCTCGCCGGTGCAGTTCCGCAGCCATGCCTTCTCGCTCAAGGTAGCCAACGTGCTGGCCACGACGGGCCTGTCGGCCAGCCGGCTCGAGCTTGAGATCACCGAAGCGGTACTGATCCGCGACGACGACGCGGCACTTAACTTGCTGCAGCATCTGCGCAACATCGGGGTGCGGATCGCGCTCGACGATTTCGGCACCGGATATTCCTCGTTGAGTTATCTGAGGCGCTTCCCGTTCGACAAGATCAAGATCGACCGCTGCTTCGTCGACGGCATCACCGACAGCGACGGTGCCTCCGCCATCGTGCAGGCGGTCATCAACATCGCCAACGCCCAGAACATGACCACGACTGCCGAAGGCATCGAGACCGAGCCGCAGCGCGAAATGCTGCGCGACCTCGGCTGCACCGAGATGCAGGGCTTCCTGTTCAGCCGCCCGCTGCCGGTCGAGCAGATTCGCACATTGCTGCTGTTGCGCACGAAAAAGATCGCGGCGGCCTGAGGCCCCTGGACCCAAGGGGCCCTGCCCTAACGGGCGGCGAGCGCCGCGGTGACGATCTTGCCCAGCGTCTTGACGCCGTTTTCGATTCTTGGGCCCCAGTCATGACCGCAGCTGAGCCGCAGGCAGTTGGCATAACGGCCGCTGGCGGAAAAAGCGTCGCCCGGAGCAAAGCAGATGCCCTTGTTCAGCGCGGTATCGAGCAGTTCGCGACTGTCCAGATGCTTCGGCAGTTCCAGCCACAGCACGAAACCGCCGGCCGGCCGGGTGACCCTGACCGACTTTGGAAAAGTCCGGTCGATGGTCCGCATCATCTGATCGACATTGTCGGAAAACACCCGTCTGATCCGGCGCAAATGGCTGTCGTAGCCGCCGGATGACAGGAAGTCGGCGAAGGCGACCTGGGGCAGCGCGGGGTTGCACAGTGTCAGCGCCATCTTGTGTTCCAGCACCTTCTGCATGTGACGGCCGGTGGCGATCCAGCCCAGCCGATAGCCCGGCGCCACCGTCTTGGAGAACGAGCTGCAGTAGATCGTGTTGCCGCGTCGGTCCAGCGCCATGAAAGGTTTTGGGCGCTCGCTGCCGAAATAGATATCGCCGTAAATGTCGTCCTCGATCAGCGGCACCTGATGCCTCGCCAGCAGATCCAGCACTTTTGCCTTTTTCTCATCAGGCATGGTGCAGCCCAGCGGATTGTTGAAGCTCGACGAAAACAGGCACGCCGCGATCGACTTGCCCTTGACCGCCTTTTCGAGTCCTGCGAGGTCGATGCCGTCGGCCGCGCTGGTCGGAAGCTCGAGCGCTTTGAGACCAAGGGATTCCAGCGCGTGCAGCAGGCCGAAATAGGTCGGCGACTCGATCGCGATGGTGTCACCGGGCTTTGTCACGGCTTTCAACGCGAGCGTCAGCGCCTCGGTGCAGCCGCAGGTGATGGCGACATCCTCGGGCGAGAGCGCCTGCCCCCAGCGCAGCGCGCGCCGTGCGATTTCCTGGCGCAGCGGCAGATGTCCCCTCGGCGAGGTGTAGACATTGTATTCCGTGCCCTTTACCCGCGCGGCCCGCGCCAGGAAACGGTCGAGTCTTCCGGCCGCCAGAAGCTCGGCGCTTGGAATCGCGCAGCCCAGCGGCACCAGCCGGGGATCGCCGGCATATTCCAGCAGTTTTACCACCATGCCGGAGATCGCCACGCGCGTGGCATTGGCCGGCGGCCGCGAAATCGCCGGCGTCTGCAGCGAAATCGCATTGCGCCTGGCGATATAGAAGCCCGACTGCGGCCTCGCCTCCAGCACGCCGCGGTCTTCGAGCAGGCGATAGGCCTGCAGCGCGGTCGACAGGCTGATCCGCCGCTGCCGGCTGATCTGGCGCAGCGACGGCGCCCGCGCTCCCGGCGGCAGCGTGCCACCGTCGACGAGGCCGGTGATGAAGCTGGCGAGCTCTTCGTATCGATAGCCGGGATCCGGCCGCATGGCCGCGCTTTGCTTCATGGTTCGACCAGGCTCCATTGGCGGACAGTTCAGCGGAGTATAACTGTTATGGGTCCAATTTCAATTATCTGTAACTGTACTGGCCCAAGGTCCACCGCTAGGTTGTGCGATACCATGCAGGCAGCCGCGCCGCGGAATTCCCGACGCCATGCCAAACGACGGAGGGCCGGATGGCGCGATTTCTGGAAAGCGAGATTATCTCCCTGGTCGGAGCGGCGCCGCGTTACGATCTCGGCGAGAGCCTCGGGCCGGATCTTCGCCTCGCCGAACTGTTGCGGCCGCCCGGTACATCAGGCAATCCGTCGCACGATCTATCAGGCGATTTCTCCGATTTGGGCGGTCTGGCACTCGGCTATGCGAGCGCCGAGGGCAACCTTCAACTTCGCGAAATAATTGCGCGCCTTCACGGCGTCGGTCCCGATGATGTCGTCCTCACCATCGGCAGCATGCATGCGCTGTTCCTGATCGCCTTCATCCTTTGCGAGCGCGGAAGCGAAGCGGTCGCGATTTCGCCGTTGTTTCCACCGGCGCGCAACGTGCTGGACGCGGTCGGAGCCAAGGTGCGCGTGCTGTCGCTCTCGTTCGATCGTGGCTATCGGCCTGACTTGACCGAGCTACGCGGACTACTGTCGCCGCAGACGCGGCTGGTCAGTCTCGCCTCGCCACAAAATCCTTCCGGAATTGCCATTGCGCGGGAAGACCTCCGCCAGCTTCTGGATATGATGGAGGAGATCTGCCCCGACGCTTACCTGCTGATCGACGAGACCTATCGCGTCGCGGCTTTTGGCGAAGAAGCCGATGTCGCCGCAAGCGCCATGGCGCTGAGCACGAAGGTGATTTCCACGGCCTCGCTGTCGAAATGCCACGGCGCGCCGGGCTTGCGGCTGGGATGGGCGATCACGCGCGATGCCGCGCTGCGCAGGCAATTGGTGCTGGGCAAATTCAATACCGTGATCTCCTGTTCTCCGGTTGACGAAGCTTTGGCACTGAAGGTGTTCGAGAACAGCGATCGTTTCGTCGGCGAACGGCGCAGGCTCCGGACCGAAGGGCTCGCCATCACGGCGGACTGGGTTCGGGAAAACGGAGGCTTTGTCGATTGGGTTCGGCCAGACGCGGGAGCATTTTGCTGCGTTCGGCTGAAGCCTCATTTATATGACGATGCCGCCGTGAGCCGCTTCTACGGCGCCTTGGCCGATAAAGGCGTCAGGGTCGCAAACGGCGCCTGGTTCGGCGACGAACAACGCGTGTTTCGTCTGGGTTTTGGGCTGCTTGCAATGTCCGAGCTTCAGGTCGCGCTGCGGCTGGTCGCGGATACATTGAGGCAAACGTCGCGTACCGCCGCGTGATCGCCGGTATCGGGAGCAACATCGAATGAAACTGAATTTCGTCACCGTCGACGTCTTCACCGACAGGCAATTCGGCGGCAATCCGCTCGCCGTCGTCACCAACGCCGAAGGCCTGTCGACCGAACGCATGCAGGCGATCGCCGCCGAATTCAATCTGGCCGAAACGACCTTCGTGCTGCCGCCAAAGGACCCCGCTCACGCCGCGCAGGTCCGCATCTTCACGCCGAAGGCCGAGATGCCGTTCGCCGGCCATCCCAGCATCGGCACGGCTTTTGTGCTGGCGCGCGCGGGCGAAAGCTATGGCAGGCAGATTTCCGGCGATCATTTGGCTTTCGAGATGATCGCGGGCCTGGTCGAGATCGGCCTCGTCAAGGAAAGCGGCCACGTCGTCGCGGCCCGCTTGACCGCGCCGCAACCGCTCAGCTTCGGTGAGGAAATCCCGATCGAGACCGTTGCCGCCGCATGCTCGCTGAAGCCCGCCGACTTCAGGACCTCTGTCCACCTCCCTCGCATGGCCTCGTGCGGCGCGGCGTTCCTGTTCGCCGAGCTTGCCTCGCGCGAGGCGCTGGCGTCCGCCGAGGCGCGGCCCGAGGTGTTCGCGCGCGACTTTCCGCGCGGCCGCACCACCGGCCTGCATCTCTATGTTCAGGCGGGTGACGGAGGCAAGCTCGAGGGCTGCGACATCCAGGCCCGGATGTTCGCGCCCGGGCATGGCATCCCCGAAGACCCCGCGACCGGCTCCGCCGCGGTCGCCTTGATCGGCCTGCTCGCGCATCACAGGCCGGAGCGCGATCTCGTGCTATCCAAAACCATCGGCCAGGGCTTTGACATGGGGCGGCCCAGCATTCTCGAGGCTTCGGCCGACAAGAAGGCCGGCCAGGTCGCAGCGACTCACGTGGGCGGTCGATGCATTCCTGTCATGAGCGGGGTGATTGAGGTTGTTGGGTGATGCGGGCACGACGCCGGTGCTGACGGCGAATTCCTGATTTGGCTGCATGCCCCGGGCGACGAACCTCGCATCCGCGGCGATGTCGGGTAGCGCTCCGGATCACACGCCTTCGTAAACCAGCCTGGTGAAGAAGCCGGGATCGATGACAAAGTTGCCCCATTTGGCATCAAACGCCGCGGTTGGCTTTGCCGCCACCGTCTCGTCCCGGGATCTTCCCTGCTTTTTGAGCGCGGCAACGTTCTCCCGGATCGCGACCAGCATGTCGCGGAACTCCTTGAGTTCAGCTCTGTTGCTGACGGGCTTGCCGTGGCCGGGAATGATGATGGTCTTGTCGGTCGTGGCCGCAAGGTTGGCGTCGGACGCCGCGATCATGCCGTCGATGCTGCCGCCGGTCGAATAGTCGATGAACGGATAGATGCCGTTCCAATAGGTATCGGCCACATGCAGCACGTCGGCTTCATCGAAGGTCACGGAAATGTCGCTGTCGGTGTGAGCCGGACCGTAGTACTTCAGGCCGATGGACGAACCGTTGAGCTTCAGTTTCTTTTCCTGTGCAAACACCTCGGATGGAATCCCGCCCGACGGCGGCGGGAGAAAATTGTAATCCCAATCCTCGACCCGCTGAACCTTGGAAAGATGCTTGCGGGTGTTTTCATGGGCAATGATCTTTGCGCCGACGGAATTGAGCCATGTGTTGCCGTCGGCATGATCGAAATGCCAGTGCGTATTGATCAAGTGGGTGACGGGATCGGCGCCAAGGCCGGCGAGCGCCTTGGTGAGCTGGGGTCGGGATACGCCAATGCCGCCGTCGACAAGCACTTTGCCGTCCGGCCCGGTCAAGACCGCAATGTTTCCACCCGAGCCCTCGAGAACGCTGATACCGTTTCGCAGCGTGTGCGTGACGATGGGCGAGACGGCCGCGCTATCCTTGATCAGGCTGACCAGGCCTCGCGCCTCGGCAAAAGCTTCGCGGGGCGTAAGCCATCCACCGGTTGCCGTGAACAGCGCGCCGCCGGCGCAGCAAAGGCAAAAGCCTCGTCGGGATAGCGATCTTTCCGGTGAAATCGACATGACATTCCTGCTTTGCGGGACAATGGCCTCACAATACGCATCGCCTGATCACGCCTGTCTTTCAAAAATCTGATCATTTCTTTTCGCCGCAGGGCCCTTGCCGGCGAACGCCCGAACAACGAAATGCCGAACGATAAATGCTGAAGACCTGCAAGGGCCGCATGAAGCGCCGCCGCTGAAGCGGCGACCAATGAGGCCCGATCAGGGACAATCCTGCCGATTGGAGCGACCATCATGATGAACAGACGTGTCTTTGCCGCAGGCCTCGCGGCCGGCGCCGCCGCTTCGGTGATCTCAAGGCGCGGGCAGGCCGCAAGTCCCGCACCCGTCAAAGCCCGCAACATCGTGCTGGTGCATGGGTTGTTCGCGGACGGCTCAAGCTGGCTGGAGGTCATCCCTCGATTGCAGCAGGCCGGGCTCAACGTCACGTCCGTGCAAAACCCGTTGACGACATTGCCGGAAGCCGTCGCGGCGGCCGAACGGGTGCTGGCGCGGCAGGATGGCCCGACGGTTCTGGTCGGGCATTCCTTTTCGGGAATGATCGTCACCGAGGCCGGCACCCATCCCAATGTCTCCGCGCTGGTCTATGTGGCGGCGCGCGCGCCCGACGCGGGCGAGGACTATGCTGCGTTGGCGAAAACCTATCCAACGCCACCGGCATCGGCCGGCGTGGTCTTTGACGGCGACGAAGGGCGTCTCAACGAGGAGGCATTCCTGCGCGATTTCGCAGGCGACCTGCCCGCGGCGAAAGCGAAGGCGCTCTATGCGGTCCAGCAGCCCTTCAACAAGGCCCTGCTCGCCGGCAAGACCACGAATGCCGCCTGGCGCTCGAAGCCGAGTTATTACGCCGTTTCGACCGAAGACCGCACCATCAATCCCGAGCTCGAACGCTTCATGGCCAAGCGGATGGGTGCCAAAACCATCGAATTGAAGTCGAGCCACCTCTCGCTGATCTCCCACCCCGCGGAAATCGCCAAGCTGATCCTGGAAGCCGCGGGGAGCGGCGGATAGCACAGCGACTTTTAGCCGCAACCCGCGGGGTCGGGACGGAATTCGCCGCCCGACCCAGCGCGATCTTGCCGCCCGGCGTTTCATCGGGAAGTCGCCGCCAGGCGTTCAGGTAGCGGCGCCGGCCCGATTGAAAAGGACCGGCGCCGGCGCGACGATCCTGCTGCTCACCGCGACCCTACTGCTCACCAAAGGTCGGCGATGCCGTTCCGAGCGGTGTCGGGGCACTTCCCATGTTCGTCCCCACGATACGATTGGTGACATACGAATAGGACGTTCCGGTGATCCCAGTCCCGTTCGATATGATGTCCGTGTCGGAAAGCCTGATCGTCGATGAGCCAGGGGTCTGAACGCCGGTGCCATTACCATTGATCAGGCTTGACGCCACAAGTATGTCGGAGAACGCGAAGGGGCCCTCCCCGTAGACGCCCGCTCCGGTGTTGCCCGAGAACACCGAATTCCTGATCAGGGTGGACACGGCGCTACTGGCAAAGTAGCCGGTGCCGCAATTTTCGACCCTGATATTGTCGATCAGGACGGAAATTTTCAGACCCAGTGACGCTCCCGCCGACGGGTTGACGTAGACGCCTTGATTGCCGATGTTTCGCACCGTGCTGTTTGCGACATATAGTTCGCCGCCGCCCGATCGCTCATCCGATATGCCCCTGGCGGCGCCGCCGAAATTGCCGTCGATCACGGTGTCTTCAATGAAGACCGCGCTGCCGGCGGAATTGGCCGCACCGATGATCCGGATTCCGATCACGCCGGTGTCGGAGCCCTGAAACGCCAATCCACGGACACGAACGGCCTTCCTCAGATCGGTCGCCGCGAAGCTGTCGTAGGCGATCGTCATGCCGTTGGTGCCCGCGTTCAAAATCGAGCCCATGGTTTGATGACAGTCGATGGTGATGGACTTCGTAATCGTAATCGTACCGAAGCCGCCTGGATCGATGCAATCGATTTCACCGTTGACGAGGGTCTTCGAGATTGCGCCGGCGAACGTCTTGCACGGGGCCGTGCGGCTGCATGGATTGACGTCATCGCCAACACCCGAAACCCAGGTACGGCTGGCCTGCGCCTGCGCCTGACTCACTTGAAAAGCCGCAACCATCAGCAGGGCCGCAGTTAGCTGAAGCAATCTGATCATCTGAAATTCCTCCGGATCGGTCTAAACGTGATTTGATGAAATGGAACTTGCGCCGCCGAGATTATCGAGGAGCGGCAGGATTTACAATCCTAGGTTAAATGTTTATACAATGTTGACCTGCGCTATAGTTGACGCCCCTGCGGCTTTTTGCCGTCTGTGAAAATTTCGTCACAACGCTGAATCGATTGCGGCAATTTTCACACTACCGGGGCAAACGAATTGGTTTTGTGATTCATTTGACATTTGGGAGACGAAAAATGCGATCTCGCGGAACAGCAACCTTCGCAGTGATTTCGGCCGTTGCCACGACGACGTTCCTTGCAACGCTGGCGGCATGGGCACAGACGGCCGCGCCGTCCAAAATGCCGCCGGCCGGCGCGCCATCCGCCAGGGTGGCGAAGCCAGCGGTGGCGGCCGCAAACGACCGCCAGGTTTATCTGGTCCGGCAGGACCAGTCCGACTGCACCAACACGACGGTTCCGAGCGGGGACTCGCCGAATGTGGGCGGAAACCTCTGGCTGACCCGGGATACCGGCGGCAATACGACGGTCAAGGTGGCGATGACGGCCTCGCCCAACACCGCCTATAATTTCTATCTCAAATGCGTCAAACAGCTTGGCACCGTCACCACCGACGACGAAGGCGAGGGATTCGCGACCTTTACCTTCCCGACCAATTCGACCGGCGCAACCTACGCCTTCGACATGTACCCGAACGGCGCACCCGCCGGGAACAAGTTCCAGAGCGCCACGGTCAATTTCTAGAAGGCCGCTCATTCCAGAGAGTGTTTTCGGTTCTGATTGAATCAGAACCGGGCTCTGGCTTTTTGTCTCGACGCGGTTTCGAGGCAAACCGGGCAGCAGGGCCAGGTTTATGTTGTTCGACAAGGCCTGCCGGACGGGCTGGTGCTGTCGCGGCAGATATTCTAAGCAGGTATGCTAGGATATCTGCAACGGCATGGGCGACATTCGTCGGATATGAAAAAATATGTTTTCGCAGGCGGCGGCAGCGCGGGGCACGCGCTTCCGAGCATCCGCGTCGCTTTGCATCTGCGCTCGCAACAAGCTGATATCTCCTACATCGGCAGCGCCAACTCGCTCGAAGAGTCGCTCTGCGCGCATCACGGGATTCCATTCCAGTCGGTGACGACGGCGAAATTCGACCGCTCGCGAAAGCTCAGCCTTGTTACCGCGTTCATCGCCAATGTCAGGGGAATTTGGCAGGCGCGCCGTATCCTGCGCCAAACGGCCCCCGACGCGGTTTTTACCTCCGGCGGATTTGCCACCGTGCCGGTCGTGGTCGCCGCCCGCAGTCTCAACCGCAGTCGAATCGTGGTGCATGCCTGCGATCTCAGTCTCGGGCTCGCCAACACGCTGTGCCTGCCGTTTGCCTCCCGGCTGTCCTGCACCTTCGAACAAACCGTCACGGAGCGAGGCGGCCACAAGGCCTTCCTCGCCGGGCCGATCGTCGACGCGGCGTTGCTGCAGCCAACGCCGAAGCCGGTCAAGGCGAAGCCGCAGCTGCTGGTTTACGGCGGCAGCCAGGGTTCGATGATCTTCAACACCAAGATACGCAGCAGCCTCGACGATCTGCGGCCGCTGTTCGACATCGTCCATGTCTGCGGAAAGGGCAACGTCGATCCGGCGCTAGCCGATCTGCCGGGCTACCGGCAGCATGAATACGTCATGGACTTCATCGACGTTCTGAAATCGAGCGACATGGCGATTTGCCGGGCGGGATCCAGTTCGCTCTGGGAGCTCATTTTGACGCGAACACCGCATTTGGCGGTACCGCTTCCGGCGAGCATCAGCCGCGGCGATCAACTCGAAAATTGCAAATATTTCGAGAACAAGGGGGTCACGAGATGGATGCATCAGCCTGATTTCGTTGCATCCGACCTGCCGCGCGTGCTGAACGACATCCTGCAACAGTCACCTGAAATAACGCGCCGGATGGCCGAGCTGGCGCCCCGGCGCCCGGCGGTCGAAATCATCAGCGACGTCCTGACGCAAAAGCAATCTTGATCGAGGTTGTTTTCAGCAACGATTTTGTAATTTGCCGAGGCCGGTCACCACAGGGTCATTTGTAGATACTGCGCGCCAGATCCAGCATTTCATTCTGTTTCGCCGGATCGGAGCCGCCCATCAATTTGACCTCGGCGATCGCCCGCGCCTCGGGCGTGACCTGGTCCAAGACCTCACGGCGCACGATGCCGTATCCATCCTGCGCAAATATTTTCTGGACCTCTTCGGACATCGTGAAATCGATATAAAGGCGCGCGGCGTTCGGATGCGGCGCGCCCTTCATCGCCGCCGCCGCATACAGCACATAGGGCGCGCCTTCCGCCGGCATTACGGTGCGGACCGGAAGCCCCTTGAGGCTCTGAAGGTCGCCAAGGTTGAACGGCATGTAGATCGCCATTTCACCGCGCGCGACGCGCCGCGCGGCTTCGCGCTGCTCGCGCGTGAACTGGATGTCCTGGGTCGCCAACGCCTCGTGATAGGCTTTGCCGAGTTTTTCTTCCGTGACGTAGAACAGCACATAGCCGCCACCGACCGCGCGCATGTCGTCGGACAATATCCTGCCCTTCCATTTCGGATCAGTCAGATCACGCCAGCTCTTCGGCTCCTCTGCCGGCGGCACCAGCCGGTTATTGACCAGCAGCGCATAATTGATGGTCATGACAGGCGACTTGAGGCCATCGTCGCGGAACGGCTCCGTCAACCCGGCCGCGTTGGGCACCGGCTGATGGGGCACGATGGATTTGTCCTCGGCGCTGAGAATGAGCGCCTGGTTTTCCGAATTGAACATGACGTCGCCGAGATAGCGGCCGGCGGCCTGCTCGGTGCGGATCCGTTCGCGCAACTCGCTGGCGCGCGCCTCCAGCACCTGAACCGGGATGCCGTATTTCGCCTCGAATGCTTTTGCGATGGCTTTGGTGGAGGGCACGCCCAAAAGCGCGGTGTAAAGCACCAGACCGCCTTCGGCCTTGGCGGCGGTGATGACGCTGTCCCACCCCGCCATTTCGGCGGAAGCGCGATGGCTTGCGCAGA
>Ga0208982_1000058_pt1 | contig 13318 bp, 12 predicted proteins | sample MedBloCAOM1_O3_FD_187840 | JGI IMG/M metagenome (GOLD analysis project Ga0208982, IMG submission 187840) | Forest soil microbial communities from El Dorado National Forest, California, USA - Mediterranean Blodgett CA OM1_O3 (SPAdes) (version 2) | ecosystem: Environmental > Terrestrial > Soil >... | reverse complement strand
CAGGTCGCGGACCGTAACGTGGTTGTCCGCAAGGCATTGGCGTCCAGCCAGCTCAGCCCGCTCGACCAAGGCCAGCCGCTCGACGCTCACCGGGACCCCGACGGCGATCCGCGAGGCCAGGCACGGCGTGCTCGGCTTATCGCACACCGACAAGTTCCAGTGCCTCGCCAGCAAGCGCACGGTTTCCTTGGTAACGCCCACCTCGGCGAGCGGCTCGCACACCCCGAGCTCAGCAGCCGCCCGCAAGCCCGGGCGGTGCGCGGCATGGCGGTCATCGAGGTGCGTGCCGGTAGCGACGTGGGCGAAACCCCCGCGCTGCGCGACATCGCACACCGCGGCGAGCACGGTCCGCTTGCAGAAGTAACAACGATCGCCGGCATTGGCCCGGTAGCCCGGATCGACGTGCTCGTCGGTAACCAGCACCAGCAATTGCACCCCGATCTGTCCGGCGACGCGCCGAGCGGCTGCCAGCTCCGCGCGTGCCAGGCTGGGCGAGTCCGCAATGGCGGCCAGTACCGCATCGGCGCCGAGCGCCCGGACGGCTGCAGCCAGCACCACTGCGGAGTCGACCCCGCCCGAGAAGGCCACCACCAGCCCGTCCAGGCGTCCCAGCCGGTCGAGCAGCGCCGCCGCGACGGAAGTAGCGACGGAATCCGCAGTGTGCATGGTCAACCATCCTCGCATGCCCAGAGCGGTACCGGATTGCGTGAGATAGTCGCACCGTGGTCGACTCAGCACCGCAGCCATCGCGAGACGTCAGCGGTATCGCCCGGCTGGATTCTGATCGCAGGCGACGCACCGCCGTGCCCGAAGTCATCTTCGCCGAGGGCAAGACCGAGGAGCAGACGCTGCGCCTGCTCGCCGCGCAGCGCGACTGCGAACCCGGGTTCCCAGCGCTGGCCACCCGGTGCCCCGACGGGGTGCTGCGCCGGGCGCCACGCTGGTTTGAGACCGAGCCGGTGGTGACCGACCCGATCGGGCGCACCGTGATCGTCGGTGCGCTGCCGCCAGCCCGCGGGTTCGTCGCCGTGCTCACCGGAGGTACCTCGGACCTGCCGGTCGCGCGCGAAGCGATCGCCACTTTGCAGGCGCTCGGCGCCGGACACCGGTTGATCGCCGATGTCGGGATCGCCGGACTGCACCGGCTGCTCGCGCACCTCGACGAGCTGTCCGTGGCCGACTGCGTGATCGCCATCGCCGGAATGGAGGGCACCCTGCCTGGGGTGGTAACCGGGCTGATCCGAGCACCCGTGGTGGGGGTACCCACCAGTGTGGGCTACGGAGTGAGCGCTGGCGGACACGTCGCCGCGGCGACCATGCTTGCCTGCTGCGCGCCGGGCTTGTCAGTGGTCAACATCGACAACGGATTCGGCGCGGCGGCGCACGCGGTCAAGATCGTCATGAAGGTGCACCGTGGCTGAGCCCAGGGCGGCGTATCTCGACTGCACCGCCGGCGTGGCCGGTGACATGCTGCTCGGTGCGCTACTCGACGCCGGCGCTGACCTCGCTGCGGTGCGCGCCGCGGTGACCTCGCTTGGGGTCTCCGATCTGGACGTCACAGTCTCGCAGACGCGGCGCTGCGGTCTGCGCTGCGCGCGCGCCGTGGTCGTCACTCCGGGGACCGACCAGCCCACCCGGCGATTGGCCGAGGTGCTCGCCGCCATCGAGGAAGCCCCGCTGGGCGCAGCAGCCGCCCGGGTGGCCGCTGACACGTTCCGGCTCCTCGCGGATGCGGAGGCTGCGGTGCACGGCATTCCGGCTGAGTTGGTGCATTTCCATGAGGTCGGGGCCGCCGACGCTCTCGCCGATGTGGTCGGCACCGCCGTCGCGGCCGAACAGCTCGGCTTGCTCGTCGACGGAGCGCTGGTGACCTGCTCGGCGCTGGCGGCCGGCAGCGGGACAGCGCGCAGTGCGCACGGCACGATCCCGATTCCAGCACCCGCCGTCCTGCAGATCGTGACTGACCGTGGGCTGTCGCTGACCGGCGGGGACCTTGCCGGGGAACGCAGCACGCCCACCGGGGCGGCCCTGGTTGCGGTCCTGGCCACGCTAGGGCCGTTGCCACCGATGACGGTTGACGCGGTGGGCAGCGGCGCCGGACGGCTGGACACCCCGGAGCGACCGAACATCACCAGGCTGGTGATCGGCTGCCGCACCGAACCGGGGTCAGCGCCTGGCCCCGCGGAGCCGGTCACCGTGGTGGAGACCACGGTCGATGATCTCGATCCGGAGCTGTGGCCGGGAGTGCTGCGCGCGGTCCGAGCGGCCGGAGCCTGGGACTGCTGGACCACCGCCACCGTCGGTCGACACGGCAGGCCTGGGCAGCTGCTCACCGCGCTGTGTACCGAGCAGATCCGCCCCGCGGTGGTGGATGCGGTGTTCCGGCACAGCACCACGCTGGGCGTACGGTGGGCTGCCTGGCAACGCACCACGCTGCCGCGCACCACCGTCCCGGTGCCGGTGGGTCCGCCTGGGGCCGAGCAGGAGATCAACATCAAGGTTGCCACCGGACCGGGAGGGCAGCGGACTGTCAAGCCAGAACTCGCCGACGCGGAGCGGGTCGCCGAGCTACTCGGTTGGCCGGTGCGCCAGGTCTGTGAGGCGGCCCTGTCGGCTTACCGTCACAGCGGTCCGGCTGGCGTGGTAGCGCCATGAGTGCAGATGAGCTCGCGGGGTCTCATGTGCTGCTCACCGGCGCGACCGGGTTCTTGGGGCAGGCGACTTTGGAGCGGCTGCTGTCCAGCTACCCGGACACCCATATCTCGGTACTGATCCGGCCCCGGGGGGAGCGCACCGCGACCGACCGGCTCAGCGCGTTGCTCCGGAAAAACGTGTTCCGCCCGTTGAGTGAGCGCCTCGGCATGGCGGAATTGGCGCGGCTGGTGTCCGAGCGGGTCACGGTCATCGAGGGTGGCCTTGGTTCGGTCACGCTGCCCGCGGATCTAGACGTCGTGATCCACGGTGCCTCCACGGTGTCCTTCGACCCCCCGGTCGACGAAGCTTTCCGCACCAACGTCTCGGGTGTGGCAGCCCTCTATCAGGCACTGACCGGATCGCCGCATGTGGTGCACATCTCCACCGCCTACGTCGCGGGCACCCGCAAGGGCGTCGTCACGGAGGCAGCCTTGGACCACGCCGTGGACTGGCAGCTGGAACTGGAAATGGCGCTGGCTGCCCGACTCGACGTGGAGCGGGACTCCCGGCGACCGGAGGTGCTCCGCCGCGCGCTGGCCCAAGCAGGCGACCAGCACGCCAAAGCCGGCGCGCAGTCCACCGCCGCCGACGCTGAACGGCTGCGCACCGAGTGGGTCACTCGCCGGCTGGTGGACTACGGCCGCACCCGGGCCCGGAGCCTGGGCTGGCCGGACGTCTACACGTTCACCAAAGCCCTGGGTGAGCGGGTCGCCGAAGCGCTGTGGGCACAGCAGGGCCGGCCGCTGTCGGTGGTCCGTCCCGCTATCGTGGAAAGTGCGCTGCGGCACCCTTACCCGGGCTGGATCGACGGCTTCAAGATGGCCGATCCGCTGATCATTTCCTTTGGCAGAGGCCTACTGCGCGAGTTCCCTGGGCTACCCGACTCCGTGCTCGACGTCATCCCGGTCGATCTCGTGATCAACGCGATCCTCGCGACCGCCGCCCGACCTCCTGCCACCGGGCCGGCCTACTTACACGTCAGCTCCGGGGCCAGTAACCCGCTGACCTTCCAAGACATGTACGTGCTGTGCCGGGAGTACTTCGACAACCACCCCATTCCCGACGGTGATCGCGGCCATATCGCTCCACCCACCTGGCGATTTCCCGGCAGCCAGCAGGTAGAGCTGAGACTGCGTGCCGGGGAACGGGCCGCGGCGTTAGCAGAACGCGCGCTGTTGGCACTGCCGCCGTCGAGGCGTTCCCAGGATTGGCTGACCAGCCTTGGCCGCCAGCAGCAGGAATTAGTGCAGCTACGCGAGTACGCCGACCTCTATGGCGTCTACGCCCGCGCCGAGGTCATCTACGACGACAGCCGGCTGCGGGAGTTGCATGCGGCGCTGCCAGCGAAGCGGGCCCTCGAACACGGCTTCGACCCCACCGTCGTCGACTGGCGGGCGTACCTGCAGGACGTGCACTGCCCGTCGATCACGGCCACGGTCCGGCGGGCCGGGCAGCGGCGTGGACGCACCACCGCCGACCGTCGCAGATCACCGTCACTATCGTCGCGGTCGCTGCCCGAGCGAACCGACGTCGCCGCGGTGTTCGACCTGGAGGGCACCATCGTGAACTCCAACGTCGTCGAGTCATACCTGTGGGCCCGGTTGGCGACGATGCCCCGCACCGGCTGGCTGCGCGAGCTGGCCGATCTGGCCTGGTGCGCCCCCCGATACCTCTCAGCGGAGCGCCATGACCGCGGCGAGCTGCTGCGAGCCTTCCTGCGCCGCTACGCCGGCGCGCGGGCCGACGAGCTGCGTGCGCTGGTCACCGACGTTCTCGGCGACGCGCTGCTGCACCGGGTGATGCCCGAAGCTACTCGCCAAATCCGCCGCCACCGCGCGGCCGGACACCGAACCGTCCTGATCACCGGCGCCGTCGACCTCCATGTGGAGCCGCTATCAGTGCTTTTCGACGAGGTGGTGGCCAGCCGGATGCACGCCGAAGACGGCGTCCTCACCGGGTTCCTCGAAACCCCTCCGCTGGTCGACGAGGCGCGCGCGGCGTGGCTGCGGCACTATGCCCAGGTGAAGGGTCTGCACCTGGACCGGTCCTACGCCTACGCCGACAGCTACTCCGACCGCCCGTTGCTTGAGGCCGTCGGGCATCCGCAAGTGGTCAACCCGGACGCCCAGCTGTTCCGGCACGCCCGACGGCGCCGCTGGCTGGTGCACCGCTGGGGGGCGCACACCGGTGGACTGCTCGAGGTATTACTCGACGTCACCCGAGCCGACGCCAGAGCAGCGCCGCGGTGAGCCTCGCGCTGCAGTACCACCGCTCCGCCGGCCGCTACTTCGCCGCCCGCGCGGTCAGCGGCAGCCGCGCCGGCGGGCGGCTAGCGGGCATGCTGGCCAGCAACGTCGCGCCGCTACGGCTGGTCGAGCAGGCCGACCCGGTACCGGCCGATGAGTCCTGGAGCCGGATCGAGCCGGTGCTGTCCGGAATCTGCGGCTCGGATCTCGGCCTGCTCACTGGCCGATCCTCGCCCTACCTCGGGCCATTGACGTCGATGCCGTTCGTCCCCGGCCATGAGGTGCTCGGCCGCACCCTCGACGAGCTGCCCGGGCTACCCCGGGGTAGCCGGGTAGTGATCGATCCGGTGCTGCGGTGCGCGGCGCGTGGCGTGGCGTCCTGCCAGGCTTGCCTGGCCGGGCATACCAGTCGTTGCGACCACATCACCACCGGACGCCTAGCTGCAGGGCTACAGACCGGCTTCTGCGCCGACACCGGAGGTGGCTGGAGCCGCCGGATGATCGCCCATGCCAGCCAACTGCACCCCGTGCCGGACTCGCTGCCCGACCAGATCGCCGTCCTGCTGGAGCCGTTGGCCTGCGCGGTACACGCGGCGCGCCGGGTACCGGTCAGTCCCGGCGCCTCGGTGCTGGTGATCGGCGCGGGCACGGTAGGCCTGCTCACCCTGCTCGCGCTGCGCAAGCTCACCGCGGCCGGCGAGATTCATGTGATCGCCAAACACCGCCACCAAGCCGACCGGGCCCGCGAGCTGGGCGCCACCCAGATCATCGGCACCGACAGCACCGCACGGACGTTGCGCCGCAGCACCGGCGCGCTGCTGGTCGAGCCCGAACTCGGCGACGGCTACCTGCTCGGAGGGATGGACCTGGCCTTCGAGTGCACCGGAGGTGCCTCGGGTTTGAACACGGCGCTGCGGTCACTGCGAGCCGGGGGCACGGTGTTGGCATCCGGAATGCCCGCGGCTGGGGTGGATCTCACCCCACTGTGGTACCGGGAGCTGCATCTCGTCGGGACCTACGCCTCGGCGACAGGGGAGGAGCCCAGTGAGGGTGATTTCCCGGCCGCCATTTCGCTCGCGGCATCAGCGGCGCTGGACGGTTACGTTGACACGATGTATCCGCTGGAAAAATGGCGCGACGCGCTTGATCACGCGGCTGCAGCCGGCCGGCTGGGCACCATCAAGGTGGTCTTCGCCCCCGGTCGAGGATAACGAGGCAGTCAGCGTTAAGAGTCAGCGGGAAGCGCAGCGCTGCGGGGACAGGAGCAGGTGAGAGTGTGGGCAGACCAGGTTTCGTGCTCGACGTCGACGAGCGGACTCCGCCGCTGCTGATGCACGAGGGCGAGGGGTTTCGGCTGGAGCGCTTGCCGCTAGGCAGCCGGGTGATCTACCCGCCGGAGTCGCTGCCAGGCATCGTCGATCTCGAAAGCGCGATCCGCCACGCCCTGCTGCATCCGCACGGCAGCGACCCGCTGCCACAGTTACTCCGGCGCGGGATGCGGCTGACGATCGTCTTCGACGATCTGTCCCTGCCCCTGCCGCAGATGCGCACTCCGGACATCCGGCAACGGGTGATCGAGCAGGTTCTGGAGCTGGCCGCTGCCGCCGGGGTGGACGACGTCGAACTCATCGCCGCGAACTCGCTGCACCGGCGGATGACCCCGGCGGAGCTCAAGCGTGCCGTCGGCGAGCGGGTATTTCGCGCCTTCCATCCGGATCACCTGCGCAATCACGACGCCGAGGACCCAGACGATCTCGCGCATCTGGGCACCACCCCGCACGGCGAGGACGTAGAGATCAACCGCCGGGCCGCCGAAAGTGACCTGATCGTCTACGTCAACATCACGCTCACCGCGATGAATGGCGGCTCCAAGTCGGTGGCGGTGGGATTGGCGAGCTATGCCAGCCTGCGCCACCACCACAATGTGCACACATTGCGACATTCGCGCTCGTTCAACGATCCCCCTCATTCGGCGATGCACCAGTCTTACGACCGGATGGCCGACGTCATCGGCGGCCAGGTGCCGGTATTCACCATCGAGACCACATTGAACAACGAGCCGTTCCCGACGGCGCTGCGTTTCCTCACCCGCCGCGAGTGGGAGTGGAACCTCACCGACCAAGCCAGTTACCTGGCGGTCAAGCGAAGCAACGACCTGGCCACCGGCAAGCTGCGGCGGCGGATCTGGCAGGCCACCGAGGCGCCGTACGGCATCACCGGGGTGCACGCCGGAGCCCCGACCCAGGTGCACCCGCACACCCTGGCCGCGGTGCACCACCAGCAGCTCACCGAGGTGCAAGGGCAGGCCGACGTGGCGATCTTCGGCTTGCCCTACATCTGCCCGTACAACGTGAATTCAATCATGAACCCGATTCTGGTGATGTCCCTGGGACTCGGCTATTTCTTCAACCTCTACCGAGGCAAGCCGATCGTGCGCCAAGGCGGAGTGGCGATCTTCTATCACCCGATGCCGCACGAGTTCCATCCAGTGCACCACCCTAGCTACATTGATTTCTACGAACTACTCGCCGAGACCACGGACCCGGTGATGCTGGAAACCAAGTACGAAAAGCAGTTCGCTACCGACCCGTGGTACACCCATTTGTACCGAACCAGTTACGCTTACCACGGCGTACACCCGTTCTACATGTGGTACTGGGGCGCGCACGCGATGCAGCACCTAGCCGATGTGATCTTCGTCGGGGGCAACCGGTCGACCACAGCGCGGCTAGGATTCCGGGCCGCGTCGAGTTTGGCTGACGCGCTGGAACTGGCTAGAGACACCGTCGGTGCCAATCCGGAGATCAGCTACCTGCACGCCCCGCCGATGGTGCTGGCAGACGTGCGATGAGTGGCCTACGCGACGATCTTCGGCTGCTGCGCCACGGCCGGGACTGGCGGGGCCGGTCGCGGGTGCCTCGGTCGGCGCAGCGCTGGGAACAGCCCGACAACGGCGATGACTTCCCCACCGCGTGGGCCCGGACTGCCGCGGCCGTGGCGCTGCGCAGTGCCCTGCAGCAGGCGATGCTCAAGCCGGTGATCTGGAGCCAGACCCGGCCGGTGGTGCACGGCCGCGAATATCTCGACAGCATCCGTGGCCCGGCAGTCTTCGTCGCCAACCACTCCAGCCACCTGGATACGCCGTTGATCCTGGGCGCACTGCCAACGCGGATCACCAGGAAACTCGCCGTCGGGGCCGCCGCTGATTACTTCTTCGACTCTCGGACCGTCGCCGCGGCCACCACGTTACTGTTCAACGCCTTCCCTGTGGAGCGGCGCGCGCGACGGGGCCGCAGCCTGGCCGCCGAGTTGGTCGACAGCGGCTGGAGCCTGTTGCTCTACCCGGAGGGCAGCCGCACGGTGGACGGCTGGCTCACCGGGTTCAAGCTGGGTGCCGCGCAACTGTGCTCGATGAAGGGGATACCGGCAGTGCCTATCGCGCTGCGAGGTACGTTCGCCGCGATGCCCCGCGGTCGGCGGTGGCCGCAGCCGGGCCGGCCGCGGGTCTCCGTCCGGATCGGCCGACCGCTGCGCATCGAAGCAGATGAGACCGTGCCCGAGTTCCGCATCAGGCTGGTGCGCGCCGTCGCCACACTGTGGGCAGAAGATGATCTTGGCTGGTATGGCGCCCTGCGAGCGGCAGCCGACGACTCGCTGGCGCTGCCTACCGGATCGCACAGCGCGCTGCCCACCACCGCGTCCGGCCAACCCGCGCAGGACGACGATGTCGCGTCGTGGCGCCGGATCTGGGAGGCCACCCGCCCCCCCGCTGACGACGGTCCACGCCAAGTCTGGACAGACTGACGGTGCGGCAGCGTGACGCGACGCGGTCGGTCAGCCGGCGTCGCCGCCCGCAGGTAGCGACTCGAAAATCTCCTTACACTGCGGGCATACCGGGGAACCCGGCTTAGCGGCGCGGGTCACCGGGAACACCTCGCCACACAGGGCGACCACCTGCGTGCCCATCACCGCACTCTCGGCGATCTTGTTCTTGCGCACGTAGTGGAACATCTTGGGCGTATCGTGACCGGTGCCGTCGGTCCCCTCAGGGCGGGTATCGACATCAGGCAATGTTCGGGTCGGCGTGCTCACCGTCTCATGATGCCACTCGTGAGTGGCAAACAGTGTTATGGCACTCAATGCCACTCACGAGGAGAGCCTTCAGCCCTCCACTATCGGGTGATCGCCGCTCTCCAGCTCACGGCCACGAAGATCACCCTGCTCCAGACCGTGACCCGGCCTAGTGACCTGCTCGGCCTTGCGAGGGGCGCGGTCATTGGCGACGAGCACCGCCATCCAGGGAAGGGGCACCGAGAGCACGACGAAGGCCAGCGCGAGCCACCAGGTCTGATAGAAGACGCCAGCCAGAATCAGGCACGGGATGCGGGCCGACATCAGAATCGCGTACTTGCGCCGTCTGGCAGCGAACTGCTCGGCGTAGGACGGTTCCGCCGCCGTGATGACAACAGCAGCATCACCTCGTCGGCGGCCGTGCTGAGATTGATCCCGCGCGTCCTGACGTCCCGATCTGATACTCGACCTCCTATCTTTTCGCCCTTGTGGCTGCCTTGACCTGTTGCTTGTGCTCTCGGACCTTGGCCAACGAGTCGGCGTCGGTCACGTCGGCGACCGAGCGATAGACACCCTCATCTCCGAAGGCGCCGGCCACCTCCCGCCAGCCGTTGGGCCGCACGTTGCACTGCTTGCCGAGTAGGGCCACGAAAATCTGCGCCTTATACGTGCCGAAACCAGGCAGCGCCACCAACCTGTCGAACAGCTCCGACGCCTGTGAGACATCGCGCCACAGCCTGGTCACGTCACCGTCGTAGTGTTCGACCAAGCCCCGACAGAGATCCTGAACCCGTCCAGCCATCGCCTTCGGATACCGGTGCAGGGCAGGCGGCCGCGCGAACAACTCCGCTAGTGCGTCAGCGTCGTAGTCGGCCAGCTCACGGACGTCGAGGTCGTGCCCGAGGCGCTGTTGAAGTTCGTAGGGAGCCGCAAAGGCTCGCTCCATGGGCACTTGTTGATCGAGGAGCATCGCTAGCACCAACGCCAGCGGATCCCGCTCCAGCAACGAATCTGCCGGTGCGTCCTGGCTCAACATCAAGCTCACCAAGACCTCCTCGGCACCGATGATTACGCGCCCGAGCCTACTCCCCGCCAACGGTGCGCTGGTCGGCGAGCACAGATCAGATGTCGATGCCTACCAAGCCCATCACCTCGGTGCGCCAGTCCTGGTAGGCGGTGGCAGCGCCGGACCTTTCCTGAGGGTTGCGCTGCGTCTGCATATCCTCGTCGCCACCGAGCGCGTAGTGCACGATCTCCTGGTCACTCCGGCGGCTGCTGACCACCTTCACCGCCACATGCTTGGTGGCGAGCTCGGCCCGGGTGGCGTGCGCCAGTAAATGCAGCAGTGCCAGCCGGGACTGCTGGTCGTCGGGCAACGACAACTCATCCGGGGTATTGCCAGACACCAACACCACGGTCGCGCCAGGCGCAAGCACTGGAAGCACTCGGTCCACCGCGCTGAAACGGGCCAGCAGGCCCGCGGACAGAAACGAGCCGACGCGCGCAACGGCGGTGTCCCCATCGGGATGGATGGTGACCGGCAGCTGGATGTAGAAGTCAACGCCATCGCTGCTCGGCTCACCCGGGAGCGCCGCAGGATCGGTGATGATCACAGGATCGGCTCCTGCGTCCTTGAGAAGTTGAGCAAGCCGGTGGGCCCGGTCGGCAGACCCGCTCAGCAACCCGATAGACGACATCGACCCTCCTGCAGGCGCGTTCGAGCCGATCGGTGGACCACTCGGTCGGCTGATCACCGTGTCAGGTCATCGTAGGAGCCGGTGGCGCCGCCTGGCGAGGGCACCGCAGGGATCCGAGGGCGAGTCCCCCAAATGGCTGCCGCTTCCAACCCGCGCACCTACCCTGGAGTGCCCTTTCCGGGACCCCAGGGTTGAGTGGGTTCGCTGCCGGGCTGTGCCCGGGCGCGTGGTTGCGCTACTTCTTCAAGGTCTCCGCAGCCTGAACCGACCCTGAGCGCCTGCCCATCGGGCGGCCGTTGGCGCCATCCTGCACGTCCTGGGCGGCGTCCTTCACTTCCCTGGCGGCATCCTGGGTGGCAGCAGCGGCCCTGGTGGCGGCCGAGGTGGTGGCGGCCAGCAGGCTCTTGGTGAACTCTCGCTGGGTCACCAGCATCTGCTCGGCGAAGTCGAACATGGTGTCCACGGCCTCGACGGCTCCGCTCAACCTGGTGTCCGAAACGGGAACGAACCTCTGAACACTGTCCGTCCAGATCTGCAGCGCGCTGGCGATGGCTTCCTGGCCGCGACGGGCGGCTTCGGTCATGGTCTCCTGCGACGTGGTCATCGTCATCCCTTTCCTAGCTCATCGGATACGATCACCAAAGTACGCACGTTTGATAAGTATGTCAAGCAATGCCCGTACGGCGAGCTCAGCCGCCGCTACGACCACTCCTACCCTCGATGAAGCTGCGGTACACCCCGAGCAGAGCTTCGCGCTGGGCCTCGGTGAGGCGCGGGTCGCTGCGGATGCTGGCCTCGGTATTGGCCTGCTGACCGGGGGGGACATCGTCAGCCACAGCTCTGGTCCAACCGGCCTTTGCCAGCAGCTGGTCGGTGGTCAGCCCGAGCGCATCCGCGATGGCCCGCAACACCGTCAGCGAGGGCTGGTGCAGGCCACGCTCGACCTGGCTGAGGTAGGCGTTGGAAATCCGGGTCAAGGCTGCCATCTCGCGCAGCGACAGGTCGGCCAGCTGCCGCTGGGCTCGGATGAACGCTCCCAATGCCCCTAGCTGGGCATGCCAGGGGTCGGGCGCCGTGCCGTCGTTACTCGCACTCGCCATGACTCACATCATCCCGCTTACGGCGCGGCTGCGGGCCGCAGGCTCTCACTTCTCGCACACGTAACTGCCCGGAGCGACTTCTAACGGTGGGTGCATGGTGCTGCCCATCGGAGGTGGAGCCTGCCGCCGTCCAGCCCGCTTGGCAATCCACGGCGTCCAGTCCTCCCACCATGATTTGGGGACCTCGGTGGCCTGCTGGCGCCAGGACTCCGGATCCGCCGGTAACGTCTCCGCCGAACCAACCCAGTGTTTGGACTTGGGGTTCGGTGGATTTACCACGCCAGCGATATGCCCAGAGTTGGACAGCATGAACCGCACAGTGCCGCCGATGAGGCGGGCGCCTGCGTAGACCGCCTTCCATAGCGCGATGTGATCCCGCTCGGCGGACACGAAATAGCTGTCCTGACTGATTCGGGTGAGATCCAGTTTCTCCCCCGCCAATTCGAGCTCACCTTTCGCCAACCGGTTCTCTACGTATAACGACCGGAGATACTCGATGTGCATGGCGGCGGGCATCCGGGTGGAGTCTGAATTCCAGCTCAGCATGTCGAACGGCGCCGGATCCTTTCCCAGCAGCCAATCATTGACCACGTAGTTCCACACCAGATCCCGGCCCCGCAGCAGGTTGAACGTGGTGGCCATGCTGTCCGCGGGCAGGTAGCCCTTGCGGGCCATCACCTGCTCCAGCCGCTGCACCGCGGCCTCGTCGGTGAATACGCCAAGCGGGCCAGGCACGCTGTAATCGAGCAGGGTGTTCAGCGCGGTCAGCGAGCGGATCCGATCCTCGCCGCGGCCGGCGAGCCAGGCGAGCAGTCCCGTCGCCATCGTGCCGCCGAGGCACAGCCCGATCAGGTTGGTCTGCCGGGCTCCGGTGATCTCCTCGACGACCTCCAGCGCGGCGAGCAGCCCCTCCCGCAGATAATCGCTCATCGTCAGGTCGGCCAGCGTCTCATCCGGATTCCGATAGCTGATCATGAAGCAGGTATGTCCGTGTTGCACCGCCCACTCCACCAAGCTCTTCCCGGGTGCAAGATCCATGATGTAGTACTTGTTGATCCACGGCGGGCTGAAGAGCAGTGGAACCGCATGCACAGTCTTTGTCTGCGGTTCGTACTGGATCAGTTCCATCAATCGGTTCCGGAACACCACTGAGCCCGGCGTGGCAGCCAGCTCGTGGCCGGGGCGGAACTGACCCGGGGTGACCTGGCGGGGCATGCCGTTATTGGTCACCATGTCACGGAGGGCGTTGCTGGCCCCGCGCAACAGGCTCAGGCCACCAGTGTCGAACGCTTTTTTCAATGCAGCTGGGTTGGTCAGCAGCCAGTTGGTCGGTGCGGCGGCGTCGAGCGCTTGGCGCAGCGCGAACTCGGCTTTGCGTCGGGTGGCCTCGTCCAGCTCGGCACCATCGAGCAGATCCTGCAGGAAGCCCTCCAGCAGCGCGTGGTGCTGTCGCACCAGGTAGAACAGTGGGTTGGTGGTCCAAGCCGGATCGGTGAACCGGGCATCGCGG
>Ga0208982_1000057_pt1 | contig 13354 bp, 10 predicted proteins | sample MedBloCAOM1_O3_FD_187840 | JGI IMG/M metagenome (GOLD analysis project Ga0208982, IMG submission 187840) | Forest soil microbial communities from El Dorado National Forest, California, USA - Mediterranean Blodgett CA OM1_O3 (SPAdes) (version 2) | ecosystem: Environmental > Terrestrial > Soil >... | reverse complement strand
TTGTATTCCTTGGCGTTGGACGCGAAGCCGTGTTTTGCGGCGAGTTCGCGGATCTGGTTGAACCATTCCTGTGGGTCATCCAGATGTTGGTAGCCGTCCGCTAAGTCATGGGCGAAGTTCGCCGCGATGGTGGCGTCCACACCGAGCGGGGTGAGGCGTTCATCCGTAGGACCGGACAGTGGGGCGAACAGTTCCGGGAAAAAGAATCCGTAGGCAGCCCGGAAGTCCGACCACTTGCGCAGGTCCTTACGGGGGTTGTCGACACCATCGCGTTCCACGGTGAGGGCGCGCAGGGCGAGATCGTGCTCGGCGTCGAGAACGGTGACCAGCTCGGAATCGAATTGGGCTGCCCAGGTGCGGACAGCGGCGAGGATCTCGGGTCCGGGCAGGGTGGCGATGTGGTCGGCGCTGACGTCTTCGAGCTTGACCAAGTCCACCAGCGGGCCGGCGACTCCACACTGGTCCAGCCGGATCGGGGTAGTGAGTGCTTTATCTAGGGGAAGTTCAGCGAGCCGCCCGTTGGCTAAGCCCCGCAGATAATAGAGTACGGCCTCGGCCGGATAGCCGGCTCCGATGTAGAAGTCGACGCTGGCTTCGGGGTCTGTGCGCTTGGATAGTTTGCGTTTCCCGCCGGCAATCTTCTTCATCAGCGGAGCGATATGCGCATAGGTGACCGGTTCGAAGCCCAGGACGTTGAATAGCTGCAGATGCAGCGGGACCGAGGAAATCCACTCCTCACCGCGGATGACCAGCGTGACGCGCATCAGGTGGTCATCCACCGCGTGCGCGAAGTGGTAGGTCGGCAGCCGAGGGATTTGGTCGGAAGACTTCAGGATGACCGTGTCGTTGCGATTGGCCTCATGTTCCAACTCACCTCGGATCGCGTCGGTGAAGCGGACCCGCTGCTCATTGGCGTCGTCCGGCGCGCGGAAGCGCACCACGTATGGAGCGCCTTCATCGAGCTTGGCACGTACGGCGTCAGGTTCGGCATCGCGCCAGATAGCCCACGATCCGTAGTAGCCGGTGGGAATCTTGGCGGCTTGCTGGCGGCCGGTGATGTCAGCGAGTTCCTCCTTGGTGGCGAAGCACAGGTACGCCCTGCCGTGGCGCAGCAGCTCCCGCACATAGCTGAGGTAGATCAGTTCCCGGGCGGACTGGTGGTAGGGGCCGTAGCCGCCGTGCCCGTCGATCTCGTCAGATGGGATACCGAAGTAGTCGAACGCGCGGGCGAACTGGGTCAGGGCGCCCTTGACCTCGCGCGACTGGTCGGTGTCTTCCACCCGCACCAGGTAGACGCCCCCGGAGTGCGCCGCGATGTCGCGGTCGATGGTGGCCACGTAGATGCCGCCGATATGCACGAACCCGGTCGGCGACGGGCCGAATCGGGTGACCTGGGCACCCTCCGGGAGCTCCCGCGGTGGGTAGCGATGTTCCCAATGGGCCGGTTCGGGCAGGTCAGCGGGGAACAGGGCGTCGATCACCACGCGGTCCAGCATCGCTACGTAAGTCTCGCTTCCGGGCTGAACCCGATCATGGAATGGGCATAGGACAGATAGCCAACGCTACCAATCGTGCCTTTTCGCGTGCCCGCCGCAGGCTCCCTAGGGGCGTTGGTCACCGCGCGCATGCACGGCGCAGGCGCGGCCCGGCCGCGGGGGCAGCGCGTGACTACTGCACCCAGAGGGCGTTGACAAATCAGTGACTCGCCGAGCGTGGGTCCACGGCCGCAGCCGCCCGCTGTCGACGACCACGATCAAGCCTGCTTCTGGAGACAGTATGAACACCTGGGTACTGACCCCGTGCCACCATCCGCGCTTGAGTGACCTCACGACGTCCCTGGCGCACCTGAGCCATCCGGTGGATCGGACAGTGGTGGTCACCACCCTCCCCGAGCCGATCGCACCGGAAGACCTACCCGGGGTGACTCTGCTGGTGTCCGCTGAACCGGGGGTGAATGTTTCCCGCTGGTGGAACACCGGCCTGGACTGGATCGAGCAGCACCACGAACCGGGTCCTTACGAGGTACTGTGCATGGAGTCCGACGTGCACATCGAATGGTCAACGCTGGCCCGGCTGCGGATGGTGCTGCGCAACTACAACCTCGCGATGGTCGGTGCCGACTGGTACAGCGTGGTTACCAGCGCCGTCGAGACCCGCTACGACCTTGACCCGTGGACGGCGGAGCACCGCATCCCCGGGTCGTGCATGCTGGTAGCCGGCGAACTCGGGTTGCGATTCGACGAGCAATTTCGCTGGAGCTATGCCGCCGACGACTTCGAATGGCAGCACCGCAAGGCCGCCGGCACGGGCTTGGTGCGTGGCCTGACCATGGAGCACGGCCCTGCTAGGCCGCTGACCGGGGAGCGCGCCGAGTACGCCGAGGTGGACCGGCAGCGGTTCGTGGCGAAATGGGCCGGCCCGCCAGTCTATGAGGCCTGACTCCGCGGCGACGACCGATGCTCATGGTCGTACGGCTGCGACTACCACAAGCGCACGCCGGCCGGGCGTATGGTTCTCGACCCGGACGTTTGTGAAGCCGGCCGCCAGGCACTGAGCTGCGAAGGACTCGCCCTGCTGTGTTGTCCAACCATGGCCGGCGAGCCCGGTGGCGCCGGGACGTACCAGGCGCTCGATCGCGAAGAATCGGCCGCCTGGAGCGAGCACGCGCTTGATCTCAGCAAGTCCCGCGGTGACGTGTCTCCAGTGGTGAACGGTTGCCAGCGACCACACCACCGTTGCCGAGGAGTCCGCTTCAGGCAAATCTTCCGCAGCGCCCTGCGCCCAAACGATGGCAGCTCGGTCGGGAGTCAATGTCCGAGCGAGCCGAAGCATCACGGGTGCCGGATCCACGCCGACCACGTGTGCCCCACGGCGGGCGGCTTCCCTGACTGCGGTGCCGGGACCGCAGCCAACGTCGATGACCCGGTCAGCATCCGACACGCAGGCCACGTCGGCGGCGAGGTGGGCGGCGGCGCGCCCGGTGAGGCTCATGATGAGCCCGATCAACAGTCCCGTCACCCCAGCGAAGTCCGGATGGTCGGCGTGATGGTTGACCGCATCAGTAGTCATAGGTGCACCTTGCGGGTTGAAGGTGGCTCGAAGTCAAATGACATCACAGATCTCATTCCGATCGGCCAAGCTGCCGCTGGACACCGTTCCACCGCGGTCAAATGTCGTCACATCAGGTTGAGGGTCCGCTGAGGTGAGCGATGTAGCGCTGGGCCGAGCGGCGGATGGCGGCCGGGCCGTCCTCGACGACAGTCCGGCCCCACCAGCCGCCGTAGACGCGGTCGAAGCGGTAGCCCTCGACGCGGTGGACGATGGCCATGATCGTGGCGGCGTCAAGCGGGATGAGGTTGGGGTAGCTCCACATGAAGCTCACCCACTGGCGGTCTTGCACGACGGTGATGGTGTCGCCGGTGAGCAGGGCGCCCCGCCCTCCGGATCCAGCCGGCCAGTGCAGCACTGCGGCACCGTCGAAATGGCCGCCGATGCGGGCCATGGTCACCCCCGGGACCGGCGCGATCTCGTCAGCTCCGAATAGCTCGATGCGTGGTGAGGGACGCTGGATCCAGTCCCGATCCGCGGTGGGGATGAGGATCGGCGCGTCGAATGCGTCCGCCCATTCGACGCACGCGGCGTAGAAATGCGGATGTGACTGGCAGATCGCGGCGATGCCCCCGCGTCGGGTGACTTCCTCGAGCGCAGCATCGTCGAGCAGGGAGACGCAGTCCCACAGCACGTTGCCCTGCGGGGTGCAGACGAGCAGCGCTCGCTGCCCGATCGCGAAGGACGGGGAGGTTCCGATCCCGAGCAAGTCGCTCTCTTCTTCCCGGAGGTCGCTGGCGTGGTCACGGGCGAGCTCGGCGCCGGTCGTCCACCGCTGGCCCTCCCACCCGACATACTGCCGTTCGTCTTCGCAGATCGCGCAAGCTGGCGGCGGTTCGGCGGTGTCGGCTTGTTGAACACCGCACGTCACACAGATCCACGCGGACATATCGTTGGCTACCCTTCGTCATCGCGTTGACGTTGCTCCACAAGGTGGTACATCTACCGAGTGGTTCATAGCCAGTACATCAACATCCAGGTTCACACCCACGCCAAGGCCGACGTCGTGTACGCGTTGCTGCGGGACGGCGCGAGCTGGCCGACGTGGACCTCGATCGATTCATTCGAGCTGGAACGGGCCGGTGAACGAGAACCGGAAGGAGTCGGCGCAATCAGAATCTTTCGCTGGGGGAAAGTAGCTGGCCGAGACCAGCTCGCTGAGTTACTCCCCGATCGCAGGTTCAGCTACCTGCATCTGTCCGGCCTGCCCGTACGGGACTATCGCGCAGATGTCGATCTCGAACCGAATGCGGAAGGGACCAGGATCCGCTGGCACGTTTCTTTCTCGCCGAAGGTGCCGGGGACCGGTTGGCTGTTGCGGTGGGGAATCACGCGATTCGTCACGCAATGCGCGCGAGGTCTCGCTGCTTATGCGCCCACCGCAACGGTCGATGAGCCCTGACGGGTTGCGCGCCGCGATCGACGCGCTCCGCCTGGTGGACCATCACGTCCACGGTGCCCTGGTGAGCGACGTCGAAGGTGCTGCATTCGAGGCTGGCTTCAGCGAGTCCCCGTGGCCGCCACCGGTGGGCACGACGCACCTCGACTCTCAGTTGGGTTTCGCGGTCCGTCGCTGGTGTGCCCCTGTGCTGGACCTGCCTCCGCACGCGGACGTCACTACGTACATGGCCCGTCGGCGCGATCTCGGTGCGCGGGAAGTTAGCCGCCGGTTTCTCGCCGCGAGCGGCGTCGGATTGTTCTTTGTCGATACCGGGTATTCAACTGAGCACGCTCTGGGACCCGAGGAGATGGCTTCGGCATCCGGTGGCGCTGCAGCGGAGATCGTGCGCCTAGAATCCGTTGCGGAACAGGTGGCGGCCAGTGGCGTGGATGCGACTCAATTCGCCGACCGGTTCGCCTCGATGCTGGATGAACGGGCTCGGTATGCAGTGGCGTTGAAGTCCGTCATCGCCTACCGTTACGGCCTTGACTTCGATCCCGAACCTCCCAGCGGCGCTGAGGTGCGCCGCTCTGCCGGGCAGTGGCTCCGGCGGCAAGAAACCGGCGCGCCCCGGCTGACCGATCCGGTGCTGCTGCGTCACCTACTCTGGGCTGGCGTCGAACGCGGCCTCCCATTGCAGTTCCACGTCGGATTCGGAGACCCGGATCTCACTCTGCACCGCTGCGACCCGTCGCTGATGACCGACTTTCTTCGCCTGGTACAGGACCGCCGGGTGCCGGTGATGCTGCTGCACGGCTATCCCTATCATCGCACCGCCGGGTATCTCGCCGAGGCCTTTCCCCACGTCTATTTCGACGTCGGATTGGCGGTGAACTACACCGGCGCGCGGTCTCGCGCAGTGGTCGCGGAGTCCCTGGAACTGGCCCCATTCGGGAAGGTGCTGTTCTCCTCCGATGCGTGGGGACCGGCCGAGCTGCACTATCTCGGAGCCGTGCTGTGGAGGCGTGCCATGGCCAGCGTCCTCGGCGAGTGGGTGGACTCGGGGGACTGGTCGAGTGTTGATGCGGTGCGCGTCGCCAAGATGGTGGGCGCGGACAACGCGAAACGCGTCTACCGGTGGGAGGAATCGCCATGAACGGTGCTCAACTTCGCCGAGAAGTGAGCGTATGGGAGGCCATCGGTATCTCGCTGGCGTTGATGGCGCCCTCGATGGCGGTCAACATCAACCCACAGGGCACCGCGGGAGCGGTCGGGCGTGCTGTCCCGTTGGCGTTCGCCCTGGCCACCGTAGGGGTGCTGCTCATTGGCTACACGTTCGTACGACTGTGCCAACGGTTCCACCACGCCGGAAGTGTTTACGGATTCGTCGGGGCGACATTGGGGCCTCGTCTCGGTGTCGTCGCCGGATGGGCCCTGCTGGGTACTTACGTGCTCTACGGGGTTGTCACGTCGACGGCGGCGGGAATCTTCGGTGCGACCTTCTTGGACAGCTTCGGGATCTGGACGCATCAGCCGCCTTGGGCAGGCTTTCTGATCGGCGCCGTCGCGCTGATCGGGGTGTACTTGTTAGCGATCGGATCTGTTCGGGGGGCGACCAGAATCCTGCTGTCGATCGAGAGTGTCACCGTCGCGCTGATTTTAGTCGTGGCGGTGGTAATCCTTGTCCGGCTCGCGTCAGGCACCGCGCCGCAGGGCCACACAGTAGATTTCTCCGTGTTCACGGTGCCGCGCGGTACCGGTGTCTCGGCGGTGTTTCTCGGCGTCGTCTTCGGCTTTCTGTCTTTTGCTGGTTTCGAGGCCGCCTCGACTCTCGGCGAAGAGGCGCGAAAGCCACGGCGGGACATCCCGAGAGCGATTCTGGGTACCGCAGTTTTCGGTGGGCTGTACTTTGTGTTCGTCACCGCCGTGGAGGTAATGGGCTTCGGCACTGACGACAAAGGAATGTCGGCGTTCACCGGGTCCGGATCGTTGCTCGGAGACCTCGGCTCGCAGTATCTGGCGCGCTGGGTGGGTGAGGTCATCACGATTGGTGCAGCGATCAGCGCGTTCGGTTGCGCGCTGGCCTGTGCGGTGGCAGCCGGGAGGTTATTGTTCGCCCTTTCCCGGGATGGCGTTGGTCTCGCTGCCTTCAACAAGGTATCGCCGAATCGAGGCACGCCGGTTCACGCGACCGCAGCCGTCGTCATCGGCATGTGGGTGGTTGTTGGTGCCATCTGGTTCGGGCTGGGTGCCAGGCCCTTCGACCTGTTCGTCGCGTCCGGAACCATCGGAACGCTGATCTTGCTGGTGGCCTATGCGCTGGCCACGATCGGCGCAACGAAGCTGTTGTTTTTCTCCACTCACCGAGAGGTTGCGGTCTGGGAGATCGTCGTCCCTACGCTGGCGCTGCTGCTGATCGGTTACACACTGTTCCGCAACACCTGGCCGTACCCGACCGGCGCTGCCGGCGCCTATCCGGCCTTGGCTGCAGTGTGGCTGTTGGTTGGCGTGGTATGGGTACTCGCACGTCCCGCCGCGACCCGTCGCGCAGGTCGGCTTCTCATTGCCGATGAGGGCCTCAGCACGGCGCGGTGATGAGGTCTCGAAGCAGGGCCTATCGCCGGGTCCGCGCTAGCAGCGCCCTGCTCAGGCCTGGAAGAGCGACGGCGAGCCGACGGCGGCCTGGCACTGCCACGCGACGGGCTAGCACGTCGTACTCGGCCGCCTCGATCTCGTCCAGAATGCCACCGTAAAGCCGAAACGCGGTGGTTACGCAGGCCCGGGATACCGGGGCCAGCATCGGAATTCCCGGCGCCGCCCGGCGGTAGATCGCCCGGGTCCGGGCGACCAGGTAGGCCAGCGCGCGGCGCACTCGCGGATCGGGCCGCCCGGTGCTGCGGCACCACCCCAGTAGCTCCCGGTCCACCCCGAAGGACGCCAGGTCGTCAGCGGGGAGGTAAACCCGTCCGCGATCGAGATCCTCTCCCACGTCGCGGAGGAAGTTGGTGATCTGAAAGGCGACGCCCAGCGCGGCGGCGTGCGGCTCAGCTCGCTGCCGGGGCACCACGGTACCCAGCACCGGCAGCACTTGCAGACCGATCACGGCCGCTGACCCGTGCACGTAGCGGGCTAGGTCGTCGAAGGTCTGATAACCGGCCACCCCGCCCTGTTCCACCGGTCGATCCATCTGCATCGACACCATGAAATCCGCGAAGTGCTGCGGATCGATCTGGTACCGAACCGCGGTGTGCACCGGCGCTGCCAGCACCGGGTGCGCCGAGCGGCCCTGTGCCAGGCCGTCGAGCAACTGCTTCGCCAGCGCGTCGAGCTCCGCGAGGCGCTGCGGCCACGGCCGGGTGTCGGCAAGGTCGTCGACGATCTCATCGGCGTACCGGGCCAGCCCGTACAGTGCGTGGATCGCTGGCCGTTGCCCCGGTGGTAGCAGCCGGGTCGCCAAGAAGTAGGTCCGGCCGTGCGCCGCATTGAGCTGCCGGCATCGGGCGTACGACGCGCGCAGCGCGGGCTCGGTGATGCCAGCAGCGTCGAGCTCACGGCTCATGCCACCACCGACACCGGATCGCTGCGCTGCTTGCCATCAGGCCGGGCAAGCGCGTCGCGGCGCAGTAACGCAGCCCCCGCGATCAGCGACACCGACACGATCCCGAGCTGGTAAGGCCAGTGGTCGAACGCGCTTTGCCCAGTAGGGTAGGTGCACAACACCAGCCAGGTCGAGGCCGCGACTACCCACGCCAGCGACTGTCGCGGCCAGGGCAGCGCCGCGCCGAGGACGAGAGACCACGTGAGATACCAGGGCAGGGTGGCGGGCGCCAGCAGGGCCGCCCACAGCAGTACAAGTGCGGTGCGCTGAACGGCCGCTGCTGCGCCGTCCCTGGCCAGCCACCACTGCCGGGCGAAGATGGCTATGAAGACCGTCGAGCCCAACAGCCGGCAGACCATGATGAAGGGGCGATCGTCGAAGTGGCCGAACGGGGCCGCCAGTGCGTGCGTGAGCTGGCCGGCGGCGGTGGGCAGCGACATCCAATTCACGATTACCGACGGCGCGTTCAAAGCCGGGATCCAGCCCAGCCCGACTCCGGATAGCACCGTGATCGCGGTAAATACCGTGGCGAACACTGCGACGCTGCCCGCGCCGGCGCGCAACAGTTGCACCCGCCGGTTACCCGGCAGGTGGGCTACCCAGATCCAGACCAGGAACGGTAGAGCGATCCCGGCCGATACCTTCACCGCCATCGCCGCGGTGACCAGTGTGATCCCGGCGACGTGCCGGCGCACCAACACCAGCAGCGTGCCGGTAGCCAGCAGGCCGGCCATCAGTAGATCGTTGTGCGGCCCACCGACAAGATGCACGACAGTCAACGGATTGGCGATCACCAACCACAGCGCTACGGTGCGATTGCCGCCGAGGTGGTCGGCCAGCCGGGGCAGCGCGTACGCCAGCAACGCCAAGCCACTCAGCAGCACCAACCGGATGCCGATCACACCCAGGATGAGGTTCTCGCCGGTCAACCGGTTGATTGTCTTGGCGATCAGGATGAACAGCGGTCCGTACGGTGCTGGGGTCGTCTGCCATACGTAGTGGACGTTGTCCGCGATGGCTCCTGGCGGCAGCTTCGAGGGTCCGACCTGGTAGGGATTCAACCCACGCAAAGCGAGCGCTCCTTGGCCCAGATAGCTGTAGACGTCCCTGGTGAACAACGGTGGAGACAGCAGCACGGGCGCCGTCCACACCGCGCTGGCCAGCCGGACCTGCTGGGCGGTCGCGGTGCCGCCGCGCACCTCGCGCCCTAGCCGTATCCAGGCCCACACCATCAGCCCGACGCCGAGGTAGAGCGCCACGGTGGCCAGGTCGTGGCCGTGCCCGTAACGGATCCATGACAACGGTCCGCCGCTGATCACCGGGTCGCTGACCAGGATTCCACCCGCTCCCACCGCCATGGTGGCCAGCAGTACTGAACCGACGAATCCGAGCAGCACCGTGCCCGACAGCAACGGGCTCAGGCGCGGCCGGTCGAGCCCCATCGTCGATGCCACCGTTGGTTCAGCCGCTCATGGCGGTGCTTCGGCGGGCTCCGGCCGTGGTGATCCGAGCTGCGGCAAGCTTGCCGGAGATGATCGCGGTGGGGACTCCCACTCCGGGCGTCGTGCCGCATCCGGCGAGCACGACGTTGGTCCGGTCGCGCACCAGGTTCGAGGGACGGAACGGTCCGGTCTGGGCGAAGGTGTGTGCGGCCGAGAATGGAGTTCCGACGGCAAGCCCCTGGGCCGCCCAGTCGGCGGGAGTGACCAGCCGCTCGACCTCGATGGCGTCGTCGAGGTCAGTCAGCCCCCGCCGCTCCAGCGTGCCGACCAGCTCATCGCGGTAGGCAGAGCCGAGGGTGGCCCAGTCCAGCGGTGCGGTGCGCAGGTTGGGGCACGGCGCGAGGATGTACAGCAGCTCGCGTCCATCAGGCGCCAGGCGCGGGTCAGTGGCGGTGGGCCGGGTGACGAGTAGGGATGGGTCGGTCATGAGCTGCCCGCGGTAGATGATCTCGTCGAAGGTCCGTTCCCACTCGTCCCCGAAGAAGATCGTGTGATGTGCCAGCCCGGCCCAGCCCGGTCCGCTACCCGGGCGAACTCCGGCGTGCAGCACCACCGCGGAGGGTGACCAGCGCAGCGGCACCAGCCGCTGTGGCGTCCGGCCGAGTAGCCGGTGCACCACCGGAAGGTCGGGCGTGAGTACCACCGCATCGGCGCTGATCCGTTCGCCGTCGGCGGTGTGCACAGCGGTGACACGCTGCCCGAAATCCTCCAGCGAGGTCACCGTCGTGTGGTAACGAAACTCAGCGCCCGCGTCGGTGGCGGCGTCGGCTAGTGCCTGCGGCAACGCGTGCATTCCGCCACGCGGGAACCAGACCCCGGCCACCGTGTCCATGTAGGCGATCACTCCGTACGCGCCGAGCGCGCGCTGCGGGGGCACTCCAGCGTAGAGCGCCTGGAAGGAGAAGATCCGTTGCAGTCGCTTGTCGTGCACGAACCGACCGACCTGGGGGCCCAGTCGACCGAAGCCACCCAGCGCTGCCAGCGTGGCCAGGTCTTTGACGGCGTCGCGGTTGGCCACGAGGTCGAGTGGGGAGTCGAAGTTGCCGCCGATGAACCGGCCGATTTCGACCTCGTACAACCTGGTCAGCCAGCGCCGCAGCCGCCGGTAGCCGTTCGCTTCGGATGGCCCGGCCACTGACCGGATCTGCGCCTCCATCGCTTCGGCGTCGGTGTGCACGTCGATCACCGAGCCGTCGGCGAAGCGGGCCCGGTAAGCCGGGTGCAGCGCCACCAGGTCCAGCCGGGCGACCAGCGAGTCACCGACCGCGGCGAGCGCTTCGTCGACCAACTCCGGCATGGTCAGCACGGTGGGGCCGGTGTCGAGGCGATAGCCGGCGAGATCGCTGCGGCCGGCCCGACCGCCTGGATGGGGCTGGGATTCCAGCACGGTCACCCGCCGACCAGATCCGAGCAGGTGCAGCGCCGCCGACAGCCCAGCCAGTCCGGCACCGACTACGACGACATGATCGGTGGGTCCGGGCACGGTGCGCACGGGTGCACGCTACGCCGGGACTCGCCGTCCACCGCTGTCGCCTTAGCCAATCCTGTGGCCTTCAGCGGACTCGGCAGGTGGCTTGGGCGGCGAGCTCCGCCAGCCGGGCGCCGGCCGGCTCGGCCAGCTCAGCGGCGCGCAGACTGCCCAACGCTGAGTTGGTGAGCGTGGTAATCCGGCGCTCCACCTCAGCCACCGCGCCGAACTCGATCAGCAGCTCGCGGACCTCAGTCACGGCGTTCTCGTCGACCTGCGGATTGCCGATGGCGCCGCGCAGCAGGTCGGCAGCTCCGGTCTGGCGCTTCTCGTCGGCGGCGCGCAGGCCGTAGGCCAACAACAGCGTCCGCTTGCCCTCGCGCAGGTCGTCGCCAGCCGGCTTACCGGTGACCCCAGGATCGCCGAACATGCCGAGCAGATCGTCGCGGAGCTGGAACGCGACGCCGATGTCGGCCCCGAACCTGCGGTAGGCGCACACCAGGGCGTTGTCAGCGCCAGCGATCGCCGCACCCAAGTGCAGCGGGCGCTCAACGGTGTAGGCGGCTGTCTTGTACCGGTCGATCAGTAGCGCGGTCTCAGGTGTCTCGTCGCCGCTGGCCTGGGTGATCACGTCGAGGTATTGCCCGGCGAGTACCTCGGTGCGCATGGCCTGCCACACGACGTGCGCGCGATCGAACTGCTCTGGCCACAGATCCGACCCGCGCAACATGTCATCGGCCCAAGCCAACGCGATGTCACCGAGCAGGATGGCGGTGGCTGCGCCGAACCGTTCCGGCGCGCCCAACCACCCGGCCGCGCGGTGCTGGGCCGCGAAGTCGACGTGCATGGTGGGTGCGCCGCGTCGGGTGGTGGAATCGTCGATCAGGTCGTCATGCACCAGGGCGCAGGCCTGGATCAGTTCCAGGGAGCTCACCGCGTGCAGAACTGCCCGGGCTTGCGGGTCGTCGGGGGATCCGCCCGCTCCTCGCCAGCCCCACCAGGCGAACGTCGGGCGCAGCCGCTTGCCGGGGCCGAGGACGAAGTCACTCAGCGAGTCCACCGCGGCGACGAACTGCGAGTCGATCTGCGCCGCCTCGTCGCGCTTGGTCTGGAGGAAGCTGGCGAGTTCGCGCCGCACCTCGGCCCGGAGGTCGTGATCTAGCGGATGCACCTGCTGATCTTCCGCTAGTCCGGCGAGGGACTGAGCCCGGGTTCCACGAGTGGCGTTCCGCTGCGCCATCGAACCTCCTGCGCTCGTCGTGACGACACCGCGTAGCCCGGCGCGCGCTCAGCGTGCATGCCGACGATAGGGCCTATTCGTGCCGATACGTGTCCGGGTTCGGTCGCGGCGGGATTCCGGTTCGGTTTGGTCCGGGTACCGGTTCGCCCAGCGGCCCGGGCGCCCCATCATGACCTGGCTAGGGTGGGATGCATGACGGCCGTCATCGACCGGCTCGGCGGCGACCGCCCGGTGTTCTCAGTGGAGTTCTCCCCGCCCCGCGACGACGCCGGGGAGCGCCAGCTGTGGCAAGCGGTGCGCGACTTCGAGCCGCTGGATCCGGCGTTCGCCTCGGTGACCTATGGCGCCGGGGGTTCCAACCGCGACCGTACCTTGCGGATCACTGGGCGGATCGCGCAGCAAACCACCATCGTCGCGATGGCGCACCTCACCGCGGTGAACCATTCAGTGACCGAGCTGCGACAAGTGATCGACAACTATGCCCAGGCTGGGATTTCTAATCTGTTGGCGTTACGTGGTGATCCGCCGGGTGATCCGCTAGGTGAATGGGTGGCGCACCCACAGGGTGTGCATTACGCGGCGGATCTAGTCCGCCTCGCTCGCTCAATCGGCGAGTTCTGCGTTGGCGTGGCTGCCTTCCCCGAGCGCCATCCGCGGTCTCCTGACGCCGAGTCCGACGTCCGGTATCTGGTGGCCAAGCTGCGCGCCGGCGCGAAGTTCGCGATCACCCAAATGTTCTTCCGCCCGGAGGACTACCTGAGACTGCGTGACCGGGTAGCCGCCGCAGGTGCGGATATGGCGACGGTGCCGATCCTGCCCGGGATCATGCCGATCACCACGCTGCGCGGCGTCCAAAAGATGGCTGAGCTTTCGGGCTGCACCATTCCTGCGGCGTTGCGCGACCGGCTGGCCGCGGTGGGTGACGATCCTGGCGCGGTGCGCCAGGTAGGTGTGGACGTCGCCAGCGAGTTGTGCGAACGGTTGCTCGCTGAGGGTGTGCCGGGGTTGCACTTCTACACACTCAACCGATCCGGTTCCACCCAAGCCGTACTCGCCC
>Ga0208982_1000056_pt1 | contig 13458 bp, 15 predicted proteins | sample MedBloCAOM1_O3_FD_187840 | JGI IMG/M metagenome (GOLD analysis project Ga0208982, IMG submission 187840) | Forest soil microbial communities from El Dorado National Forest, California, USA - Mediterranean Blodgett CA OM1_O3 (SPAdes) (version 2) | ecosystem: Environmental > Terrestrial > Soil >... | reverse complement strand
CTCTTCCTTGTCCGGGACATCGCGCGGAACTATCTCACATCGCCTTGCTGCAGACCCAGAGGGTTGAGCGTCAGGAGCAGAGATTAAGGAAGGATGAACTCTGCGTGTCACCGGGAGATTCATCAGCACTTCCAAACGTTCCTGAAGGAGATGGCGTGCACGGTGAAGCCGAGTCTTCGCTACGGAAAGAGATATGCCCAATTGTTCAGCGGCCTTCTGCGTCGAGAGCTCATGAACTTCGCGCAGGAAGTAAATATTTCGATAGCGTGGATGAAGCCCTGAAAGGGCCCGCGAAACAATCTCCTTGATCTGGCTTCGCTCGGCCATGTAGTAGGGGTTTGACGCTTCATCTCTGACACTCGACAATCGCTCGCAATAGGCTTCGATTGGCTCGAACGCAAGAAGTCCGCGACGGCGTAGATGGCCCTTTGCCTCGTTGAGCGTAATACTGATGAGCCAGGTACTCAACCTTGAGTCCGCTCGAAAACCGCTCAGATTCTGAAACGCCTTCACCAGCGTCTCCTGAACTACATCTTCTGCATCGGTCTCATTCCTGACTACTGCGAGCGCCACGCGGCGAAGCCGGTGTTCATGGGGGCGAATCAGGTCGTAGAAGAGATTTGTCTCCCCGGAAACGATAAGCGAAATGAGCCTGATTTCATCGCTTACCGTGGGTGTTTCAATGCACATACTTACTCTCAATCTGACAACTGGATTGACATTTCGCGTGATCTTCCATTTCGACAATTCAAGGGGTGTGGCTGAGTCCCGTTTTTACGTTTTTGTCTCAAATTGCCGTTTGGTCTGTTTTTGCTGTGGCGTTACGGTCACTTACTCCGGAGCGTATTTATCTCCACTAAACTCTGAGTTGGAACCGCTTGTTAGTCCGTTCGTCAAACCGGTTCAGCAACGATTCAAGCGAATCGGTTAAGAACACTTTCTGAGTGTGCGCTGAGATCAGGGACCGGCACACCTGAAAAACATTAGGTATCACACTGCAATTTGTGCAGGTCTAGGAGGCTGGACGAGCGGTAGGAATCGAGAGGAAGGTTGGCATGATGTCGGGACAAATCAGAATCCTTACAGTCGATGACATGCCCGTGTATCGGGCAGGTTTGGGAATGATCATCGCGACGCAGCCGGACATGCTTAACGTTGCTCAGGCTTCTGACTCGGCTGAGGCGATTGCGGAGTATCGTCGACATCAACCAGATGTAACGCTCATCGATCCACGCCTGCCGAGTTGCTCTGGGATCGAAACAATGTCCACCATTCGCGGCGAATTCCCAAAAGCAAAGATCATCGTGCTTGCGACCTTCGATGGAGACATAGAGATCCAACAGGCCCTACGAGCAGGTGCTCTGGCTTACGTGCTTAAGAGTGTTGCGAAGAACGAGCTGCTCGATATCATTCGCAAGGTACACAGTGGTCGCAGATGCATTCCGGCAAATATTGCGACCAGATTGGCGGAACACATGGGGCATGAGAGCCTGACGGCTCGTGAACTGGATGTTCTTCGGCTTATTGGCATTGGCCTGCGCAACAAACAAATTGCCAGCGACCTCGGAATCTCCGAAACGACCGTGAGTTTTCACATCAAAAATGTGGTCGATAAGCTCGAGGCAAACGACAGGACCCATGCGGTAACGGTGGCACTACGAAGAGGTCTGCTGCATATGTAAAGAGATCAGCGTGTAGCATGACGTTCTGAGGCACATTGAGGCCACGCGGCCAGCGCGAGCCCCGCGGCTGATGTGACAATCAATCATTGGTCCGGCAGTACTCACGTCGACTGAGATTGCGCTGATTGGTAGCCACGTCTCCCTACCAGAGGCCTGTACTCGGGATTCTTGGTGAGGAAATGGAAGACGATAGGACAGACGATATCCACTTTAAGCTCATGGGCCTTCGCATATTCGAGTCCCATCTGAGCAAGCTCATTGGCTATGCCACGACCGCGGAGTGCTGGAGGAACTTCCGTATGGAGAAGGGATATCCATCCTTCTCCGTCGGTTTCGTAGGCGAGATATGAGATACCGCCATCTCGTTCGATTTCGAACTTTCCCTTCGTTGCTTCCATCGTTTCAGCCATAAATGTACCTCGGACTTGTGCTTTCGCTGATCAACCTTAGGATTCATCTGATCGACTCAGGCGTGTACCCAGATGAGTCTTCCACTTGGCTGTGACGTCATCCGTATGCAAAGATGACGAACCCCTCCTTCTATTTAACTTCAAGCCTAAAGATCGGAGATCGAACTCTTTACAGTTTTGGACCTGTGTTTTTATGCAGGTATATCTACATTGCTCTGTCCCGTCGCTAAGGCGTTCTCGCTAGACCTCCTGCCGAAACCTGCAGAAACTGCAGGTTGATTACTGCACTTTTTCGGAAGACGTCTGCCATCAGCAGTCGGCAGAATACGAAAGGGCAGAAGGGACTTACTCCGCGCATACTGAACTGGCATCCTTCGGATCAAGAATGAGATGGCGGCAAGGTATGGCTCTCCCAGACGAAAGGATCTCAGTGAATACATCAGCTCCAGAATCGTACGCCATGGCGCGCAGAGTGGCTCGACTCGAATTGATTGCCAAGTTGCTCCTACGCTATGGACTGGTTGTCGCGATCGGGTGGATTGGTGCGATGAAAGCTACGCACTACGAGGCGGTTGGAATCCAGCCATTGATTGCCCACAGCCCTCTTCTGAGTTGGGGGTACAGCGTCTGGAGCGTGGATCACTTTACGATGATCATTGGGGCGACAGAACTCATCATTGTTGCGCTGCTCGCGGTAAGACCCTGGTTCCCACGCGCTTCGGCACTTGGAAGCCTCGGCGCGATATGCATGTTCCTGACTACGCTTTCCTTCATTCTCACGACACCAGGTTGGGAACCAAGCCTCGGCGGGTTTCCAGCTCTGTCCGGCGGCGTCGGCGAGTTTTTGATCAAAGACTTTGTTTTGCTTGGTGCCTCGATCTGGACCTTAGCTGATTCTCTAAGGGCCGCGTATTCTCTGCCGGCGGATGCAAGAAGCAGCTTCTAGCCTCGATGCCACGCTCTTCATTTCGAACGAGGACAGGGTGGCGCAGACAGTTTCGAAAGCGGTTCGTGATTCACGAATATGATGCAACAACTTAATGACCGCAAGAAGCCAATACGAGTTTTGATGGTTGAGGACCACCCCATCTTTCGGAGTGGTCTCGAAACGCTTATATCCTCTCAACCGGACATGGAACTGGTCGCCCAGGCAGAAACATCTGATTGGGCACTCAGTGAATACAGGCGTCTCAAGCCAGATGTTGTTCTCATGAACCAGAGGCTTCCAGGTATGAACGGCACAGAAACTCTGCTCGCGATCCGTAAGCTATCTCGCGACAGTCGCATTATCATCCTGACAACGTCACGGGGAGACATCGAGATTCAACGTGCGCTACGGGCCGGAGCCGCTGGTTATGTCCTGAAGAACACATCTAAGGATGAGTTGATCAAGAGCATCCGAACCGTCTCGAAAGGAAAGAAATATATTCCTCCTGAGGTTGCCGGTATGGTGGCTGAACATTGGGGAAAGGAAGAACTCACTCTCCGCGAGACCGAAGTGTTGTCGCTCATCCGAGATGGCACGAAAAACAAAGAGATAGGGAGTCAGTTGGGTATTTCGGAGACGACAGTCAACTTCCATATCAAAAACATCGCGGACAAGCTTCAGGCGAGAGACCGGACGCATGCTGTAACGTTGGCGGTCCGTAGAGGTTTGCTTGAGATGTAGTCACTATCTTCGAGTCTGTCGTGGCGAACTTACACGAGTCCACGTATGACATCCCTGGTGAAACGATTGGAGCCTCGATGGCCTGCATCTATTGCTCTCCTTTCGGTGGGCGGGTTGCGTCTGATCCTGCCCAGGGCCTTTTCGTTCGGCCCAAATTGGGTGCTCCTCGTGGTGGTCGGATTATTGGTTGTTCCTATCGTTTGGGCTCACTACGGAGGTCTGGATGTTCTCAACAGAGTCCTTGGCCACTTAGTGACCTCGATCGTCACGGCCGACATGATCTGGTCCCTATCCTTGCTGATCACGACAATTCCAGATCGCAAAATCGCTCCTCAGGAGATGCTTCGTTCCGCTGCTGCTCTCTGGATAGCTAATATCCTTGTCTTCGCATCCTGGTATTGGCGCCTCGATGCTGGTGGCCCTCGCGAACGCGAGATTCGTGGTGTTCACACCGATGGGGCCTTCCTGTTTCCGCAAATGACGCTCGATCGGGACGCAAAGCGAGATATGGGCGAGGATCAGTGGAGTCCAGGTTTTATCGATTATTTGTTTCTCGCGTTCAACGTGAGTACAGCATTTTCGCCCAGCGATTCGCCGATTCTCTCTCGTTGGGCAAAGACTTTGGTGATGATTCAGGCTTTAATTTCTTTCACCACGGTGGCATTACTTGCCGCTCGCGCAATCAATATTCTTTAGGTCCGTAGCAGAGAGGGGTCTGATGAAAACTACAGCAAATGTACTGGGCTCTTCAGGCTTGTGAATCGGGACGCTTCAAGGCACAATCTAAGTGCTCTTGAGCGTTTGCCCGCCTCGCGCGCTTAGAACTGTGAACTTGTCAGAACCTCGATCGCAAATCGTGTTTCCAACCATTTCAAGATAGATCAACCGTCAGAGGAAGGAAGATATGCCCGAATATCACAAGAACCCAGACGCCCTGTCCAAACTGTCCCCGGAACAATATCGTGTCACGCAGCGTGATGGAACGGAACGCCCATTCGAAAACGAATATTGGGATAACAAAGAGCCCGGTATTTACGTGGATGTTGTATCCGGCGAGCCGCTCTTTGCCTCGACTGACAAATTTGAGAGCCATTCCGGATGGCCGAGCTTCACAAAGCCTATCGATTCCGATCATGTCATCGAAAATACGGATACAAGTCTGGGGATGGCGCGTACTGAAGTGCGTTCAACTCACGGGGACAGCCACCTCGGGCATGTTTTCCCAGATGGGCCCCAAGAAGCCGGTGGATTGAGGTATTGCATCAACTCCGCTTCTCTTCGTTTTATCCCCCTCGACGAGCTCGAGAGCGAGGGCTACGGAAAGTACAACAAGCTATTCGAATCATCCGAAGGGAAGGTCTAAACATGAATCGAGCCAGCGAAACCGCAATTTTGGCCGGAGGTTGTTTTTGGGGGATGCAGGATCTGCTCCGTCGGTATTCTGGAGTCATCTCGACGCGGGTGGGATATACCGGAGGAGAGGTTGCCAACGCGACCTATCGCAACCATGGCACCCACGCGGAAGCCATTGAGATCATCTTCGATCCTCAAAAGCTAAGCTATCGGAACGTCCTTGAATTTTTCTTCCAGATCCACGACCCGACGACACCGTACAGGCAGGGCAACGATCAGGGAGCCAGCTATCGATCCGCCATCTTCTATCTCAATGAAGAACAACGGCAGATCGCAGAGAAAACGATCTCAGACATTGAAGCCTCTGGAATCTGGCCGGGCAAGATCGTCACCGAGATCGCTCCCGCGGGGCCCTTTTGGGAGGCGGAGCCGGAACATCAGGACTACCTCGAGCGTCATCCCAACGGTTACACGTGCCATTTCATTCGACCGGCGTGGAAGATAGCCAGCTAAGCACATTGGAGAGCTTCAGCAACGAAGCAGAGGGCACTCCGTGTGTGCGTCCACAGTCGCTGAGTGTGACCCCGATGGGAAATGGACTTGCAATGCGCGGCTTCCTCAAAGCGCCACTGCGGATTCAACATGCGCGTGTCCTCAGAACTCCTCAAGCGAGGCAGACCCAAAGTTGGCGTGAAAATGTTCGCAATAAATTGTCACGGTGTTATAGATCTTTAGGTCTGCCGTTGCTGGGATCTGGTAGCTCTGATCGCCCTGAGTCCCTTTGAGGTCTCCCAGGTCGATGTTCTTGACTGCCGTCAGACTGAAGTCCTTGGTGGAGTTGGGGTCATGCCCATCGACCAGCAAGACGTGCAATTGAGGTCCGTTCGAGGTTGAAAAATCCGACAACTTTAGCAATCTGCTTCCGTCAGTCTGTTTCAAGACAGTCGCTCGCCCACTGGTCTTATGTACTTCGCCAACGAACCTGCCTGTATAGATCGGGGTCGGCGCGTCTTGCACCTGCTGAGGAGGAGCTTCATTTACATGTGTCGTGGTGAACAGCTTCTCCGGCCGGAAAGCGTACCAGAGACCCACGAGAACGAGCAGGGCAATCCCATACAAAACGATACGCTTCGGTGTCAGGTGCTTAGTTTCTGGGGTCATCTTCTGTCTCGTTTCACAAGAGTTGAAGGGTGGGTGCTTGCCGGCAGCAGACCCACCCTTTTTCAGCCTATTTCTGGAGCGGAGCTGCGCCAAAGGTAACGTTAAAGCGTTCGCAGTAAATCGCTACTGTCTTGTATTTAGAAAGATCTGTTCCGGCGGGAATGGAGTAGTTTTGATCGCCCTCGGTTCCCTTGAGAGGACCGAGCTCGACCCGATCAAGATTCTCCTTGAAAATGTTCTGATCGTCTTTTGCATCATCTGCGGCGATGAGAAGCACATGGGTGTTCGGTCCGTCTGAGGTCTTAAAGTGAGTGATTCTCAGAACCTCACCTTTCGGAGTGTGATAAACAGTCGCGCGTCCCGTCGTATGGTGGGCGTCGCCATGGAATGTTCCTGTTGCAACGATGTTTCCGTCTTGCGCCATGAGCGATACCGCGCTCATCGCGCCGCACAGTAGAATGCCTGCCATACTGTTCTTGAATCTCATAAAGGTTCCCTCGGTTGTTTTGGTTGGCTGTGATTGTCTGTGGACGCCATGGATTCCGTATGGCTGACTCACCGCCCGTATCGCGCAGTGCCTCGCTAGATAGCGGACAGGGCTCACGTAGATTTTCAACTTTGCGCGACTTTCTCGCGCCATGATTTCTTGAGCCACTTGCCTGAGTTTTTCTACAGGTATTTCCTCCAACTCGTTCCAGCGGGCGTGACAAGATTGCCATCTACACTACTCACTCAAGATGTGGTGACGAACGCCTTCGACACAGCTCTTCTTACTGCGTTGAGATTCGGTGCAGCCATCCATTCTGCGTAACACGAACCTGCGGTAAGCTATCTGCCACGGGTCTGTTGGAAGGTAGTACATGCGATGAAGCTGATTTCAGTCAACGTTGGTCTTCCTCGCGATGTGGAGTGGGGAGGCAAGATAGTCAGGACGGGAATTTGGAAAGCTGGCGTCAGTGGGCCAGTCTTTGCGGGAAAGCATGGACTTGAAGGAGATGGGCAAGCAGATCTGGTAGGGCATGGTGGAGAACATCGCGCACTAATGGTCTATCAACTCGATTCCTACCGCTATTGGGAAGCTCATTTCGACCGGAGCGATTTTGTGTTTGGCCAGTTCGGAGAGAATCTCACCGTCGACGGTTTGGCAGACAACGAAGTCTGTATTGGCGACCGGTTTCGCATCGGTAGTGCCGTGTTTGAGATTACACAGCCCAGGGTTACCTGTTACAAAGTCGGCATCCGGATGAATGAGTCTCGGATGCCCGCACTTTTGGTAGCGCATCGCCGTCCGGGTTTCTACTTCCGCGTAATTGAAGAGGGGATAATCGAGGCCGGAGATTTGATTGAGAAGGTTTTGGATGGCCCTGAGCGAATGACCGTGGCCGAGATCGACTCACTCCTCTACACCGCAGATCATCCGGCTGCTTCTCTCGCGAAGGCCCTCAGTATCCCTTCGTTGAGCCAGGGATGGCAGAATTCGTTCAAGGATCTGTTAAATGCCGCTGCCTCAGGTGAAACATCGGGGAATGCAGGTCTGGTCTCGCAGCCTCTTGCTCCTCCAGCCTGGACTGGGTTTCGTAAGTTACGAGTCCAAGCGGTGAAACAGGAGAGTGAAGACGTTCGTTCCTTTGAACTGGCAATGGCAGATGGTATCCACCCACCCGATTTCTTTCCCGGGCAACACATCGCAGTGAAGTTGCGGATCACTGCATCGGGCTCACCTATCACCCGTATGTACTCCTTAAGTGGAGCAGTGGGCGATCCAATCTATCGAATCGGAGTAAAGCTCGAAGAAGGGGGAGTGGCGAGCGGATATTTGCACCACAGCGTGAAAATTGGCGATCTGATCGAAGCAAGTGCACCAAGGGGAACATTTGTCCTCGTCGAAGAATCGAATCCCGTCGTCCTCTTAAGCGCAGGAGTTGGGATTACGCCAATGCTGGCGATGCTGCATTCAGCGGTCTCGAACCTCCCTCGAATGCCACGGGAGATCTGGTGGATTCATTCGGCACAGAATTCCAGTCACTATCCCTTCGCGAAGGAGGTATCCGATCTCATCGCCGGCATCACGCGTGTGCATTTTGCCCGGATCTTTAGTCGGCCAACCGGTGAAGAACTCCAGGGGCGCGACTTCGAAGAGTTGGGCCATCTTAATATCTCGATGCTCGAGAGACTCGGGGTGCCGAAGAACGCTGCTTTTTACATGTGTGGACCTGGTGCTTATCTCACGAGCCTTTCAGAACTCCTTCTCGCATGGGGCATCGCGAGCGCTCGTGTCCACGTCGAAGCCTTCGGGCCATCTGCCGCACCAGCCGGTCAGTCCCCGCACTCTAAACCACATCCACCTCAAGATCCGGGGGAATCCGGTCCACTCGTGACCTTCGTCAAGAGCGGCGTTTCCTTCCATTGGGCTACGCAGTTCCATAATCTGCTTGAGGCAGCGGAGGCATGTGACGTTCCTGTGCGGTGGTCGTGCCGTTCGGGAGTCTGTCATAACTGCGAGAGTGGCGTCATTAGTGGCGAATTGAAGTATTCGCCGGAGCCAATCGATCCACCCTCCTCTGATCGGGCTCTTATCTGCTGCGCGAGTCCGACTTCAGATATCGAGTTGGATTTGTGAGGCTTCTTCGAGCGCCTCCGGATGAAGGCGCTCAAAGAAGCATACCCTTCTCAGAGCGTTGTGGGCCGAGCAATTGCGGATGTATCGTCGAGTTACACCTACTTGTGAAAGTAGCGGTTGATGTGGTCCGCGATTTCGTCGCAGTGCGTCTCAAGCGCGAAATGTCCGGTGGGGAGCATATACGTTTCAAGATTCTTCAGATCCTGCTTGTAGGCCTCGGCACCAGGTGGCGGGAAGATGAAATCCTTCTCTCCCCAAACGATCAATGTCGGAGGTTGGTATTTGCGGAAGAACTCCTGAAACTGGGGATAAAGGGGGACGTTCGTCCTATAGTCGTAAAACATGTCGAGTTGAACTCTGTCGTTTTCCGGTCGATCAAGTCCGCACTGATCCAGTATCCAGGCTGTTGGATCGAGTAGGGAAGTGTCGGAGACACCATTCTGGTATTGCCATTTCGTCGCGTCCAGTTTGACGAGATGCGCGATGCCAGCTTCGCTCTCTGAGGAATGGTCGTTCCAATACTTCTTGATGGGATCCCAAAATTCGAGGAGACCACCGTCATAGGCATTCCCGTTCTGAATGACGAAGCCCGCGACCTTTTCAGGATGGCGCAATGCGAGACGATAGCCGATTGGAGCGCCGTAGTCCATAACGTACATGAAGAACTTTGTGAGTCCAAGATGCTTTACAAGCTTTTCGACAAAGTTGGTTTGGTTTTCGAAGGTGTAAGCGAACTTCTTAGGATCAGGCATGCTGCTGAGTCCGTATCCGATGTAATCGGGCGCAATTACATGGAAGTTCGGGGAGAGTTTCGCAATCAGGTTCCGAAACATGTTCGAGGAGGTCGGAAATCCGTGCAGGAGGAGCATCACCGGAGCATCGGCTGGTCCTGCTTCACGGTAGAAGACCTCCTGCTCATCGATAGCTATGGTTTTGTAGTGGACTGGATAAGACTTGGTTGGGGATGGTGGTGTGGCAGTGGTCGTCATTCGGCTTCTCCGGTGGATGCTGTTGGTTATGGTCAACGCAAAAACTACTGCTCTTGCGGTTGTTTCGGCGCACAGGGAACTCCCGTCGGCCCGCCACAAAGGGACTGCGTTGTCGCTGCCCCTTTGGAGGGGATCTTTCTGGAAATGACCCAATCAGTGGCAAGATAGCCGAGGGTCATGGCTACGACGAGAAGCGCGCCTTGAATCTTTGGCGGACTAGGTAGTGGAATATCGACCCAGCGGCACATCGCTCCAATTGCGAGCGACAATGCACATCCAATTGCAAGTTTCCCTATCATTCGTGCTCCCATCGTGGACTGAATATCCAGGTTCCGGTGCGTAACTCCCTTTCTCATGGGCACAGACTTCCGTCACCGATTACTGAATCTTTTGTCCGAGATGAGAGCTCCACGTTGGACGCGGGGTTACATTTTATTTACGAGTGTTCACGTTGGCTCTCGGACATCGAATCACCAGAATCGCTTCTCGATTCAAAAAACAGATCCCGAAGCTGTCGGGTCTCTCTGGGACTGCTTCGGATCAACTCAAAGATTTTGTAACCGCCGCGCCTATTCCAGGCTCTTATCTGAGCAATTCATACCGTATTGCAGAACGTACTTTCGATTGGGGCTTTCTACTATGTCAACTTCCAAGAGCATGATCCCTCACACATCCCTGCGCCGGGTGTCCGCGGACGGCGTTTCCGTTTTCTATCGTGAAGCGGGGCCGGCTGATGGCCCGGTCGTTTTGCTGCTTCACGGATTTCCAACGTCCTCATTTCAATTCAAGGAATTGATCCTCCGTCTTGCGGACAAGTACAGGGTGATCGCTCCGGATCTTCCCGGCTTCGGATTCACCGAAGTACCTGCCGAGAGAAAGTACACCTATACGTTCGACTCCCTCGCGAAGACAATCGAAGCGTTTACCGACGCGCTTAACTTGAAGCGATATGCTCTCTACATCTTCGATTTTGGCGCGCCTACCGGACTTCGTCTGGCACTCTCACGTCCCGAGCGCGTGTCCGCGATCGTTTCCCAGAACGGAAACGCATATGAGGAGGGCATGGGCGAGCCGTGGGCACCTCTTAAGAAGTGGTGGAAGGAAGACACAGCTGAGAACCGCGAAGTGATTCGAGGATTTCTTGGGGCGGATGGAATTCGATTTCAGTACTTTACCGGTATGCCTGAACCAGACCGGGTTTCGCCAGAGAGCTACACCCTCGACATCGCGCTCGTTGAGCGTCCCGGGAATATCGACATCCAGCTCGATCTGCATTTCGACTACCGCAACAATGTAACGATTTATCCGAAGTTCCACGAGTACTTCCGGACACATCAGCCTCCGTTCCTTGCAGTCTGGGGCAAGAACGACCCCTTCTTTATACCTGCAGGCGCGGAAGCCTTTAAGAAGGACCTTCCAAAGGCCACGGTTCAATTTGTTGATGCCGGACACTTCGCGCTCGAAACGCATGTTGTGGAGATTGCGGAAGCAATGCGCAGTTTCTTCGAATCAGCCAAGATATAAGATCGACGCGAAAGATTCTGAAATAAGGGCCTGTACGGGACGACCAAAGGTGTTCCGAGGCGCTCTGAAATAACGTTTCAGAGCGCCCTCTGGTCGTTCGATTGGATCGCAGGCAATTATTTCAACGCATCCCGAGCGAGCTCTAACAAGGGGCGGAGGATATTGTTGGAAGCAAACAGGAGGGTTGCACTCTTACCGGTCAATCAGCTCAGTTTGGCGAATTCATCTTCGAGGTGTTTCACGGCATCCTGCAAGATGGCTTCTACCTTTTGAAGAGTAGTCGAATTTCCGCTACCTTCTTCGTCAATTTCAATGTCGAGATCTGCGATCTGTGACTGGAGGGCTAGTATCGTTTTGCGGATGATGATCTTGTCGTCGCTGGCACTCATGTGAGCGAGAGTATCACAAACATATTCGCCAGATCAGCGGCATCCTATCAGAGACAACAGCAGCAATAAAGAGCTATAAAAACGGAGTCAATATGAACGATATCGATCAGCATAAACAGATTGCCAGGCATCTTGCTGCACGCGCCCTGGTCGCTTTGCGTGCGAACTTCCGCGTTGAACGCATTGCGGTAGTCGACGCGGGCGAACAAACAAGCGGAATCACTTGTGACTGGACGCAGGCGAGGGAACCTTATCGGAACGATATGAAGCTGATCCAACGAGGCTTTGCTTTCGTCTATGTCGGTACGATCGTTGATCAGAAACAGACGGAACCGCTATCGGAGTCGATCTCGAAGCAACTGAACTCCGACATGACGAGCGCGCAGGAGGCGCGTGAAGCTGCAGTGCAGTGGGGGCTTGTTCCCAGTCTCAGAGACACCAACCCATTTGCTCATGTCGGCTACAAGCTCGCTTCGCGATTCATCAGAGTGGACGAAGTTGCAATTGATCATCTCGCCGACTATCTGTTGGCAGAACGCACACTCGATGAGCAGCAACTCCTCGCCTGGTTCGAGCGTCATGCTACCCCGCTGTCGCTCGAGGAACTGGAACAATCTATTACCTACTAAACATCGGGACAGGGTGGGTCTTCAAACCTAGCCTGCCGGTGAATGGCTTGAGAGCTGGATAGTCCGATAGAAGCGATGACCCTGTCGAATCTGGCGACGATATGATCTACGATATTTCGCTACCGGTCAGCTGCGACAAGAATAGGAACTTCAGCCCTTCTGCCATCGTCGGATGGGTAAGAATGGCATCCGTAAACGCGGTGTAGGGAAGTCCCGCAATCATAGCCATCTGTACCGCTGCCATGACTTCGCCTGCGTTGGCACCGAACGACAGAAAGCCGAGAATCTTACCGGAGTCGGTTGCCACCAGGGCCTTCATGAACCCTCGTTTTTCCATTGTTGCTCGTGCGCGAAGTACGATACCTATTGGCAATTTGAAAAGACGGTACTTGATACTGCGTGCCTTGGCTTCCGTCTCATTCAATCCGACACGGGCCAGCTCCGGATCAAGAAAGAGACAGAAAGGGATCAGCCTTCCTACGGTACTCTTGTGGCCGCCGGTGACGTTGTCCGTGAATACCTGAAAGTCGTGGAAGGCTGCGTGAGTGAATTTTGGGGTTCCGGCAACATCGCCCACTGCCCAGACGCCGGAGGCGGTCGTCTGAAGGTGTTCGTTGACCCGGATGTATCCCTCCGCATTGGTCTCGACGCCTGCTGCATCCAGTCCAAGTCCGTCTGTGTTTGGAATCCTCTTTGTCGTAACTAAGATGTGAGTCGCATTGAGGGTTACTTGTCTGCCGCTCTGATCGATCGTGAGAGACACTTGTTTCCCTGATTCACCCGAGACAGCGGCAACTGTCGCTTCAAGAAGCAATTCGATACCCTCGTCGCGCAGCAGATCATGAACTGCCTCACTGACGTCCGGGTCTTCCTGCTTCAAGACCCGCTGGCCCCGATCGATGAGGGTAACTCTGCTGCCGAGGCGTCTCATAGCCTGTGCAAATTCCAGCCCAACATAACCAGCTCCAAGAATCACGAGATGATCTGGAATAACGCCCAACTCGAGTGCTTCAATGTGGGTTAGGGATTCGA
>Ga0208982_1000054_pt1 | contig 13554 bp, 23 predicted proteins | sample MedBloCAOM1_O3_FD_187840 | JGI IMG/M metagenome (GOLD analysis project Ga0208982, IMG submission 187840) | Forest soil microbial communities from El Dorado National Forest, California, USA - Mediterranean Blodgett CA OM1_O3 (SPAdes) (version 2) | ecosystem: Environmental > Terrestrial > Soil >... | reverse complement strand
TTGGACCACGGCAAAGTTTGTTTGATCATGCTGGGACAAGTGTTCTGGGAGACCTCATAAGAATGCTCACGTTCTGCGGCACATTGACGAATCAGGTCTGTGGAAGTATTCCAGAGGAGTGTCACTCACCAGGAGACACGAGTCTGTTGCTTTATACCCCCATATCCTTCTTGCACTTCATCCCCTCCAGGTTGGTCTCCATTTGTTAATGTTCGTGTTTGGTGGGTGAAGGCATGCATACCTGACAAGCCAGAATGAGTGTACGCAAGCTGGAATGAGTGCTGGAGTGTGGGCAAGCTAAGATGAACAAAAACGAGCCAGAAATTGTCTCGACAAGGCGGAGATGGACCAGCAGTGCGTAGAGCCAAATGACGATGGGTGCTTGTCATATCATCACCCCCCAAAGTCGGTTTCCTACATCGGCGTCAGCCCAATAAGGACTCCAGAAGAATAGAAATATACCGACATAGTAGCATGTCAAGCCTTCGTGCGAGACATCAAAGATATAGTGAGATAGGTGAGCAATGGATTAGGCGTGGTCAATTCGAGGGTAAGGGAGGGTTTTGATGTCATGGTGTAGTCGATATGCGAGTCATGATAAACCATGGCGTAGTTGATATGCGCGTCACGATAAATGAAGCAAAGCCGTAGTGCGAGAGAGTAAGGAGTGATTCTGTGATGCCTTCGTCATAGTCATCATCCATGACACGTGAAGGTGGACGAGGTATTGCGCTTGTGGGAGAGGGTGCGTGCATTTGGGTGGTGGGAGTGTGCGTTTGGGTAGCGGGAGTGTGCTGGAATGCTGGGAGGACAAGTTTTTTGAGATGTGGACGGGGGAATAGAACTGCAGAAAAATAGATGCCTGACAGTAAGAGTATAGAAAAGTGATAAAAAGTGACAACATACCTCGAGTTCCAGTGTCACCAGCACTGGTCCCCTTCTTCTCCATGGCCTATTAGGCTATGGCTAACACCAATAATCATACAAGTGAGAATGAACGCGCAATAAAGGTTAAGCACGGTAAACGAAGTCACATGACATACCCCACGCAGGTCGTGCCAGTCCCTATGTGACCAATCCACAGATTTTCCTAGAAGTCTTGGTGAATCAAACGACGTCTTATTGCAAAGCTACATAAATTTTCTGAAAAAGCAGTAATTGGTTTTCAATGGAAAGCAGATGAGAATGATGACAACAGGACAGTACAACAAGAGAGCAATGTGAATAATGAAAGATAAACGCGCTGCGCCATCCAACAAACACATAAGGTGATCCACCTATGAGAAATAAGGCGCCTATCAGTCAATAAATACAAAAATAAAGACTCAAGGCAATTCACCTAGTTAAGGAATGTTTCACGTGCATTCCAATTTCACTTTCTTCCCCGGAGGTGGGAATGCCCCGACATAGGACACCGCAGCATCATCTGGCATACGTCGACGCTTCTTCAGCTCGGTATCGAACTTCTTGTTCCATTCTTGGTACCCAGAGCTTGCTTGGTTTATGGCAGTACCGGTCATTAGACTGGAGTGGCGGTTGGAAGTGAAGCCCGGCGTCACTTCATGACTAATCGCCCGAATGCGATGGAAAACCCCGATGCTTGCTTTAGGGCCCTCCTTGCCCATGCTATCCAACACCACCGCTGGAAGGTCCTGTTCAATAACAGGAGGCTCGAAAATACCATCCTCATTGATCTTGGCATGGGCTTCTGCCCAGGCTGCTGGCTCTTCTTGAGTAGCTAGGCGTTCAATGCCGTCTGCACTGGTGTCTGTCAAAAGGGCCAGTATCGCAGTCTCCACCGCCTCTATCATCCGATCATGCGTAACCCGTTCTCCCTCCCCCAGTCCAATGTATCCAGTGGGGGTAAGGTCTTCGGGATTCCCCCAAGTAGGGGGTATACACATGTCTCGCATCGCAACTAACAAGTTCTTGATCGCATCACAGTTGAAGTAGGAGCTCAAGTTGGCTAGAATCTTGTCATCGAAGTTAGGACGGAACAGTTGCCATTTGCGATATGCTGCCGTCGCATCATCAGGCTTGTGCACCTGAAAGATCCAAGCCAAGTCGCTCCGATCGTCAAGAATTGGTTTGGCCACGAAAGGTGCGTCAAACCAGATGCACAGAGCGGTGAAGGATATGAATAGCGTTTCCAGATCGTGCCAATACTGGATTGCCAACTTGCGATTCAGGAGCCATGCAACCTTCATGTCCAAGCATAAGAAAGGCCAAGTCCCCTTTGCAAGCAATTAGCTCGACAATTTCAACGCTTCAACGGAAAGTCTCACAGTGGCATTAGAAAGGTGGCTTTTCTCCTTACGAAGGGCCTCGTTAACCCATTCGGCCTCAACCTGGCCATCCTTGATAGCCCGCACAAAAGTCTGAGTGTTCAAGCCCGCAAGCTGACCATCCTTGGTCACCTCCCACAGGGGAGGGATGCTGTAGGTGTGAGGTTGAGCTGACGATGGAGGGGAGATGCAATGGCGCATATTATCACCTTCGTCCAAGCCATCAAATGGTGGACGAGGTGATGGTTCAGCAGGCCGATAGACATTGACATCCTCATCCGTCAAGGGCTGGAATGGTGTCGCAACTGTTGAGCGTTCAAGTATCCCAAAGCCCCAGTCTATCAGCAAACCTCGGTGGATCCCCTCCAAATTCCCCGACTTTCCGCAGAGTTTCTGGAGCTCCTTGGACGCCCATTTCCTCTCCTTGGGCCAATCTGAACGCCGCTGGCATATCATAAGAAGGTTCCACAGGCTCATGTCGCCATGCAGTATAGAATAGGACCCCCTCCCTGATTCCTTTTCGGTGCTACAGGCTTGCTTGTGTGCTGAAGGGTATTCATGGGTTAGCGTCAGTCATCAGGGTAGCCACACACACACACTTTCTACAAGGTCCTTTAGTACGCACACCAGTTCTATGGCACTCCTGAACCAGTAGATGGGAGTGCCGACAGGATACAAGTAGCTCCGGACATGGCAACGGACGGTGAACTGGCGATTCTTCTCTCTATCCTCATCGATAAAAACCTGTGGCGTGTGCGAAGGCTGGGCAGCAGTCTGACCAGGAGCCGTTGGAGACGTTGCTGGGGGAGATGACGGTGAAGAGGGGGTTTCTGTCTTTTCCTTCCCCTTGTCTGTCTTCTTCTTCTCCCCGTCCATCTTCTTCTTCTCCCCGTCCATCTTCTTCTTCTCCCCGTCCATCTTCTTCTTCCCCTTGTCTGCCTTTTTGCCCATATCACTAGAAGACATTGCAGAGGAAGGCAAGGAAGATGAACCTGCCATCTCGCTCTGCTTCGCCTTAGGGAAGATCTTTTTCACTGTCGGGATTATTCTGGACATCTTGTTTTTGAGTACCGAGGTAAAAGTTGGGGAAGACCCCGATTGTGTCTTCATCTCATCCTCAGTCTTCACCTTATTTGCATTAACTTCCTGTCTGAACAAGGTGGTCACAGCATACTCTGCCGTTCGCAACATCCTTATACCCCACCGGGACCGAATGTACAGGGTATTGTCGATGAACAGTGGATGATTGTCGATAGGGATGGGCGGGGCAGGGGCATCGGGAGCGAGCACAGGCTTCTCATCTAAACACCAGGAAACACCTAGGACGCCCTTGGCATGGAGGAGCTGCAATAGTATGCCCTCGCTCAACTCCTCTGAGTCGTCGTGGACTTCTTCCCAGGAGTCCTTCGAGATGATCCCGAAATTTTTTTGGCCAGGCTTCACGCCAGGAAGACTCTTGTATTGAGACTGCTTGTCATCACCATAGAAATTGGCGAGCGTCTCCGAGTCGACCTTCAGTAAGCGGACCGTAGTTCCACGGCCGTTGATCTTGCCCGTCATGTGAAGTACCAGCTGTATTGCAAGGTCCTTCAGGCCCTGTTGTTCGCATCCCAGGTCTAACTTTAATCGACGATGCATTCCAAGGCCAGAGATACTGGTGTCATAGCCAAGGTGGCGTCGTTCAGCAAAAGAAACACCCAATATGAGGCGATAGAAAAGTAGGGCATGGGTGTTAATATTGACAAATGGTGATGTGATGGACCCTCCGCGATCATATGCCGTGTAGCTAAACTGGTCTAGCCTTATGCGAATCAGGAGGGCGAACCTAAGGGATGTTGTCATTGAGCTTTGGTACGTACTATCAAGTGTGTAGCCGTACCTACGAGTGTCCTGAACATTAAATAGGGTTCGAGCACGCTCTGCTAATTGTCCAAGCGATTCACTGTCCTTGAACTTAGCCCCATTCTTCAACTCCACAACGCAATCCACAGTGCGCCAATCTGGGAGCGCCTCTTTGCGCCTGGCAATGATGTCGGGTTTGCGAATTTCAAAGCAACCTGGCATCCCAGTTTTGTCATGAGAGGAGGACCAAGTGCGCACTTCTTCAGATTTGGCACCGATAAGTTCAGCTGTCCTCTTCACAATAGTCTCCAAGAATGCTGCGAAATCCTCTTCCGTCTTATTATGCCACCGCTTGTTGAAGTCAGGGGCCCTGGCCTTGCCCGTCCACTTCTCCTGGGAGTACAGACCCTCGTTGGAGAGCATGTCGAAAAGGGCCCTAACAGTGGGCTTGGAAGTCATGGAAGAATGCGACCCTGAGGGCATAGAAGCCTCCTTAAGCAGAGATGCAGGGAACACAAAAGCATCAGGAAACATGCATTCAACCAAAGCCTTAGGAGGACAGGTTAGATGCTCTACCGAGGGATGTGGAGTGCTGTATGGATGGGAGCGTTCATTGATGTCCGTGACAATGCCCATCTCTTCCGACTTGACTGATGCTTCTCTATTCTCCCCAATCCTCAGTTGTGAAATGCCATACGCAGCTGAAGAGATGATCGGAGTGACAGTCTGGGTGGGTAAAGGCTCGTCGACCGTCTGGGTGGCCAGGGCCGCAGTGTCCTGACGAGCGGCAATTTGTAAATTTTCGTGGTCGGCCCTGAAGCGGGGATATGGCTAACACAAAGTCAGTTTGACAGGGAGAGGGCAGCAACAAACTTGAGTGGCTCACTGAAAACTGGAGCCTGCTACGCACGAGGACCCTTAGTGCGAAAACTTTTCCGAAACCATCTGGGCTTTTCTTAGAGGATTGGGTGGATCCCGCCGAGGGAGTCGCAAGGTCCGACGTCTGTATTCGGCTGACATGAGAGGGATGTGGAGCATCGTCGGGATGTCCCGGGGATGCTCCTGCTGGAATCTGCTAGCGGCGGCTTGAGTAAGCAAGTTATTTCCTGTTTCTGTACTCACTTTGCCCTGTGTCCCTTTTGCAGCTAGACTCATAATTTTGGGAATGGGATGGCAGTAGGAGATGAGGGAAGAGCGCTGGTCAGTTTTCCACCCTTCATAATATCAGCTAACCTATTCTGGTTTCCCGGCAGAACTTTCCCTGACTGAGGTGCTTGCGGCAATAGTTTTTGGAAGTAAGTTGGTTGGTTTGGTTGACCGTTTACAAAATAGGAACCCTACTGATGCAAGGTGTTGCATCGGTTAGGTTACAAAATAGGAACCCTACTGATGTTAGGGTCCTCTGAACAGACACGTCAACTTTCATCACGGGCGTCAATGTCTCACATGGCCACATTAACACCTGAGGGTTTAGCCAGCTATATGAAGCGTGATGCTCACCTGATTTATGAAGCACTGGATATTTTGCAAGCAAATGGCGGGTGTCCACCTGGTTTGGAGTGGCTGAGGAGCTGGACATTGCAGCAAGTTCTGGAGCAAGGACTAGACACTGATGGTATGGTTTCATAACTATTAATAGCATTTACCGTTGCCTGATGAACGTTAGCTTATTCTAAGACAATTACGGCACGAACTATCCGACCCTCTCAGAGCGAGGAAGAAGAAGAAGAAGAAGAAGAAGAAGAAGACCGTGGTAGGAGACAACAAGCTTTGCGTCAACGCAGAAGACGCAACCCTTCCAGAAATTGCAACAGAGGGGCAGGAACTGCACCTCTAGTTCAATCTCGTTATGCTGTGCGGAACAAGGCTCACATTACGTCGAGTGAGAACGTTAACTCATTATTGGCCCAACTAGCGGCAGCTCACTGGGACTCTGATATTCACAACCCCCAAGCCTGGCTGGGGGAAGTGGGATCTGCGCTCATCATGTTGAAGGATGATGATAAAGTCAGCTGGAAGGCGCTCATACATCGTTGTTCTGTCTTTAGTGCTCAAGGTGTCCGTGTCAGTTTCCTCATCATGGTCCATATGATACTTTTGACCATGAAGTGCCAGAGGTAAGTCGGCTTTCTCCCGTGTACATACAACAAGCTGAATAATCTGGTTAGCATGAGGCTTGCCTCTGAGCAGCAGCTGAGTCTAAAGGATATTCATAAGGCAATCGGATGTGACGTATGTTTGAGAACATTTGCTGGATGGCATGCTTTGGGCAGCAAATTTGCGGCCATCGCCGGGGGCGGTACAATTTACATCCTGATTCTTATCGCCGGGCTGGACTTACGTGTTTCAATTGCCTCCATGGAAGGCACAACAGCCATGGATCTAGGAAACATTCTAAGGAATCCCCAAGAAGGTAGGTTTCCTTGACACGCTGGCCACATGCTGCTCATTCCGAACAATCGATATCACAGAGACCCATTTAGAATTAGTAAAGCAACGAATTGCACCCACCATCCATCGCATGCAGGCTGCTTTGCCACTTTCTATGATGATTATGTTTCCGGTGGAGATTCTATCGGAACACTTGCCGACAGATCAGTTTAGTTGTGTCGACGTCAAGGCTTCTGATGCCTTCTTCGACTCTGTCATTTTCAAGTAAGCTAAGTTGGTGCTAACTATGTTGTTTCCGGTCTGACTGAGGCTAGCACCTTCCGGTTATTGCAGCGCAATCCAGGGGCGTGGCAGGCACTGGGTGAGGTGCCCGCCCCTATCAGTGTTCTGGATAATCCACAGCATGTGGTGATCGCCACTAAGTATGAGAAACGACATACGGACAACTTAAAGGTCAAGGCAAAGCACGATAAGGAGGAGAACTCAGTGTTCACCGAGAAGGTGAGAGAAGAGGCTGCGAGAGCCATCCGAGTGGAGAACTTAGAAGACTTGAGAGAAAAGGTGTGCGAATTGAGAATATTGCATATCGGAATTGAGTTGGCTGGCTGACGCTGCATCTTTTGTAGTTATCATTACTATATGATGGAGGCAGGAAAAATACAGCATTACGCTATCTCAGCATCCACAGTAATATCATGCCAAAGTGAGTGCGACCGTGATCCCTGCTAGCTTGTGGACCTAACCAAAGAACTATGCCTAGCACCCATTTGGACATACGCAATGGTGATGGGACGCTAATGACTTTCATCAGCACCGCCCTTCCGGACAAAATTCGTTCAATGCTGGAGCATAACCTGCTTGCCAGCATGGAGGACCTGGAAGTCATTCAGGAGAAGGACACCGAGCAGCCGTCTGATGCGGACAACCGTTTTAGAGCACTTCATATGTCATGGTACAACCGCCATTGCACCCAGGTGAGCAAAAGGACTGTCTTTTTGCGTGCAGGTTGTGATTGTGAGGAATTCTTCCTTTTCCACAGGGGCATGATGCGCCAACTGAGGTTCAGCCTTGGCTGCTGGAAAAAGTTGACGGGACTCGGTTTAATTATGCACAGACGCAGCCTTACTTATCGAAGGAGGTAGTACAGTTCAGGCTACAGTTCAACACCATCAAGACGGTGTTTGCGGAGCTGTTTGAGTGGATCAGGGAGACAGTGAGTGCGGTTAACAACATCACTCTCTGAGACAAGGGTACTAACCAGTCTTTAGGTGGAGAAATTCCTGCCTGAGGAATATGAGATCCTTGATATGGTCGCATCCAGCCTGCCGGGGAATGCTGAACCGGTAGCTCGCCCCTTCACTGCCATTGTGATTAATGTCAATGCATGTTCCAAGGCACACCGGGATCGGCAGGACCTTGAGATTTGCCTGGTTATTCCTATCGGCACCTTCACTGGAGGAGCCCTGGTACTGATGGAGACAGGACTCGTACTTTATCTGACACAGGGGGATATTGCCATATTTCGTTCCGATGATATCACACATCTCAATCTACACTACCAGGGTAAGCGGGCATCTATAGTGTTACATTCAGATAAGGAGATGAGGCAATGGTTGAGGGATCGCAATGGTTGGGCTGACAATGAGACGATGCGAACGTACAATTTGTAATTTGGACCTTTACAGCCATTTGCAGAACACTAGAAATTTTAGAGCTCAGTCAGGCTCAAGGGCATGTCCCATCGTGGCGAAGCAAGTGATCGATCATCAAGAAGTTGAAGGTTTGTGGTTCAACTCATGTTTTCTTTTTGGTCCAACTCGGGTTGTCTTTTCAGAACAAATGGCTGTAACGCGAAGGTTTAATACTCAAATGATTACATGTGTTACCCGTGACCCTTGAGTCATCTGCTGTTTTGCCTGCATATAAGTGAGCAGCCCTCTCTTTACCCACTTAGCTATGGCACCTCGCCCACGCCCTGCCAAGAAGCGTGGCGGCCAACCTCAGCCTCGCACTGAATCGGGAGAGGAGTTTCGACTGTCTGATGTTCTGTCAGACAGCGACGTTAGTGTAAATGATCCTTCGCTACCGTCGAGCTCTGAGCCAGTTCAGCTATTACGGGCTCATGGACCTTCAGATAACCTTTCAGGCTTAGACTGGCATCCGGATTCTGACCCTGACATCGCAGCAAAGGATGACAAAAGCACTGCTGCTGATATCCATTATTTCTTCAAGAAAACCAAGGGTCAAACTGTCTGTCGGGTCTGCAGGTAAGTGCCACTGTCCGTGACAATAGTTGTTCGTCATTGACTTTGAATGTAATAATAGCAAAATTCGAAAACAGAACTCACAGACATGGGATCCCAAAACACGCTACGAATATTCACCCAATACTTCCAATACGGCGCTAAGACCTCATATCGAGCTTCGCCATGTTTCATTGTACACGCAATTGGCCAAGGCATATGGCTGGAAAATCCAGCTTCAAGGCCTTATGAGGTCACAGAGCGCATTGACTGACAACGCAGCCAGTCCAGCTAACAGCCAACGTGAAGACAAATTCAGCCAGCGGAGCTTTCATGAACATCTTGTCAACTTCATAGTTGCAGATGATCAGGTGCGTAAAGCTCAATTCTGATCATTGGGATTGCTCTCTAATAATTTTTCCACGTCAGTCTCTTAATGTTATTGAATGCGTCGAATTCAGGGCACTTCTGATGCTCCTACGGAGCGAACTCAAGGAGACAGCGATACCTCATCGCACAAAGTTACGTCAGCTCATCGTGGAGGCATGGAAGCGGTACTTTCATGTACTGAAAGGAGATCTAGCGGTGAGTGTCAGTGCCGTGTTATTTACACTTACTGAGGTGTGGGTATCTAAGAATGCCATGGGGCAAGTCTCTTTTACGGCAGATATCTGGTCCAATCAGGCTCTCACAGCTTATCTTGCTATGACGGCGCATTGGATTGCCAAAATAGAAGGAACCGGTACGTTAGCTTTGAAGGGGGCTCTAATCTCCTTTCATCGGCTACGCAACAAGCACACAGGCAAATCACTTGCCAGAACAGTTCTACATCTCTTAGACAGAGCAGACGTTACTATCAAAGTAGGTCTAACATTATATCTCCAGTCTTGAGACACCAGTGAAGCTTGTCTAATGTCTTTACAGATCGGCCACTTTACCTTGGATAATGCGGAAAACAATGCCACCTTCATGGATGAGCTGGGTAAACGTCTAACTGCACGTGACATTCCTTTTGATGCCAAGGATCGAAGGATCATGTGCCTTCCACACGTGATCAACATTTGCTGCGGGCATGTCATCAGGGAATTCACAGATGAGGAACTCATAGAGGATTCTGAGGACTTGGATGACTCAATCATATGCGGTGAAACTGAAACTTCCTCTCTACCGCAGACATATGAAGAGGCGGTAAAACGTGATCCCATTGCACTGGGGCGCTCTATTGTTCGAGTAATTCGCTCGTCCGGACAACGTCGGGATGCATTCCAAGAACTTATCTCGACTGGAAATGAAAAGCTTTGGTTCAAGGTGAAGAAGGGTCCAAGATTGATAGGGGTGCAGCTGGAGCAATTGCAGCTCCTGCGAGATGTTCGTACTCGGTGGGACTCTGTTTACTACATGCTTCGCCGCCTTCGAGAACTGCGTCCCGTAAGCTTCCTTTAATATTCTTAAAATTCCAACTCATCTCTCACAATAGGCGGTGGACATTTTTCTCAGTCATCCACCCAATGAAGAACTTGCAAAACACAAACTTACGTCTATGGAATGGTCCGTCTTGCAAGATTTTGAAATGATATTAGAAGTAAGTGATTTTTGGCATTCACTCATTCGCCAAAGTTTGATTTTCCACGCCTGGTGATTTAGATCCCGCACAAGGTGCAACAAATGATGTCGGGGGAGAGTACTCCCATCCTGTCTGGGGTCATTCCTTCGTTTGAAATTTTCATGTCCAGTTGGGAAAAACTTGCCAGAGACCATCGGAGACTCCAGGGCATTATCCAGATTGGCCTTGATTGGGCATCCAAGTACTATAAGCGCATGGATCGCACCCGGGCTTATATCATCGCTATGAGTGAGTTTTCTATACGATACTACATGTGATGTTGTTAATCGAGAACTACAGTGATTAACCCTGTTATCCGTTTGTCGTGGATAAAAAAGCACTGGGATCTAGAGTATATTGAGGAGGCAGAACAGAAAATACGTCAAACAGTAAGACATATCTTTCAGTGAACGCATGCTTGTCTTGATCAAATATTCAATTGCTGGCAGATGACTGAGTATCGTGCAAGGGCAGGGGCAACAGAGTCGGATCAAGGGCTAGTAACATCGTCTCTGGCTTTGGAACAGCCTCCTGCATTTATGTCCCTTGCCGAGCAATATGGCCTTGATGACGAAGACCTTGGTGCTGAGCCTGATGATCACAGTACGCAATCGATCGAACAGGAATATCAAGCTTATATCACTGCACCGGTTTCTGCCAATGGGACACCGATCATAAAGTGGTGGGAGGTAAGCCAAGGCACTGGTACTCAAGAGTCTATGGCCATTGATCATGTGTCGTAGTTCAACCAATTCACCTTCCCCACTCTATTTGCCATTGCTATGGACTATCTCCCCATCCAAGCATCAGCTGTGCCATGTGAAAGAGTATTTTCATCAAGCGCTGAAACGGATACCAAGAAGCGAAACCGGATCAGCCCCCTCCTGATGGAAGTCCTTCAGATGCTCAAATTCCACCTCAAAAAAGAACGCCTGAACTTCATGGACGGGTGGAAAACGTCAGAGAAAGAAATGACTGAGATTACGCCAGAGGGGGGCCTCCTTCAGAAGTTACTTGACCCTTCTTTCCATGATGCTATGGATCAAGTCATGCAATCCATTAGTGCATATGAAGACTAGCTTCGTATCGCAGACATGCCCTACTCTTCTATTGTCTCATATTGGGTGTCTCTTTTGCTGAACGACACTGCCTTGGCTATGACACCAGTATCTCTGGCCTTGGAATGCATTGTCGATTAAAGTTAGACCTGGGATGTGAACAACAGGGCCAGAAGATTCCTTTTCGACTTGCATGCTTGTCGGCGGTCGCCTTCCTTTGCTTGCTTGCTATCAGTATTAAGTAATCAATACTATTTTGGTTCGCAGTCATTGACCAAGTCAAGCCCCGTCTCATACTGCATCGATAATCTTGTTTTATACTGTGCAACGTGAAGTCTATCTTTTGCTTATCATTTTTTACTCCGTAAGTCCCCTGATCTCTTAAACCATATCTTCTAATGGCTTATACGAAGGCAAGTGTTACATTAGACTGTTTGAACCAAACCCGTGTGCTCCGCACCAAACCCTACTACAATCAAGCAATGGATGCTGCCTTAATAGATGGGAGATACCGGTTGGGTGCCAAGCTGGGGAGAGGATCCTTTGGTGAGTGTCCTTGACCCTGGTATGTGGATACACGATGATTCATATGTGTAGGAGATGTTTATGTTGTACGAGACATTTTGACCAAGCAAGAAGCCGCAATCAAACTTGAATCTGTACTGGAGGGGCATGCAAGATTGGAGCATGAGTGTTCTGTATACAATCAGCTTGCTGGTGGACCTGGCATCCCTCGTGTCTATTGGTTCGGCTCTGACATGGGTGTTAATGCGATGGTATTGGAACGTCTTGGACCATCACTTGAAGATCTTTTCATCCAATGTCAATGGCATTTTAGCGTACGCACTGTCACGCAACTGGCAATTCAACTGGTACGTCAATTGCAAACTTGAAATATCAGGACCTAAGTTAAATTCTACTGTATTTAGGTCTCTCGCCTACAATACATTCATTCTCGCAGCTTCATTCACCGAGATCTCCATCCCAGCAATCTAACCGTGGGTGTGAACAATGCGACCAAACAAGTTCATATCATCGACTTCGGTAGCGCCAAACTGTTCAGACACCCTAGAACGTACGCCCACATACCTTTTCACGATTCTCTCCATTTTACTGGAACTGCTATGTACGCATCTATCAACGCCCACTTAGGCATCGAGATCAGTCGACGTGATGACATGGAGTCACTTGCATATATCCTCATCTATTTTCTCCGCGGGTCGCTACCCTGGGTGGGTCTTGGGGCAGGCAATCAAGACGTCATCCTCCAGAGCAAACGAGGGACATCAATCGAGGACCTGTGCTATGCGCTTCCCACCGAATTTGCTGCTTTCCTCATTCATGCTCGCTCACTTGCATTCGAGGACAAACCTGATTACGATGGGTTTCGGAAGATGTTTGAAGCTTTATTATTGAGGGAAGGCCCTGCTGATGCCAGCATGTTTGACTGGGATCAACTTGTTGGAGAAAAGAGAAGCATGTTGGAAGGATCTAAGCAGGAAACCCGTCCTCAAAAACGGAAACCCAAGTCCGGGCTGGCTAATGACAAAATGTGAGTTAAGTCACTATCGTTCAGTGATTACTTGAATTTATCGTTGTGTAGATTGCGCTCTCACTGTAAGACAACCAGGAGTACCCGCAGTGGTACCGAGAGGCAGGAAGCATTGGCTAGCGCAGTGCCCGTGTGATGTTCAAGACTTGAAAGTTGAGACTGGATGAATCGTACGTATCGGAGAGAAGTTCAGACTTTGTTTGTTGTTTTACTTGTTCCTTAGTACAATGAGTTGTGTCCACTTACATATGCATTCCTATTCCATCTCTGGCATGTACATACTTGTCTGTGTCAACTGGTCATCCGCACTCCCATACATTTGGAGTTGCACACCAAGCTTGTTTCGGCTTTAAGCCGGTTGGAAACCGCAGTTGAGCCGAAGCCGCGGTTGGTTGTGACCGACTTGGCACAGAGCCGGCCGAATATGGAAATAGCCGCGGTTGCCACAACCGGCTGGCGGTTAGCCGAGTTGCAGCAACACTAGTCTTTCCACTTATATGACTTTTTGCTCCTATTCGGACCCGCTCACTCATGGTGGTGTTGTCATATCCCACAATTCCGAAGTCCTCCATACCTCCGG